>Ga0208480_1000009_pt1 | contig 99827 bp, 85 predicted proteins | sample NGESurshal092012_4_FD_184485 | JGI IMG/M metagenome (GOLD analysis project Ga0208480, IMG submission 184485) | Arctic peat soil microbial communities from Barrow, Alaska - NGEE Surface sample F53-1 shallow-092012 (SPAdes) | ecosystem: Environmental > Terrestrial > Soil > Wetlands > Peat ... | reverse complement strand
CGGCGGGTCCCCCCCAGGCCCCTGGCCCGGGCCTGGGCTCGGGCCCGGTCCCTGGCCCGGCCCCGGCTCGGGAGCGGGCGCCGTCGCGGCGGCGGCGTCGGCGGCCTCGTGCGCGACGCGGCGGTTGGCCCGCTTCTCGATGAATGACGCGAGGTGGAGGCTGATCTCGTAGAGCAGGATCAGCGGGACGGTCTCGAGGGCCATCGTGATCGCATCGCCGGGGAGCAGGGCGGCGATCACCGCGGCGACGACGACGGCGTACCGGCGGTGCTTGCGCAGCTGCTTCGGCGTGACGATGCCCGCCCGGGTCGCCGCGAGGATGCCGACCGGGACCTGGAAGATCAGGCCCATCGCCAGGAGGATCAGAGCCTCGAAGCGGTAGTAGGCGCTGGCCTGGACGAGGACGTTGTACGAGCTGCTGTTGAAGTTCTGGAAGAACCTGACCGACGCTGGGAAGACGACGAAGTACCCGAAGGTGACGCCGACCAGGAATAGGAAGGGGATCGCCAGCATCAGTGGGAGGGCGATCTTCCGCTCGTTGGGGCTGAAGGCCGGAAGGACGAAGGCGTAGGCCTGGAAGAGGATCACCGGGAGGGCGATCAACAGGGCGAAGTAGAAGGCGATCGTGATCGTCGCGGTGAACGGCTCGCCGATCCCCAGGGTGACCGGCTTGTCGGCGACGGCCACCCGCGGAACCTTTGCTGTCGCGACCTTGATCTCGTGGTCGTAGTACGCGAGCTCCGCGCGGACGTGCGACTTCAGGCCGCTCGCCGGCGAGCTCAGCAGGGCGGCCTCGCGCTCCTCGACCGACGCCAGGCCGAGCAGGGCCTTCTGGGTGATCGCCGTCTGGCCGAGCGTGCCGTTGCCCTTCTCGACCTGCTTCTGGGTCTGTTTGCTGAGTGGGGCGTTGACGACGCTGAGCAGGGCCTTGTTCTGCCAGGCACAGAAGCCGAACGCCACGGCCAGGGCGAGCGCCGAGACGATCAGGCGGGTCCGCAGCTCGGCGAGGTGCTCGACGAGGCTCAGACGATCCTCATGCCTGATCGTCCGAATCGCGCTCGCCATATCGGCTGACACCCTAGCGGCTGGCGCCGGCCGGCCGGCGTCGTTCGCGGCGGGCTCAAGGTCCTGCATTCGCCGGCCGATATCAGGCCACATGGGGGATCAGCCGAACACCCAGCACTTCACCCGCCGCCTGACGCTGCCCAGCGGACGGCTGGTCGAGGTCGTCTACTTCGAGACGGTCGGGAACAACGACGACGACGACGACCAGGAACTCCAGCACTGCGGCAGCTGTCACGGCGACCTGGTCCAACCGGTCGACTGGTTCCCGCTCGGCAAGTCCTACTGGCAGGTGACTCTGTGCTGCCCGAACTGCGACTGGTCGGGGACGGGCGTCTTCGCCCAGGATGTGCTCGAGCGCTTCGATCGCGAGCTCGACCGGGCCACCGAGTTCCTCGTCGGCGAGCTCGACCGGATCGGCCTGGAGAACATGGCTTCGGAGATCGGCCGCTTCGCGCAGGCCCTGACCGACGACCACATCCTCCCCTCCGACTTCTGAGTCCCCGCCCGCAGGCGTCCGCCGGGCCTACGCGTAGCGCTCGACCACGCCGTCGGCCACAAGTTCGAGGGCCCGGCGTTGATCCGGCCCGAGGCCGCTTGGCAGGTTCGCCTTGGCGGCGTCGACCATCCGGTGAGCCCGCTCTCGGGCGAGCTGGGTCGCCCCGGTCGCGAGGACTCGGTCGCAGACGTCCTCGGGGTCGTCGATGCTCCGGAGATCCAGTCGGGCGAGGGTCGGGTCGAGGCGACGGGCCTCGATCAAGGGGAGCGTGACCGTCCCATCGAGGAGATCGGTCCCCCGCCGCTTGCCGGTCCGTTCGGCCGGCCCGGTCATGTCGAGGACGTCGTCGAGGATCTGGAAGGCAGTGCCGATCGACATCCCGAAGCCCTCGAGGGAGGTCGATCCGGCGCCGATCGCCCCGAGCTCGCAGGCCGCCTCGAAGAGGGTGGCGGTCTTCAGCTCGCAGCGGTGGATGTAGCGCTCGACCGTGACGTCGCCGCTCCAGGCGTCCTCCCGCTGGATCAGCTCGCCCCGGGCGAGGGCCGAGCTCGCGGCCGAGAGGACGCGCAGCTGCTCGACGTTCTCGTTGCGGGCCAGCTCGGCGAAGGCCTGGGCGAACAGGAGGTCGCCGATCGCCGTGGCGGCCGGCCGGCCGCCGCTTGCGAACACAGTGCGACGGCCCCGCCGGAGCGGCGCGGCGTCGAGCGTGTCGTCGTGGACGAGCGTCGCCGAGTGGATCAGCTCGACGGCGACGGCCCCGCGGACGAGCCGGTCGGAGTCTGGTCCGTCGAGGCCGGCGATGAACACCAGGAGGGGACGCAGGCGCTTGCCGCCGGCCTCGATCGTCCGGAGCCCGTCGGGATGCGCGGCGCCGATCTCAAGCAGGCGGGCCTCGGCCGCGTCCATCCGATCGCGCATCGGCTCGCCGCCGATCACCAGGATGTTCGAAATCGGGTCGGTGACCGCGCTCAGCTAGGCCACCACCCCGACGTGGATCGCGATGATCCCACCAGCCGTCAATACGTAGCGAACGTCCCGCAGGCCCAGTCGGTCCATGTGACCGGCGAGGGCTGGCGCCGCGGGGAACCGCTTGACCGAGTTCGGCAGGTAGTTGTAGGCATCCGAATCGCCGGCCAGCCGGCCGAGGGCGGGGACGATCCGGTCGAACCAGACTCCGAAGAAGCTCGACAGGGGTGGTCGGGTGGGTGTGGTGATCTCGAGGATCACGACCCGACCGCCGGGACGGACGACCCGGGCCATCTCGGCCAGGCCGCGGTCGAGGTCGCCGAAGTTCCGCGCGCCGAAGCCGACCGTCGCCGCGTCGAACTCGTCGTCGGCGTACCCGAGGGCGAGGGCGTCCCCCCAGTCGAAGGTGATCTCCGGCGCCTTGGCCCGCGCGCGGTCGAGCATCCCGTCGGAGAAGTCGCACCCGACGACCGACCCGTCCGGCGCGACCCGGCGAGCCAGCTCGATCGCGAGATCGCCGGTTCCCGTGGCCACGTCGAGCACCCGGCTGCCGGGGCCGATCCCGGCGAGATCGACCGCACGGGAGCGCCATCGGTGGTGGAGACCGGCCGTCATCACCGAGTTCATCAGGTCATACGGACCCGAGATCCGGTCGAACATCGTCCGCACCTGACCCGGCTCGAGCGTGCCGGGGCCGTCGTTCACGCCGCTATTTCAGGTTTGACAGGAAGGTCACGAGGGCCGTGAACTTGGTCTTCGACAGGCCGGCGAACGACGGCATCGGGGACGTCGGATTGACCAGCGTCCGTTCGATCGCCGCGGTGAAGACGCGCGAGCCGATGTGCGTCAACGGCGGCCCAGGACCGGAGTTGCCGTCCTCGCCGATCTTGTGGCACGCCTGGCAGCCGGATTGGGCGGCGACCGCCTTGCCGGCGTTGAACTCGGCGACGGTCTTCGGGCCGGCGGCGATCACCGCGGCCGGCGTCGGCATGTCGATCGTCCCGGGAGGCCCGGCGTTCGCGCCCTCGTAGGTCAGGTAGGCCATCGTCGCGATCACGATCAGACCGGCCGTCAGGGCGATCGGCCGGCGCTCGATCCGCCGCTCGGGACTGCGGTCGTAGAACGGGAGGAGGAAGAGCATGATCATGCCGATCGTCGGCACGCCGAACGACGCGAGACCGACGAACGCCGGTGGCTTGATCACGCGGAGGACCTCGAAGAGGAAGAAGAAGTACCACTCCGGCCGGGGCGTGTAGCTCGTCGTGACGGGGTTGGCCTTCGGGCCGAGCTCGGCGCCGAGGATCAGCGAGAGGCCCATGATCGCGATCATCACGATCACCGCCATCCACGCGTCCTTGGCCAGGGCGTAGGGCCAGAACGGCTTGCCGGTCGACTTCTGGATCGAGTAACCGCGGAGGTACTCCTCCTTCTCGCGCTGGTTCACGCCGCGGCGGCTTCCGTCTTTGAGGCTGGCCTGCGCACGGGGCTAGACCTCGGACTTCTTGAGCTCGTCGTTCTCTTTCACCTTGTGCCACGGCGGGGCGGTGATGCCGAGCTTGGCGACGAGGTAGAGGTGGGCGCCGATCATCGCGGCCATGATCCCGGGGATCAGGAGCATGTGGATCGCGTAGAAGCGCGAGAGCGTGGTCGCGCCGAACTCGGGGCCGCCGCGCATGAAGTCGGCGATGTACGGCCCGAGGAAGGGGGCGCCGCCGACGCTGGTGTTGACGCCGACGATCGTCGCCCAGTACGACCGCTGGTCGAAGGGGAGGAGGTAGCCGGTGAAGGACATCACCATCGTCAGGATCAGGAGGACGACGCCGATCACCCAGGTCAGCTCGCGGGGGTACTTGTACGCGCCGAAGAAGAACGTCCGGGCCATGTGGAGGAAGACGAGGATCACCATCACCGAGGATCCCCACTTGTGCATGCCGCGGACGAACTGACCGAGGAAGGCGGTGTTCGTGATGTAGCGGGCCGACTCGTACGCGTGGAGGGCTGAGGGGTCGTAGTACATCGCCAGGAAGATGCCGGTGACCGCCTGGGAGAGGAAGGCGAACATCGCGGCCGAGCCGAGCGTGTACGCCCAGTTGCCCTTGGGGACCTTCCGGAACAGGAGCCAGCGCATCCCGCCGGACATCGAGGTCCGCTCGTCGACCCAGTCGACGATCGCCTTGCCCTGCTCGGCTCGGCCTTCGGCGCGGCTCCCGGTTCCCGGCTTGCGGGGCGGGCGCTCGAGCGCCGAGGGGAGCGGCGGGGTTGGGATCCGGGCCATCGACTAGACGCCCTTCAGCTTGCGAGTCGTCGGCCGGGCGGGGTAGAGGTACTGGCCGATCCCGTCGAGCGGCTCGCCGGGATCACGCGGGGAGAACGGCTTGAGCGCGCTGTTGAGGCTGTAGCGCGGGCCGATCTGGACCTTGCCGTCGACGACGCGGGTCGCAAAGCGGTCGAGCGGTCGGACCGGCGGACCGCCGGTCCGCTGGCCGAGGAGGTCGTAGACGCCGCCGTGGCACGGGCAGATGAAGCGCTGGGCGGCCGGCGTCCAGCGGACCGGGCAGCCGAGGTGGGCGCAGCGGGTCGAGATCGCGATGAACTGGTTGTACTGGTTGCCGGCTCCGCCGTCGATCACGGGATTGCGCTTGCGCACGTAGACCGTCGACTTGCCGGCCTCGCCGATGTCCGGGGTGACGGTGATCACCTTGGGGACGTAGTTGTCGGGCGTGAAGTCGTCGGTCAGGCCGATCGTCTCCCACGTGACGTGATGGCTCTCGAAGACCGGGCCGAGGGCAAAGCCGAGCGACGGGAGGACGAAGGCCATCGTCGCGATCCCGCTGGCCGTGTGTGCGCTCGTCGTCATGAAGCGCCGGCGGGTGACCGTCTCTCCGGGAAACGCCCCCGGGAAGTTCGCGTCAGTGGTGTATTTGGGCTTGGGGCTCTTGCGTGTGTCGGCCACTGGGGTCTCCTGCTGCGGAAGCTGAGCCGAAGAATATCGTCAAGAATCTCCGCGCGGCCCGTTCAGCGCGTCGAGGGCGGCTCCGGCCTGGTCGTCGCCGGCCAATACAAGGGCCTTGGCCCTGGCGTGGGCCGGACTCGGCCCCCAGCCGACGGCCCGTGCGCCGGCCGACCAGATCGGCCCGGCAAGCTCGCCGTGGCCTCGAGCGTGGGCGAGCGCGCACAGGGAGATCACGTCGGCGAGCTCGATGACCCCTGCGATGTCGCCGAGGCCGACGAGCCGCTCGAGGCCGAGCGCGTAGAGCCGGTCGCCGACGAGCAGGGCCATGTCGGGATCGCCCTCCCGGAACAGGCGGGGAGCCTCGTAGTGGAGGAGGTAGCCCTCGTAGATCGCCTCGACCAGGAACTCGTACTCGGCGCTCGCGAGCGCCGCGCGGGGTCCGGCCGCCGCGAGTCTTCCTGGGGTTGTTCCTGGGGCAGCCCCGCCGGGAGGATCGGGTTCGGCGGGGTCCGGCCGGGTGGGACACGGCCGGGTGACCGGATCGTCGAGGAGCTCGCCGGCGAGCAGCCCGCCGGCGGCCCGCAGCTCGTCACGCAGCCGGCCGAGCGCGTCGAGCGACCCGACGGTGCTCACGTGGCGCCGCCGGAATCGAGTGCTGCGAAGGCCCCGGCCGCGGCATCCAGCGTCCGGTCGATGTGGTCGGGCCCGTGGGCCAGCGACGGGAACCACGCCTCGAACTGGGACGGCGGGGCATAGACGCCGCGGGCGTGCAGGCCGCGGCACCACTTCGCGTAGGCGCCGAGGTCGCAGGCCCGGGCTCCGGCGAGATCGACGACGGGCTCGGCCGCGAAGAACACGGTCAGCAGGCCGGGTGCGGTCTGGACCTGGATCTCGCGCGAGCCGGCGACCTCCCGCAGGCCGGCGGCCAGCTCGTCGGTGGTCGCCGCCAGGCGGGCGTAGGCGCCGTCGTCGAGCAGGGCGAGCGTCGCCAGGCCGGCGGCGACGGCGAGCGGGTTGCCCGACAGCGTGCCGGCCTGGTAGACCGACCCGGCCGGGGCGAGCAGCTCCATCAGGCGGCGGGAGCCGCCGACCGCTGCGGCGGGGAGCCCGCCGCCGATGATCTTGCCCATCACGGTGAGGTCGGCGAGCACGCCGCTGCGTTCCTGCATCCCGCCCCGTCCTACCCGGAAACCGGTGATCACCTCGTCGAATATGAGCAGTGCGCCGGTCTGGGTCGCCCGGTCGCGGAGGAGCTCGAGGAAGCCGGGGGCCGGCGGGACCAGGCCCATATTGGCGGCGCACGGCTCGGCGAGGATCGCCGCCAGGTCGTGCTGGTCGGTTGCCGCGATCAGGGCGTCCGGGTCGTTCCAGGGAACGACGACCGTCAGCGCGGCGACCGCGGCCGGGACGCCTGGACTCGACGGCAGGCCGAGCGTCGCGAGGCCGGATCCGGCGTCGGCCAGGAGGCCGTCGGAGTGCCCGTGGTAGGCGCCGGCGAACTTGAGGATCACGTCGCGGCCGGTCGCCGCGCGGGCGATCCGCACGGCGGTCATCGCGGCCTCGGTGCCCGACGATGTGCTCCTGACCTGCTCGACGCCCGGCACCCGGCGGGCGACCTCCTCGGCCAGCTCGACCTCGCCCAGGGTGGGCGCGCCGAAGCTCGTCCCGCGCTCCGCGGCGGCCACGACCGCGGCAATCACGTCGGGATGGGCATGCCCGGCGATCAAAGGCCCCCAGGAGCAGACGTAGTCGACAAACCGGTTGCCGTCCACATCGACCAGCTCGGCCCCGTCGCCCCGCGCGACGAACAGCGGATCCCGGCCGATCGCCCGCATCGCCCGCACCGGCGAGTTCACGCCCCCCGGAACGGCAAGCACAGCCCGCGAAAAAAGCTCCGCCGAGCGGCTGTCGCAAAGCAGTGGATCGGCGGCTGACAAGGCAGCTTCAGCCTACGCGAGCCGCAACCCGGGCGCCGTCCAGCGGCCGGCGTGGCCACGCCGGCCGGCGGGTGACCTACGCCGCGTTCGGAGCGTTGCCACACGCCCAGCCTGGGCGTAGGATCCTCACGCGGGCAACGCTGTGCCCGCGGCGGCTCTGCCGCGACCGTCCGCTGCCTCCCGCGTCTGGGCTGCGCGAGGCCGGCGCAGGCTCAGGCTACGCGTGAGGGCGCTCCCAGTCCTTGAACTCGTCGGTGAAGTACATGAGCCGGACCTTCTTGAACTCGGTCGACGAGTACAGCGTTGCCCGCTCGTGGATCCCGGTGTTCTCGGCGATCGCGTCGAGCACGGCGTCGCACTCCTCCTTCGAGCGACCGTGGGCCATCGTGAAGACCGAGTACGGCCAGTCCTGGTAGGTCGGTCGCTCGTAGCAGTGGGAGATCCCGCGGAACGAGGCCATCCGCGGGCCGAGCTCCTCGATGCGGTCCTCGGGAACCTTCCAGACGCCCATCCCGTTCGCCGAGAAGCCGGCCCGCCGGTGGAAGAGGATCGCGGCGACACGCCGCAGCAGGCCGCGGTCGCGCATCCCGGCCATGTGGGTCAGGAGCTCCTCGACGGGCATCCCGAGCCGGTCGGCGGCCGGGGCGTACGGCTCGGCGCAGATCGGCATGTCGCCCTGGGTGGCCCGGATCACGGCGACGTCCCGGTCGTCGTAGGCGACCGGCTCTAGGTCGACCGGCTCCTGCTCGACACCGGGCGAGGACAGCGCGCCGGTGCCGCCCTCCATCTCGAGGTCCATGCGGATCTTGAACAGCTGGAGGGTCGGCAGCTGGCGGATCGACTCGGCGCCGGTCAGCTCCTGGAGGACGTCGAGCGTGCCCTGGAGGCCGAGCTTCGAGTCGCTCTCGACGGCAAGCGTGAACCACATGTTGAACTCGTGGTTGCGGAGGTAGTTGTGTGAGACGCCGGGGTGGCTGTTGATGATCTTCGCGGGGACCCACGGGTTCTCGGGGTCGACCTTCGCGGCGACGAGCATCGACCCGTAGCCGAGTGCGCGGGTGTCGTAGATCGGCGTGATCTGGCGGATGATCCGCTCGCGGACGAGCCGGGAGACCCGCTCCATCGCCTCGTCCTCGGTGATCTCGGCGGCCGCGGCGACCGACGCGTAGGGGCGCGGATCCAGGGGGAAGCTGCCCTGCATGAGGTTCATCAGGCGCTTGTCGAGCGCGTCCAGCGGCACGGCGGAACCGTCCTTGCGGCTGCGGATCTTCGGCGCTACTTGAGCCATTTGGCGGCATCCTTGGCGTGGTAGGTGATGATGATGTCGGCACCCGCTCGGCGGATCCCGGTCAGCGTCTCGAGCACGACGGCCCGCTCGTCGATCGACCCGGCGGCGGCGGCGGCCTTGACCATCGCGTACTCGCCGCTGACGTTGTAGGCCGCGACCGGCAGCCGGCTGGCCGCCCGGATCGCGGCGATCACGTCGAGGTAGGCGAGCGCCGGCTTGACCATCAGGACGTCGGCGCCCTCGTCCTCGTCGAGCAGGGCCTCGCGGACGGCCTCGCGCGAGTTTCCCGGATCCATCTGGTAGGCCCGGCGGTCGCCGAACGACGGGGCGCAGCCGGCGGCGTCGCGGAAGGGCCCGTAGAAGGCCGAGGCGAACTTCGCGGCGTAGGCCATCACCGCGACGTCCTCGAAGCCCTCGCCGTCGAGCTCCTTGCGGACCACCCCGACCCGGCCGTCCATCATGTCGCTCGGGGCGACGATGTCCGCCCCGGCCCGGGCGTGACTGAGCGCGGCGCGGGCGAGCAGCTCGACCGTGCCGTCGTTCTCGACGCTCCCGTCCGGGCGCAGGACGCCGCAGTGGCCGTGGCTGGTGTACTCGCAGAGGCACACGTCGGTGATCACCAGGAGCTCGGGGTGGGCCTTCTTGATCGCCCTGACCGCCAGCTGGACGACGCCTTCGTCGTCCCATGCGCCGGACCCGTCGTCGTCCTTGTCGGCGGGGATCCCGAACAGGACGACACCCGGGATGCCGAGCCCGTACAGCTCGCCGGCGGCCTCGACCGCCTGCGAGAGTGAGAGTCGCTCGACGCCGGGCATCGCGTCGACCGGAGCTCGTCCGTCGAGTCCGGCCTCGACGAACAGCGGGGCGATCAGCCGGGACGCGGTCAGCTCCGTCTCGCGCACGAGATCGCGCAGGACGTCGGTCCGGCGCAGGCGGCGTAGACGGGTCTGTGGAAACGCCATCGAGGCACCCATCGTATCGCCGCGTCCAATCCGGCCGGCCGGGTCGCCACGCCGTGGGTAGGTTTGGCTCGGCGCGGGGCGGGCCCGGGGCGCGCATGCCGTCGGGGATCACGGCCGGGGCCCGAGCGGTCAGGCAGCGCGCTCTCCGCCGGGGGACCGGGTCGTGGAGAGGGAGACTCTCCACGAGAAGTAGCTGACTGACTCAGGCAACCATTTCGCGCTGAAAGGTCTCAACATCCTCCTCTCCGCCGCCCGGGAGGAGCCCGGGCGGTCGTCGCCGCCGGCTAATGGGCGAAGCGCCGCAGGCCCAGCCGGGCGGCAACCCCGAAGACGACGATCAGGCCGGCGAGGTGCGGGAGCGAGCTGCCGAATCCGGGCTGCGAGCCGTTGATCGACGCGTCGATCGCCTGGAGCCCGGCCTTGAACGGGAAGACGGCCGAGACGACCGAGATCACGTCGTAGAGGCCGCCGGAGACCGATCCGCTGGGGACGAGCGCCATGAAGGCGAGCGGCAGGGCGAGCAGGAAGGCGAGCAGCGAGGCGGCGCGGACCTCGCGGGCGAGGCTGCCGATCGCGACGCCGAGCGCCGAGAAGGCCAGCGCGCTCGCGGCGATCGCGATCACCCAGAGCGGTAGGCGCCCCCAGTCGAGGTGGACGAAGGCGCCGATCCCGCAGAGCATCGCCAGCGTCACGACGAACGCGCAGCCGGCCGCCAGCAGCCCCTTCTCGATCAGCACGCCCTCGCCGGATACGAGGCCGCGGGTCAGCCGGGAGAAGGTGTTGGCCTCCCGCTCGAGCGAGAGCATCCCGGCGGCGAGCAGGACACAGACGAACATCAGGGAGACGGCGACGGCCAGTGGGACGGCGAACGCGTTGAGCGGGGTCCGCCGGCCGGCCAGCAGCGACGTCTGCACCTGGATCGGGTTGGCGATCGTGTTGAGCAGCGACTTGGCGAAGCCGAGGTCGGCGACCCCGAGCGACGTGAAGCGGGCGACCGGGACGAGCTTGGCCCGGATCGGCGAGCCCGACGGGAGGCCGGTGATCGCCGAGCCGAGAGCGGCGTTGCTGCGGTTGAGCCCGAGCACGTCGACGGTCGTCCCGAACGCGTTGAGCTTGCCGCCGGTCTGGAGCAGGTCGACGTAGCCGCCGGCGACGTGCGCGAGCTGAGTCGCCAGGGCCGTATTGGCCTGGGAGAGCTTGGCCGAGATCGTCGACTGGACGAAGGACTGCTCGACGGCGTCGCCGTTGTAGATCACCTCGACGTCGGCCGACTCGAGCCCGCTCGAGAGGCGGGTGGTGAAGTCGGCGGGGATCACGATCGTGGCGAGCGCCGCGCCCGAGCGGACGTCGGCCAGCGCCTGGGCCCGCGTGCTGACCGGGACGCGGGTCACGCTGTCGAACAGCTCGTTGATGTAGCTCGAGATGTCGACCCGGTGCCCGCCGACGTTGATCGCCTGCTGGCCGGCCGGGATCTCGTTGACCACGGCGACCCGCGGCTTGTCCGGCGCCCGGGAGAGCGCGAAGCCGATCAGCAGGGCGATCACGACCGGATAGACGATCAGCAGGCCGACCAGGAGGGGCGAGCGCCGGAGGATCTGGATGTCCTTGATCAGGAGCCAGCGCATCCGCTCTAGTGGCCCTTTCGCTTCAGGAACGCGACGAACGCCTGCTCGAGATCCGACTCGCCCGCGGGCCCGTCCGACCCCGGCCCGACCTCGGCCTTGAGCATCGCCGGCGTCCCTGTGAAGAGGAGCTCGCCGTCGGCGAGGACGAGCACGCGCTCGGCGTGGCGCTCGGCCTCGGCGATGTCATGGGTCGCGAAGACGACGCCGGTCCCCCGGTCGGCGAGACCGGTGATGAACCGCCAGAGGCGCTGACGCTGACGAGGGTCCAGCGAGGCGGACGGCTCGTCGAGCAGGAGGACGACCGGGTCGCCGAGCAGGCCGACGGCGATGTTCACGCGCTGGCGGTTGCCGCCCGAGAGGTCGCCGAGCTCGTCGTCGGCGCGGTCGACCAGGTCGGTCTGCGTGAGCATGCGGTCGACCTCGGCCTGGGGGTCGGCGAGCCGCTCGAGGCGCGCGAAGAGGCGGAGGTTCTCGGCGACCGAGAGCTTCTCGTAGACCGCCGTGCGCTGGGGGACCCAGCCGATCCGGGCGGCCTGGCCGCCGGCGCGCGTGACGCTGCCTGTGGTCGGCGGGCGGATTCCCGCGAGGATCGAGAGGAGCGTCGTCTTGCCGGCGCCGTTGGGCCCGATGATCGCGAGCAGCTCGCCGGCGGCGACCGTGAAGCTGACGTCACGCAGGGCGTCGCGATCGCCGAAGCGCATGCCGACGCCGCGCACGTCGAGCGGCGCGTCGACGCCGGACTCGGGCCGGTCGGGACTGGTCGGGTCGTCGCGCATCGTCGGCGAGGCTACCCGGGCGAGCGGCTCCTTGGCGCGTTCCATGCCTCGAGGACTACGTGGCGGCGGAGGTAGAGGATCGTTTCGCGCAGGACGGCGGCCAGCGGAAGGGCGATCAGGGCGCCGACCAATCCGAAGACGGCGTCGCCGAAGAGGAGGGCGAAGATCACGAGCAGGGGGTTGATGCGCAGGGCGTGGCTGAAGATCTGCGGGGCGACGACGTGGCCCTCGAGCTGCTGGAGGCCGAGGAACAGGAGCCCGACCCAGACGGCGGTCAGCGGGTTGGTGAAGAGGGCGACGACGATCGGCGGGACGGCGCCGAGCAGGGGGCCGATGAACGGGACGAGCTCCATCACGCCGAAGAACGCACCGAACGCGAAGGCGTATGTCCGCCCGTCCGGGAAGATCCCGATCACCCCGAACAGGTAGAGAGCGAGGCCGGCGGTCGTGCCCATCACCGCGGAGAACAGCAGCTGCCCACGGACGTAGGTGGAGACGGCCCGCTGGACACGGAGGGGATAGTCATCCTCGGGGGAGCCGTCGCCGGGCATGATCGTGCGCACGAGCACGCCGATCTCGCCGCCGTAGACGAGCATGTAGACGCTGAGCACGAGGATCAGGACGAGGTCGAGCGAGACGCTCGCGGCCTTGGTCAGGAGGGCTCCGCTGAACGCGACGAGCGAGCTCGACCCCTTGACGAGCTGGGCCTGCAGCGTCTGCAGGGCCGTCCCGCCCTGCTTGACCAGCTGGACGTGGATCCCCTTCTTGTCGAAGAAGCGCTGCGTCGACGCGAGGCTCTTGTTGGCCTGGTCTGTGAGGTGGGGGAGGTTGTTGCGAAACGAGTCGACCTGGTCTGAGATCGGCGACGACAGGAGGTAGCCGATGCCGACGATCCCGGCGAAGAACGACACGTAGACGAGCAGGACGGCGAGGCCGCGGGGGACGCGGAGCCGGTGGAGCAGGCCGACGATCGGGTTGAGGATCAGGGCGATCAGGCTGGCGATCACGAACAGGAGGACGACGTTGCGGGCGGCGCGGACCGCCGACCAGACGCCGAGGACGCCGATCAGGAGGAGGACGAGCTGGACGTTGCGGGCGAGCACGAGCGGCTCGGGCGGCTCGGGCGGCTCCGGCGGGGCCACTGGGACCGCCTCCGGGGCAACGGCGTCGGGTGATGGGGCGAGCGTCTCGTCGGACCTGGCGCTGTCGTCGGTGGTCACGCCCATCAGAAGGAGTATGCCCCCGTCGCTGCGGCCGTAGACCGGTTTTCGGAGGTGTTGGCGGGCGGTGTCGGGGCGGCTGGAGCTCGCGAAGGCGCAGCCGTCGGCGCAATCGGGCTAGGCTCGCAGGATTGACTGGCTCAGCACAAGGCGCGGAGGCATCGATCCTCTTTGTGGGCGATGTCGTCGGCAGCGTCGGCCGGCGGGCGCTCCTGCGGACGCTGCCGGTCCTCCGGGAGCGCTATGCGCCGACGTTCGTCGTCGTCAACGGCGAGAACATCGCCGGCGGTCTGGGGATCACGCCGAAGCTGGCCGACGAGATGCTCGACGCGGGAGTCGACGCGATCACGCTCGGCAACCACGCCTACCACCACCGGGAGATCTACCCGTATCTCGACCGTGAGTCGCGGATCGTGCGACCGGCGAACTACCTCAAGGGCCAGCCCGGCCGCGGGCACACGGTCGTCGAGCAGGGCGGCATCCGGCTGGGGGTGGTCAACCTCTCGGGCAACCTCTTCCTGAAGGCCGGGCGGTCGGCGTTCGCCGAGGTCGACGCGATCCTGTCGGACCTGCGGGGGAAGGTCGACCACGTGCTGGTCGACATGCACGCGGAGGCGACGAGCGAGAAGATCGGCATGGGCTGGCACCTCGACGGCCGGGTCAGCATGGTCGTCGGCACGCACACGCACGTGCCGACCGCCGACGCGAGGGTTCTCCCGGAGGGGACGGCGTACATCACCGACGTCGGCATGACCGGCCCGCGGGGCGGGGTGATCGGCGTCAAGCGGGAGCAGGCGCTCGAGTCGCTCGTCACCCAGATGCCGGTCCGCTTCTCGACCTCAGAGGAGGACCCGTGGGTGATGGGCGTGATCGTCCACTGCACGAGCCCGCTGCGGGCCGAGTCGATCGAGCAGATCCTGATGCCGGCAAGCTGACGTGAGGCAGATCCTGATGGCGGCAAGCCGACGCGAAGGAGATTGAAGTGGCATACACCCCACCCCAGGAGGTCCTCGAGCGCTACGCGAAGGTCCTCGTCGACTTCGCGCTCGGCGGCGGCGACGGGATCAAACCGGGCGAGGTCGTGCGGATCGCCTGCCACGAGGCGGCCAAGCCGCTGTACTTCGAGGTCCACAAGGCCGTCTGGCGATCGGGCGGCCACGCGATCGGCCAGTACCTGCCGGACGAGGCGGAGCCGGAGAACCTCCGGCGGGCGTTCTTCGAGCTGGCCGGCGAGGACCAGCTGGACTTCTTCCCGGAGGCACTGACGCGGGGGATGATCGACGACCTCGACCACCAGATCGCGATCATCTCGACGACCGACACGCAGGCGCTCAAGAGCGTCGACCCGAAGAAGATCATGCGCGCCGGCCGGGCGATGAAGCCGCTGATGGACTGGCGGCGGGAGAAGGAGAGTGCCGGCAGCTTCACGTGGACCGTAGCCCTCTACGGGACGGCGGCGGCGGCTGCGGAGGCCGGCCTGTCGGACGAGGAGTACTGGCAGCAGATCATCGACGCGTGCTTCCTCGACGACGACGACCCGATCGCCCGGTGGAAGGCGGTCAGCGCGCAGATCGCGGACTACGTCGGGCGCCTCGATGCCCTCGACATCGAGCGGCTGCACATCGAGGGCGAGGACGTCGACCTGTGGATCTCACTCGGCGAGCACCGCTGCTGGATCGGCGGAAGCGGACGGAACATCCCGAGCTTCGAGATCTTCACGAGCCCGGACTGGCGCGGGACGGACGGGTGGATCCGCTTCAACCAGCCGCTCTACCGGTACGGCAACCTGATCTCGGGGATCCGTCTGGAGTTCAGGGACGGGCTCGTCGTCAGGGCGAGCGCCGACGAGAACGAGGACGTCCTGCGGGAGATGGTGGCGAGCGAGAACGCCGACAAGGTCGGCGAGTTCTCGATGACCGACAGCCGGTTCTCGCGGATCACGAGGTTCATGGCCGAGACGCTGTACGACGAGAACGTCGGCGGGCCGTTCGGGAACACGCACATCGCGCTGGGCTCGGCCTACCACGACTGCTACGACGGCAACCCGGACGGGGTCACCAAGGAGGAGTGGGCGAGGCTCGGATTCAACGACTCGAGCGTCCACACGGACATCGTCTCGACGACCGACCGGACGGTGACGGCGACGCTCCGCGGGGGCGCCGAGCAGGTCATCTACCGCGACGGGCAGTTTCAGATCTAGATTTTTCTGGCCGGCTTCCGGCGGGCCGACCGGCGCGGCGCAGGGAGCGCCCGACGGGGGTCGGGCGGGCCGGGCTCAGCCGGCGGGCGCGGCGAGGAGCTCGAGCGGCGGGTCGTGGGCGGCGGCCCGGGCTCCGACCGGGTCGGGGTCGCGCTCGTCGCCGAAGCGTCCGAGCAGGGCGATGATCGCGGGGGCAAAGAACCAGGGGATGTAGAGGTAGAACCAGTAGGTCACGCCGAGCTCGATCGCGATCAGGACGGCCGCGCAGAGCGCGGCGAGCCCGAGCAGGTCGGCCCGCCGGGGGACGACGGCCAGGCCGAGGGCGAGCAGGACGCCGGCGACCTGGACGGTGGTCTGCTCCCACTGGAGGCCGCCGTAGAGGCCCCAGACCGAGAACGGAGCGGGCCGGGTCGCCTGGTAGGAGACGGTCCGCTGGTAGATCACCGAGAGCGAGTCGTGGGCGAGCGCGGGGATCGAGACGACCGCTGCCGTGGCGAGGAAGGCCACGCCGAACGCCAGGAGCGCGCGAGCCCGCCGGGCCCGGCTGGGCTCGTCGAGGAGGCCGTGCGTCGCGAGCAGGGGGGCGAGCGCGAGCGGGGCGAACTTGGTCAGCCCGGTCAGCGCCCCGAGCACGCCGCGCCGGGCGGGTGAGCCGGCGAACAGGAGCGTCGCGAGGAGCAGCGCGGCGACGAGCGCGTCGTTGGTGTTGCTCTCGGCTGCGTAGAGGGTGAACGGAAAGGCCGCCCAGGCGTAGGCCAGGCAGACGCCGAGCGTCGGCCCGCGGATCATCCGCCCGATCAGGAAGAGCAGGCCGATACAGCAGAGGTCGAAGACGATCGACGCGGCGTGAGCCGCCGGTAGGTCGTCCCACTTCCCGCTGAAGCCGAACGCCTCGAGAAAGGGGACGTAGGCCTCGTAGGAGACCGGGCCGTAGGTGTCGCCGCGGGGGTTGTCGGTCGGCCAGGTTCCGTAGAGCGGCTGACCGTCGACGATCTTCTGGGCGCCGATCACCCCGGCGTAGCCGACGTCGATCACGTTCGAGTCGGTCACGTTGAGGGCGATCCTGAAGCCGACCAGGAAGACCAGGCCGATCGTCAGCCAGGTCACGGGCACCGCGAGGCGCAGGGGCCCGGGCGACCGGGCACGGGCATGCAGGCCGATCCAGAGCATCCGGCCGAGCAGGTAGAGCATCGGCGGGTAGGAGGCCGGGACCGACTGGTAGATGTCGGCGTGGTTGAAGTAGGCGAGCGAGATCGAGAACGACCAGAGCATCAGGAGGTCGAGGTGGAGCAGCCGGCGCGGCCGGCGCCAGTCGAAGAACGGGGCGAGGAAGAGCAGGCTGAGCGGAATCCAGACGTACAGCGCGCTGACCCGGCGGCCGAAGGCGCCCGGGTAGCCGCGGGCCATCGTCCAGGCGACCCAGAAGCTGGTCCAGGCCTCGCGGACGCGTCCGGTCGCGTCGTCGATCAGGACCTGGGCGACCTCCTTCCCGGCCGGCGTGAAGTAGCTGACCTGCCACTGGGCGGGGCCCTTCTCGTAGGCCACGGGGTAGGCGCCGCGGTTGCCCTTGATCGTCGCCGCGATCGACGGGATCCGCGCGGCGATCACGATCACCTGGTTCGGCGTGCGGACGTGGTAGGGCGGCCGGCGGTCGAGCAGGCTCGGACGAAACAGGGCGCCCGGGGCGATCACGGCCGGACCCGAGGACAGCGTCGAGAGGATCGACTGGCCCGGCGGACTCGACGTCGTCGCCGTCGACGCCGGCGGCCCGGTACGCGCGGCCGCGCGGCTCCCGGGGATCAGGGCCGCGCGGCTCGCCGGCCCGGAGGCCGCGCGGCTCGCAGGGGTCAGGGCCGCACGGCTGGACGGGGTCGACGCCGGGCCGCTCGCCGGGACCGAGGCCGGCCGGACCCCAGCGGTCAGGGCCGCGCGGCTGGACGCGACCAAGGCCGGGTCGGTCGCCCGCGTCGGCGGGCCGGTCGCGAGCGCGGAGCCCGCCCCGCCGAGCAGGAGCCCGAGGGTCAGCGCGGCGGCGACCGACCGCCTCAAGCCGGCGACCCCGGGCTGGCCGCGGCGGCGGTGTATCCCCCCCGGCCGGCTTCGATCGACGGGGGCAGGAGGCCGAAGTGGCCGAGCACGAGCGGGGCGACGTCCTTGATCGACCACTGCTCGCGGACGAGCGGGTCCCCCTCGAGGCCGGTGCAAATCAGCGGCGCGAGGGAATCGCTCGCGTGGAGCGACCCGTGGCTTCCGCCGCCGACGTGATGGCCGCCGCCCCAGTCGCAGAACTCGTAGGCCGGGGCCGCGGACAGCAGGATCTCGCCGGAGGTCGGGCAGGCGAGGGCGTCCCAGGCGCGGCCGAGCACGTCGGGGTAGTGGTCGCTGCGAAAGACGCCGCCGTCGATCCGCGCGTCGACGGTCCCGAGCTGGCCGCGGACGTGCCAGCGGCGGCCGCGCGGGTCGCTGGCGTCACCGCCGGGGGCGAAGCGCAGCTCGCCGCGCTCGCCGGCGAGCACGCCGACCAGCCCGTCGGGGGAGTCCTCCCGCCACATCACGAGGTCGACCCCGGGGATCGCCCGGACCCTGGCGATCACCTCGCTCCGGCGGACGCCGGCGTCCCCGAGCATGTAGATCATCGCCGAGCGCTGGGCCGGGCAGAGCGCGATCTCGGCGTCCTGCGGCCGGCTGTCGGCCGGCTGGAGGGTCGCGAACCCGGAGAGCTCGTCGGCCAGCGAGATCGACCGCTCGATCGCGCCGTGGGCATGGTCGGCGACGACGATCACCGCGTGATCGGCCAGGAAGGCCTCCGGTCCGCCGGCGGCCTCGACGAGGCGGGCGAGCTGGAGGTCGGCGAGGGCGATCGAGTCGACCTGGGCGTGGGGTCCGTGCTTGTGGGAATAGGCGTCGTTGTCGGGCAGCGAGAAGAGCATGAAGTCGAACAGATCGTGCTCGACGAGGTAGGTGCCTACGCAGCCGGAGTGCTGGTCGCGAATCCCGGGCATCCCGACCAGACCGCGGCAGCCGGTGTCGCGGCTGGCGAAGATGTCGGCGTAGAAGAGCTCCTTCGGTCCCATCACCGGATGGCGGATCAGGGTCTTCGAGGCGAACCTGGTCAGCGTCGTCTCGACCGACGGCTCGTGGCGGAAGCGACCCCGGTACATCAGGTAGGTCGTCCCGGCCGTGCGGATCCCGGCGTCGTCGAGCGACTCGAAGATCGTCAGCTCGTCGGCCGCCAGATGGGCCCGGTTCATGTTGTAGATCGTGTCGGTCAGCTGCCGGGCGAGGCCGAACCGGCGCGACGCGCGGAAGCTCGACCCGTACTCGACGTAGCGGCCCTCGCCCCGGTGGAACCAGTTCATCGAGGGGATCAGGTGGCGGTCCTGGCCGACCCCGGTGACGATCGACGCGGCACAGACCGGCGTGACCGACGGGAAGACGGCGACAACATCGCGGACGTAGGTCCCACGCTCGATCAGGAGCTCGAGGATCGGGGCCCGGCCCTCGGCGATCGTCCGTTCGAGCATCGCCGGCTTGGCGCCGTCGATCACGGCGAGGATGAGCTTCTTGCTCACCGGAGGATGCGCAGGCCCGCGTACTTCTCGCCCTCGCGCCGGCGGGCGCCGTAGAGAAGTCGGGCGAGGAAGATCAGCACGACGAAGGACGCCGGCGGGGCGAACACGGCGAGCACGGCGACGGCGAGGGCGACGGTGTCGACGTAGACGACCAGCGCGTCCCGCGCGGACCCCTCCGCCAGACGGGCGCGGGTCCGGGCGAGCAGGCCGCGGGAGGCCGCCTGGGCGAGGCCGGCGCACAGCAGGCCGGCGACGAGTCCGGCCCACGGGCTGTCGCCATGCTCGGCGAGGACCGCCGCGAAGAGCAGGGCTCCGACGCCGAGCCCGGCGCCGGCGACGGCCGATCCGAGCGGTCCGGACTCGAAGCGCTCGGCGCCGAGCCGGTGCTGCGCGGCGAAGGCTCCGCCGAGCGCGATCACGACGACGAGCAGGAAGATCGTCGTCTGGAGGAACGAGTAGTCGGTGTGCGCGAAGTCGAGCGCCAGGCGGTGGGTCAGGCCGAGGTCGTCGGATGCGATCGCTCCGGCCAGCAGGGCCGGCAGGAACGGCCGCAGACCCGCGGCGGCGGCGAGCCCGGCTCCCTGGGCTATGTACAGGATCAGATTCATCGTCCGCTACGGTTCAGGGGCATGACGATAGACGACGGCCCCGACCGCGGAGCGGATCAGCGCGCCGCGGACACCGGGATGACACGAACGGCCCAGGACCGGCCGGCGACGGCCGCCGAGGCGGACGGCGGGCCCCCGCCGGGCGGGCGCCCCAGGCCACAGCGGGCGGCGTCGCACGAGCTCGAGCGCTACACGAGCCTGTTCGCGGCCCGGACCCGGATGATGCGCTCGTCGGCGATGCGCGACCTGATGGCGATCACCGAGCACCCCGAGGTGATCTCGCTGGCCGGCGGACTCCCCGACACGTCGACCTTCCCGCCGGAGCTCTTTCGCGAGGTGATGGGCACGGTCGCCGAGCAGTCGACCGCCCGCGCGCTCCAGTACGGGCCGACCGAGGGGTTGACGGGGGCCAAGGACTGCGTGATCGAGGTGATGGCCGCCGAGGGGATGAGCGTCTCGCGTGACGAGATCCTGATCACGACCGGCGGCCAGCAGGTCATCGACCTCGTCTGCAAGGCCCTGATCGACCCGGGCGACGTGATCATCGCCGAGGCCCCGACCTACCCGGGAGCGGTCCCGACCTTCTGCTCGTACGAGGCCGACGTGATCCAGATCGAGATGGACGGCGACGGCATGCGGATCGACCGGCTCGAGGCGACGCTGAAGGCCCTCTCGGACGAGGGCCGCCGGCCGAAGTTCATCTACACGATCCCGACCTTCCAGAACCCCGGCGGCGTGACGATGTCGCTGGCCCGCCGGCGCCGGCTGATCGAGGTCGCCCGCGAGCAGGAGCTGCTCGTGCTCGAGGACAACCCGTACGGCGTGCTCCGCTACGAGGGCGAGCCCCTGCCGACGCTGCGCTGCATCGACGGCGGCGACCTCGTGATCTACCTCGGGACGTTCTCGAAGATCCTCTCGCCTGGACTCCGCCTCGGCTGGGCGGTCGCCCCGCGGCCGGTGCTCGCAAAGATGAACCTCGGCAAGCAGGCCGCGGACCTCTGCTCGTCGTCGACCACCCAGTACTTCGTGGCCGCGTATTTCAGGACCGGCGGCTGGCTCGAGTACATCACCGGCCTGCGGGAGCTCTACCGCCGGCGGCGGGACGCGATGCTCGACGCCCTCTCCGAGCACTTCCCGGCGCAGGCGAGCTGGACCCATCCCCAGGGCGGCCTGTTCATCTGGGCGACGCTGCCCGACTACATCGACACGACCGACCTCCTGGCCCGGGCGCTCGACGAGAAGGTCGCCTTCGTGCCCGGTGCGGCGGCCTACGTCGACGGCCGCGGGGGATCCTCGATGCGGCTGAACTTCTCCGGCGTCAGCGAGGATCGGATCCGCGAGGGGATCCGGCGGATCGGGAAGACGATCGCGGCGCAGGTCGCGCTCTACGGGGCCGTCACCGGCACGCCGGCGCAGGCCGGCCCGGTTCCGGCCCGCCAGGTCGTCCTGCCGCCCGAGCTCCTGCCCGAGCCGGCGCCTCGTGAGCCGGACGCGGCGCTCGCCGATGTCTTCGAGCTGCCGCGTCGCCCGCGCGGTGACCGGGAGGCCCGGCCGACCCAGAAGCGGCGCGGCTAGCGGTGGACGGCTGATGGCTCGGGTCGCGCTGCTGCGCGGCGGCCGGTCGCTCGAGCGGCAGGTCTCGTTGAAGTCGGGCGCCCGCGTCGCGGACGCGCTCGAGCGCCTCGGCCACGAGGCGATCGACATCGACGTCGGCGGGGACCTGATCGAGCGGCTCTTCGCGAGCGAGCCGGAGATCGCCTTCATCGCCCTGCACGGGCGCGACGGCGAGGACGGGACGGTCCAGGAGCTGCTCGAGATCCTCGGCATCCCGTACACGGCCTCGGGTGTCTCGGCCTGCATCCACTGCTCCGACAAAGTCCTCGCCAAGCACGCGATGGTCGATGCCGGGCTGCCGACGCCGGACTTCTACGCGTTCAACGAGACCGCCTTCAAGGAGCTCGGCGCCGCCCAGGCGCTCCCGGAGATCGAGCACCGCCTCGGCTTCCCCCTCGTCGTCAAGCCGGCCGGGCAGGGCTCGGCGCTGGGGGTCAAGTTCGCCGGGTCGCCCGGCGACGTCCCGGCCGCCCTGGTCGCGGCGTTCTCCTACGACCGCAAGGTCCTGATCGAGCGGTTCGTCGACGGCCGGGAGCTGGCCGTGTCGATCCTCCAGAGCGCCGACGGCGCGAGCGCGCAGGCCCTGCCGGTGCTCGAGGCCGTTCCCCGGGAGCCGGGCTTCCACGACTTCTTCGCCGCCCGCTACGAGATCGGTCGGACCAGCTTCGTCTGCCCGGCCGTCGTGCCCGACGCGGTCTCGGCCCGGGCGCAGGAGCTCGCGCTCGCCGTCTACGAACAGCTCGGCTGCTACGGCTTCGCCCGCGTCGACCTGATGCTCGAAGCCGGGACGGGCAGCCTCGAGGTGCTCGAGGTCAACGCGATCCCCGGCCTCACTGACACCAGCCTCCTCCCCCAGGCGGCCGACGCCGCCGGGATCTCCTTCGACGCGCTGATCGCCCGGATCCTCGACTCCGGGCTGGCCCGCGCCCGGGGTCAGGGGCTCATCTCCGGGCGCGAGCTCGCATGACGAGCGGCGTGGCCATCAGGCAACCCGGGGTCGTGACGCCCGGGCAGGGCATGCCGCGGGCCAGCAGGGAGCCGGCCGCCGGCCGCTGATCGGTGACGACGTAGTTGTCGAGCAGCTGGGCCCGGGAGGACGGCCGCAGCGCAGGCAGCCGGTCGAGCTCCCAGTAGAGCTGGTTGCGCTCGGCCCAGTGGACGGCCGAGCTGGCCGGACGACCATCGAAGTCGGGAACCACGGCCGCCCGCTGGGAGCCGCCGGCCGGGCTGCCGAGCAGGCAGGTCAGCTGGCGGACGGTCACCGTGGCCGGCCGGTGGACACGGGCCCCCGCGGCCGGCGACTGGGTACGGGCGGTCGGTAGGCAGAGTGAGCGCAGCGAGAACGGCTGGGGGATCGCCATCCGCAGGCCGACCCGGTGAAGCCTGGCGTAGGCGTCGACGAGGTCGTAGGTCCGGGTGACGTTCGGCACGGCGACCGCCCGCCTGGCCGGGGTGCCGGCGGCGAGCCCGCTCGGGGCCAGCGCGCAGGCGATGCCGGCAACGATCGGGACGACGGCGCTCGGGCGCGGGTACCTCACGCGATCCAATCTACGCGGGTGTCGTTTCGCGCAGGCTTCGCCGCTGGAGCTCCGCTCGTCGATCAGCCGGGCGACGATCAGCCGGCCGGACCGGCGGGCGCCGAGGCGAGCGGCCGGGGTCCGCCGGTCTCGTCGACGAAATGGATGTGGGGAACCATGACCCGCGGGGCGCGGATCCGCGGATCGACGACGGTCGTGCCCTGGCTGGCGCGCGTCGCGATCCAGCTGCCGGCGCTCCGCCCGGCGGCGTCCTCGACGTGGATCGCCAGGCCCTCGACGGTCGAGTCCGGGCCGGGCGCGAGGCCGGTCGCGAGGCCGGAGAAGATGTCACCGAGGCGGAAGCGGAGCCGCCGGAGGTCGGTGACCCGGAGCGAGACCGCATAGGCCATGCCGTGGACGGCCGGGTCGACGGTGATCTGGCGGACGCTCGCGCGGATCACCGAGCGGGCCGGGAGGCCTGCGATCAGCGCGCCGATGTTGTCGTCGAGCTGCTTGCGCTCGGCCGCCGGGGCGACCTTGTCGACGATCGGCATCGCGGCCGGCTGCTGGCCGGGGGTCGTGCGGACCGACCCATCGAGATAGAACGAGGCCCCCGGGGCCTGGCCACCGGTCTCGTCGGTCGTCACGAATTGGGTCAGCGCTGGGTCCTGGATGGCGGCGACGGACGCGATCATCGCCCCTCGCCAGCCGGCTCCGGCGTAGACCGAGGCGGTCGTCGCGTCGGTCTGCAGCGAGCCGCTCCCGGCCGGCGGATGGATCAGCGCGGCGGGGAGCATGACCTCGAGGCGTTGAGCCCCGGGGGCGGCCTCGCGGGGCGCGATGACGGCGGCCGAGGCGCCGGGGGCGACACTGGCGGCGATGCTCGTCGGGCTGGGCGAGGCCTGCCGGCCGCCGCCGGCGAGTGGACCGCTGAGCAGCACGACGACGACGACCGCGCCGAGGATCACGAGCCCGGCTCCCGCGGCGAGCAGCCGCCCGCGCCCGCGCATCTAGTGGCCTGTTTCGGAATTAGCTGGAGTGGCTGGCGAGTGGCTGGGCGTACGTCGCACGGTGTCCGCGGGCGTGCTGGTGGCACGTTGGCGGACGCCGGGTGGCGCCAGGCACGTCCAGACGCCGCCAGACGCCAAGATAATTTTGAGACAGACCACTAGGACACCCTGTGCTTGATCGTGACCTCGGACGGCGGCCGGGTGATCTTCCAGAGGTGGTCGGCCATCGGGTAGGCCGAGATCGAGTCGTGGCGGGTCACCTTCCGCGCGTGCTGGCGACCGGTCGTCGTGTAGACGGTCCACTGGGCGTGGCCGGCCGGCTCGTAGCGGGTCGACGCCTGGGACTGGTAGCCGCTGCCGAGGCTCTGGATCTCGGTCCCGATCGCCGGGGCTCCCTTGCTGAAGCCGAGCCGGTAGATCGAGCCGGTCTGGACGCCGTTGATCCGGATGCCCCAGGTCGCCGCGGTCTTGAAGCGGAAGAGGTCCAGCGTGATCACCGACCCGGGGGAGATGTCGTTGTAGAGCTGGCACTTGTAGGCCATCGAGTTGGCGGCCTTGACCTCGGTGAAGACGACGTAGCCGGTGTGAGCCCCGCAGTTGTCGAGCGCGATCCCGCCGCCCGACCGGTAGACCCCGGCCTGGATCAGGCCGGGGTCGCTGTTGTCGCTCTGGAGGACGTCGCGCTGGACGACGAACTCGTCACCGGCCTGGGCGAGGCCGGCCGACGGCGTGACGAGGGAGACGACCGAGCCGAAGCTCGACGAGTTGAGTCCGAGCGTGCCGAAGTCGGGACCCGAGTCCGAGCGCGCCGCGGTCGGACCGATCAGCCAGAGCGCGAGCCCGGCGGCTGCCAGCAGGCGGAGCACCGGTCGTGATGCTCGCGGCCGAGCCCTTGCGTCCGGGTCACCCCGCGCCAGTCGTGCATCCGCCCGAGCGTCCGGGCCGCCCCGGCCGGCGGGGTGGCGTGACCCACGCGCGGCGGCGGTGTCGGGCACGGCGCCATCTTAGCCGGGCGCAATCGCGCGGTGGAGAAAGCTTGCGCGGTGGCCGGGACTAGGACTCGCCGGCGCCGAAGTCCTCGGGGGAGACCTGGTCGAGGAACTCCTTGAACTTCTCGACGACGTCGTCGGTGTCCTCGACCTCGTGCTCGAACTCGATCGCCGATTCGGCGATCACCTCGTCGGCGGCGAAGATCGGCGCACCAGCCCGGACGGCGAGGGCGATCGCGTCGCTCGGCCGGGAGTCGATCTCCATCTCGCGGCCGTTGACGTTGAGCGTGATCGACGCGTAGAAGGTGTTCTCGCGGAGCTCGGTCACCGCGATCTGCGTGCAGCGAACCTCCAGCTCGCCGAGCATCGAGCAGAGCAGATCGTGCGTCATCGGCCGGGGCGTCGTCGCCCCCTGGAGCTTCATCAGGATCGACGCGGCCTCGGGGTGGCCGATCCAGATCGGGAGGAAGCGATTCCCGTCGACGGTCTTCAGGAGCACGATCGGCTGCTTGCCGACCATGTCGAAGCTGACGCCGTAGATGACCATCTCCTGCACTAGAGCGCTCCGCTCCGGTCGGGTGAAAGCTCAGTATAGGTAGCCGCCGGAGTGGGCCTGCGAGGTCGGCGGGCGCCGAGCTGGAGCGTCAGGACGCCGCCGAGAATGAACGGTATGAAGTTGGCCACGTGCAGCACCAGAGCATAAGGCAGGGCAGCCGTCTGGGAGACGCCATAGGCCTTGAGCGCGAGCAGGGCGGCCGCCTCGAAGACGCCGACGGCGGCCGGCGGCGAAGGGAGGATCATCGCGAGGCCGAGCGCCACGATCACGAGGACGCCGGCCGCGAAGTCGAGCTTCGGCTGGAAGGCGAGCAGGATGAGCCAGGCCCACAGCGCGCTGACCAGCCAGATCGCGATGCTCCAGACGAACGCCTCGAGGGCGACGCGGCGGTCGCGCAGACCGGAGAGGCCGGTCGCCAGCTCGACGCTGAAGCGGTCGACCCACTCGTTGCTGAGGCGGGGCAGGCGTGCGAGCGGCCGCAGGACGAAGCGCAGCGGTCGGTCGCCGTGGACGGCGAGCACCCAGATCGCGACGGCGAACAGAACCGTCAACACGGCGGCGAAGATCGCGGCCGGGCCGAACCAGCTGACCCGGGGCAGCCAGGGGGCGGCGCAGAAGAAGATGATCAGGATCGAGAGGACGTCGTAGGCGCGCTCGACGACGACGGTGCCGACGATCTCCGCGGGTGGCGTCCCGGCCCGCTGGGTGAGCGCGACGACGCGGGCGGCCTCGCCGGCCCGGGCGGGCATGATGTTGTTGAACAGGTAGCCGATCATCGTCGCCGCGATCACCGGCCCGCGTGGTGGCCGGCGATCGGTCGCAAACAGCGAGCGCCAGCGCATCGCCCGCATCAGCGTCGCGGCGACGAACGCCCCGAAGGCGGGAATCAGCCACCAGTAGTCGCTGGTCTGGAGCGCCCGCCAGGCCTGCGAGAAGCGGACGTTGCGCATCGTGAGGTAGCCGAAACCGACCGCGAGCAGGACCGTCGCGGCCTGCAGCGCGATGCGCCGGCGCGACCAGCCGCGCGGCGCCGTGGGCGCGACCGGCGGCCTGGCCAAGCCGTCGTCGTCTGGCTGGGCACCCACCTTAGGAGCCTACCAAGGGCCTGCTTGGGGCCGCGTGTTAGGGTCGCAGGAGGTGTCCATGCTCGCTGCGAACTACACGCCGATCTCGATCATCTCGGTGATCTCCCTGGTCGGCGGCTACGGCGGGCTGTGGTTGCTCTGGCGCCTGGTGTTCAGCTCCAAGCAGACCCACGACGACACGATCGACAGGGCGCGGCGGGCCGCCGCGCTGGAGGCGGCCGAGCACCCCGAGGACCGGCCCGGGCCCGACTGACCGACGCATCCCGGCCGAGGCGACGCCCCGCGGGTCGGCCGGCGGGGTCAGAGCAGTCGCGAGCCGAGCACCACCGAGGCGACGCCCCGCGGGTCGGCCGGCGGGGTCAGAGCAGTCGCGAGCCGAGCACCACCGAGGCGACGCCGGCGCCGCCGAGCAGGAGCAGGCCGGCGAGCGCGAACGACACGGTGATGTCGTCGCGCCGGGGCTTCGAGCCGAGCTGGCTGCCGAGCTTCTTGTAGATCCCGTTCAGCGATCCGGCGTCGGTGGCCGAGTACGACTGGGCGTGGGAGGCCGCGGCGATCTCACCCATCAGCTCCGGGTCCGGCGGAACGGCGGCCACGCCGCTGAACGAGCCGGGATCGGGAATCGTCGCGCCGGCGGTGCCGAGCCCGACGGTGTAGATCGGGATCCGCAGGGCGCCGGCCTGGGTTGCCACCTCGACGGGGTCCTCGCCCTGGTTGGCCGAGCCGTCGGAGAGCAGGACGATCGCCGAGGTCTCCGGCTTGAGCTTGCCGGGATGCGGGAGGAGGGTCAGCGCGAGTGAGAGGGCGTCGCCCGTCGCGGTGGCGCCGTTTGCGACCTGGGCGCCGATCAGCTGCTTGACCGGGGTGCGGTTCGTGCTCGGCGCCTGGACGCCGTCGGGCGCACTCGAGAAGGTCACGACGCCGACCTTCACGCCGGTCGGCAGCCTGCTCATGAACGTGCTCGCGGCCGCTTCCGCCGCCGCCAGCCGGGTCGGCTGGACATCGGTCGCCGACATCGAGCCGGAGTGGTCGAAGACGAGCATGATCGACGCGCCGGAGTCGGCGATCCGGACGGTGTGGTTGGGCCGGGCGAGCGTCGCGACGAGCGTGCTGAGCGCGAGCAGGAGCAGGGCCACGGGGATGTGCCGCCGCCAGGACAGGCCGCCGCCGGCGGCGATCCGCAGGCTGGCGATCGCCGGAAAGCGGACGGCGTAGCGCTTGGCCCGGCGGCCGGCGATGACATGCAGGCCGAGCAGCAGCGGGACCGCGAGCAGGCCGAGCAGCCAGAGCGGATCGGCGAAGCTCATCGCAGGCGGCGTCCCAGCTCGAGCAGCCAGTCGCCCTCGGTCGAGAGGGTCACGTGGTCGACGCGCGCCCGCCTCAGCGTGGCGGTCAGCTCGGCGCGACGGCCGGCCTCCAGCTCGGCGAAGCGGTCGCGCACGCGCCGCGACGTGTCGACCTCGAGCGTGTCGCCCGTCTCGGGATCGACGACGACCAGGCGCCCGACCGCCGGCAGCTCGCTCTCGCGGGGGTCTCCGACCTCGACCGCGAGGACGGCGTGGCGGGCGCGCAGCGAGGTCAGTGTGCGGATCCAGCCGTCCTGCTCGCGGAAGTCCGAGATCACGGCGACGAGCCCGGGGGCCTTGGCGCTCGTGGCGAGCGCCTTGAGGGCGTGGGCCAGACTGTGCGGGTTGCGGTGCCCGTCGCGGGCGACGCCCTCGGCCAACGTCCGCCGCAGCCCGAGCATCGCCGGCTTGGAGGACCGCGGCGGGATCACGTGGATACGCTCGCCGCCGAAGGTCACGATGCCGAGGCTGCCGGCCCGCCGGACGGCCAGCCGGGCGAGCACGAGCGCCGCGCCCTCGGCGACGTCGGCCTTCAGCCGGTCGGCCGTCCCGAAGGCCATCGACGGGGAGACGTCGATCGCCAGCCAGGTGACGTGGGTCCGCTCGGGGACGTGGACCCGCACGTGGGGCTCGCCGGTCCGGGCCGTCGCCGCCGCGTCGATGTTGCGGACGTCGTCGCCGGTCTCGTAGATCCGCAGCGCCGCGAGCTCACTTCCGCCGCCGACGCTGGCCGCGCGAAGATCGCCCGGTAGACCGCCGGCCGCTCGGCGGACCATGCCGAGCCCCAGAGCATCGATCAGGGCCTGCGACATGGCTCCCGGTCCCTGCCGGGCGGCGGGGACCTCGAACGGCGCCTGGCTCACGCCGCCTGCTCCGCGGCCCGGCTCATGTGGTCCTCGGTGGGGAGGGCGACGCCGGCCAGGATGCGCGTGATCAGCGCGTCCGCGGTCACACCGTCGCTCAGCGCGTCGTAGGACAGCACGAGGCGATGGCGGAGCACGTCGGGGGCGAGGTCGCGGAGATCCTGGCCGGTGATGTGGCGCCGGCCGCGGAACATCGCGAGCACGCGGGCGGCCCGGACGAGACCGAGCGAGCCGCGGGGGCTGGCGCCGAACTCGATGTACGGGGCGATCTCCTTGAGGCCGTAGGCACCCGGGTCGCGCGTCGCGGTGGTCAGGGCCACGGCGTAGCTGATCATCTCCCGGTCGACGAGCACCCCGCGGGCGGCCGCCGAGATCCGCTCGAGGTCCTCGAGGCTGAGGCGCTGACCGACGGTCGCCGGGACGCCGAGGCTCCGGCCGACGACGGCGGCCTCCTCGCCGAAGGACGGGTAGCCGACGACGATCTTCATCAGGAAGCGGTCGACCTGGGCCTCCGGCAGGGCGTAGGTCCCCTCCGACTCGATCGGGTTCTGGGTGGCCATGACGAGGAACGGACGCGGCACCGGGTAGGTCGTCCCGCCGATCGTGACCTGCTGCTCCTGCATCACCTCGAGCAGCGCCGACTGGACCTTCGCCGGGGCGCGGTTGATCTCGTCGGCGAGCACGAAGTTCGCGAACACCGGCCCGAGGTCGATGTCGAAGCGGCCGGTGTCAGGCCGGTAGATCCGCGTCCCGACGAGGTCGGCGGGAACAAGATCGGGGGTGAACTGAACGCGGTTGAACGACCCGCCGACGACCTGGGACATCGTCTTCACGGTCAGCGTCTTCGCCAGGCCGGGGACCCCCTCGAGCAGGACGTGCCCGCCGGCGAGCAGGCTGACCAGCAGGCGCTCGAGCATCGCGTCCTGGCCGACGATCACCCGCCTGATCTCCGAGAGGGCCTCCTGGAGCTGGCTGCGCGGGTCGTCCCAGAGCGTTGGGGAATCTCCGGGTCGGTCGTCGAAGTCGGTCATCGGGCTGGTCTCCTTGAGGGTCTCGCGCGGGCCGCGCGTCGTTTGGTTGCGAGCAGGGGTTCGTCGATCGTCGGGCCGGTGCCGCCCTGGTCTGCCGGGGCCGGGGAGATCAGATCAGCCTGCCGAACATGGTCAGCGAGAGCGTGCTCCCGAGCAGCAGGAGGGCCAGGCCGGCGCCCACGAAGTCGGCGGTCACCTGACGCGGGACCTCGTGGTGGGCGAGGCGCCTGCCGAGATCCTGGTAGATCACGCTGAGCCCGCCGGCGTTCGTCGCGTCGAAGGCCTGCCCGCCCGAGGCCTTGGCGATCGAGTCGAGCGTGCTGGGGTCGACCGGGGCCGCGACGATCTTCGTGGTCCCGTCCTTGCGCCGGACGTCGATCGTCCCCCCGGGAGTCCCGAGGGCGACGGTGTAGACGGGGATGTTCGCCCGCTTGGCCTGCTGGGCGGCGACGACCGGATCGACGCCGCTCTCGCTCTTGCCGTCCGAGAGCACGATCATCGCCGCCGGCGCCTGCTTCCCGGTCACGCCGACCCGATTGCGGTTGAGCACGGCGACGCCCTCCTCGACGGCATTCCCGGTGGCCGTCCCCCCGGAGATCTTCAGCTGACCGAGCGCGGCGAAGGTCCGCAGGCGGTTGGTGCTCGGCAGCGCGAGCACGGTCGGCGTCTGGTTGAACTCCATCACCCCGACCGAGACCGACTTCGGCGCCCCGAGCACGAAGGCGTTGGCCGCGTGCTGGGCGGCGGTGATCCGGTTCGGAGCGATGTCCGTCGCCTGCATCGACCCGCTGACGTCGGTCGCCAGGAGGATCGACAGGTTGCCGACCGGCTCGGAGACCCTGATCGTCGGCCGGGCGGCGGCGGCGACCAGCACGGCGAGCGCGACGGCGAGCGCGGCCATCGGGATGTGCCGGCGCCAGCCGGGCCGGTGCGGCGCCACGGAGGCGACCATCGCCGGGGCGGCGAACGTCCCGGCCACGTTGCCGCGCTGGCGCTGACGCACGACGTAGAACGCGACGAGCGCGGCGACGGCGAGCAGCCCGAGCAGGACCAGGGGCGCGCCGAAGCTCACCGCCCGTGCACCGCATGCTCGCCGGCCTCGGGCCGCCAGTCGGGGTAGTTCATCGCGGTCATTTCATCAACCCTTCCTGAGCGGCGGCTTCAGCTCGGGTTAGCGGGTGCTAAGTTCGGCCGGGGCGCCGTCCGCCGGGGTGGGGCTGCCCGGGCGCGGTCGCCGGCGGGTCCACGGGCGGGGTCTCCCGGCCTCAGGTGAACGCCCCGGCCAGCGCCGAGACCAGGCCGACGAGACCGTCCGGGCCGCCGGCGCCCGACATCTGGCGGGCGCGGCCGGGTCGATCGCCGAGTTGACCGACGGCGTCGAGCTCGGCCGCGCAGCCGAGCTCCTGCGCGTGGGGCCGGCAGGCGGCGAGCGTCTGCGCGAGCACGTCGCGGGCTGGCATCCGACAGCCGGCGGACGGGACGATCAGCTTCGCCTCGATCCCGTCACGGGCGGCGAGGAAGCGGTTCTCGGCGAGCACCTCGGGCGCGCCGACCAGGTCGGGCGAGGCGAACCCCTCCTCGACCTCGAGCCGCACGAGGCTCTGGACGAGCGCGACGAGACCGGCGGCGTCGGCAGTCGTCGTCTGGGCATCCATGATCCGGACCTCGATCGTCCCGAAGCGTGGTTGGAGGCGGACGTCCCACCAGAGGAAGGTCGGCTCGGGAAAGGCGTCGCACCGGAGCAGGAGGTCGATCGCCTCGACGTACTCGCCGTAGTCGGCGAACGCCCGGGGTATGCCGACCCTCGGGAACGCCTGGAAGAGCGGCGTCCGGGCCGACGCCAGGCCGGTGTCCCGGCCCTGCCAGTAGGGCGAGTTCGCCGACAGGGCGAGCAGCAGCGGGAGATGCGCGCGGATCCGGTTCAGCGCACGCAGGGCGTCCTCGGGGTCGGCGACGGCGACGTGGACGTGGAGTGCGAAGGTCGGCTCCCGGCGGGCGAGCTCGCGCATCGAGCCGTGGAGCATCCGGTAGCGCTCGCCGGCGGAGATCTGCGTCTCCTGCCAGACCGCGAACGGGTGCATGCCGGCAGCCGCGGCCTGCAGGCCGAACGGGGCCAGCTCTCTCGTGAGCTGCTCACGCAGGTCATGGAGCTCGGCGATCCCGCCGGCGACGCCGCGGTGGACGCCGGTGCGCAGCTCGAGCGCCGAGCCGTGGGTCTCCGCCCCGACGTGGGGCTCGAGCTCCGGGCTCAGGGCCGGCAGGAGCTCGTCGATCGCGGCCGTCAGGGCCCACCCGATCGGGTCGAGGAGCATCACCTCCTCCTCGATGCCCACCGTCCACGCAACGCCCCCGCCGCCGGGGTTCCACTCGGCCCAGGCGGGTCGGCGCTCGGGCCGGGCCGCGTCGGTTGACACGGCGGTGTCGATCTCCGGGCTCCTATGCCAGGGACGCCGCGGGCGCCCCGATGACGTAGGCGTCCGCGGCGTGCACGAGCGCCGTGAAGAGGTCGCGCTCGCGGCGCTGGGCGACAAGCGTCTCGGCGTGCCACTGGACGCCGAGGACGAACGCCCGGCCGGGGGCCTCGACCGCCTCGATCGTCCCGTCGGGGGCCCAGGCGACGGCCCGCAGGCCCCGTCCGAGACGGTCGACCGCCTGGTGGTGAAAGGAGTTGACCGCGAGCGTGGCGGTCCCGACGACGCTCGCGAGCAGGCTGTCCGGCTCGATCGTCACGTCGTGCGAGGTCCGCTCACCGGACATGCTCTGGCGGTGGTGGATCGTCCCGTCGGTGATGTCGGGGAGATGTTGGTGGAGGGTGCCGCCGCGCGAGACGTTGATCGCCTGGGCGCCGCGGCAGATTCCGAGGATCGGGATTCCCAGGCGGTCGGCCCGGCGGGCGAGCGCGACCTCGAAGGCGTCGAGCTCGGGCTCGGTCGGCCCGAGCATCGCGTGGCCGCGGGCACCGTAGGCCTCCGGGTCGAGGTCCGGGCCGCCGGAGAGCAGCAGGCCGCAGAGCCTGCCGACCAGCGCGCCGATCGCCCGCGGGCGCAGCGGCGGCAGCACGACCGGGACCCCGCCAGCCTGCTCGACCGCCTCCAGGTAGCGGATCCCGAGTGCCATCTCGGTCTGCTCCGGCTCGCCCTGGGGGGTCGTCTCGATCTGGTGGCGGTGGCGCAGCTCGGAGGTGGTCACGCCGATCAGCGGGCGACTCACCTCAGCACCCAGGTGTCCTTGGCGCCGCCGTTCTGGGAGGAGTTGACGACGAGCGCACCGGCCTCGAACGCGACCCGCGTGAGGCCGCCGGGAATCACGTCGATCTGCTCGCCGCGGGCCATCACGAACGGACGCAGATCGACATGGCGGGGCTCGAGCCGGCCGTCGCAGACGGTCGGCTGGCGGGAGAGCAAGACCATCTCCTGCGCAACATAGAGCTCCGGGTGCGCGCGGACCTCCGCGGCGATCCGGGCGACGCACTCGGGCCTGGCGTGGGGGCAGACGACGATCCCGGAGCCGCCCTGTCCGCCGCGCGGTTTGATCACGAGCTCGTCGATCCGCTCGAGCACCATCGCATGCTGGTCCGGCCGACTCAGGTCATACGTCGGAATCGACGCGAGCAGGGGCTCCTCCCCGAGATAGAAGCGGACGATGTCCTCGACGTAGGCGTGGAGCAGTTTGTCGTCGGCGAGGCCGGTCCCGAACGCGTTGACCAGCGAGACGCGGCCGCCGAGCAGCGCTTCGCGGACGATCTCGCCGAGCGGGGTCGGCCGGCCCGACCGGTCATACAGGCGGTCCTCGTCGGTGCGCCGGTAGATCACGTCGACCGGTCGGTGGCGCCCGGCGACGAGGGCTTGCACGCGACCGCCCCTCGAGCGCAGGTCGGTCGGCTCGACGAGCGGAACGCCGAGCGCCGCGGCGATCGTGCGGTGCTCGTAGTGGGCCGCGTTGTGCGGCCCGTCGCTGAGCACGACGACCGTCGGCTCCTCGACGCCGACCGGCGCCGCCGCGAGGATCGTGAGCCGGAGCGTGGCGAAGGCCTCGTCGAGCGAGCGGACGTCGAGCCCGTCGGGGACGGGGAGATTGCGGGTGATCGCGGCTCGCGCGGCGATCGCGTAGGCCAGGCCCGACGGCGTTCGCAGGTTGTCCTCGAGCACCTTGAACTCGCCGTCGGGGTCGCGGACGACGTCGAGTCCGGCGAGCGGGATCCACTTCGTCGGGGGATGGTCCAATCCGACGAGCTGGGGCTCGAAGTACTCGGCGGTCGTGATCGCCTCAGACGGGACGACGCCGGCCGCGACGATCCGCTGCGGGCCGTAGGCGTCGTCGACGAAGCATTCGAGCGCTCTGACGCGCTGGGCGAGGCCGGCCGCCAGCGGCGCCCACTCGGCGGCGCTGATCAGGCGTGGGACGGGGTCGACGCGGAACTCGTCGTCGTTGCCGCCCGCTCGGAAGGTGACCCCCTGGTCGCGCAGGTCGCTGGCGACGGCGTCGGCGAGGCGGGTCAGATCGATTCCGGCGAGAGTCGTGTCGATGGGTCCTCGAAGATCCTCGTGTGGGGGTTGGCCGCTGCGCCCGCGCGACATCGTCCGGCGGGTGCCAGTCGTCTGGTTCCCGGTTTCGGCGGACGCCATTCATCATTTTCAGGGCCGGCGGTGGCCCGGGCGTTGGCCCGGCGTCCAAAAGTCGCGGTCGGTTTATGGACCGCCGGTCGCCGGGCGACGCCGGACGACCCCGGACGAAGCCGGCGCGCTCAGGCGGGGGTCGCCGCGCGGTCGGGCTTTTCGCGGCCGTCGAGGCCGGCCCGCAGCGGGGCGCCGTCAGGAAGCGGGGAGGCCCGTCGCCGCGGCGGGCCGATCGCGGCGAGCACGACGCCGGCGGCGGCGGCCGTGCCGGCCATCAGCTGCCAGGCCGGGTGGAAGTCTCCGGCCACCGCCGGGGTGCCGAGCAGGGCGACGAGGACTGCGATGCCCAGCGCCGAGCCGATCTGGCGGGCGGTCGTCTGGACGGCGATCCCGGTCGCCAGCCGGGCCGGCGGGAGTGCGGCGGCCGCGGCGCCGGTCAGCGACGGGAGCACGAGGCCGACGCCGAGCCCGCCGATCATCATGCCCGGAAGGAAGTCCGCCGCGAACGACGGGGCGTCGCCGAGGAAGCCAAGCCACCAGAGCGCCCCGGCCCCGAACACGAGGCTGCCCAGACCGCCGACCGGGCCCGGGCCCAAGCGGGCTCCCAGCCTGGCTCCGGGGACCGCGAACGCGGCGGCCGTGGCCGGCCCGGGCGCGATCATCAGGCCGGCCGTGAGGATCGGCTCGTGCCAGGGCCCGGTCAGGAACAGGACGCTGCCGAGGAGCATGCCGGCGAAGCCCATGTAGAAGACGATCGATCCGATCGCGGCCAGCCGGAATGCGCGGACCGCGACGATCGCGGGCTCGACGATCGGGGCCGGATGGATGGCGCTGCGGCGGGCGACGCCGGCCAGCGTGCCGAGCGCGACGGCGGCGAGCCCGACGACGCGGAGGCTCGCCCAACCCCACGTCGGCCCCTCGACGATCGCGACGACCAGGGCGCCGACCCCGGCGCTGAGCAGTACGGCTCCGAGCAGGTCCGGTGCGACGACGTCGGGATGGCGGATCTCACGCAGCTCGCGCCAGCCGAGCGCGAGCACGGCGAGTCCGATCGGGACGTTGACCAGGAACACCCAGCGCCAGCTGGCCGCGACCAGCAGTCCGCCGAGCGGGGGCCCGGCGGCCGCGGCGACGCCGCCGATCGCCGCCCACGCGCCGATCGCGATGTGGCGCTGCTCGGGCGGGAACTCCGGGAGGAGCAGGCCGAGCGTCGCCGGCAGCAGCAGGGCGGCGCCGGCCGCCTGGACGATCCGGGCACCGATCAGGACGTCGATCGACGGAGCGGCCGCGCACGCCGCGGAGGCGGCTACGAAGATGCCGAGGCCGAGCAGGAACGATCGTTTGCGCCCGAACGCGTCAGACCAGCGCCCGGCGGGAACGAGCAGCGCGGCGAAGACGATCGCGTAGGCACTGAGGATCCACGACAGCGAGGCCAGGCTGACGCCGGCGAAGTCCCGGCGGATGTCCGGGAAGGCGATGTTCACGATGAAGAGGTCGAGGCTCGACATGAAGACTCCGACGCCGACGACGATCAGGACCTTCCACTTGCGCTCCATGGTGCTCCTCGCCCGAGACTGCGTTGCATGACAGGACCCGAGTGTACAGACCGGAGTTGTGTGACGCAACTGATAGCTGGTAGTGTGGTTCGCATGCTTGGCCGGGACTACGCGGGCCAGACCTGCTCGATCGCGCGAACACTCGAGGTGATCGGCGAGCGGTGGACGATGCTGATCGTCCGGGACGTCTTCGTCGGCCTGCGCCGCTTCGACGACATCCAGGCGGACCTCGGGGTCGCGCGCAACGTGCTCGCGTCCCGGCTCGGGCGCCTCGTCGAGTCCGGCGTGCTCGAGAAGGTGCCCTACCAGGAGCGTCCGACCCGCCACGAGTACCGGCTGACCGACAAGGGGCGCGATCTGTGGCCGGTGATGGTCGAGCTCGTCCAGTGGGGCGACCGGCACGCCCCGGCGCCCGCCGGCCCGCCGGCCGTCTACCGCCACCGGGGATGCGGCGGAACGCTCGGCAGCGGCCGACGATGCGAGGCCTGCGGGGCGGTCCTCGAGCGGACCGAGGTCACGGTCGAGGCCGGCCCGGGAGCCGCGGCCGATCACCCGATCCGCCGCCGTCTCGCGCCCGCCGGCTGAGCGGGGGCGGACCGCTGGACGCGGCGCGGGCCGCCGGTGGGGATGATCTCGGGATGAAGCCGGCCCCAGACCACGAGGACGCCGCGGCGCCGGCCGGGCCGAGCGGTCTCGGCGCGGGCGAGCTCGAGCTGGCCCTGCGGGTGCTGGCGGCGGCCGAGCGCCTGCCGATCGAGCACCCCGACGCGGTGGCGATCCAGCGGGCGACGGCGAGCCTCTACAAGACTGTCAAGCGGCGGCGGCGCAGCGAGCGGCGGGGAGCGATCCGGGAGAACGACGAGGCGGTCACGGGGAGCACGGCGACCGGCGCGGCCGGGCGGATCGACGACGAGACCCAGGGCCTGCCGCTGCGCTCGCGGGCAGCCGGCGGGTCGGCGGGAACGCTGCTGCGGGCGCGGGCCTGTTACGTGTGCAAGCGACGCTACACCGAGGTCGACGCGTTCTACCATCAGCTCTGCCCGGACTGCTCCGCGCGCCACCACTCCCGCCGTGAGGCGCGGACCGACCTGCGCGGACGGCGGGCCCTGCTGACCGGCGGGCGGGCGAAGATCGGCATGTACATCGCCCTGCGCCTGCTGCGCGACGGCGCCCACACGACGATCACGACGCGCTTCCCGCGGGACGCCGCCCGGCGTTTTGCGGCGATGGCCGACAGCGAGGCCTGGCTCGATCGCCTGCGGATCGTCGGGATCGACCTGCGCGACCCGGCGCAGGTCGCGGCGCTGGCCGAGACGGTCGCCGGACGCGGGCCGCTGGACATCCTGATCAACAACGCGGCGCAGACGGTGCGCCGCTCGCCCGGGGCATACTCGGCGCTGGCGCGGGCGGAGTCGGCGCCGCTGCACGGGGCCGGGGTGCCCGAGATCGACTGGCTCGGGCCGAGCTTCGGGGCGCACCCGCCGGCCCTGACGGCGGCCCCCGGGTCGGGCTGGTCGCCGAGCGCCCACGCGGTCACGGCACTGGCGCTGAGCGCCGGCTCGGCGTCGGCGCAGCGAATCGCGTCGAGCACGGCGATCGACGCCGGCGGGCTGGCGCCGGACCTCGAGGCCTCCAACAGCTGGGTCGCGCGCGTCGAGGAGGTCGACCCGCTCGAGCTGCTGGAGGTCCAGCTGTGCAACGTGAGCGCGCCGTTCATCCTCGTCAGCCGGCTGCGGGCGGCGCTGGCGGCTTCGCCGGCACGGCGCAAGTACGTCGTCAACGTCTCGGCCATGGAAGGCCAGTTCAGCCGTGGCTACAAGGGCCCGGGTCACCCGCACACGAACATGGCGAAGGCCGCGCTGAACATGCTGACGCGGACCAGTGCCCAGGAGCTGCTCGAGACCGACGGGATCCTGATGACGAGCGTGGACACCGGGTGGATCACCGACGAGCGGCCGCACCCGACGAAGATGCGCCTGGCCGATGCGGGCTTCCACGCTCCGCTCGACCTCGTCGACGGGGCCGCCCGGGTCTACGACCCGATCGTCCGCGGCGAGGCGGGCGAGGACGTCCACGGGTGCTTCCTCAAGGACTACGAGGTCTCGGCGTGGTGACTGGTGACCGCGCCGGTCAGTCGCAGTGGACGCCGAGGCGGATCGCGGCGCGGGCGATCGTCTCCCCGACGGTGCTGAGCTGGCCGATCTCGGCGAGGCTCGTCTCGCGCCCGGCGTGGGCCTTCTGGCGGTAGCCGTCGGCGAGGCTGTCGAGCGCGACTTGGGCGCCGAGGACGGCCTCCCACTCGCCCGAGAGGGCCGCGGCCGGACGGAGCGCCTGGAGGGCCCTCGTCTCGGCGTCGAGCGCGGGGACCGCCCTGTCGAAGTAGGCAGCGGCCGCGCGGGCATTGGACGTCATATCCGACGGCGCCTTGAGCCGGTTCCCCTCGGCGGTCGCGGCCGAGCAGATCGCGCCGGCCCTGGCGTCGAGCTCGCCCCGCGAGAGCCCGGGGCCGCCGGTCGCCGTCGTGGCGGGGGTGGTCGTCCCCGTCGTGGTCGGGGCCGTCGTCGCCGTCGTGGCGAGGCCCGCGGCGGTCGTCCCGGCTGACTGGGCGCCGCCGGTCGAAGCGTTGCCGCAGGCGCTCAGCGAGAGGACCAGCGCCACCACGCAGAGCAGGCGGGCGAGCTTCGTCCTGGTCAAGGCGCAGTCGGTCTGGTCATAGGCTCGGCTCACAATACCGGCGGGGTGGTCCGGTAAAGTCGCGGCGTTGTGAGACGCACTCACCGCTTCGCATCGATCCTCCCGGCCCGGGCGACGGGGACGTGCGCCGCCGTGCTTGCGGCAGCGGCCGCGCTGGCCGGCTGCGGATCCTCGGCCGCGCCCCAGTCGAGCAGAGTGTCGGCCATCACGCACAGCGGGCTGCGCTTCACGTATGTGCTGAGCGTGAGCGGCGGCCAGGCTTGTGCGACGGAGTCGTACGCCGGGCTGCGTGAGAAGGGCCAGCCGCCGACGGCGTCCTCGCATTTCTGCGGACCGGCCGGCCAGCGGACCCCGCCGACCCTGATCCAGGTCTCGCACCCGAAGTCGGCGTTCATCCTCGATCGGCCGGTCAGCTGCACGACGGTGCGCGTCGGGCGGGAGACGGGGCGTTTGAGCGCGGCCGACACGCAGTGCAGTGCGAGCGGGTCGCGCCTGCGGCTGACCGTCCTCCCGCTGGGTCGTCAGGTGAGGGTGTCAGGCATCACCGGCGTCAGCGTCGTCGCGCTGTCGCGGGACCCGTGCAGCTTCATCTGCACGCGCCAGCTCGTCGTGGCCCCCTGAGCGACGTCCAGCCTCGGGCCCGGCGGAGTCGGCCTGTTTCGCAGTGGGCGATCCAGGGCTCGAGCCTGGCTGTCGGTGCCTTTCGCCGCGCCCTGTCGCCTCCACGCCGCTTCCAGCGAGTTGGCGACGAGGGTCAACCGGCGCGGGCACCGGGCGGCGGTTGACGGGCGGGCGATCGTCGGGGCCGCACGCCTGAGAGGACCGGGCCGCGGTTCGCCGTCACGTCGCGGGTCGCAGCGTCGGCAGGAGAACCAGGACTAAAGACGCTCGCCAGTCGTGCCGACATTGAGGACAAGGCGGAAGTGCTCCTCGAGGGGCGCCGAGACGCCCAGCAGCGCGGGTCATCGCACGGACGCAGCATTCGCGACAGCGGTCTCTGACGATGAACGAACCGAAAGGCGCCCGTGTCCCCTGCCCCCACAGGAGTGCTCGACGATCGCTCCGCGACACTTGGCGTGGAGCCATTGGTCGCCTCGCTCGCACGCCGTGCGGGCCTTGATCTGCCGGCCTTCACGCACATCGACTACAGCGTCGACCGGGCCGGCGTCCCGCGCACGCTCCGCTGGCCGGAGCTGTACGCCCGCGTGCTCGCCGTCGCGGCCAGGATCGACGAGGTCGCCGGTGCGGGCGACCGGGTCGCCGTGCTGTGTCCCCAGGATCTCAGCTATCCGGTCGCGTTCTTCGGGGCGCTCGCCGCCGGCACGATCGCGGTGCCGCTGTTCGCTCCGGAAGCGAGCTCACACGCCGGTCGCCTGGTCGGCGCGCTCACCGACTGCGCGGCGACGGCGTGGCTGACGACGGAGGACGCGCTCGAGTCCGTGCGGGCCCTGTTGGACGACCCGCGGATCCCGCGTCCGGCGGCCGTGATCGCCGTCGACAGCGTCGACCTCGCGGCAGCGGCGGGATTCGACCCGCCGGCGGTCGAGCTGAGCGCGCCGGCCTACCTCCAGTACACATCTGGCTCGACCCGCGATCCGGCCGGCGCGGTGATCACGCACGAGGCGGTCGTGACCAACGTGCTTCAGGGCAGTGCGGCGTTCGGTCTGGACGAGGATTCGACCTCCGTCGGATGGCTCCCGTTCTTCCACGACATGGGCCTGATGCTGATGGTGTGCGTCCCGGCGGTGATCGGTGCGCGGTCGGTCTTCTCGACACCGTTCGACTTCATCGCGCACCCGCAGCGGTGGTTGGAAGCGCTCGCAAACCACCCCAACGTCGTCACGGCCGCGCCGAACTTCGCCTTCGAATATGCGATCGAGAGGCTCAGTGCGGCTGATCGCGCGAAGCTCGACCTCTCGGGTGTGCGGGCCGTGATGAACGGGGCTGAGCCGATTCGCGCGACGACGGTCGAGCGCTTTCAGGAGCTGTTCGGTCCATGCGGGTTGGCGCCGGATGCCCACCGGCCGTCGTATGGCCTCGCCGAGGCGACGGTCTTCGTGACGACGAGCACGGCGAACGAGCCGCCAAGGATCACGAGCTTCTCGCGCGCCGCCCTGATGACGGGGCGGGCTGCGGCGCCGTCCGGCGATGCCGACCGGATCCGCCTGGTCTCGACGGGAACGCCGGTCGGCCAGGACGTCTGCATCGTGGATCCGCTCAACTGCGTGGCGCGCCCGGACGGTGAGGTCGGCGAGATCTGGGTGCGCGGCCGGAACGTCGCCGTCGGCTACTGGGGTCAACCCGAGCGCAGCGCCGAGGTCTTCGATGCCCATCTCGTCGGCGGTGGCGATCGGCTTCCCGCCGACGGATGGCTGCGCACGGGCGACCTCGGCGTGCGCCACGACGCCGAGCTGTACATCGCTGGCCGCCTCAAGGACCTGATCATCGTCGACGGCAAGAACCACTACCCGCAGGACGTCGAGGAGACCGTCCAGCAAGCCCATCCGGCGGTGCGAGCGGGTCGAGTCGCCGCTTTCGGCCTGCCGGCGGAGGCAGGCGGCGAGGCGATCGTGGTCGTGCTCGAGCGGGCGCGCGGCGAGGCGGCAGCACAAGTCGATGCTCGGGAGATCACCAGGGCCGTGCGGCGTGCCGTATCCCAAGCCCACGATCTCAAGCTCCGCGAGGTTCAGGTCCTCGATGGCAGCAGGATCCTGCGGACATCGAGCGGCAAGATCGCGCGTGCGGCCAACCGCCAGCGCTATCTCACCGGGTGCGAGCGATGAGCGGCCCGGCGATGTCGGCCGCGGAGCTCGAGCGGTGGTTGGCGGATGCCGTCGGCGAGCGGTGCGGATTCGCGGCCGACGAGGTCGAGATCGATCGACCGCTGGTCGACTACGGCCTCTCGTCCCGGGACGCCGTCGAGCTCGCAGGACGCCTCGAGGATCTGCTCGAGCGTACGCTGCCAAGCACGCTCGTCTGGGACCACCCCACGATCCGGCGTCTCGCGGCGGCACTGCTCCCGCAACGGCCCGCCGAGCGGCGCAGCGGAGCGGTGCGCCGGGCCGAGGAACCGGTCGCGGTCATCGGTCTCGGCTGCCGACTGCCCGGCGACGTTGCGGGGCCGGAGGACTTCTGGCGGCTGCTGGCGCGCGGTGGGGACGCGGTCGGCGAGGTCCCCGCGGGGCGGTGGATCGAACCCGAGGCGGCCGTCGACGCCGAGGTGCTCGAGCGCACGACACGGGCCGGCGGGTTCCTGGGCGACATCGCCGGCTTCGACGCCGAGTTCTTCGCGATCAGCCCGCGCGAGGCTCGGCGGATCGATCCCCAGCAGCGGATGGTCCTCGAGGTGGGCTGGGAGGCGCTCGAGCACGCCGGGATCTCCCCGGCGTCGCTGGCCGGGAGCGCCACCGCGGTGTTCGTCGGCGTCAGCGCCGGCGAGTACGGTGCGCGGTCCATGGCCGAGCTCGCCGAGGTCGACGCATGGAGCGGCACCGGTGGCGCGCTGAGCGTGGCCGCCAACCGCCTCTCCTACGCCCTGGATCTCCGCGGGCCGAGCGTCGCGGTCGACACGGCGTGTTCGTCTTCGCTGGTCGCGCTTCATCTCGGCATGCAGAGTCTGCGGGGCGGAGAGAGCGATCTCGTGCTGGCTGCCGGCGCGAACCTGCTGCTCGGACCCGCCGTGACGGCGGCGTTCCACGAGATGGGCGTGATCTCGCCGACCGGCCACTGCCAGCCGTTCTCGGCAACGGCCGACGGCATCGTGCGCGCCGAGGGCGCTGGCGTCGTCGTGCTCAAGCGCCTCGCCGACGCACTCCGCGACGGGGACCGCGTGCTCGCGGTCCTGCGCGGGTCGGCAGTCAACCAGGACGGACGCTCGAACGGCATCACGGCGCCGAATGTCGAGGCGCAGGAGAACCTGCTCCGGCTCGCCTACGGCTCGGCCAGGCTCGATCCGAGTGACGTCGACTACGTCGAGGCTCACGGCACGGGAACGCTGCTCGGTGATCCGATCGAAGCGCGTGCCCTCGGCACGGTGCTCGGCGCCGGGCGCTCCGAGTCGGGTCCGCTGCTCGTCGGCTCGGTGAAGAGCAACCTCGGGCATCTCGAAGCGGCGGCCGGCATCGTCGGCTTGATCAAGCTCGTCCTCGCGGTCGGCCACCGCCGGATTCCGGCGAGCCTGCACTGCGCCGACCACCACCCGCACATCGACTTCGAGGACCTGGGCCTGTCGGTCGCCGACCGCGCGATCGACTGGCCTGAAACCGGCCGGCCCGCGCGCGGCGGCGTGTCGGCATTCGGCTTCGGCGGCACGAACGCGCACGTCGTCGTCGAGGAGGCGCCCCGTCTCGCCAGCCTGGGCGTCGGGCGCGACTCCGAGCGGGTCGGCCGATTCCTTCTTGGCGGCCCCGACGCGACACGCGTCAGCGAAGCCGCCCAACGGCTCGCCGACTGGCTCGAGGCCGACGGCATGACGGCGCGCCTGCGCGATGTCGAGTTCACGCTCGCGAGACGCCTCTCCGGTCGGTCGCGCGCCGGCGTCGTCGCGCGGGACCGCACGTCGCTGATCGCTGGCCTGCGGGCCTGTGCAGCCGGCGACCGGGCGCCGAACCTCGTCGATGCAGGCGCCGGGCGGGCCGAAGCCGCTCCGGTCTGGGTGTTCTCGGGGCACGGCTCGCAGTGGGCTGGCATGGGCCGACACCTGCTGCGCGACGAGCCGGTGTTCGCCGCCGCGGTCGACGAGCTCGACGCGTTGATCCGGCCGGAGGCCGGCTTCTCGGTACGCGAAGCGCTCGAGCGCGGTGAGGAGATCACGGAGATGGACCGCGTCCAGCCGACGCTCTTCGCGATCCAGGTCGCCCTCGCGCGACTGCTCGGCGCGCACGGCGTCGAGCCCGCGGCGGTCGTCGGCCACTCTGTCGGCGAGGTGGCCGCGGCAGTCGTCGCCGGCGGACTCTCGGCGCGTGACGGCGCCCGGGTCGTGGTGCTCCGATCACGACTCCTCGCGACGATCGCCGGCAGCGGCTCGATGGGCCTGCTCGAGGTCTCTGGCGACGAGCTGGAGCAGGCGCTGGCCGGATACGACGGGGTCGGCGTCGCGGCGTTCAACGCTCCCGGGCAGTTCGTCGTGGCCGGACTGACCGCGCAGGTCGCGGAGCTGATCGCATCGGTCGAGGCGCGTGGCCGCCTCGCGAAGCTGGTCAAGGCCGCGGTCCCGGCCCACTCGCCGCTCGTCGATCCGCTCGTCGGCGCTCTGACCGAAGGCCTGTGCGGGCTCGCGCCGCAGGCGGCGCAGACACGCTTCTACAGCACGGCGCTCGACGATCCGCGAGGTGTCCCGGCGTTCGACGCCGCGTACTGGGCGACAAACCTTCGCCAGCCCGTGCGGTTCGCCCACGCGATCACCGCGGCCGCGCAGGACGGCCACCGGAGCTTCATCGAGATATCGCCGCACCCGGTGCTCATCCACGCGATGATCGACAACGCGCGGGCGGCCGGGGTGGAGCACCCGGTCGTGCTTGGCAGCGGCCGGCGCTCGGAGGACGAGACCGCCCATCTCCACGCCCAACTCACCGCACTCCAGCTCAGCGGTGCTGCGCTCGTGGACGCCGAGCGGGGCGATGCGAGGATCATCGACCTGCCGCGGACGAGGTGGCGACACACGCGCCACTGGCTCGAGCCGCGTACGCGGCCGGCGCCGGTTGCCGCTCACCCCCTGCTCGGCGAACGGATCGAGCTCCCCGAAGCGACCCGCCGCATGTGGCGCTCCGACCTCGATCCCAGCGATCGGCGAAGCTTCGGAGACGGCCGGTGGATGACGCTCTCGGCGTGGCTCGAGATCGCCCGCGCCGCGGCGACCGAGGCCCTGCGCTCCTACGGATCGCCCGTGTTGGTTCACGATCTCGAGTTGCACGCGCCGCTCGCGCTCGGTGACCGGTGCACGCTGACGACGAGCCTCGAGCTGACCGGGCGGCGCGCCGGCCGTCTGACCGTGCACTCGCGAATCGGCAACGGCACCTGGCGGGCGCATCTTTCGGCGAGCCTGGAGACGACGGTGGCGCGCTCGGCCGATCCCGTGCAGCTCGACGCGCCGATGCACGTGCTGCTCGCGAGCGGATCGCCTCATGCGGTGCTCACTCAGGCGCTCGATGCGCTCGTCAAGTCGCTGAGTCCGGCCGGGGATGGGACCTGGTTTGCCCGCTCGGTGAGGCGGGTGCGCTGGCTCGGGGGGCTCGAGACGGCGGCGTTCGCGAGGATCTCGGTCGGCGACGGGAGTGGACCCGACGAGCGTGTGGCGAGTGTCCAGCTGGCTGACGCCGAGGGCGGCGTCAGCCTGGAGCTCGGCGAGGTCACGTTCTCACGGGTCCCCCGGTCGGAGCTGCCGATGGCGCTCTCGGACACGCTGCTGAGCCTCGCCTGGCAGTCGGTGGCGGCGCCGCGCGGGGCGCCTGATCGCGGGCGGTGGCTGATCGTCGGCGACCCGTCGGACCCGTTGGGCGGCGAGCTTGCGGATCGCCTGCGTTCGCGGGGTGCGCAGGCTCGCATCGTCGCGAGCACGGAGGGCGAAGCTGAGCTGCGACGCGATCCGGCATCGGACGGCGTCGTCGTGCTGACGGCGCCGACGCACCCGGGAGCCGATCCGCAGGACGCGCCAGGCCGGGGCGAGCGACTTGTGCTCGAGGGCGCGGGCATCGTGCGGGCGCTGAGCGAGCGTTCCGGCAGCGGCGCGATCGGCGCGCGGGTCTGGTTCGTGACGCGGGGCGCGGCCGCGGTCGACGCACGTGATCGGCCCGACCCGGGACCGGCCGCGTTGCGCGGCCTGGTTCGCGTGCTCGCGTTCGAGCATCCCGAGCTCCAGCCCACCTGGGTCGACCTCGACCCCGACCACGGCATCGAGGGCCTCTTGAGCGAGCTCAGCGCCGGGGACGGCGAGGACGAGGTCGCGTGGCGGGGCGGTCGCCGTCACGTCGCCCGTCTGATCCGTCCGGAGCTCCCCGCACCGGCCCCGAAGCCGGTCGTGAGAGACGACGGGGCCTACCTCGTGAGCGGAGGACTCGGCGGGCTCGGACTGCTGCTCGCCCGTTGGCTGGCCGAGAACGGCGCAGCCCGCGTCGTGCTCAACGGCCGCTCGGCTCCGGGGCCCGGAGCGGAGCGGGAACTCGACGGACTCCGCGAGCTCGGCTGCGATGTCGTCGTCGTCAACGGCGACATCGCGCTCCCGGGCGTCGCCGAGCGCGCCGTGGCGGCGTGCACCGTCCCGGGAGCCCGCTTTCGGGGCGTCGTCCACGCTGCGGCTGTGATCGAGGACAGGGTGACCTTGCGCCTCGACGCCGCGAGCCTGCATCGCGTCTGGTCGGCGAAGGCAGCCGGCGCCTGGCAGCTGTCTGCGGCGTGCGGCGAGCTCGAGCTCGACTGGTGGGTCGGCTTCTCCTCGGCAGCCGCGCTGATCGGCTCGCCCGGCCAGGCCGCTTACGCGGCTGCCAATGCCTACCTCGACGCGCTCACCGCTTGGCGGCGGGCGCAGGGGATGGTCGCGAGCACGATCAACTGGGGCACGTGGTCAGAGGTTGGCCAGGCCGCCCACCGCACGGTGCACGCAGTCGGCAAGATCACGCCCGCGGAGGGGCTCGCGGCCCTGGAGGCCCTGCTCGGCGCCGGGACGCCGGCCGCAGGCGTCCTCAAGCTCGACCCCTCGGCGGTCGCCGAGTCGTTTCCGGCTCTCGCCGGCATCCCACTCCTCTCGGGCCTGGTCAACGCCGTCGCAGCGCCCGGCGCGCACGCCGGCACCGTCTGGCCAGGCGTATCGGAGCTCGATCCCGCCACGGCGCGCGGGGTGATCGAGGCTCGGGTGATGATGCGCATCGCCGAGGTCCTCGGAACCGACTCCGGACGCCTTGACCCGGACGCTCCGCTGACGACGGTCGGGCTCGACTCGCTGCTGGCCGTGCGCATTCGCAATGCGATCAAGCACGACTTCGACGTCCTCCTCCCGCCGTCCCTGCTGCTGCGCGGGGCGAGCATCAAGGACGTGCTGGGATGGCTCGCCGAGGCACTGCGCCTCCCGACGGATCCGCCTGCGTCAGCGCCACGGCCACAGGTGATCCGTGACGCGCCGCGGCTCGAGCTCGCGCGCGTGGCACCGCGGGACGCGAGCGAGCGGATGGTCCACGCGGTGTGGGCCGAGGTGCTCGGTGATCCGGGCATCGGGGTCACCCAGAGCTTCGACGAGCTCGGCGGGGATCTGCCGGCCGCGGAGCGGGCAGCAGAGTTGCTTGCGCGCCGGTCCGGCCGGGCCCTGGCGGTCACCGATCTCTTCGCGGCGCCGACGATCGAGGGCCAGGCGAGCCTGCTGCGGGAAGCCGAGCCGACCTTGGACACGCCGCTGCGTCTGCTGCATGCGGGCGGTCCGTCCACCCTCTTCCTGTTCCATCCGGGCGGCGGCGATACGCTGGTCTACCGCCAGCTCGTCGAGCTGCTTGATCCGAGCGTCACGGTGTACGGCTTCGACAGGCTCCCCGGGGCGCTCAGCGTGGAGGAACGCGCCGCGCGCTATGTCGAGCTGCTCCGCGAGACCCAACCGCACGGCCCCTATCAGCTCGCTGGGTGGTCCTTCGGCGGGGCGCTCGCCTACGAGACGGCGCTGCGCCTACACGCCGTCGGTGAGAGGGTCGGGCTGCTGGCGATGATCGACACGCTCCTACCGCTCGCCGACCCGCCCGGGCTCTCGGAGACGCAGGTCCTCGAGCTGCGGTTTCGGCGCTTTGCCGAATTCCTCGAACGCAACTACGGCAAGCCGATCTCGCTCCCGTATGAGCGGATGGCACAACTCGGCGACGAAGCGCAGACCGACGCGATGATCGAGGCGATCGTCGGCGCCGGGCTGATCGACCCGAGCGCGAACGCGGCGATCATCAGCCATCAGCGCACGTCCTATCTCGACGTTCGCTCGCTCGAGCGCTACCGGCCGACCCGCCACGACGGCCCGGTGACTCTCTTCAGCGCCAACGACGTGCTCGCGGGAGGCATGCGCGACGCGCGGTTCGACCGGCAGGACCCGTCGCGCGGGTGGGATGCGATCTGCGGCGACCGGCTCGACGTCGTGCGCGTTCCCGGGCATCACCTGTCGCTGCTGGACCCACCGCACGTGGAGACCCTCGCGTCCCACCTCGACTGGCTGATGAAAGAGCTCCAGTGCGCGGCCGCGTGAGCCCCGCGCCGCCTCGAGCCATCCCCCCTCTGCGTGAGGGATGCTGCCAGGTCTGGTGGTCGCGCCCGGCGGCGGCGGACTCGCGGCTGTTGGGCCTGCTCGACGACACGGAGCGAACGCGGCATGGTTGCCTCCTGCGCGAGGAGGACCGCGCGCGCTTCCTCGCTGCGCACGCCCTCGTGAGGATCGTCGCCGCCCGCCACGCGGGAGTCGCGCCGCGCGCGATTCGATATGCCGCGGGAGCGGCGCACTCCAAGCCGCGCTTCGCCGGTCGTGCGGCGATGCTCGAGGTCTCGATCGCGCATTCCGCGGAGCGTGTCGTCGTGGCGATCAGCCGTGGAGTCGAGCTCGGTGTCGACGTGGAGCGGATCGGCGCGGCCAGCGAGGAGGAGTCGCTCGTCAGATCGGTGCTCTGCGCGGACGAGCTCGGCGAGCTGAGCGCGCTGGCGCAACCGCTGCGGGCGTGGGCGTTCTGCCGCTATTGGACTCGCAAGGAGGCGATCCTCAAGGCGACCGGCCACGGCCTCTCTGTCGAGCCGATGCGGATCGCCGTCACGGCGCCGACACGACGGGCGGCGCTCGTCTCGTGGGACGGTCCGGGACGACCAACGCAGGCCGTGCATCTCTACGACCTGGAAGTCGAGGAGGGTTATGCCGCCTCGCTCGCGACGATCGGCAGTCCGGTCGAGCGCTGCGAGCACGACGGGAACGCGCTGCTGAGCGGAGCGCGATGAGTCGAGCGCGCTGCACGATCAACCGCCGGGCAGCCTTGAGCGCGACCTTGAGCGCTCCTGGCCGTTCCAGCTCGCCGGGCTCGGCTGTGTACGAGCTGTGCGACTAGCCTGCCGCCGATGAGCCGCGTCTTCGAATGGATCGCGGGCCGGCGAACCAAATGGATCCTCGCCGCCGTCTGGCTCGTCGTCGCGGGGTTCGCCGCGTCGGGGTCGGCGAAGTTCCAGAACGCCCAGAACAACGACCCGTCCTCGTATCAGCCGGGCAGCGCCGAGTCCTCCAAGGCGCTCGCCGTGACCAAGCGGATCTCCGGAGGCCAGGAGGTCACCGCGACGGTCGTCGTCTTCGAGCGCCCCGGCGGCCTGCGCCCGTCCGACCTGCGGCTGATCACGCGAGAGCGCCGCAAGCTGAACACCGAGCTGCCGCCTGACACCGTTCGCGCGACGAGGGCCGTGCCTTCGCCCGACCGCAAAGCCGTGCTGCTGGTCTTCGGTCTGCGGCTGCACGGCGACAACAAGGCACTGATCAGAGAGGTGGCGCTGATCAAGGCGGTCGTCCACCGCGGACCGCCGCGCGTCACGGTCAAGGTGACCGGCCCGGGCGGGTCGTCCTACGACGCCGTCGAGATCTTCAACGCGATCAACGGCACCCTGCTGCTGGTGACCGTGAGCCTGATCTTCGTGCTGCTGGTGCTGATCTATCGGAGCCCGATCTTCTGGATCGTGCCGCTGCTTGCCGTCGCGTTCGCCGAGCTGACCGCCGAGGGAGTCGGCTACCTCCTGACGCGGGCCGGCGTCACGGTCACCGGGGAGTCGGCGGCGATCCTGACCGTGCTGGTCTTCGGAGCGGGGACCGACTATGCCCTGCTGCTCGTATCGCGCTACCGAGAGGAGCTGCGCCGAAACCGCGACCGCCACGACGCGATGCGCCTGGCCCTGGGGCGCGCGGGACCGGTGATCATCGCGAGCGGATCCACCGTGATCCTCGCGCTGCTCTGCCTGCTGGCCGCGGAGGTCGACGGGACCCGCGGGCTCGGACCGATCGCCGCGATCGGCGTCCTGCTCGCCGTGCTGAGCGGTCTGACGCTGCTCCCGTCGCTGCTCCTGATCGTCGGCCGCGGTGTGTTCTGGCCTTTCGTACCGCGCTACGAAGGCGGTGAGGCAGTCGAGGAGCCCGGCGTCTGGCGCCAGATCGCCGCTCGCGTCGATCGCAGCCACAGGTCGATCGCGCTGACTGCGAGCGCGGCGCTCGTCGTGCTGTGCTTCGGGGTGCTGGCGCTGAATCCCGGCCTGACCAGCGGCAACTCGTTCCGCGACGACGTCGAGTCCGCCCAGGGCCAGACGATCCTCGCGGCTCACTATCCGGCCGGGGAGAGCGAACCGGTCCAGGTCGTCGACCCCGGCGGGCGAGATCTGCGCGCCGTCCGTCGCGCGGTCGCCAAGGTGCCGGGCGTCGTGCCCGGAGTGCTCGGCGTCGGACCGGTGCAGAGCGTGAAGGGGATCTCGCTGTTCAACGTCACGCTGGCCGCCAACCCGGCGAGCCGGAGCGCGTTCGCGACGATCGCGCCACTGCGCAGGGCGGCCAAGGCCGCCGGAGGGCAGGGCATCCTGATCGGCGGACCGACGGCGCAGGAGTTCGACCTGCGGACGGCGGCGACACACGACACCGGCGTGGTCGTGCCGCTGATCGTGATCGTCGTGTTCCTGATCCTGGCTCTCCTGCTCCGCTCGCTGGTCGCCCCGGCGGTCCTGATCGCGACCGTCCTACTCTCCTACGGCGCGGCCCTCGGCACGGGGGCGTTCCTCTTTGCGCATGTCTTCGGCTATCCGGGCGAGGACCCGTCGCTCGTGCTCTTCACGTTCCTCTTCCTCGTCGCGCTCGGGGTCGATTACAACATCTTCCTGATGGCCAGGGTGCGTGAGGAGACCCTGCGCTCGGGCACCCGCAGCGGAGCCGTCCGCGCGCTCGCGGTGACCGGGCCGGTGATCACGTCCGCCGGCATCGTGCTGGCCGGCACCTTCTCGGCCCTGGCCTCGTTGCCCCTGATCGGCTTCACCGAACTCGGCTTCGTGATCGCGTTCGGCGTCCTGATCGACACCTTCCTCGTACGGACGATCCTCGTGCCGGCCGTCGTCATCGAGCTCGACCGTCGCATCTGGTGGCCATCGGCGCTCGCCAGGAGCGGGCCGTCCTGACGACCGCTGCCAGTCTGCTCGTTCACGAGTTCGAAGACCGTACGAGGTCGACGCCGTCTTCGAATGCCTGCTCGTAGCTGCCGAACTGGCCCTGGCCGCTGAGGATCGCCTCGACGCGATCTGCTTCACGCAGTTCGCTGGAGCGACCGGCGCCACGATCGTCGATCTCGCTAAACGGACGGCGATCGAGCTCGGACGGTACGACGACGCGGGGCGTAGCCCACGACTGGACGCAGGCCCGCAGCGGCCGTCGTTCCCAGCATCTCAGACGCCGCGCGTCGCGGCCGGCGGCCTGGAGAGGGTCTGAAGCGCACCGGTGGGTGGAGGTCGGGTCCACGCGAGTTGCCCTTTCGCTACGCGGGGTCGCCGTCGCCCAGCTCGCCGTTCGCGGTCGTCAGCCGACGCAGTCCGGCGTTTTCACGCTGTTGCTCGCGCACGGCCCGCCTGAGTCGTTGGTTTTCGAGCGTCAGCTCCCTCATACGTTTCACATCTTCGACGCGATGCCCGCCATATCGGGCGCGCCAGCGTTGCAGCGTCCGGCGCGAAATCGACACGGCCGCCAGGACTTCGGGTAGCGTCTTCCCCTCGCCAAGCAGTCTGTCGGCGACCTTCAGGTCGTCGGCGATCTGCTCCGGTGTGCGCCGGCACACGCTCGCCGGGAGGCTGATCAACCGCGCAGGCTCCGCGACCTCTGGGACTTCGCCGGTCGGCGGCGTGTGACGCACAGGATCCGTCGCCGGTTCGGGCGGTCTTCTCTGCTCGTAGCGCTCCACCTCTACGGAATGGAGCGGGAAGGCGGTCTCGCGCCGGACGCGCTTTCGTTCACCCTGCGAGACCGGGTCGAGCGCCCGGGCCTTCGCTCGTAAGTCGCGGGCGAAGTCTCGAATGAATGGCAGGCACGCTCGGTCGGCGGGACTTTCCTTGAGTGCCTCCGCGTGCTCGTCGAGGCACCGCGCCAGAACCCGCAGGGCCGCCGGGCTGTCCGGCTCCCCCTCAGCCGCCACCTTTGCGAGCGGCAACGCCTCCGCGTGCTGGCCAAGATCACAGAGAACCGTGGCCAGGCCGACCCGCGCGTAGTCCTTTCCGCCGATTGCCTTCATCGCCGAGCGGTACGCGGCCAAGGCCTCCTCAAGCCGACCGAGATCGCGTAGGCAACGCCCCTGATGCGACAGCGCGTAGGGCGTGGACCGCAGTTGCACCGCGCGCTCGAAGTAGCAGAGGGCCAGCGCGGTCACGCCGGCCTCGGACGCCGCCATTCCAGCGTCAACCGCCGCTTGGTAGCCGAGCGTATCCGGGCTGGGGGTGCGACCGAACGCTGCCTCCATCTCGACCGGTATCAACTCACATCCGGCGGACAGACTCGCTCCCGGCCACGATATCCGACGGAGGTGACGCCGTCTTGCGGACCTACGCCGGCGGTGGCGGAACTCCGAGTTGGCGACAGATGCCACGCGCGGTCGGAGTCATGATCTCGCGATGTCTGGGGACCGTCGTGCGCTGCCCGGTCTGCGGGTTCTCCCAGAACTCATGTTTCGCGGCTTGACGCGCGAGATTGCACCCGTGAGCAGTCAGATGGCGTTCGAGGTCGCGCTTCTCACGCAGCGATCTCGACCGGCTCGACGAGTGCCCAGCCGCTCTGCGGGATCGCCTCGCCGCGCTGGGCGGCGCTCCTCGAGGACCAGCTGGATCGCGTCCCGGACCATCTCGCGAGCCTCGTCGAGGCTCTCGCCCTGCGTGTGGACCTCGGGCAGCTCGGGCACGTGGGCGTAGACCCAGCCGTCGCCAGCATCCTCGTAGACGACGTTGAACCTCAGCGAGCTCACCGCCATTCGGGGTAGCGCGTCCGGCGGCCACGCGCCGATACTCCCGGCGACGAGACCGAAGCAGACGCTCGAGACCCGAGGAGCAGCGCCGCCACCGAGCGCCCACGAGAAGTGGTTCGGGCGCGAACTACGAGGTCTGAAACGCTTCGGCGACCAGTGTCGCATCTTCCTCGCGCGACTCGTAGTGCAGGTATTTCATCGTCGTCTGGATGTCGGCGGGGCCCATCCACTCCTGGACCCGACGGATGTCCGCCTTGGCGATCATCCGCGTCCCAAAGGTGTGGCGGAGGTCATGAAACCGTAGTCGCCGCAAGCTGGCCTTCGTCAGACCGACCCCCGTAGCGCCGTCGCAGGGCCGAGCCATCGAGTGGCCCGTCGGCGACGCCGGCGAAGACGAGGTCATCCGGATCGGTGAAGCGCGAGTGTCCCCACAGCGCGCGTAGCGCCTCGGCGACGTCCGGAGCCATCGGCACGGAGCGGATCTGCCCGGATATCGGGGTCGTGGGCTGCCCGCCCGAGTAGCTTCCGCAAAGACGGATCGTCGACCGCGCGAAGTCGGTCTCACGCCAGCGCAGCGCGATCAGCTCGCCGCGTCGCAGGCCCGTGAACGCCGCCGTCAGGTAGATCGCGGCGTCCTGCTCCGAGGCTGCCCGGACGAGCCGCCGGACCTCGTCGGGATCGAACACGGCGATGTCGCCGCTCGCCCGCACCGACGGACGCTCCACCTCGGCGATCGGGTTGCGGGGAGACCGTGGACGCGGGTCGCCCGCTTGAAGATTCCCTGGAGGACCAGCACCGCCTTCATGCGACTGCTCGGGGCGAGCTCTGTCAGAAAGCCAGAAAGCAGAGAGCCAGAAAGCGCCCGTTTGCGGGTCTTTCTGAATGGGCGATCCAGGACTCGAACCTGGGACCTCTTCCTTATCAGAGAAGCGCTCTAACCAACTGAGCTAATCGCCCGCGTGGGGTGCGGCATTGTAGCGGGCAGGGCGCTCGCGGCCCCGCGAGCCGCGGCGAGCCGTCACTCGCGCGAAGTAGCGAGCTCTCGCGGGCGCGCCAGACAATAGTTCAGGACCGAACCATCGGCTCGAAAGGCCCGTTTCAGGCCGCCGGCCGGGGCCGGCCGAGACGCCCGGCGAGGTCCAGGGCCTCGTCGAGCGAGTCGAACCTGAGCTCGGCGCGGTAGCCACCGCCGGCGGCTGGCTTGACCCAGACCTCGGCGCCGAGCCCGGCCCCGAGGGCATCGCCGATCTTCGCGCAGGCGTCCTCCTGGTCGGGGTGGAGCCCGGGGCTCCGGGTGCTGCGGCGCGCCGGAGGCTGGGGCGAGCGGTCGTTGGCGTCGCGGGCGCGCTGCTCGAGGACCCGGACCGACCAACCCTCGGCGGCGGCCGCGGCGGCCAGCGCGCGGCGGTCGTCGTGATCCTGCGCGAGCAGCAGCGCGCGCCCGTGGCCCTCGCTGAGAGTCGCCGCCTCGAGCATCGCGAGGGCCTCGTCCGGCAATTCGAGCAGGCGCAGGAGGTTCGAGACGGCGACGCGGCCACGGCCGATCCGCAATCCGACCTCCTCCCTGGTCAGCGACAGCTCCTCGACGAGGGCCGCACAGGCCCGCGCCTCCTCGATCGGGTTGAGGTCCTCGCGGGCCATGTTCTCGATCAGCGCGATCTCCAGGGCCTCCGCATCCCCTCGGGAGCGCACGAGCGCCGGAATCCGCTCGAGACCGGCCAACCTGGCGGCGCGCCAGCGCCGCTCGCCGGCGATCAGCTCGAACATCCCCCCGGACCGGGGGCGGACGAGCACCGGCTGGAGGACCCCGCGCGCGCCCAGCGAGTCGGCCAGGCCGGCGAGCGCCTGCTCGTCGAAATGCCGGCGCGGCTGCCGGGGATTGGGCTCGATCATGTCGATCGAGAGGTCGCGCAGCTCGTCGGCCTCCCCGTCGGGCGGCTCGGACACCGCGAGGATCGCCGCCAGGCCGCGGCCGATCCCGCGCGAGCGGGGCGCCGGCGGCGTCATAGGGCGGCGACCTCCCGGGCCAGCGCGACGTACGCCACGGAGCCGGCGCAGTATGGGTCGTGGACGGTCACCGGGACGCCGAAGCTCGGTGCCTCGCTGATCCGGATGTTACGGGGGATGACGGTGTCGAAGAGCAGCTCGGGAAAATGCTGGCGGACCTCGGCGGCGACGTCCTGGCCGAGGCGCGTACGGCTGTCGTACATCGTCAGCAGCATGCCGCCGACGGTGAGCTGCGGATTGAGGTCGCGCTGGACGATCGCCACGGTCTCGAGCAGCGCGGCCAGACCCTCGAGGGCGTAGTACTCGGCCTGGACGGGGACGATCAGCTTGTCGGCGGCGACCAGCGCGTTCACGGTCAGCGGCCCGAGCGACGGCGGGCAGTCGAGTAGGACGAAGTCGAAGCGGTCGCCGAGCGTCCGCAGCGCGTCACGCAGGATGTTCTCCGAGCCGCGGATCCGCGGCAGCTCGACGTTGGCGCCGGCGAGGCCCGCGCCCGCCGGAATCAGCGAGAGGCCCTCGACGCTCGTGGGGTGGATCGCGGCGGCCACTTCGCAGGCGCCGCCCAGCACGTCGTAGACGCTCGGCCGGAGCGCCCGCGCCATGCCGAGTCCGACCGTCGCGTTGGCCTGCGGATCGACGTCGATCAGGAGCGTGCGGTAGCCGGCCTCGGCGATGCAGGCGGCGAGGTTGACAGCGGTCGTCGTCTTCCCCACCCCGCCCTTCTGGTTCGCGACAGCGAAGATCGTCACGTCGCCAACCTTACGGCCGCAGCAGGCCGCTCGGGTTGCGCCGCAACCCGGCGCGCTGCCGACGCGGTTCCCCCACCCCGAACGGGCCGGCCACCTGCGCATTGTTGCTGCCGAGCTGCATGACCCTCAAGCTGAGACTCCTAGCGGGCGTTTGCTGGCGATTCCCGGCCGGCGCGGGAAACGCGCCGGCGTCGGCCCAACCTTCACGTAGACATGGAGGTGGTGTTCCTGGCTCCCAGGATAGGGCTCGCTGCGGACCGGCGGGCGGCTCTCGAGGCCGAGCTCCATCGCCGCACGGTCCGCGGCCGACTCCGCTGCGAGATCGCGGTGCCCGCGCCACGCGACGAGGGCACCGCCGACGCGCAGGAGCGGTGCGGCGTACTCGCAGAGGACCGCCAGCGGGGCGACCGCGCGCGCCGTGACGACGTCCTGCTCGAGCCCGCCTGGATCCCAGGCCTCGACCCGCCCCACCACGACCGTGGCGTTGCCCACCCCCGCGGCCGAGCACGCCCGCCGGAGGAACTCGGAGCGCCGCGACGAGCTCTCCAGCAGCCAAACGCCGGCCCGCGGCAGCGCCACGGCGAGCGGGATCCCCGGAAACCCAGCACCTGACCCGATGTCGGCGATTTGCGACGCCGAGCCGACGACCTCGAGATCGAGAGCGGTGAGCGAGTCGGCGAGATGCACATCGACGGCCGCGCGCGCCGCGGTCACCGCGGAGGGTGCGTGCGGGTCGGTCGAGAGGACCTCCAGGAGGCAGCGCAGCTGTCCGAGCTGGCTGTCGCCGAGCCCGTGCCGTGCCGCGAGCGCCGCCAGTCGGCGGGATACCGCGTCCGAGTCGGTGGGGCCGCTCACGCCCGCCGCCGCGCGCGGGCGATGAAGTCGGCATAGCGGTCACACATCGCCGTCATCCGTTGCGCCGCGTAGTCGTCCAGTTCAGGAGTCAGGGCGGCCTCGAGGACCGGGAGGACGTCTTCGACCAGGGCCGGGCCGCGAGCCATCCACTGGTAGTAGCTGCGTCCGTCGTGACCGTACGGGCCGTACAGCTTCGTCCGCGGAAAGCGGTTGACGAGCCAGGAGAAGAGGGCCGCGTGGCGCGTGTGCATGCGCAGCGTGATCTGCGGCTGCTTGCCGTCGCCCCCGAACGACCCTTCGCCGATCAGGATCCCCACGACGACGCCCTGCTCGAACTCGCTGAGGGTCTCCACGCGTCAGATCGTCGCAGCATGGGCCGGATCTTGTTTCACCGTCATGAAAAACGTGAAACGTGGTTGGGGCGGGGCGACGACCTCAGGGCGTCGCGGGGCCACGGGCGGCGACGGTGACGACGAGGCGGCGTTCCGGCTCGTCTCCTTCGCTGTGCGTGTCGACGCCTCCCCGTTCCCGCAGGAACTCGTGGACGAACCGCCGCTCGGCCGCCGACATCGGCTCGAGCTCGACCGCCGCGCCGGTCCGCGTCGCGGCGGACGCCGCATCCTCCGCCTGCCCCCGCAGGGCGATCTCGCGACGCTCGCGGTATCCCGCGGCGTCGATCACGACCCGCGGGCCGCCGGGTCCCCGGCGCAGGACCATGCGCTGCGCGAGGTGCTGAACGGCCTCGATCGTCTGCCCACGGCGGCCGATGAACCGCCCGAGGTCGGATCCCTCGAGCGTGCCGCTCAGTAGGCCGTCCCCCTCGACGACGACGACCCGGGCGTCGAGATCCATCGCCTCCACGAGCGTCTCCAGGAGGTCTTCGAGCTCCTCCGCGGGGTCGAGCTCCTCCTCCGCGGAGGACTTCCCGTTTCCGGCCCTCACCGTCGCCTACCCGAGCGCTTCTTCTTCTTGCGTGGCGGCGGCGGCGGCGCCGCCCCTCGAGCACGCGGCGCGGCGGCGTCCTTTCCGTCCCCGGCGTCCGCGGAGCCCTTCGGCTGCGCCTTGGCGGCCGGCCGGGCCTTCGCGGCGGGCCGGGCCTTGGTGGCGCCCGTACCCGCAGACGCCGTCTTCGCCGGCGCGGGCTTTCCTGCCGAGGCCTTCGCGGCTGCGGGTTTCGCGGCTGCGGGCTTGGCGGCATCCTTCCCCGCCGACTCCTCCGCCGAACCAGCGCGAGGAGTTCTCCCCGCGGGGCGCTTCGTCTCCGTGGCGCCCGATCCCGTCTTCCGGGCCCCGCCCGACGAGTTCGCGCGTCCCGCACCCCTCTTCGCTGGGGCATCCGCGCGGCTCTCTCCGGTCACCGCGGTGCGCGCCGCGTCGCGGGTCGCCGTGAGCCGCGCGAGGAGGCCCTGGGAAGCCGCCTTCTCGGGCGCAGCCTCGATCTCCGCCTTCTCCCGCCCGCCGCGTCCGGCACTGGGAATCGGTGTGGCCACGATCGGCGCGGCACGCTTTCGGACGATGTACTGCTGGCCGACCGTCCACAGGTTCGTCGTGATCCAGTAGACGATCAGGCCGGCCGGGAAGCGGGCGATGAAGATCGAGAAGACGAACGGCAGACCGAGCATCAACATCCGCTGGTTCTTGTCGACCGTCGCCGTCGTGAGCAGGCTCGAGACGAGCTGCGAGCCGACATACAGGACGATCAAAACGGCGAGCACGGCTCCGGACGCTGCGCTGGTGATGTCGGGGATGAACAGGAACTTCCCCGAATGCGCCGCCAGGAGATGCCCGTTGACCGAGATCGACCCACAGCTCGTCTTCGAGATCGCCGTCTGGCCCGTGATCCCGGCCGTCTTCAGCGCGGCCCCGCAGATGTGCTGTTTGAGGTCGACCCGCAGCATGTAGAACAGCGACAGGAAGACCGGCAGCTGGAGGACGAGGGGCAGGCACGATCCGAACGGGTTGACCTCGTTCTCCTTGTAGAACTTCATCATCTCTTCGTTCAGGCGCTGCTTGTCGTCCTTGTAGCGCTTCTGCAGCACCTTGAGCTCCGGGCCAAGGGCCTGCAGCTTCGCCATCGAGGAGAACTGCTTCAGCGTCAGAGGCACCAGGGCGGCGCGCACGACGATCGTCAGGCCGATGATCGCCAACCCCCAGCTCCCGCCGGTGATGTGGGCGTGGATGAAGACGAGGATCGTCTCGAACACCTTGATCAGGGGTCCGAAGGCGTCCTGGATGACGTTTGCGAAGATCGTCGGCATCAGCGTGGTGATCGATCGGGCGGGCGGTCGCCGGCGGTCGCCGGGGCGCGGAAGAGTCGCTGCGCCGAGACCGGGTCGAAGCCACCGTGACTGAAGGGGTTGCAGCGCAGCACCCGCCACCCGGTGAGCAGCAGTCCCCTGAGTATGCCGAACTCCCGAACAGCCTGCGCGGCGTAGCGCGAGCAGGTCGGCTCGTACTTGCAGTGCCGGGGGGTCGCGGGCGAGACCACCTTCTGATAGGCGCTGATCGACCCGAGCACCACCGCGCGAAGCGGCCTCATGACGCTGAACCCGCGGGGCGCAGGCCCGATTTCGCGAGCAGCTCGCCGACCGCCGCCTGGATCCCCCGCAGGCCCTCGGACGCGGCGAGCTCGCGGGACGGCGGCCGGGCCACGACGACCACGTCGTACCCGGCCCAAGCGCTGGCCTGGCGCTCGCCGAAGGCCTCGCGCAGAAGCCGCTTCACGCGATTGCGCTCCACTGCGCCGCCGACCTTGCGCCCAACGGACAGGCCGAGCCGCGGGAGGTCTGCGTCAGCGCGCGGAAAGGCGTACAGCACCAGATACTTGTTCGCCACCGAACGGCCCTGGCGGTAGACGCGGTCGAACTCGGCGCTCCGCGACAGACGGCCCGCGGTACGGCTCCGAGTACCGGCGTACCGGCGCTCCGTCACGCTCAGACCGTGAGGCGCTTGCGGCCCTTCGAACGGCGCCGCTTGAGCGTCAACTGCCCGGCGCGCGTCTGCATGCGGGCACGAAACCCGTGGGCACGGGCGCGCTTGCGCTTCTTCGGTTGGTATGTCCGCTTCATCAGGGTGCCGGTCGCCGGCCCGGGGGGTCCGTGCGAGGGGAGAGAGTATAGACGCCGCCCCTGCCCAGACGCCGCCCCGCGGGCGTCCGGTGTTTTTCCCGGCAAATGCGCCCTGGCCCCCGCGGGACCCCCCAACCCCGTTGCTATATTCGCCGCCGCCCGGGGCGTGACGCACGCCCCTCTCGCAATTGAGCTCGACGCCGGACCCGCAGGGGAGGCTTTCGCGAGTCACAAATGGACCCTCACGATGCATGGAACCGGGTTCGCGGGGAGCTCCGCGCAGCCGTCGGCGAGCGGACCTACAGCCTCTGGTTGGAGCCCCTGCGCTGCGATGGGCTCGAAGATGGGACGCTTCGCCTGAGCGGCCCACCGCAGGTCTCGGCGTGGGCCGCGGACCGCCTCGGCGAGGTGATCGCGCGCGCCGTCACCGACGTGCTCGGGCCGGGCGTCCGGGTACAGGTTCTCGGGGCTCGGGCACCGGCGGACCACCCGGCGGAGCCAGAGCCGCCCGACCTCTCGGGCTCCGAGACCCTCAACCCGAAGTACAACTTCGAGCAGTTCGTGATCGGCGCGTCCAACCGCCTCGCGCACGCTGCGTCGCTCTCGGTGGCCGAGCTCCCCGCGCAGGCCTACAACCCGCTGTTCATCTACGGACCGCCGGGGCTCGGCAAGACCCACCTGCTCCACTCGATCGGCAACTACGTCCGCGCGTTCGGTGGTGGTCTGACGGTTCGCTACACAACCGTCGAGGCCTTTACCAACGAGTTCGTGTCAGCGCTCGGCGGCGGGGTCTCCGGCAAGCACGACTTCAAGCGGCGCTTTCGCGGCGTCGACGTCCTGCTGATCGACGACATCCAGTTCCTCGAGCGCAAGGCCGCGACCGAGCAGGAGCTCTTCCACACCTTCAACGCCCTCTACGACGCCGGCAGCCAGTTGGTCATCACCTCCGACCGGACCCCCGGCGACCTTGCCCAGCTCGAGGACCGCCTGCGCGAACGCTTCCAGGCCGGCCTGGTCACCGACATCGGACGCCCCGACTACGCCACACGGCTGGCGATCCTGCGTAAGCGTGCGGCGCATGACGGGATCACCATCGACGACCGCGCCCTGACCGAGATCGCAACCAGCGTCGCCAGCAACGTCCGCGCGCTCGAGGGAGCGCTGATCCGCGTTATCGCATACGCATCGCTGACCGGACACGAGCCGACCCCGTCGCTCGCGGCAGAGGTCATCGAGCGGCTCGGTCTGCGCAGCCAGCGCGCGGCCACGCCGACGATCGCCAACATCCAGGACGCGATCTGCGCCTACTTCTCGGTCTCCCGCGACGAGCTCCTCTCGCGATCGCGCACCCAGCGTCTCGCCTGGCCCCGGCACGTCGCGATCTACCTCGCCCGAGAGCTCACCGACCACTCGCTGCCCGTGATCGGCCGCGAGTTCGGTGGCCGCGACCACTCCACCGTGCTCAACGCGTGCAAACGCGCCGCCGCGCATCTCGCTGCCGACCCAAAGGCGTACAGCGCGATCGAGCGGTTGACAGCCGACCTACGAGCGCCGCCCACTTGACAGTCGCTCGGTCCCTCGCGGGACGCTCTCGACAGCGACTCCACACGCTGTCCCCCCCACGTGCGAGCATAGCCCGGTCTATCCCCGTATCCACAGCTTCTGAGACTTCTACTCCGAGCAGTCAGGCATCAGTGAAAATCTCCCTTTCGACAGCGGCGTTTCTGCGGCACCTGCAGACGGCCTCCCGCGTCGCCTCGACACGCAGCGCGATCCAGGCGCTCTCAGGGATCAAGATCGCGGCTAGCGCGGATGGCGTCGAGATGCTCGCGACCGACATGGAGATGGGCCTGCGCCTGACCCTCGACGCCGAGGTCAAGCGCCCGGGCCAGGTCGTCCTCCCGGCTCGCCTGATGCTCGACGTCGCCCGCGCGCTTCCCGGTGCCGAGGTCTCGCTGGAGCTGCGCGACGCAGAGCAGGATGTCGAGATCGTCTCGGGCCCGACCACCTTTCACATCCGCACGCTCCGAGCAGACGACTTCCCGCCACTGCCGGAGCTTGCCGGCGACGCCGACGTCACGGTGCCCGCCACGGCCTTCATCGAGACGATCGCCAAGGTCGCCCGGTCGGCGTCGCGCGATGAGACCAGACCGATTCTCACCGGGATCCTCGTCTCCGCCTCGGCCTCCGAGCTGCGCATGGTCGCGACGGACTCCTACCGTCTCAGCGTCAAGGAGACGGTCCTCGACGAACCACTCGCTCGGCCGTTCGAGGCCAACGTCCCGGCTCGCGCGCTCCAGGAGCTGGTGCGGATCGCCGGGCAGGTCGAGCTCCAAACGCTCACGGTGAGCCCCCGGCAGAACCAGATCGTGTTCAGCTTCGACGGCGTCGTGCTGTCGTCGCGGCTGATCGATGGTCAGTTCCCGAACTATCGCCAGCTCCTGCCCGAGCGCTCAGAGCACGAACTCCGCTTGGCGCGCGAGGAGCTGACCGACGTCGTCCGCCGGATCAGCCTGCTCGCCCAGAAGAACGCCCCCGTGCGCCTGGCCTTCGCGCCGGGTGAGGTGACCGTCTCGGCCCGGACCCCGGACGTCGGCGAGGCCAGCGAAGCCCTACCGGTCCCGTTCCAGGGCGAGCCGTTCGACATCGGCTTCAACCCCGACTTCCTCCGCGACGGGCTCGAGAGCGTCGAGTCCGACGAGCTGATCCTGAAGCTCACCAGCCCGCTCCGCCCCGGCCTGATCGAGTCGGCCGACGGAAGTGGCTTCGTCTACCTGGTCATGCCGATCAGGTTGAACGTCTGAGCGCAGCGGGAAATGCGCGTCGAGCGCCTGCAGCTGCGCGACTTCCGATCCTACGAGAACGCAGCCGTCACGCTGGGTCCCGGGCTGACGGTGATCCACGGGCCAAACGGCGCCGGCAAGACGAACCTGCTCGAGGCGCTCTACTTCGGCTGCACCGCGCGCTCCTGTCGGACGACCAACGAGCGGGAGGTCGTCCGCTTCGGGGCGCCGGCGGCGCGAGTCGTCGTCGACGGTTGCGACCGGGACGGCGGCCACCAGCTGACGGTCGGATTCGAGCCGGGCGAGCCGAAGCGGATAACCGCCGACGGGGCCCCGGTGCAGCGACTGCTCGACGCCCCCCACCGTCCGCTGATCTGCGTCTTCCTACCGGATCGCCTCGAGCTCGTGAAGGGGCCACCAGGTCTGCGGCGGGCCCACCTCGACCAGGTGGTGGCCGGCCTCTGGCCCGCCCGGTCGGCGACCCGCAGGGCCTACGCGCAGGCGCTCGTGCAGCGAAACGCCCTGATCTCGAGGGTCCGATCGGGAGCGTCCGGCCGTGACGCGATCGCCGCGTGGGATCTCGAGCTCGCGACCCACGGCGTCGCGCTGCGCGATGACCGCGCGGCCGCGACGGCCGCGATCGCGGACCGCTTCGAGCGCCACGCGGAGGGCCTTGGCCTGGGTGGCCCGGCGACCGTCTCGTACCGGCCGCGGACGCGGGCCGCAACGGCCGCGGAGCTGGCCTCCGAGCTGGCCGATCGCCTCCCGCTGGACCTCGACCGCGGGTTCACGGGCCATGGGCCGCACCGGGACGACCTGCTCCTGCGCGGCGAGGGACGCGAGCTGCGGGTGTATGGGTCCCAGGGGCAGCAGCGCCTGGCCCTGCTCGCGCTGTTGCTCGCCGAGCGCGACGCCCTTGCCGCCGAGCGAGCCCGCCCGCCGCTCGTCCTGCTCGACGACGTGATGAGCGAGCTCGACCACGATCGCCGCGAGCGCCTGGCTGACGAGCTGCGGGCCGGCGGGCAGGCGGTCATCACCACGACCGACCTCGACCATGTCCCGGGGGCCCGGGGCGGGAAGGTCGCCCGCGTGGCCGTCACGCGGGGCTCCGTCCTCTGCGAGGCCGTCGCGGCTTGAGCCGGCGAGCGCCCCGCCCGGTCGGTCCGGCCCTCGACGCGCTCCTCGCCAGAATCGCGCCGGCAACCACGCTCGCTCGCGTGCAGGCCGTCTGGGCGTCCGCCGCCGGCCCGGTGGTCGCCGCCCATGGTGTGCCGGCGCGTGAGCGGGACGGCGTCCTGAGCGTCGCCTGCGACGAGGCGGTCTGGGCGGCCGAGATCGACCTGATGGGCCCGGAGCTCGTGAGCGCGATCAACGCTGCGCTCGGCAGCGACGTGCTCCGAGGCCTGACCTGCCGCGCGGACGCCGCCGCCGCAACCAGGCGAGGTCGGGCGCGGCGCAGGAGCCGCTGAGACGCGTCGAACCGCCCGGAGCGGTCAGGGCGCGGTGCGTAGGATCATTCGCGCCGCGTGGGTCAGCGCGAACGGCTCGTAGTAGAGCGACTGGCGGGGCGAGGCGTAGGCCGCCGAGCGGTGGTCGTCGGTGAGGATCAGGCCAAGGCCGCCCCAGGCCTGGTTGCGGACCGGTCCCGTCCGGTAGATGTAGCCGGGGACGAAGTCGAGCTCGAAGTAGACGACCTTCTCGAAGGCCTCGGGCCGGACGCTCTCGATGCCCGCCCGCACCTCTGCATTCATCGTGTCGTGCAGGAGGATCGCGCTGCGGCGGGTCGCGTTTGACCGCAGCGTCGTCTCGAGGTCGCCGGCGACGCCGGCATACGAATGATCCCCGTCGACGAGCACGAAGTCGACGTCGAGCTTCCGCTCGACAAAGCTCTCCAGGAGCGGCCCGAGCAGGTCGGCGCTCGCCCCCGTGTGGAGCTCCACGTGGCCGGGAAGCTCACGGCTCAGGGGTTCGTGCGTCAGGTCGAGGCTGTGCACCTCGGCGCTGTGCGCGGCGATCCGCGCGAGGCTTCCGCCCTCCGCGGTGCCGATCTCGACCGCCAGCCGTGGCCGCACCTGCGCCAGCACGCCCTCTAGCGCCGCTCGTTCGCCGAAGGACATCTGCCACGTGCCATCGGCGGTCAGCCCGACGGGCCCGACGTCGAGTGCCCACGGCCGATTGACGCCCTCGGGGCTCGGCCCGTAAGGGGTGTTGCGCTCGAAGGCGAGGGGGTCGGCCACGGGTGTCTGGATCGCTTTCGTCCCGGCGGAATCTCCGCCCACGTCTCCCCCTGCTCGGGAGGTCGCGACCAGCCTACCGTCAGCGGGGCGGGCGGCGCCACGGGCGCCGAGCGCAAGCGCCGACCCCGCCGCCAGGGCCTTGCCGCGGGCGCTTGGCGGCGGGCCGGCCGGCGCGCCCGGTCTGGGACTCCGACGTGCTGCGAAAAGTGGCTCATTAGCAGGGCTTTACGAGATCCGCCGGGCGGCCGCCGGGGGACCCGCTGTGGTAACATGGGGGACTTAGGAAGACCCGCCCCGGCCTGGCGTCAGCCCGACTCCGACCGGGGCGTTCTCATGTAATCGGAGGATCATTGCCTGATCAGAGCAACCGCGGCGCCGCCGACTACGGCGCGCAGGACATCACCGTGCTCGAGGGGCTCGAGGCGGTCCGCCTCCGGCCCGGCATGTACATCGGCTCGACCGGCGTCCGCGGTCTCCACCATCTCGTCTACGAGGTCGTTGACAACTCCGTCGACGAGGCCCTCGCTGGGTTCTGCAACGCCGTCGAGGTCACCGTTCACCCGGACAACTCGATCACCGTGACCGACGACGGCCGCGGGATCCCCGTCGGCATGATGGAGAAGGAGGGCCGGCCGGCCGTCGAGGTCGTGCTCACGGTTCTCCACTCGGGTGGCAAGTTCGGCGACGGCGGCGGCTACAAGGTCTCCGGCGGCCTGCACGGCGTCGGCGTGTCGGTCGTCAACGCGCTCTCCGAGCGCTTCTTCATCGAGATCCGCCGCGACGGCCACGTCTGGTCGCAGGAGTACGCCCGCGGCGCGCCGCAGTACCCGTTGGTCAAGGGCCGAACCCTGGCTGACGACGAAGCCACCGGGACGATCATCACGTTCCACCCCGATCCGGAGATCTTCGACTCCCTGGAGTTCGACGCGCGGACGCTCGAGGAGCGCCTGCGCGAGACGGCCTTCCTCACGCGCGGCCTGAAGATCGTCCTGGCCGACGAGCGCGAGGCCGGTTCGGTCGTCGAATTCCAGTACGACGGCGGGATCGAGGACTTCGTCCGCTACCTCAACCAGAACAAGGAGCCCGTCGGCAAGAAGGTGATCTTCTTCTCCGGCGAGAGCGACGAGGGCGCGGTCGAGGTCGCCCTGCAGTGGAACTCCTCCTACCAGGAGTCGATCTTCTCGTTCGCCAACAACATCAACACCCACGAGGGGGGCAGCCACCTGAGCGGCTTCCGCTCGGCCCTGACACGGACGCTCAACCGCTACGCCCGCGAGAAGGGCATGCTCAAGGAGAAGGAGGACAACCTCGTCGGCGAGGACGTCCGCGAGGGCCTCACCGCGGTCATCTCGGCCAAGCTGCGCGACCCCCAGTTCGAGGGGCAGACGAAGACCAAGCTCGGCAACCCGGGGATGGCCGGCTTCGTCGAGTCGATCGTCAACGCCGGCCTGTCGGAGTTCCTCGAGGAGAACCCCGCCGAGGCCCGCTCCGTGATCATGAAGTCCGTCCAGGCCCAGCGTGCCCGCGAGGCGGCCCGCAAGGCGCGCGACCTGACCCGGCGCAAGTCCGCGCTCGAGAACTCCACGCTGCCCGGCAAGCTCGCCGACTGCTCGATCAAGGATCCATCGCTCGCCGAGCTCTTCGTGGTCGAGGGCGACTCGGCCGGCGGCTCGGCCAAGCAGGGCCGCGATCGCAACACCCAGGCGGTTCTGCCGCTGCGCGGCAAGATCCTCAACGTCGAGAAGAGCCGGATCGACAAGGTCCTCCAGAACACCGAGATCCAGGCGCTGATCACGGCGATCGGGACCGGCGTCCGCGACGAGTTCAACATCGAGAACGCTCGGTACCACAAGGTCATCCTGATGAGCGTCGACGGGCAGGACCACGTGCTAGTCCGAGACGGCGACGGCGTCCGTATGACGACGATCGGCGATTTCGTCGACCCGCTCGTCGACGGCCAGCCAGACGACGGACCGCAGGGTCTCGTCCGGTCGGTCTACGGCACGCCCGGGGACGTCCTGTCGGTCGACCTGGTCGGTCGGGGCGCCCACTTCGGAGCGATCAAGGGCGTCGTGCGCCACGAGACGGCCGCACCGCTCTTCGAGGTCACGACGCTCTACGGCCGGTCCCTGCGGGTCACCGGCAATCACTCCGTCTACGTACGCGACACCGACGGCGAGCTGCGCACCAAGCGCGGTGACGAACTGGCGGTCGGAGACGTCGTCGTCGCGCCGCGGAAGATCGCTCTCCCCACTACGGCCCCCGACCGCATCGACCTGCTCCGCGAGCTCCATCGCCAACCACAGGCCGCCAGCCAGGTGTGGCTGCGCGGGCCGGCCGTGCTCGATTGGTCCAAGCAGCGTGTGGTCGTCGAACACGCTCAGAACCCCCAGCTGACCGAAGCCCGCGTCGACGTTCCCGAGGACGTCCGTCTCGAGCTTGCGACCCTGCGGCGCCGCAACCGGGTCTCCCAGCGGGCGCTGTGCGAGGCGGTGGGGATTCGCCAGCCGGTGACGTTCTACGGCTGGGAGAACGGCACCTCGCGGCCGATCGTCAGCCACTTCGAGGCGTATGTCCGGGCGGTCGGAGCCGACGTCGACTCCGTGCGCCGGCGGGTGAACGTCTGCGAGAGCGCACTCGAGCGAACCTGGCGGCGCGACTACCGCAGCGCTCGTCGAAACCGCGTCCGCGACGAGGTCCGCCTCAGCGATCTCGACGAGCGCGACCTCGACTTCCTCGACGGGCGCGACGACGTCGAGCTGACTCCCGAGAGCCACTCCGCCCAGGCGGTTGGTCGCTACATAGCCGTCGACGAGCGACTCCTCACGCTGCTCGGCTTCTACCTGGCCGAGGGCTCCTCGTCGGCGCGCGGCGGCGTCCGCCTCAGCTTCGGCGCTGGAAACGGCCGCCTGCTCGGAGAGCTGAGCCAAGCGGTCACCGCCGTGTTCGGGACGGCCCCGACTGCTTACGTCGACTCGCGCGGGTGTACCGAGCTCAAGCTCGTCAACCGCGTCGCCGCGCTGGCCTGGGCACACGTCTTCGGCTTCGCCGGGACGACGTCCCTCACCAAGCGGATCCCGGACATCGTCTTCAACGTGACCGAGCCGCTGCGGCTGGCGTTTCTGCGGGGATACCTCCTCGGCGATGGGACCGTGACGAGCGGCAGAGCCGTTCTCTGCACGTCGTCACGGGATATCGCCGCCGGTGTCGGCTACCTGCTCTCCTCGCTCGGCGTCGTGGCTTCGACATCGCTCAGGCTGCCGTCGGGCTCCGTCGGCGAGCTTCGTGGCGCACCGATCGGGCAGAAGAACCCCCACTGGACGATCGCGATCACCGACGCCGAGGACCTCGGGCGACTCGAGACCGTCTGGGCCGACCACCCGGGCGCCTCGACGGTCCGCGCGCGGCTGGCTCTGGGCCGCTCGCAGCGCCGGCGCTACACGCCGATCTCCGAGTCGTTGATCGGTCTCCCGATCAAGTCGGTCACCCGCACGCCGGCCACCAACGGCCGTGTCTACGACTTCTCGGTCTGGGGCGACGAGAACTTCGTCGCCGGCGGCCTCTGCGCCCACAACACCGACGCTGACGTCGACGGCGCGCACATCAGGACCCTCGTCCTCACGCTGCTGTTCCGCGAGATGCAGGAGCTGATCGAGGCGGGCTACGTCTACATCGCCAAGCCGCCGCTCTACAAGCTCAAGCAGGGCAGTCGCGAGCGGTACATCGAGAAGGAGTCAGAGCTCGACGACATCCTCGTCTTCGACAAGCTCGACCGCTTCACGGTCGTCGACCGAACGGGCCGGGAGTTCAAGATGACCGAAGCCCGCTGGCAGCGGCTGGTCCGCCTGCTGCGCCAGTACGAGGGCTGGTCCTCCTCGCTGCGCGCCGCTCATGGCGCGGACGTCGTCCGCTTCATCGACGAGTGCTCGATCCTCGAGGAGGGTGTCCAGGGCTCGGACGCCGTGGTCGACCTGCTCGAGCGGGCCGAGGTCGAGAACTCGGTCTACGTGGCCAGCCTGGTCAGCCAGGACGAGCGGGACCTGCTGGTGCGGGTGATCGAACGACGAACCGGCTTTGCGAGGACGCTCAACCTACGGCGGAGCCTGTTCGACTCGACCGAGTACCGCCAGCTGGTCAGGGTCCACCAGCAGCTGACCGAGTTGGCCGGCCAGCCGGCGTTCAGCGTCCGGCTCGGTGACGCCCACGAGGAGCCGGCGTCGTTCGACGGGCTGCGCGACGCGGTCATGAACATGGTCCAGAAGGGGATCTCGCTCCAGCGCTTCAAGGGCCTCGGTGAGATGAACGCCGACCAGTTGGCCGAGACGACGATGGATCCGGCTTCGCGGACGCTCGCGCAGGTCAAGATCGAGGACGCCGTCGAGGCGGACCTGATCTTCTCGATGCTGATGGGCGACCAGGTCGAGCCGCGGCGCGCCTTCATCGAGGACAACGCCCGCTCCGTCGTCAACCTCGACGTCTAGGGAGAAGGTGATCACGCATGGCAACTGAGATTCTGAGCGGCGGCAACGTCGAGCCGCGGGCGCTCGAGGACGAGATGCGCTCGGCCTACCTCGACTACGCGATGTCGGTGATCATCGGCCGCGCGCTGCCCGACGTCCGCGACGGCCTCAAGCCGGTCCACCGCCGAGTCCTGTTCGGGATGAGCGAGCTCGGCCTCGGTCCGACGCGCAGCTACGCGAAGTGCGCACGAATCGTCGGCGAGGTGATGGGCAACTACCACCCGCACGGCGACTCCGCGATCTACGACGCCCTCGTGCGTCTGGCCCAGGACTTCTCGATGCGCTACCCGCTCGTCGACGGTCAGGGCAACTTCGGCTCGGTCGACGACGATCCTGCTGCCGCCATGAGATACACCGAGGCCCGGCTCGACCGCCTGGCAACGGAGATGCTGCGCGACCTCGACATGGACACGGTCGACTTCGTGCCCAACTACGACGGGCGCAAACAGGAGCCGACGGTGCTGCCGGCGCGCTTCCCGAACCTGCTCGTCAACGGGTCCTCGGGGATCGCGGTCGGGATGGCGACGAACATCCCGCCGCACAACCTGCGGGAGGTGGTCGCCGCGACGATCGCCTACATCGACAACCCGGCGATCGACGTCGAGGGGCTGGCCCGCTTCGTCAAGGGGCCCGACTTCCCGACCGGCGGGATCATCCTCGGCCGCTCGGGGATCCGCGACGCCTACGAGACCGGGCGCGGCCGCGTCCGTGTGCAGGCACGCGCGCACGTCGAGCCGCTCAAGCAGGGCAAGGAGGCGATCATCGTCACCGAGCTGCCGTTCATGGTCAAGAAGGGCGGCGACGGCGGGCTGATCCAGAAGATCGCGGCGCTCGTCCACGAGAAGAAGATCTCCGAGATCTCCGACCTGCGCGACGAGTCCGACAAGCGGGGCATGCGCCTGGTGATCGAGCTCAAGCGGGACGCCCTGCCGAAGGTCGTGCTCAACAAGCTCTACAAGCACACGTCGATGCAGGCGACGTTCGGCGTGAACATGGTCGCCCTCGTCGACGGTGTGCCGAAGACGCTCTCGCTCCGCGAGGTGATCCACCACTACGTGGTCCACCAGCGCGAGGTGATCGTCCGCCGGACCAAGCACGAGCTCGCCCAGCGGGAGGCTCGCGCACACATTCTCGAGGGCCTGCTGATCGCGCTCGAGCACCTCGACGCCGTGATCGCGCTGATCCGCTCGTCGCCCGACCGGGAGACGGCCCGCGGCGAGCTGGTCGCCCAGTTCGAGCTCAGCGTGATCCAGGCGCAGGCGATCCTCGACCTGCGCCTCTCCCAGCTGACCGCGCTCGAGTCCGATCAGATCCGCCGGGAGCACGCCGACACGATGGAGCGGATCGGCGAGCTGCGGGCGATCCTCGGCGACGAGATGGAGGTCCTCTCGATCATCAAGGAGGAGCTCACCGAGATCTCCGAGCGCTTCGGCGACGAGCGCCGGACCGAGATCTCGGCGTCCGACGACGAGATCGACATCGAGGACCTGATCGCCGACCAGCAGATGGTGATCGCGATCACACGCTCGGGCTACATCAAGTCGCTGCCACTCGTGACCTATCGCCAGCAGCACCGCGGCGGGCGGGGGGTGACCGGGATGGACATGAAGGACGGCGACTTCATCGAGCACCTGTTCATCTCCTCGACCCACGACTACCTGCTGTTCTTCACCAACCGGGGCAAGGTCTACCGCTCGAAGGTCTACGAGCTGCCAGAGGCCTCGCGTACCGCCAAGGGGCGGGCCCTCGTGAACATCCTGCCGCTCCGCGATGGCGAGCGGGTCCAGTCGGTCCTGGCGACGCGCGACTACAACGAGGGCGCCTTCCTCGTCTTCGCGACGCGCCAGGGAATCGTCAAGAAGACGGCCTTCGGCGCCTACAACACGCCGATCAACGCCGACGGCATCATCGCGATCAACATCCGCCCGGACGACGAGCTCGTGGCCGTCCGCAGGACCTCGGGGGACGACGACATCCTGATGGTCTCCCGGTCCGGTCAGGCCGCCCGCTTCCACGAGTCGCAGGTCCGTCCGATGGGCCGCGACACCTCGGGGATGAAGGGCATGAACGTCTCGCACAAGGGCAACCACCTGCTCGCGATGGACGTCGCCCGCGACGAGCAGGAACTGCTCGTGGTCACCGAGAACGGCTATGGCAAGCGCACGGCGCTGGCCGACTACCCGCGCAAGGGCCGCGGAACGATGGGCGTCAAGACGATCGCCCTGACCGAGAGCAAGGGCGCCCTCGCCGGCGCCCTGGTCGTCCGCGAGCACGAGGATCTCGTCTTCATCTCGCACTCAGGCATGGTCCAGAGGACCTCGGTCCGCGGGATCAACCGCTACGGCAGGGGCTCACAGGGCGTGCGCGTGATGAACCTCAAGGAGGACGACACCGTCAGCGCGATCGCCCTCGTGGCCGAGTCATCCGCGGAGACCGAGGACGGCGAACCGCTCGACGGAGTGGAGCCCGTCGGCCCCGACGCGCCCGAGAGCGCGTCGCCCGAGGTCGAGACCGATCCAGCGCCGGAGTAGGACCGTGGGCGGGCCGCCGGGCGCCACAGGGTGGGCCCGGGCCCGCGGGTAGGCGCTCGAATGGGCACGGAAGACCTCGCGGCGGACGAGCTCGACCCGCCGGGCGCGGGCCGTCGGCGAGGGGTGCTCGCGATGACCCTGGTCGTCCGCGACGAGGAGGACATCCTCGAGGCGAACCTCCGCTACCACCTCGCCCAGGGCGTCGACTTCGTCTACGCGATCGATCACAACTCGACCGACGGGACGCCGGACATCCTGCGCAGCTTCGAGCAGATGGGCGTCCTGCGGATGTCGCGCGAGGACGGCGACGTCCACGACCAGGCGCCGCGGGTCACACGCCTCGCCCGGCTCGCGTACGAGGAGCTGGGGGCGGATTGGGTGATCAACAACGACGCCGACGAGTTCTGGTGGCCGGCGCTCGGGGACCTCAAGGACGTGCTCTGCGCGGTTCCGGCGCCGTTCGGGGTCGTTGTCGCCCGCCGCCACGACTTCCTCCCGCGGCCCGACGCCGGCGAGCCGTTCCATCAGCGGATGATCTGGCGCCACGTCGCGTCCAGGACGCCGACCGGCGGCGAACTCGGCCCCAAGGTCGCCCACCGCGGCTTGGCGGACGTCGTCGTCGCACCGGGCAATCACGAGATCTACGAGCCGCTCCTCAGCGCCGCGCCGCCGCTCCCACTAATCGAGGTGCTCCACTTCCCGGCCCGCACGTACGAGCAGTTCGCGCGCAAGACGCTCAACACCGGCCGCGGGTACGAGCTGCTCCCGGGTCGCGGAAGCGGGACCGGCATCGACCAGCTGGAGCTTCTCAAGCTGTTGCGGGCCGGTGAGCTGCGCGCGTACTACGACAACTGGGTGGCCCCGGGCGAGGAGCTCGAGCGCAGGGTCCACGCGGGGACGATCGTCGAGGATCCACGCCTGCGCGACTTCCTCGCTGAGCTCGAACCCCGCGCGGCTGCTCATGACCCGGAGCAGGTCCGCGACGTCGTACGCCGCGCCCTCGAGCTCGGCGCGGCCCTGACCGAGGCGCAGTCCGCCGCGGACGAGCTGAGGCGCGAGACGGCGCGGATCGCGACGGCGCGCGAGGTCGACCTCGGAGAGCTCGCCGACCTGAGGCGGGGCACCACTGCGCTTGAGGCGCTCGTCGCGGCGCGCGAGGTCGAGATCGAGGCTCTCGCGAGCGCGCTCGAGTTGGTTCGCAACAGCCGGCTGATGCGCTCCACCCGCGCGATCCGCCGGCTCTACTACAGGCTCCGCTAGCGCTTGCGGCGCTCGCTTGGCCGTAACATTGCGCGCGTGCTGAGTGTCCGCTCGCGCCGGCTCCTGCCCTGCGGGCTCGCGGTGATCGCCGTTCTCTGCTTTGCGGCACCGCAGCCGGCCGTGGCAATGCAGAAGGCGATCTGGGGCCCGGCGGTCCACGATGGCGTCAGCCTCTTTCCGACGTATCGACAACTCGGGGTGACGATCTACGAAGACGACCTCGATTGGAATCTGGTCGCGCCCACCCGTCCGCAGACGCCCACCGATCCCAGTGATCCCGCCTACCACTGGCCGAGCGAGGTCACCAGCGCGGTCGCACAGGCGGCGCGCTACCACATCAGCGTGACCCTCCAGCTCCGCAACACCCCTGGGTGGGCCAACGCCGGCAAGGCGTCCAACTGGGCGCCGATCAACCCCAAGGACTTCGCGGCGTTCGCCACGGCCGCGGCGCATCGCTACCCCGGCGTACACCTCTGGATGATCTGGGGAGAGCCCTCGCGGCAACCGAACTTCATGCCCCTCGTCCCGGCTCGTCCCGGCGCCAGGTTGGATGCCGCGCAGCAGCAGGCGCCGCACATCTACGCACAGCTCCTCGACGCGGCATACGGCGCGCTGAAGAAGGTCAGCGCGAAGAACATCGTGATCGGCGGTTGTACATATACGACCGGCGACATCGACACCCTGCAGTGGATCGAGAACATGCGCCTTCCGGACGGTCGGCCACCCCGTCTCGACCTCTACGCCCACAACCCGTTCAGCTTTCGCGAACCGAACTTCGCAAACCCACCGTCGCCGCAGGCGAACGTCGACTTCTCCGACCTCAAGCGGCTCGAAGCAGACCTCAACCGCCATCTGCGGCCGGGCTTGAAGCTGTTCCTCTCCGAGTGGACTGTCCCGACCGCGATCGATCAGGAATTCAACTTCTTCGTCAAGCCGTCCGTCCAGGCACAGTGGATCACGGATGCCCTGAGCCTCGCGCGTGCGGATCCGCAGATCTATGCGCTCGGCTGGATTCACCTGTACGACGCGGGGCCCGTCACCTACGGCGGTCTCATTGAAGCCGACGGACGGCACAAGCCCGGCTTTGCCGCGTGGGCGAAGGGCTGATCGTCTGACCGCGGGCCCGAGCTTCGCCGGATCCCCGAGACAACGTCAGGCGGGGCCGTGCTCGCCATACTCCTGCGGGTGTCATCGCTCGGCAAGTCCGCGTACAGCGCCCGACCCATGCTCCGTCGCACGCCGCTCGGATGAATCGCGTCGGCGTCGTCGTGCTCTCTTACGAGGGTGCGGACCTGACCCTGGACTGCCTGGCGTCCCTCGCGGCCGATGACTACGCCGACCGGATCGAGATCGTCGTAGACAACGGGTCCGCCGACTCGGTCCTGTCGCGAGTGGCCGAGCTGTACCCGGGCACGGTTCGCATTCGCATGGATCGAAACCTCGGCTTCTCGGCAGGAAACAACGCCGGCATGGCCAAGGCCCTCGACCTTGGATGCGACCACGTCCTGATCCTCAACAACGACACGTTGGTCGAGTGCGGTGCTGTGGGCGCCATGGTCGCGGCCGCGCGGCCGCGGCGGGTGGTCGCGCCGTTGATCGTGTACGCGGAAGCCCCCGACATCGCGTGGTACGCGGGTGCGCGCTTCGACCCCCGCACGGGCATGCCGGGGCGGATGGAGGGCTACGGGAGGCAACTTCGCGACGTGGACTTGGCGCCACGACCCACCCAGCGCTTTTCGGGTGCGGCCGTGATGGTGCCGGCGGTTGCGGTCCGGGAGGTGGGAATGTTCGACGACGACCTGTTCTTCCTCTTCGAGGACGTCGAATGGTCGCTGCGACTTCGACGCGCCGGCTACCAGATCCACTTCGAGCCCTCGGCACGCATCCGACACCGCGTGGCGAGGACGCAGGGCGGCGAGCACTCCCTTTCCAGCTATTACTACGGCACCCGCAACCAGTTGGCGGTTTCGCAGGCGCTCTGCCCGTTGTCAGGCCTCGCCGCTGGCCGCCGTGCGGCGACGGTACTCGGCGTGTATCTGGCGCGCGCGCGTCGTGCGCCGCGCCCGGTCGCGGCTGCGACAGCGTCACTCGAGGGTTTCCGGGACTGGCGGAGGGGCCGGTCCGGACAGTGGTCGAGACAGCCCTCGGCGGCGCGGTGACGCGCCCGTCCGTAGTCATCGACGCCCGCATCGTCGACGCCGATTCGATGACGCGCACCGGTCTCGGTCGCTACACATCCGAGGTCGTCTGTGGGCTTCGCCTGGCCAGGCCGCATTGGGACCTTGTCGTCCTCTCCAACCGCCGGGACCTCTTCGGCGCGCCGCCCGCGATTCGCCGGACTCGCTGGCCGACGGCCTCGGGCCTGGGACGCGTCACGTGGCTGCAGGCGGTCTCGCGACTCGAGCTCGCGCGCCTGCGGCCTGACCTGTGGTTCGGCACGGCCTATGTCGTCCCGTGGTGGTGGAAGGGCGCGTCCGTCGTGACGGTTCACGACCTCGTTTTTCTGACCATGCCGGCACGCTACCGGGGGCGGCTGAACGCTGCTCACGCGAGTTGGGCGACGCGCTCGAGCGTGGCGCGGGCGCGGACCGTGATCTGCGACTCGGCGCACACGCGCGGCGCCCTGATGGAGGTGCTCGACGTTCCGAGCGATCGTCTCGAGGTCGTGCATCTGGGAGTGAGCGAGGCCTTCCGGCCCGGCGGGCCGCGCCGGGTCGCCGATCCATACCTGCTGCAGGTTGGTACCTTCGAAGCCCGCAAGGGGCTCGACACGCTTGCCGACGCGTTGGTCCGGCTCCGCGCTGAGGGGAGCCCGCTCCGGGCCGTCCTGGCCGGGCGCCCCGGCTGGGGGGCCGAGACGGATCTCCGGCGCCTGGAGGAGCTCGGTGCGGAGATCGTCGTGAGTCCGGACGACGCTGAGCTCGCCGAGCTCTACCGCGGGGCGCTCGCTGTCACCCTCCTGTCTCGTGAGGAGGGGTTCGGACTGACCGCTGCCGAAGCGATGGCTTCGGGCACTCCCCTCGTCTGTACCGACCTCCCCGCCGTGCGTGAGTTCGCCGGGTCCGCGCCGCTCTATGCGAACCCCGGGGACTCGGTCGCCGTCGCCGGGCACCTGCGTGCACTGCTCGAGGATCCAGCCGAGCGGCGGCGCCGCGCCGTGCTCGGCCTGGATCTCTCCCGCGAGCTGGACTGGGCTCGGGTCGCCGAGCGTCACGCCGAGATCATCGAGCGTCACCTTCCATGATCGGAGCCACGCTGATCCTGGTCTGCCTCGAGGCTGTCCTCGGCCTCGCCGCGTGGTTGTTGTGTGGCAGGCGCCCGGACCAGGCCGCCCTCGGCCTGCTCGCCGTGACCGCTCCGCTCGAGGACTATCGGACGCCGCTGCTCGGCGTGAACGTCTCGCTGTTCCGACTCTCCCTGGTCGTGGCCCTCGCCGTCCTGGCTCGCGGACGGCTGAACCAGCTCCGTCAACCATCGCGTGATCCGATCACCCTGGCGTACGCGCTCCTCGCCGCGATCATGGCGATCTCACTCGTGCTCTTCTCGGACAACCGGTCGCTCGGCTTCCGCGTCTTGAGCCAGGTGGCCGTGGGGACTGTCGCAATGGTCGTCGTCGCCGGCCTCGTCCGGCGCATCGGACATCCAGTGCGCGTCGCCGGGACGCTCGTCGTAGGCGTCGCGCTCCCGATTGCCGCCGGGTTCTGGCAGGCGTCGTTCGGATCGACCAGAGCCGCACCGCTACTGCCCTTCCTCGCGTCGCTTCCGGCGGCACCGGGACTCGAGGTCTCGCGCATCGGCTCGTCGTTTGCCGGGGCGACCCTGCGCGTGAAGTCGACGTTCGCCGATCCAAACCACTTCGGTGCGTATTGTGCGCTGCTGCTCGGGCCGCTTCTGGGTCTGTTGGGTCTTGCCGCCGGGCGTCGGTCGGTCCGCTGGATCGCCGCCAGCTCCGCGGTCGTCATCGCCCTCGTGTGCATGATCCTCCTGTCGGGCTCGCGTAGCGCCTGGTTGGCAGCGGGGGTGTGCGTCGTGGGATGCGGCGCCGCATTCCTGCCGGCACTGCTACGCGGAATGAGCTCCCGCGCGCGCGGCCGCGCCGCTTTGGGGTCAGCCGTCGCCGTCGCCGTCCTCGCCCTCGTCGGCTCGCCGATCGTCGCCAGTCGCCTCAACGACGCGACCGCCGCGAACCGCCAGTCCAACGAGACGCACAGCCTCACCCTCCGCAGAGCCTCGGATGACCTCGTCGAAATGCCTGTCCTGGGAATCGGACTCTCGGACTTCGGGCCCCAACTGGGTGAGGGGCCGCTCACCTCCGGCGCGCACTCGACCTATCTGACGGTCGGGGCCGAACTCGGCTTCGTCGGGCTGTTCGCCCTGCTGGCCGTCCTCGTGCTCACCGGCCGCGCGCTCGCTGCGGGAATCCGTCGGGGCGACGGCGAGCTGCGCATGGTCGCGACCGGCCTCGCCTGCGGCTACGCCGGCTTCGCGCTTGCGGCCGCGTTCTATGACCTTTGGTGGGACGACTTCCAGTGGCTGATCGCAGGGAGCGTGCTGGGACTCTGCGGCGCTGTGGCCGGCCCGCTGAGCGGCCGGCGCGCGGTGGGTCGCCGGCGGCCGCAGTCGGTCCGTGCATGAGCGTATCCGTCCTCCACGTCTACAAGGACGTGCATCCGGACGTCCACGGTGGCATCGAGCGGCACATCGACGACCTCCGCCGCCTGCCGGGCGTCGAGAGCAGCGTGCTGGTCGGCTCACGTTCTCGGCGCACGCGAATCCGCAGCGTGGCTGGCGGCGCTGAAGTCGCGGTCGGCGAACTGGGGCGGCTGCTCTCGGCTCCGCTGGCGCCCACGTTCCCGCTATGGCTCCACCGTATGCCGGCCGACGTCGTCCACCTGCATCTGCCCAATCCGACGGGAGAGGTCGCCGCTCTGGTCGCATCCGCAGGCCGGCCGATCATCGCTTCGTACCACGCCGACATCGTCCGCCAGGCGGTCTTGCTGCCGCTCTACGCCCCGGTCGTGGACGCGGTTCTGCGGCGGGCGGCTGTGGTAGTCAGCGGCACCCACGCAATGCTTCGGACAAGCCCCCTTCTCTCCAAGCATGCGGGCCGTGCCCGCGTCATCCCGTACGGTGTCGATACCGACCGCCTTTCGCCGGCGGCCGCCGACCCAGCCGCCGTCACGGCCTTGCGTCGGCGGTTCGGGGCACGAGTGGTGGTGGCAACCGGCCGATTGGTCTACTACAAGGGATTCGATCGACTGATCCGGCTCGCCGAGCGTGTCGACGCGTCGATCGTGATCGCGGGCACCGGACCGTTGTCGGCGGAGCTGGGAGCCCTGGCGGCCAGAGCGCCGCGGGCCCATCTGCTCGGCAGCGTCACCGACGCTCAGCTGCGTGACGTGCTCGCTGCGGCCGACGTCTTCGTGCTTCCCTCCGTGAACCGCGCCGAGAGCTTCGGGATCGCCACGTTGGAGGCGCAGTCCATGGGGCTGCCGGCCGTGGTCACTGACGTCGGGACCGGGACCGTCGAGGCGATCGAGCCGGATCACTCAGGCATTGTCGTTGCGTCGGGAGACGACGATGCCCTCGTCAGGGCGCTACGTACGCTGCTCGACGACGTCGACCTGAGGGCCCGCTTCGGGGTCTGCGCTCGGGCCCGGGCGGTCGCCGGGTTCTCGATGCGCGCCACCGCCGATCGGTGGGCGAGACTCTACGCGGAGGTAGCCGGCTCCGGGAAGGGCTCGAGATGAGGCTCGCCGCCGCCGGTGATCCACTGCCCGGCGTCGCCACCTGCGTGCTCCACCACCGCGAGGACCCTCTGGTCGTGTCCGAGCCCGGTGCCTGAATCGACGACGCAGGTCCCTCCGGTGCCCCACTCACCGCCCGCGGCAGGCGCCGTGATCCGCGGCGGGGTGTTGCGGGTCGGCGGCTTCGCCGTCTCGGCCCTGCTCGGAGCCCTGTCGGCCGCTCTCCTGTTTCGCGACTTGGGGGTCGTCGACACCGCGCGCTACATGAGCATCGTCTCGCTCGTGGCAATCGTCGCCGGAGTGTCGGATCTCGGGATCACGCAACTCGGAGTGCGTCTGCTGTCGATTGCCGCGCCGAGCCAGCGCGGGTCGCTCTCCCGAGAGCTGCTCGGCGTCCGAATCCTGGTGACGCTCGCAGGGCTCGTCCTGATCCTCGCCTTCGCGGCCGTCGCATACCCGTCTGTCGTCGTGGCCGGCGTGGCGATCGCCGGCGTCGGACTGCTGCTCCAGGTGACGCAGGACAACTATGCGGTGATGTTGCAGGTCGAACTGCGGTTCGGCTGGGTCGCGGTGCTCGATGTCCTTCGCCAGGCGGCGATAGCGGGTTTGATCGCCCTGTTCGTCCTCCTCGGAGCCCGGCTCGTCGTCTTCTCCTCCGCCCCGGTCTGGGCCGGCATCGTCGTCCTGGTGCCGGCTGGCCTACTCATTCGCGGCCGCCGCTCCCTCCGTCCCTCGTTCGAGCCCGCCCGGGCTCGCCAGCTGCTGCGGATGGTCCTCCCGTACTCGGCCGCGATCATGGCATCCACGCTGTACCCGCGCGAGGCGATCGTCCTGCTTCACCTGATCGGAGGCGATCGGCAGCTCGGAATCTACTCAGCCGCCTTCCGGGTGGTGCAGGGAATGAGCGCCGTTCCCGCGCTCCTGATCGGCACCGCACTGCCCGTGCTCGCTCGCTCGGCGGTCGAGGATCGCGCGCGATTCGACCGTGTGGTCGGGCGTGTGTTCGCAGCGTCGGTGGTCGCCGGTGGCGGTCTCGCCGTCGCGCTCGGAGTCGGTGCCCCGGAGGCCATCTCGCTGATTGGGGGCCGCGCGTTCCGCGCCGCGGACAGCGTTCTGACGATCCAGAGCATTGCGCTGGGCGCGAGCTTCATCGCCAGCTTGTGGGGAAACGTGCTGCTCAGCCAACGCCGCTACCGGGCGCTGGTGGCACTGAACGCCTCGGCGGCCGTGCTTCTCGCCGCGCTGCTCGGAATTCTCGTTCCGGCCGACGGAGCTCGCGGCGCCGCAACGGCAACGGCGCTGGCCGAGCTCGTCGTTGCGACGGCCGGCGGGTTGCTCGTCTGTCGCGGTGGGCGCGTCCGGCGTCCGGACCTTGGTGTCCTCGGCAAGGTCGCGGTCGCCGTCGCGGCGGGGGTTGGCCCCGCCGTTGCGATCGGCGCCCCGGTAATCGTGCGCGCGCTTCTTGCGAGCGCCTTGTATGCGGCAGTGGTCCTCCTGACACGCGCGCTGCCGCCGGAGGTGGTAGCCGTGCTTCGGTCGTGGCTGCGGCGTCGGTCCCGGTCGGGGGCCCCTGAGTGAACGCTTGGCGTCGGGAGTCGCCGGCCCCGCGGGGAGGTCTGGGAGGCACTGTGGTGGTGCGAGGGGCGCGGCCGCCGTGGCAGACTCCGCTCGTGTGCGCGCCTCAATCCTTGAGCGTGGTGGCGCGTTTGGGGCCAAACCGCAAAGCCGGACCATCTCGGTCTAGTGACATTCGCTGAGAGCGTCACCGTCAGCTTGGCGATCGCGTCGATCGTGGTCTACCTTGGCACGCCGTACGTGATCGCGCTGGCCGACCGCTGGCAGTTCTACGATCTCCCGGCCGGATACAAGGGCCATGCCCGGCCGACGCCGTATCTGGGCGGCGCTGCCGTGATGGCGGGATTCGCGGCGTCGCTACTGCTGGCCGCGAGCGACTGGGGGCGCACAGTGCCGCTGGTCGGGGGAGTTGGCCTGCTCTGGGTCGTCGGCACGGTCGACGACCGGCGGACAGTGTCACCCGGACTCCGCGTCGCGGTCGAGCTCACGCTGGGTGCGGTCGTCTGGGCCGCCGGCCTCGGCTGGCACCTGCATATGGGGTTCGCGCCTGACCTCGGGCTTACGTGTGTGTGGATTGTCGCTGTCGTCAACGCGTTCAATCTGTTTGACAACATGGATGGGGCCGCCACGACGATGGCGTTGGTGGTGTCGGCCGGGGCGGCGGTACTCGGTGTTCTAAGGCACGACGCGTGGCTGGCGATCGCCGCCGCGGCGCTCGGCGGAGCCTGCATCGGCTTTCTGCCGCGCAACCTGGCTCGGCCGGCCCGCATCTTCCTCGGCGATGGCGGGAGCATGCCGCTCGGATTCGCCGTGGCGGTACTCGCTATGGCTGGCGCGGGCCGCTCGCCGGCGCCGTGGCACGCCCTGGTCGTGGGGCTGCTCCTCGTCGGCATACCCGCACTGGACACGTGCCTCGTCGTCGTCTCGCGCCGCCGTCGAGGAGTGTCCGTGCTGACTGGTGGTCGAGATCATCTCACCCACCGAGTGCGCCGCTTCCTGCCCGGGAGTCGGGCCGTCGCGCTCAGTCTTGGGGCCCTCCAGGCCGGCGCCTGCGGCTTGGCGGTGCTCGCTTCCGAAGGAAGCTCGGCCTTCGTGGTCTTCAGCGCGGTGCTCTATCTGACCGTCGCGGGCTCGGCGATCTGGTTGCTGGACAACAGCGTCGAGCAGGAGGAGTTTCCCGTCGCCCCCGGCGCAATCGGGCCGCAGACGGTGCGTGGGGCTCCTCGGTGGGCGGCGGTCCTCGCTCTCGTGATCATCGGCCTCGGCGCAGGACTGAGCCCCTTTGTCGCGGCGTACTACGACGCAACGACCTGGGTGCCGATTGGGCTCGGCCTGGTGGTCGCGGCGGCGGTCTGTCTCGTTGCGCGCCCCGGCCGCGTCGCGGGCCCGGCCTGCCTCGCGCTGGGCGGGCTGCTCGGACTGGGGGTCTGGTCGCTGGGCTCGGCCGCCTGGGCGCAATCGGTCGAGGGCGCCGTGGTGGACGGCAACCGCCTGCTCGTCTACGGCGCGCTCTTCGCGGTCCTCCTGACCCTGCTGCGCAACCGTCGCCGAGCCACATGGCTGATCGCCGCGCTTGGCGCGGGAGTGGTGGCCGTCGCGGTCTCGGTGCTCGTCCGGCTGCTCGCGGGCGATCCCGGCTCGCTGTTTCTGTCCGGGCGACTGAACGCGCCCGTCGGCTACATCAACGGCGAGGGCTGCCTCTTCGTGATGGGCTTCTGGCTCTGCTGGGCGGCCGCCGAAGACCGGCGGCCCGGGCTGGCCGGTGCTGGGGGCGCCGGCGCGACGCTGATGGCCTGTCTGGCGCTGCTCTCGCAGTCGCGCGGCACGGCGCTCGCGATGTTGGTCTCACTCGTGGCCGTCGTTGCCACGGTCCCCGGCGCCCGCCGGCGACTGGTCGGCCTCGGCTTCGCGGCGATCGGCGTGGCCATGGCCCGGGCGCCGTTGCTGGCGATCTACAACGCCGGCGCCGGCGGCGTCCTACCGATCGGCGTGGCTCATGCTGGCGGTCGGGCCGCGCTGGTCGCTTCCGTCGCCGTCGGCGTGGCCTGGGCGGCCGCCGTCGCCGCTCGCAACCTGCTCGTCGCATCAGACCCTGTGGTCGCTGGTCGAGTGCGCCGCGCGGTGTCCGTGGCGCTCCTCGCAGCCGCCCTCGCCGCCGTCGTGGTCGCCGGCGCTTCGGCGGGTCGGATCGATCGGTCGGTGAAGTCGCAGTGGTCCGCGTTCACGCACCTGTCGGCCCCGGCCGGAGCGGGTCTCGCAGCCGGTCAGTCGCGCCTGCTCTCGGGCGCCGGCAATCGGTATGACTACTGGCGGGTCGCCCTGGATGTCTGGCGCCAGAATCCGGTGATCGGGATCGGCGCCGGCAACTACACCCGCCCCTACTTCCTCGAGCGGGCGACGACCGAGGACATCGATCAGCCGCATTCACTCGAGTTGCAGACGATGTCCGAGCTCGGCCTCGTCGGATGCGTGCTCCTGCTCGCCTTTGTCGCCGGCCTCGCGCTCGGCGTGAGGCGTATGCGTCGCGAGGCCCGCACCAGCCCTGCCGAGCGTGGCCTGCTCGTCGCGGCGCTCGGAGCCTCCCTGGCCTGGTTCACGCAGACCAGCGGCGACTGGATTCATCTGCTGCCGGGTGTCACGGCGATCGCGCTCGGAGCGATCGCCGTGCTGGTCGCAGGACGCGGCGATCGAAGCCCCGCACCGGCGCATCTGCCCGGTGGGCGCGCGTCCTCGCCAGGGCGGGTCCCGGGTCGGCTGGGATCCCGGCGCGTCGCCGCCCTCACGGGCGTCGCAGCACTCGCCCTCGCGCTTGTCATGGCGGGCGCCAGCCTGAGCCGGGAGGGGCTTGGCGACCTGTTCCGCGCGCGAGCCGAGCGACAGGTCGATACCAACCCGTCGGCAGCCCTCGCGGACGCGAATCGGTCTTTGAGCATCGACGCCGACGCGGTGGAGACCTACTACGTGAAGGCCGCCGCCCTCGCCCACTTCGACGAGGCCGCGGCCGCCCAGGCTGCGTTGCGCGCGGCGCTGCGTCACGAGCCAGAGAACTTCGTCACCTGGACGTTGCTCGGAGACATCGCCGTGCGGCAGGGCGAGTTTGGGACGGCAAGGACGGACTACTCGACCGCACACCGTCTCAATCCACGCGATCCAACGCTCCGGTCGCTGGCCGCCAACCCACGCGCAGAGGCGCAGTAGCCGCTATTTTCCCAACGATGCGTGCGATCAGCGCGGCTCTTGCCGCGGCAGTAGTGCTCATCGGGATGGCCCTTGGCAGTGCGCAGGCCGCGCAGCCGCGCGAGGTCGCGCCGGGTGTCTACGTCGACCCCAACTCCCCGGCCGCCAAGGAGTACGCGCTCCCGATCCAGCAGGCCCGCAGCACGGGCGCGACTCCCTCGGCGGGAAGCAGTTCCGGGAAGGCCCCCCTGTTCGGAGCCGGAATCGCACGTACCACGACCACTCCGACGACGCGCCCCAAGCCCCGCCCGCGGTCATCCCGATCGGCCAAGCAGTCCGCGCCGGTCTCCAAGAGCGCGAAGACGCCCCCGCCGTCAGCGCCAGCCGCCGCTGGCTCGTCGGGCGGCGGCGGCACGCTGGCGCTCGTCGGCGGCGCAGTCGTGATCCTCGCCGTCGGCGGCCTGGGCGGCGTGATCCTCCGCCGCCGCCGATCGCTCGAGCCGAACCCGGACTGACGGGCCGGGGATGAAGATCCTCATCACAGGTGGTGCGGGCTTCATCGGCTCCCACCTCGCTGACCTGCTGCTCGCCCGAGGACACACGATCCACGTTCTGGACGACCTCACGACCGGTGCGATCGAGAACATCCGCCACCTCAAGGACCATCCCGGCTTCGGGTACACGATCGACTCGGCATCCAACAGCGCGGTGGTCGCCGAGCTCGTCGACGAGGTGGACGCGGTCTGCCACCTTGCTGCCGCCGTCGGCGTCAAGTTGATCGTCGAGAGTCCCGTCCGGACGATCGAGACGAACGTGCACTGCACGGAGGTCGTGCTCGCCCACGCCAACAAGAAGAAGAAGCCAGTGCTGTTCGCTTCGACGAGCGAGGTCTACGGCAAGAGTCGGGAGCTGCCGTTTCGCGAGGATGGGGATCTTCAGATGGGCGCGCCCGACGTCGGCCGGTGGGCCTACGCCTGCTCGAAGGCGATCGACGAGTGCCTCGCGATGGCCTACTGGAAGGAGCGACGGCTGCCGACGATCGTCGCCCGGCTCTTCAACACGGTCGGCCCCCGGCAGACCGGTCGCTACGGGATGGTCGTGCCACGGCTGGTCCGCCAGGCGCTCGCCGCCCAGCCGCTGACCGTCTACGGAGACGGTCAGCAGACCCGCTGCTTCTGCCACGTCGGCGACGTCGTCCGCGCGCTCGCCGATCTGCTCGTCGAGGAGCGGGCCTACGGCGAGGTGATCAACGTCGGGAGCAGCGAGGAGATCTCGATCAGAGATCTCGCCCACGCGATCATCGAGCAGACCGGCTCACCGTCGGAGGTCGTCCTCGTGCCGTACGCCGAGGCCTACGAGACCGGCTTCGAGGACATGGCGCGACGGGTGCCCGACACCGGCAAGATCGCCGGTCTGATCGGCTGGCACGCGACGCTCGGCCTGCGCCAGATCGTCGACGACGTGGCCGCCTATCAGGGTGAGGCGCCGGCCCGCGCGATCTCGGTCGGTTCGGCGCCGGCCGGCCTCTGACCCGGGTCTCGCTCGACCTCCGCCACTCGGTTCGCTACTCTTTCGATACCAGCGAAAGGAGGTGGTCCTACATTGGTTGACAGTACTTGCGGGACTCTGGAGGTGGCCGGCACCTAGGCCGGAGCAGGCTGGACCCGCCTAGCGGAATCCAACCCGGACCACCGTCGCACCCCGGCAGCCGGACCTTGTCCCCCCGGCACGCCGCTGCACTCGGACGCGGATCAACCGCGTCCGGGCACCGGCAAATGCCAGTGCGGCTCTGTCCAGCACAGATCAAGCGAGGGGCGCCCGTCGAGGCGCCCCTCGTGCTTGATGGGGCGTCTTCCTCCTGCGGTAGCCTTGCGCCCATGCCAGAACGCACGCAGTACACACCTGGAACGTTCAGCTGGGCCGACCTCGCAACCACCGACCCGGTGGCCGCCAAGGCCTTCTACGGGGAGCTCTTCGGCTGGGTCGCCGAGGACATGCCGGTCGGCGACGGGGTCTTCTACTCGATGATGCGACTCGACGGGAAGGACGTCGCCGGGATCTCCCCCCAGCCGCAGGCGCAGCGCGAAGCGGGAGTTCCCCCGCTGTGGAACTCGTACGTCACCGTCGAGAGCGCCGACGCCAGCGCCGCGCGGGCCGCCGAGCTCGGGGCGACGGTCCACGCCGGCCCGTTCGACGTCATGGATTCCGGTCGGATGGCGGTGATCGCCGATCCCCAGGGCGCCTACTTCATGGTCTGGGAGAAGCGCGGCCACTTCGGCGCCGGGCTGGTCAACGCGCCCGGAGCGCTCTGCTGGAACGAGCTCGCGTCTCCCGATCCCCAGGCCTCAGCCGACTTCTACGCGGCGCTCTTCGGCTGGGAGATCTCGCCGATGGACGGCATGCCGATGGCCTACTTCGTGATCAAGAACGGCGATCGCAGCAACGGCGGCATCACCGAGCTCCCGCCCGGCGTGCCGACCCACTGGCTCGTTTACCTCGCGACCGAGGAGATCGACGCCGCCATCGCCAAGGCGGAGGAGCTCGGCGCGACGAAGCTGTCCGGTCCGCACGACATCGGGATCGCCAAGTTCGCGGTGATCGCCGACCCCCAGGGCGCGGCCTTCGCGCTCTACGCCGGCCAGCTCGACGACTAGGCCGGTCCTCCGGACCGGCTGGTCGCTGCTCGCCGCCGCGGCGCGTGCTTCAGGCCGCGTGCGGAAGGTAGGCGAGCCACGACGGGGGAATCGTCGGGCTCGAGACGTGGATGAAGATCTCCGCGTGGGGGACACGCGGTGCCCGCCGTGGGTGCATCCCCGCCTGGGCCGGCGTGAGGTCGCCCTTGCGGCGATTGCACGGCGCGCATGACGCGACGATGTTCTCCCAGTCCGACGACCCGCCCTTCGACCGGGGGATCACGTGGTCGACGGTCAGGTTCGACCGGACGCCGCAGTACTGGCAGCTCCAGTCGTCCCTGGCGAAGACCGCCCGCCGGGTGATCTTCCGCCGGTGGGCGTCCCGGGGGAGACGGACGTAGCTGGTCAGCCGGATCACGGTCGGCCTGGCGATCGCCGTGGTCTCCGAGTGGAGCTCCCACTGGGCCCGCTCGAGGAGCTCGGCCTTCTCCTTGAGCAGGAGGACGACGGCCCGGCGAACCGTGCAGACGTTGATCGGCTCGTAGGTCGCGTTGAGGACGAGCACCCGGCCGGCTACCACTGCGCTCGGCAGTGGTGACGGTCCGCGTCGCGGGTGCTGCTGGTGGGACGCGGACCCCAGTGGTGCTGGTGGTGCCCCGGTGGCCATCGCTCTGAGCCGCGAGTCTAGCTTGCCGCCCGCCCGGAAGCGATCGGTTGTCCGTTCAGACGACCGGGAGCCCGCCGACCGTCGCGGCTCCGGCATAGGAGCCGAGCACGCGGACGTCCTCGCAATGGCCGCGCAGACCGTCGATCGCCTCGGTCACCGTCGGCGAGTCCAGCGCGCCGAGCAGGTCGGCGAAGAACATGTAGTGGCCGAGGCCGGCCCGGTGCGGTCGGGATTCGATCCGCGTCATGTTGATCTCCCGATCGGAGATCTCCCCGAGGCAGCGAACCAGCCAGCCCGGCGACTCGTCGCCGGCGCCCCAGAAGACGATCGACGTCTTGGCCGGGCCGGCGCCGGCGGGAATCGCGGCCCCGGACGGTGCGAGCCAGACGAAACGCGTCTGGTTGCCCTCCTCGTCGTCGACCCCGTCGAGCAGGATCCGCCCGCCGTAGAGCTCGGCCGCCAGGCGGTTGCCGAGCGCGGCGTGCGGGAGGACGGGATCGGCCACGACGCTGCGTACGGCGTCGGCCGTCGAGTTGGCCGAGACGACACGCGCGCCGGTCAGGCGGGTGCGCAGGAAGCGGGCGCACTGGGCGTTGGCCTGCGGATGGGAGTAGACGGTCTGGATCGACTCGAGCGGGATCTCACGCCCGGCGATCAGGCAGTTGCGGATCGCCAGCACAGTCTCGCCGACGATCCGCACGTCGCTCGCGTCGCTCGCCAGCGCGTCGAGCGTCACGTCGACCGATCCCTCGAGCGAGTTCTCGATCGGCACCAGTGCCCGGTCGACCGTACGGTCGTGGACGGCCATCACCGTGTCGTAGATCGTCGCAAGCCCGGTCGTGCTCGCCCCGTCGGGGATCCCGGCGGCGAGCAGGGCCTGGTGGGAGTAGGTCCCCTCCGGCCCGAGGAAGCCGATCCGCATGCCCGGCTACCTGCCGCCGCCGAGGGCCAGGCGCAGGGCGTCCTGCTCCTCGGGCGAGAGCTCCAGCTCGCTCTTGCCGTCGTGGACCTGCTTGGCGTAGATCCGCGCCTGGTCGCGATGGTGGATCGACGAGAGCACGATGCCCGAGCGGGTGTCGTCGAGCAGGGCGATCGACAGCGACTGGCGGCCTGACATCTCGTTGTAGGCGTCGTAGCGGACGAGCGCCCGGTGGGTGACCGCGCCCGAGAGGCGGACCTCGGCCTCGGCGAGCCGGCCGTCGAGCGTCGTCGCGACCGCCTCGACCCAGTCGCGCAGCGCCCCGAAAGCCGCCTGGAGCTCGACCGCGTGGTCGACCAGATCGGCGTCCCCGCGCTCGCCGAGGACGGCCTGCTGGCCGGCGCGGAGGCGGCGAACGGTCAGGGCGAGCGTGCCGCAGGCGACGAGCGCGACGAGGGCGCCGCCGGCGCCGACGAGGGCGGCGACTCCCTGCGCCGAGGAGAGCGTGTTCACCCCTGCAACGGTATCCGGTGAGCCCGCGGACGGACGGCGGAAGGCATCAGTGGCTGAAGTCGGCGAGGTAGGTCATCGTGTTGTTGGACTTGTCCTTCTCCCCGAGCACCGGCTCGACCTGGGCGACCAGCCTGACCGTCACGCCGACCGGCGGGGTTCCGTTGAGGCCCATCGTCACCGTCGTGTCGGTCATCGACTTCGTGTTGATCGTCTTCGTCGTGACCAGTGGCTTCGTCCCGGCGGCGCCCTCGATCTTCAGCTCGACGACGACTCCGGTCTCGTCGTTCTGACCCTGATTGGCGACCAGCAGGCTGAAGCTCGGGGCGGGCGTCAGCTTGATCGGGTTGACTGCCATGTTCTGCTTGAGCGCCGTCCCGCCGAGCGAGACCGACAGCAGCCCGTGGCCGTGGGTTCCCGCCTTGGCCGCGCCGGTCGCCGTCGTTCCGCCGGCGTTGCCGAGCATCCGCTGGGTCACGGTCTGCGGGGTGAGCCAGCCGAGGTCGGGCAGGAAGCGGCTCGTGCTGACCGTCTGGTCGGTGATGCCCTGTCCGGCGAGCGTCTGCGAGATCAGCGGGACGACGCGCTCGGCGTAGACCACATCCGACGCGAGGAAGGCCTGCATCTCGGCGGCGATCTCGTCGGTCGCGGTCGCTGCGCTGTCGGTGCCGAGGGCCGACGGGATGTCGTTGGCGATCGTCTGGAGGGCCTCGGCCCGGAGGTCGAGCGCGAGCAGGAGGTTCTGCTGGGCCCCGGCCATCTGGCTGGGGACGCTGAGCCCGCGGGCGTCGGAGGCCTCGAGCGCAGCCGACACGCGGTAGGAGTTGACGTCGTCGCCGACGTTCGGCTGGCCGGTGTTTGCGGCGTCGGCCAGGATCTTGAAGAGCGGCGCCGAGATCTGGGCCTCGTCGCTTGCGATCGTCGAGACCTTCTCGTTGTAGGCGCGCAGGGCGGAGTCGCGCTTGCCGTTGAGGTAGCCGCGGACGGCGAGCCCGATGATCAGCACGAGGACCAGCCCGCCGACGCCGGCGACGGCGCGGCGGATCAGCAGCGTGCGGTCATCGACGCCGGGGGTCCGCCCTGACGCGATGCTGCGCGGACGCGGTGCTTTCGGGTTGCGGGGCCGACCGCCTTGGTCGTCGAACGACAAGTTGGCTCCTTGGCGGAGGTGGGGAGCGAGAACTATGACGGGGGCGCCTCGGGCACTCCCGTGCTGCAAGTTTCCCGTCATCGCCGACCGTCAGGCAGGGTAGCGCTACGGCGGCGACGAACGCGGGCCGGTGAAGACCGATTCCCGCCGGCTCGTCCTCGACCGGTACACGCTCCTCGAGCGGCTGGGGGCTGGCGCGTTCGGGACGGTCTGGCTGGCCCACGACGAGCAGCTCCAGCGCGAGGTCGCGATCAAGCGGATCCAGCGGAGCTCCGACGACGGGCGGGAGGAGCGTCGCCGGGCCAAGCGGGAGGCGATCGCCGCGGCTCGTCTGAGCCACCCGGCGATCGTCGCCCTGTATGAGGCCGGTGCCGACGAGGACGCGTACTACCTGGTCTCCGAGCCGGTCCGCGGATCCAGCCTGGCCGAGCTGTTCGCCAGTCGTCGGATCGGCGACCGGGAGCTCCTGCGCGTCGGCGCGGTGCTCTGCGAGGCGCTCGCCCACGCGCACGCCCGCGGCGTCGTCCACCGGGACGTAAAGCCACAGAACGTGATCGTCCCGGTCGAGCCGACGGCCGGCGGGGCCCCGGCCAAGCTGACCGACTTCGGCGTCGCCCGGATCGCCGGTGACCAGCCGCTGACGCGAACCGGTGACGTCATCGGGACGTTCGCCTACATGGCTCCCGAGCAGGCCCAGGGCCGGACGGCGGACGCGGCGTCGGACCTCTACTCGCTGGCGCTGACGATCTACGAGGGCCTCGCCGGCTTCAACCCCGTCCGGGGGGCGACGCCGGCGCTGACCGCCCGACTCCAGGGGGAGGGGGTGCGCCAGCTGGAGCGGGAGCGCTCGGACCTTCCGCGGGGGCTCTGCCGGTCGATCGACCGCGCGCTCAGCGTCGATCCGGCCCGCCGGGGCTCGCTTGTCGAGCTGCGTGCGGCATGTGCCTCGGCCCTCGCGGGCGAGCTCCCGCGTTCCCGCCGCGCCGCGCCCCGTGCGGTCCGGCCGGGCCAGCTGAGCGTCCCGCGCCAGGTCCGCGCGATCGGTGGCCTGGCAGCCGGGGCGTTCGCCTTCGCCCTGTTGACGAGTCAGCCGGGGCTGGCCGGCGCGCAGACCCGGCTGTGGGTCGCCGCGGCCGCGGCGATCGCGGTCGGCCTGCTGCCGCGGGTGGGCTGGCTCGCACTCGGGCTGATGCTCGTCGCCTGGCTGGGCGTCGACGGCGACCCGGGGACGGCGGTGCTCGTCGCCCTCGCGCTGGCGCCGGTGCCGACCGTCCTGCGCTCGACGCCCTGGCTGTGGTGCGCGCCGGCCCTGGCGCCGCTGCTCGGCCTGCTCGGGCTAGCACTCGCGTTCCCGGCGCTCGTCGCGCGGCTGGGCGGGGTCTGGCAGCGGAGCGCGCTCGGCGCGCTCGGCGTCTGGTGGCTGATCCTGGCCGAGGCGGCGTTCGGCCGGCGGCTGCTGTTCGGCGTCCCGGCCGGGGTCTCGCCGCCGCAGGGCTGGAGGGACCTGCCGCTCGAGGCGATCGCCCACGCCGTCGTTCCGTTGTTGATCGGCGCCGAGCTGCTGCTCGGGGTGCTCTGGTCACTGGCCGCCGTGGTCGCCCCGTTCGTGGTCGGCGGCCCGTCGCTGACACGTCGGGCGCTGGGTGCGATCGCCTGGGCGACGGCCCTGATCGCGACGACCGGCCTGGTCGGCGAAGGGGTCGGATCGGTGCGCACGACGTCGCTCCTCGGCGGGGGTGCGCTGGCACTCGCGATCGCCGTGCTGCCGACCGCGGGACGGTCCACGGGGCGCACGGCTCACGGCGTTCCGTAGCATGACCATTGGCCAGCGGGCCGGCCGTCGGCCGGCCGACGGTGTCCGCAACGAACAGCGCATGACACGATGAGCGTCCTCCGGAGCCTCGAGACCAAGATCGCCGGCCTTGTCGAGGGCGCGTTCGGACGTGCCTTTCGCTCTGAGATCAAACCCGTCGAGCTGGCCCGCCGGCTGGCCCACGAGTGCGACGACCATCGCACGGTGTCCCTGGAGCGGGTCTACGTACCACACGAGTACGTGATCTGGCTCTCGGCCGAGGACCGCGCGCACTACGCCGGTCTCGAGCAGGCGCTGGCCGAGGAGCTGAGCGTGTCGCTGCTCGAGCACGCCCGGTCGGAGGGGCTCACGCTGGTCGCCCGCCCGGCGATCGACTTCCGGACCGACGAGCGGTTGGCGCTCGGCGACTGCGGGATCCAGGCCCAGCCGTTCGGCCCGCCGGCGCAGGCGGCACCGCCGGCGGTGGCGCCGGCCGGCTGGTACCCGCCCGATGACGCTCCCGACGATCACGGCGACGTCGGCAGCGGCGGCACGATGGTCTTCTCGAGCGCCGAGCGATACGCCGCGCCCCTACAGGCCGCCCGTTCGGTGAGACCCCGGCGGACGCTCGTCGTCGTCGAGGGCCGCCGGGTACTGATCGGCCCGCAGGGGGCGGTGCTCGGTCGCGCGCACGAGTGCGACGTCCAGATCGCGAGCACCGACGTCTCGCGACGCCACGCGGAGATTCGCCCGGACGGGGCCGGCTGGACGATTCGCGATCTCGGCTCGACGAACGGGGTACGCGTCAACGACCGGCCGGTGCGCGGGCTGGAGAGTCTCCACCCGGGCGATCAGATCGAGCTCGGCACGGTGTCGGCCGTGTTCAAGGTCGAGTAGTGCGGAGCCCTGGCCCGTGACGACGACGCTCGAACCGGTCTCGGTGGCGCTGAAGTTCGGCTTCATCGCCGTGCTCTATCTCTTCCTCCTGTGGGTCTCGCGCAGCGCCCTGCGCGATCTGCGCGTCGCCCGGCCCGACCGGTTCGCGGCGCCGCTGGACGGGACCGGCCTGCACTCGGCGTCGACCGGGATCGTGCAGCGGTCGAGGATCGCGCCCAGGCTCGTCGTCGAGCGGGCGCCGGGACACAGCCCGGGGATGATCTACGACATCGATGACGGCGCGGTGCTCGGACGGGGCGACGCCGCCGAGATCCGTCTGCAGGATCCGTTCGCCTCGTCGCGGCACGCGCGAATTCTCACCCAGGCGGGCGCCGTCGTGCTCGAGGATCTCGGCTCGACCAACGGCACCTACCTCAACGAGGAGCTGCTCGAGGGCCCGGCGCCGCTGCACCCCGGCGACCGGGTGCGGATCGGCGACAGCGAGTTCACCTACGAGGAGGGCTGATGCTCCGCGTCGCCGAGCACTACTCGGCCAGCGACACGGGGCGCGAGCGGCGGGCCAACGAGGATTCGTATCTCGCCCGGACGCCGGTCTTCGTGGTCGCCGACGGGATGGGCGGGGCGCGCGCCGGGGAGGTCGCGTCGCGAACGGCGGTCGAGCTCTTCGCCGCGGGACTCGACGAGCGGATCGCGACCCCGGAGGAGCGCCTCGCGCGGCGGGTGCAGGACGCCAACGAACGCATCCACGAGCTCTCCAGGGAGGATTCCCGGCGGGCCGGGATGGGCACCACGCTCACGGCGCTCCACGTCGGCGGCGACGAGCTGGCGATCGCGCACGTCGGCGACAGCCGGGCGTATTGCCTGCGCGACGGGGTGCTCACGATGCTGACCGAGGATCACTCGCTCGTCGGCGAGCTCGTCCGCCAGGGCAAGCTCACCGAGCAGGAGGCCGAGGAGCATCCGCAGCGCTCGATCATCACCCGGGCGCTCGGGCCCGAGCCGGTCGTCCTGGTCGACACGATGACGGTGCGGGGGCGCGCCGGAGACGTCTACCTGCTCTGCAGCGACGGGCTGACCTCGATGCTCTCCGACGAGCGGCTGCGCCAGCTGCTCGCCGCGGCCCCGACACTCGAGGCGGCCGCCGGCGATCTGATCGACGCGGCCAACCAGGCCGGCGGGCGCGACAACATCACGGTTGTCCTGTTCCGCCTCGAGGAGGTCGCCGACGAGGCGCCCGCGTTCGCCTACGACCAGCCGACCTCGGTCGGCGGACCGGCGGCGCCGACCGTCGACGAGGTTCGCCTGGCGCTCGCCGCGGCCCCACCGGTCGCGCCCGCGCCGGTACCCCGTCAACGGGGAGCACGTCCGCGCCTCCCCCGACGGCCGGCCGAGCGCCCGCGCCGGCGCCGTGAGCTGCCCGGCGTGGTCCGCCTGATCCTCGGTCTGCTCGTCGTCTTCGGCGTGATCGCGGTCGCCTTCTTCTTCGCCAACCAGGCGGTCTACTTCGTCGGCACCGACTCGGCCGGACGGGTCGCCGTCTTCAACGGCCTGCCCTACGACCTGCCGGCCGGCATCAAGCTCTACTCGACCTACTTCGTCTCCGGCGTCACGGTGGCCGAGCTCAGCACGGCCGAGCGCGGACGCCTGCTCAACAACCAGATGCGCTCGTTCGACGACGCCACCGACCTCGTGCGCCGGCTGGAGCTCGGCCAGATATCGAGCCAATGAGACACAGCCCATGAACCGCCCGATCGCCCGCCTCTTCGGCCTCGTGATCGTGCTCTTCGTCCTCCTGATCGGCTTCACCTCGCGGTGGACGGTCTTCCAGGCACAGTCGCTGCGCGACAACAGCCTCAACGCACGCGGGGTCCTCGAACAGCAGCTGATCCCACGTGGTGCGATCCGCGCCGACGACGGCACCGTGCTCGCGCGCTCGACGCGCGGGAAGGGCGGCGCGTACACCCGCAGCTATCCGACCGGCGACCTCTTCGCGCTCCCGATCGGTTACTCGTACACGAGCCTCGGGCGAGCCGGACTCGAGTCCTCGCGAAACGACGAGCTGACCGGCCGGGCGAACGTCAGCCAGCTGAACTCCGTGATCAACCAGCTGACCGGGCACCGGCAGGTCGGCGACGACGTCTACACGACGCTCGACCCGAAGGCCCAGCGGATCGCCGTCGCGCAGCTCGCCGGGCGCAAGGGATCGGTCGTCGCGCTCGACCCGCAGACCGGCGCGGTCAAGGTGATGGCCTCGTTCCCAAGCTATGACCCCAACCAGCTCTCCGGGGGAGAGTCGGCGCTGGCCAAGCTCGAGCAGTCGGGACAGTCGCTCCAGAACCGCGCGACCCAGGCCGCATACCTGCCCGGCTCGACGTTCAAGGTGGTCACCGCGATCGCGGCGATCGACAGCGGCCGCTACACCCCGGACTCGGTGCTCAGCGGCGCGTCGCCGGTGACGATCTCGGGCGTCCCGCTGACCAACGACGGGGGCGAGAGCTTCGGCCAGATCACGCTGACGCAGGCGCTGACCAACTCGGTCAACACGGTCTTCGCGCCGGTCGCCGTCGCCGTCGGCAAGCCGACGATGGCCAGGTACATGAATCGGCTCGGCTTCGACGCGCCGCCGCCGATCGATCTGCCGGCCGACGAGCGGCGCCCGAGCGGCGAGTACAGCGCCGGCAAGCTGCTCGCCCCGACCTCGGATCTCGTCGACGTCGGCCGGATGGGGATCGGCCAGGACAAGCTCGAGGTCACACCGCTGCAGATGGCGATGGTCGCGGCGGCGGTCGCCAACCAGGGGACCCTGATGACTCCGCATCTGACCGACAGGGTTCTCGACAGGGACGGGCGCAGCGTCGAGCAGATCAAGCCGACCGTGTTCAGCCGCGTGATGAGCCCGCAGACGGCGACCGAGGTCGGCGAGATGATGTCCCACGTCGTCAACGACGGCGGCACCGGGACGGCCGCGGCGCTCCCGGGAATCGAGGTCGCCGGCAAGACCGGGACGGCCCAACTCGGCGCCGGAACGTCGCTCAACCAGGTCTCGTTCATCGCCTTCGCCCCGCTCACCGACCCGAAGATCGCGATCGCGGTGACGGTCGAGCGCGCGGCCGGCCAGGGCGGAACCGTGGCCGCCCCGATCGCCAAGGCGGTCCTGCAATCCCTGCTCGGCGCCGGATAGGGTCCGCGGCGAATGCGCGAGCTTGCTGCCGATACGCTGATCGACCGTCGCTACCGCGTGATCTCGCGGATCGGCTCGGGCGGGATGGCCGACGTGTACTGCTGCGAGGACCTCCAGCTCGGCCGGCAGGTCGCCGTCAAGCTGCTCCATCAGCGCTTCGCCGAGGACGAGGAGTTCGTCGAGCGCTTCCGCCGGGAGGCCTCGAGCGCGGCGTCGCTGTCGCATCCCAACGTGGTCGGCGTGTTCGACCGGGGGGAGTGGGACGGGACCTACTACATCGCGATGGAGTACCTCGACGGCCGGTCGTTGAAGGCCGTGATCCGCGAGGAGGGGCCGCTTTCCCCGTCGCGGGCGATCGAGATCGCGGTCCAGGTGCTGGGAGCGACGCGCTTCGCCCACCAGCGGGGGGTGATCCACCGCGACATCAAGCCGCACAACGTGATCGTCGACGCCGAGGGCCGGGCCAAGGTCACCGACTTCGGGATCGCCCGGGCCGGCGTGTCGGAGATCACCGAGACCGGCTCGATCATGGGCACGGTCGAGTACCTCTCGCCCGAGCAGGCCCAGGGGCACGCGGTCGGCCCGCAGTCGGACCTCTACTCGGTCGGCGTCGTGCTCTACGAGATGCTCACCGGACGCCTGCCGTTCGAGGGCGACTCGGCGGTCACGATCGCGCTCAAGCAGATCTCCGAGGCGCCGGTCCCGCCCAGCGCGTACAACCAGGCGGTCTCAGCCGAGCTCGACGCGATCGTGCTCACGGCGCTCCGGAAGGACCCCGCCCACCGCTTTGCCGACGCCGACCAGTTCCTCGCGGCGCTGGAGGGCGAGCGCGAACGGCTGCGCTGGCCGGCCTCGGACCGCACGGCCGAGTTCGCCGTTCCCGCCGCCGCGGCGTCCTGGGCCCCGGCCGCCGGCGAGCCCTACGTCGAGCCGGCCGCTTGGGGTACGCAGCAGCCCCCGCCGGACGGCGCGTCGCCGCCCGGCCGCCGGCGTCCCGCGCTGGTGTGGATCGCCGGCGGGGTGCTCGCGGTGGTCCTCGTGATCCTGATCCTCGCGCTGGCTCTCAAGCCGGCCGCCAAGCTCCACGTCCCGCGGGTGGTCGGGCGGACCGAGGCCAATGCCGTGGCCGTGCTCCAGAAGGCCGGCTTCGATCCGGTCCCGGCGCTCGTCACGACCAAGCAGCCGACGGGGACCGTGATCGGCCAGTCGCCGAACTTCGGCGCGAGCGCCGCGAAGGGGTCGATCGTGCAGATCACGGTCTCGGGGGGCCCGGGCACGACGCTCGTGCCGAACGTCGTCGGCAAGGGCCAGAACGCCGCCAAGAGCGCTCTCACGAAGGCCAACCTGGTCGACGTCCAGACGATGCTCCCGTCGTCGACGGTCCCGCTCAACCATGTGATCTCGACCAACCCGGCCGCGAAGATCTCGCTCCCGGTCGGCAGCTCGGTCGCGGTCGACGTCTCGAGCGGACCCGAGCAGTCGGCGGTCCCGAACGTCGTCGGCAAGCTCCAGCCCGCGGCGATGACCCTGCTCCAACAGGCCGGATTCACCTCGACGGTGACGACGATGGACTCCTCGCAGCCGCCGGGTACCGTGCTCGCCCAGTCGCCCCAGGCCGGCACGAACCGGCCGTCGGGGAGCTCCGTGGCGTTGACCGTCGCGAAGGCGCCGAAGACCGTGACCCTCCAGTCGCTGGTCGGCGAGAGCGCGACCGAGGCCACCTCCGCGCTCAGCGCGTCCGGTCTCAAGCCGACCACGACGACCCAGGCGGTGACCGATCCGGCGCAGAACGGCAAGGTCGTCTCGCAGTCACCACCGGCTGGGACCAAGGTCAAGAGCGGCGACACGGTGACGCTGGCGATCGGCAGGTTCTCCGGGACGACGACGCCGACCACGCCGACCACGCCGACGACGCCCACCACCACGCCGACGACACCGACGACGCCGACCGTGACGACACCCGCCCAGTGAGAGTCGCGGTGCTTGCCGGCGGTCGCTCGTCCGAGCACGCCGTCTCGCTCGCGTCGGCCGCCGGCGTCCGGGCCGGACTGGAGGCGGCCGGACACGAGGCGCTGGAGGTCGTGATCGGCCGTGACGGGCGCTGGGCCCACGACGGCGGTGAGCTCTCGCTGACGGCGGCCGGCGGCCTGCTCGGCGCCGATGTCGTCTTTCCGGTCCTGCACGGCCCATACGGTGAGGACGGCGTCGTCCAGGGGCTGCTGGAGTGCCTCGACGTGGCCTACGTCGGGGCCGGCGTGCTCGCCTCGGCGCTGTGCATGGACAAGGTCCTCGCCAAGGACCTGCTCGACGGCGCGGGCGTGCCCCAGGTCGCCTACCGAGCCGTCCGCCACGCGACCTGGCGGCGTTCGCCCGGGGACGTCCTCGGGTCGCTCGCCGGGCTCGGCCTCCCCGTCTTCGTCAAGCCCGCCCGCCTCGGCTCGTCGGTCGGGATCGCGAAGGTCTCGGTCGCCGAGGAGCTGCCGGGCGGTCTGGAGCAGGCCTTCGAGCACGACCCGCTGGTGATCGTCGAGGCGATGGCGCCCGGGCTCGAGATCGAGTGCTCGGTGCTCGGCGGGGAGCTCACCCGGGCGTCGCGGCCGGGTGAGATCGTGCTGGGAGCCGAGTGGTACGACCTCGCGGCGAAGTACGAGCCCGGCGGCATGGAGCTCGTCGTCCCGGCGCGGATCTCGCCGACCGCAGAGCTCCGTGTCCGCGAGCTCGCCTGCGCGGCGTTCGACCGCTTCGACGTCAGCGGCCTGGCGCGAGTCGACTTCTTCGTCGACGGCGAGACCGTCCTGCTCAACGAGCTCAACACGATGCCGGGCTTCACCGCGACGAGTGTCTACGCGAAGCTCTGGGAGGCGACGGGGATCCCCTACGCCGAGCTGGTCGACGAGCTCTGCCGGCTCGGGATCGAGCGCCACCGGCGCGAGCGTGAGTATCGCTTCTAGGTCCCGGCTGGCCCGGTCGTCCCGGTCGTCCCGGTCGACGTCGTGGCGCCCGTGGCACCCGCCGGGGCGGCCGGCGCCGAGGCGTTGCAGTGCTGGGCTGTGCACTGGTAGAGCGTCACCTCGTTGAGATCGGCGCTCTGCTTGGCGGCCGGGAGCTGGGTGATCCAGACGAGGTAGTAGCGCAGGCGCCGCCCGCCGGTGTCGAGGCTGATCTGCTGCTTTGTCGAGACGACCTGGTCGCTGGACTCGACCCGCTCCCAGCCGAGGGCGCTCAGCGACCCGGCGGCCGTCGCGGCCGCGGGCGTCGGCGGGTCGACCGGGCTGTTGCTCGCCCAGATCTGCACGACGAAGCCCGGCGTCTGGGTCTGCACGACGATCGCCCGGGCGTCGACCCCCGGCGCGGCGTCGACGTAGACCCCGGTTCCCGGCTTTCCGAGCTGGCCGGGGTCGTTGTAGGTGAACGTCGACCAGAACGTGTTCGGGTCGCCGTCGACGGTGAACTGCAGCTGATTGACGTGCTCGGGCGTCCCGTAGGGGTTGTAGCCGTGGGCGGCGTCCTGGGCGAGCGGCACCGCGCTCAGCGCGGCCGGCGGCGAGATGTTCGGGGGTGCGCCGATCCCGCGGTGGGTGTGGTCGGCGAGCACGGCGACCACGATCAGCGCGATCGCCCCGAGCCCGGCGAGCGTGACGGTCAGGCGCTTGGGGTCGCGCATCCGCAGCGGCAGCCGCCGCCGGGCCGAGCGCGGCAGCGTCCGCAGGACGGTCGTCGCCTCGCCGGTCGCGTGCCCGCTGCGGACCGTCTCGATCGCCAGCGACTCCGAGAGGTCGGCGATCATCGCCGCGGCGTCGGGGTAGCGCCGGCGGACGTCCTTGTCGGTCGCCCTGTCGATCACCGCGGCCAGCCCGGCCGAGACCTCCGGGCGGCGCGCCTGGACGTCGGGCAGCTCCTCGCGGACGTGCTTCATCGCCACGGCGACCTGGTTCTCGGCGCTGAACGGGACCTCGCCGGTCAGCATCTCGAACAGCACGACCCCCAGCGCGTAGATGTCCGACTGGCCGGTCACCGGCCTGCCGAGCGCCTGCTCGGGCGAGACGTAGTCGGTCGTCCCGAGCACCCGTCCATCGGCCGTCAGGCCCGCCTCGGTGAGAGTCCGGGCGATCCCGAAGTCCGTGATCAGGGCGCGGCCGTCGCCGTCGATCAGGACGTTCTGGGGCTTCACGTCGCGGTGGACGATGTTCGCCTCGTGGGCCGCTCCGAGCGCTCGCGCCAGCTCGATCGCGTAGGCCACGGCCTCGGGGACCTCGAGTCGTCCGAGCCGGCGGATTCGCTGCTTGAGCGTCTCGCCCTCGATGTACTCGAAGACGATGTACGGCGTGCCGTCGTCCTCGCCGGCGTCGATCACCGTGACGATGTGCGGGTGGCTGAGCCGGGCCACGGCGCGCGCCTCGCGGCGGAAGCGCTCGAGCGGGTCGGAATCAGACGCGACCTCGCGGTTCAGCGTCTTGACCGCGACCTGCCGCTCGAGCACGATGTCGAAGCCGCGGTAGACCCGCGCCATGCCGCCGATCCCGACCTGCTCGTCGAGGCGGTAACGGCCGTTGAGCAGGGTGCCGGTCGGGGCTCTCATCGCGTCGGTCGCATTCGTCTACTCATATTGTGCGCTGATCCGTGTTTCGGATGTGTCGTAATGCGAAACGCGCCGCGACCCCGGGAGTCGCGCACCCGGTCTGCGGGATACCCCGTTCGGGGGGCCCCGTTCCACGCGGCGGCCCGCCGGCCGCGCTCGGGCCGGCGCCACGCGGCCCCTCGCCTCGGTCGGACCAGGCTCAGGATCTGCTCGCCGCGCCCGCCGGCGGGCGCACCCCTCGAGCACCTCGCCGGCGCAGCCGGGCGAGGACGACGCCGGCGAGCGCCGCGCGATACGCCGCGCAGGCGAGCAGCGAGACGGGCCGCGACCGGCGCTCGAGCAGGCGACCGGCGGCCAGCGTGGAGAGGAACGCGGCGGCCGCGCCGCCCACGACCGGGCCCCGTGCCGCGGCGCCGTGGCGTGGCGAGCTCACCGCCGGCGTGCCGCGCACGGTACCCGCCCGGACCGACCGCAGGCCGCGCAGGCCGAC
>Ga0208480_1000008_pt1 | contig 101261 bp, 88 predicted proteins | sample NGESurshal092012_4_FD_184485 | JGI IMG/M metagenome (GOLD analysis project Ga0208480, IMG submission 184485) | Arctic peat soil microbial communities from Barrow, Alaska - NGEE Surface sample F53-1 shallow-092012 (SPAdes) | ecosystem: Environmental > Terrestrial > Soil > Wetlands > Peat ... | reverse complement strand
CTTAGCCTTGATCTCCGCTGAACAGTCTAGAGCCGGTGCATGTCTGGGCATCTCCCAAACATTCTAATACAATAACGTATCAATGCAGGTAAACACTAGGTGGCGATCTTCGTTATGCCTGGTATTCCCGTGTCATAGAGCGTGTAAAATCCAGAACATCAGCCCGTGCTTTTCGCTGCTCCTCTTCACAGAGCACCGCGCGTTTGAAGGAACGCGTATCCGAGAGTCAACTTTGCCAGTAGGTTGGCTACCCGTAGTCAAAATAATATTGTCGATGCCGCTCACCTTAGCAATGCAAGAGCAATTAATTCCGCCGGAATGTTTCCGCCGCCGACCGCGAGCCCGATGTACTGCGTGCCGTGATCCAGGTAGGTCAACGATGAACCCGATGCATTCGAAGGGATAACTACATCAGTCAGGAGTTTACCGGGCACTTGTCGAAAACTTGAATGCTGGGCTCCACGGGATCTAATTCAGCATCCGTTCCGTTCGGGCGAATGTGGGTAGCGCGAGTCGATCCTTCCTGCGCAACAAAAAGCGGCGTCTTAGTAACCAGCGGAAAGCCCCCGATATAGCCAGCCAAGCCGGCCGAGTTTGAGCGACCGGATAGCCGGGTGATCTCGCGGCCCATTGCCCATTGGCTGCATCCGGACTTGATCTCCCGTATTCAAATTGATAGCGGTAATGCGGCCATATGGAGGCATGATCGTCATGCCCCGCTCTGTGGGGGCGAAAAGAGCGAGCCGTAGTCGACATGCCGCAGGATTGCCTCCGCCTGTTGACGGAGATCAGGAGTGAAATCGATTAGATCATCCGTTGAAAGGCCTTGCCGATCTAATGCGAGCGGTCGAGAGGGAACAGGCCGAGTTGCGGAAGTGCGCTCTCCAGAAACTTCTGACTGTGGCACGAGCCGCTCCTCAATGGGCCATATTGGTTGTCCTGAAACGCGATTAAAGACATACACAAAGCCATGTTTTGAAACTTCGGCCACCGCTCTGATCATCCGCCTGCCAGGCTCGAATATCAGTCAGGATCGGGCGGCAGGAGGATCGAGTTTGGAAGAACCGACAATCACCGTGTTTTGGCAGATGATCGGCGGAGAAATCAGCCCATAATGCAACCGATCTACGGGACGGCGAAGGGCTTCGTCAGATCGATTCGCTCGTTTTGGCCGAATTCCTATCGGCTGGTCGATTGTGGAAATGTAGGAGTACCGCGATCCGAACTGGCTCCTTTTCGCACACAAGCTCTGATTTGCGGCCGCATTCCGGACGATGCAGGATATCGTTTGATACTTCGTCTCCTGCTAGACTTGTCTCCAGAAAAGCCAATCGCGAGTCTTATAATGCCTCACTCCGACTTGCCGCGGACTCTGGGCGCACTTCGCGCCAGCCATTTTGTCGATCAGCTTCAACCGGACCGCACTCTAAAAGAAGAACTTCGATCGAACCTTATCTGCAAACTCGATCGCGGTGAAGACCTGTTTCCGGGTGTGATGGGCTTCGAAGATACTGTCATCCCGCAGGTTGTAAACGCGATTTTATCGCGACACAATTTTATTCTTTTGGGTTTGCGCGGCCAAGCCAAAACCCGGCTCGCGCGAATGCTCACGCGCTTGCTTGATCCGCGTATGCCCTATATCGCGGGCTGCGAGATTCGCGATCATCCGCTGCGTCCCATCTGCAGGCAGTGCCGCGAAAAACTTGCGGTAATGGAAGACCAGACGCCCATCGCGTGGCTCTCCGCCGAGGAACGCTACATCGAAAAGTTGGCTACGCCCGACGTAACTATCGCCGATATGATCGGGGATATCGATCCGATTAAAGCCGCGCGGACCGGACAGGACATTTCGAACGAACTGACCATCCACTACGGGCTGGTTCCTCGCGCGAACCGAGGACTCTTTGTCATCAATGAATTGCCGGACTTGGCCGGGAAGGTTCAAGTGGGGCTGTTCAACATCATGCAGGAAGGCGATGTTCAGATCAAGGGATATCCCATTCGTCTTCCGCTTGACGTGATGCTGGTCTTCACGGCGAACCCGGAAGACTATACGGCCCGCGGCAAAATCATTACTCCACTGAAGGATCGCATCGGCAGCGAAATCCGCACACACTACCCGCTCACGCTATCGCAAGGCATTGATATCACGAGACAGGAAGCCTGGACGCGCCGCCGCTCTCCTATAGAGCTTGAGATTCCGCAATTCATCCACGAGGTGGTCGAACAGGTTGCCTTTCTGGCCCGCGAGGACAAGCGTGTCGATAAGCGCTCCGGAGTCTCCCAGCGCCTGCCGATCAGCGCTCTCGAAAACGTGCTCTCGAATGCAGAGCGGCGCGCGCTGAAGGCGAAAGAGGCTACGGCCGTTCCGCGCATTCTGGATCTATACGCGGCGCTGCCGGCTATCACGGGAAAGCTCGAGCTCGAATACGAAGGCGAATTGAAAGGCGGAGACGCCGTTGCGCGCGAGTTGATACGCAATGCCGTCGGGAAGGTCTACAGCTCCTATTTCGATGGCGTGAACCTGCGCCAAGTGGTTCAGTGGTTCGAATTGGGAGGGTCGCTTCGGCTCGATGAAGAGATGCCGGCTCAGGCCATGGTCGAGCAGCTCAGCCGGATTCAGGATCTGCTTCACTCCACCAAGAAGCTGGGGATCGAGGAAGACGGAAGCGACGCCATGCGCGCTTCCGCCGGCGAATTCATTTTGGAGGGCCTATATGCCCATCGCCGGATCAGCCGCAACGAAGAGCTCGAATTTGTCGCGGGCGAAAGGCCCGCGCGTGAAGAACGCGGGCGCGACGAACGTGAAGATACGCAGCGCCGCGGATTCGATCGCCAGCGCGGCAGCGGCGGCTCTGGAGGCGGACGCCGCAACCTGAATTGATCCGTAGAACCGCATGAGGAAGATCTCGTATTCACGGTTCGCCGAAGAGGATTTGGGGATCGAAACCGAGGATCTGCTCCGCGCGCTATCGGACTATTTCCTGCAGAGCGGGTTTCAAGATCCCTACCTTCAGTTCTCCGAGATGAACCAGCACACGCTGGAGGAGTTGAAGCAGGCCATCGAACGCGCACTCGAGGGTGGAGAACTGTTCGACCCGGAACGCGCCGAACAGATCCGCGAGCGTCTGCAGCAGATGTCCGGGGAGCAGCGTGAGAGACTGATCGAGCGCCTGATCCAGAAGCTCGAAGAAGGGGGCTATATCAACGCGGAAGATTCGCCTGTGGAATCGCCCTCTGCGCCTGGTCCGGGTGGGGGCCCCGAGACCGACATGCGCTTCGAAGTCACTGATAAAGCGATCGATTTTCTTGGCTTCAAGACGCTGAAGGATCTTTTGGGATCGCTGGGCAAATCGAGCTTCGGCGCACACGACACCTGGGATCTGGCCACTGGAATCGACGCGAGCGGAGGAGCAAAGCGCTACGAATTCGGCGACACCCTCAATCTGGATGTCAGCGCCACGTTGTTTTCGGCGATCCAACGGGAGGGATTGCAGCTTCCTCTGAACCTGGAATACGCCGACCTTTACGTGCACCAATCCGAATATCAAAGCTCGTGCGCCACGGTGCTCATGCTCGATTGCAGCCATAGCATGATTCTTTATGGCGAGGACCGGTTCACGCCCGCGAAGAAGGTAGCGCTGGCGCTCTCGCATCTGATTCGCACGCAATATCCGGGCGACTCGCTGCGCTGCGTGTTGTTCCACGATTCCGCCGAGGAACTGCGTATTTCCGAACTGGCCCGCGCCCAGGTTGGACCTTATTACACCAACACGCGCGATGGTCTCATCCTTGCACAGCGCCTTCTATCGCAAGAAAAGAAAGACATGAAACAGATTGTCATGATCACCGACGGGAAGCCCTCCGCTTTGACGTTGGAAGATGGCCGAGTCTATAAGAACGCTTTCGGCCTCGATCCGCTGGTGATCAGTCAAACACTGGAAGAAGTTGCCCGTTGCAAGAAACGAGGAATTCTGATCAACACTTTCATGTTAGCCAGCGATTATGGCCTTGTGCAATTCGTTCAGAAAGTAACTCAGATGTGCAGTGGAAAGGCTTATTTCACTACTCCCTACACGCTCGGCAATTACTTACTGATGGATTACATGAACCGCAAAACCAGGACTATTCACTAACTACTGGAAAAGCGACTGCTTACTAGCGTAAATTGTCGCTAAGTAGAGCAGATATACCGCAGGCAGTGCGAACAGGCTGCTATCCACCCTATCCAACATCCCACCATGCCCCGGTAACATTGTTCCGCTGTCCTTCACGTCGGCGCCGCGCTTTACGGCGGACTCGGCGAGATCGCCGAGTTGGCCGGCGATATTCCCGACAAGAGACATCGCGACGATTTCCCACCACGCGAGCCGAGGCATGAAATGGCCGAGGTACAGAAGCCCGAAGATGACGGATCCGGCAACGGACGCGATGGCGCCCTCCCAGCTTTTCTTTGGGCTGACGACCGGCGCAAGTTTGTGGCGTCCAAATTGCCGGCCTACGTAAAATGCGGCGCTATCTCCCAACCAGTTCAGAGCCAGGGCAAAGAAGAGCAAATGAACACTCTCATGCCGCAGATCGGCGGCAAAGCGCCACGGCGCGAAGGTATAGAATGCGCCCAAAATTGTGCAAGCGACATACGGCAGGATATCGCGCACGTTCGTATAACGCAGCGATACGCAGAATCCGATTACGACCAGGCAAGCGATCCCAATCAAAGTGCCGCCTGGGTGGAATAAGAGCAGAAGACCGGCGAGAATTCCTAAAATGCCGGGCTCGGGAATACCGTGACGAGCGACTAATTCCGAGTACTCCCAATAACAGAGCAAGCTCATTAATAGAGTTGCTGCGAGAAAGAGGAGATGAGGCGCCCAGAAGATGAGATAAATAGCGGCCGCGATTAAGCCGATCGCAGTAACCAGGCGCTTCATGATGCCGGCGTTGCGAGAGCGCTAGGCCAATGGTAATTCCAAGGCTTCTTCTTCGAGCAAAACCTGAGAAAAATCCACGCCTGAAGACGAGTTACGGGTCAGGCCGCCAAAGCGGCGCTCGCGATTCTGATATTCCAGAATAGCTTCGAGAAGTTCGGTGCGCGTGAAGTCCGGCCAAAGCGTCTCGGTAACGTATAACTCCGCGTACGCGATCTGCCATAGAAGAAAATTGCTGAGCCTCATCTCGCCAGAGGTTCGAATCAGCAGATCCGGGTCCTTTAAACCAGCGGTATAAAGATGCCCCGCGATGGATTCTTCGGAGATTTCGAGCGAATCGAGATTCCCTTCCAAACGCGCGTTATCGAGGATTGAATTGACCGCATCGACTAACTCCGTCCGGCCGCCGTAGTTGATTGCCAAATTCAACCGCATGCCTCGATTATGAGCGGTCTTGTCCATGACGTCCCGTAGTTCTGCCTGCACGGAATCCGGCAAAGATTCCAATCGGCCAATGGCGGCCAATTGGATATTGTTGCGCATTAGATTCGGCAGCTCCCGCCGCAGATAGAATCGAAGCAACCGCCACAATCCCTCGATTTCATGGCGGGGCCGCTTCCAGTTTTCAACCGAGAAGGCGTATAAAGTAAGCGCTTCCAAGCCTAACTGCGCGCAGGTCTCAACAGTGGTCCTTACCGGATCGACACCTGCTTTGTGGCCGAGGAGCCGGGGAAAATTCCGCTGTCTCGCCCAGCGGCCATTTCCGTCCATGATAATGGCAACATGGGCTGGCAGACGCTTGAGGTCCAGTTTCGTTGCGAGCCGCCAATCGCGATCACTTGGGGAAAGCTCCTGAAGCAGTTCCTTCATACCGTAAAGCTCTATAGTACACCAAGGCCAATGCGCTCGATCAAGGGTACAAATGCAGCTCCAGCACATAGAAAAGAGCCGAACGGAAGCTCATAGGTTGCGGCTTCTTTGCGCGTCGACCAGAGATAGAGCGCTCCGATAAGGGAACCGCCCACGGCTCCAATGAGGACCGCCAGGAGGCCGTTCTCGAGGCCGAGAAATACTCCGAGAAACAGGAGTAATTTTACGTCGCCCAGCCCAATGCCTTCCCGCTTTCGCACCCGCGCGTATGCATGCCCGAGCAGCCACAGGGGACCAGCCAAGAGGCCCGCGCCAAGGGCCGCGTTCAGCAGCGAGCGCCAGACCGGCCCCGCTCCAGGCAGCAGCAACTCGCCAAACACGCCGGGAACCAGAATGAACACAGCAAATATCAAGCCGGCGGCCGTTCCGCCCAGGGTCAATTCGTCGGGAAGAATGCGCTCTTCCAGATCGGTCCAGAAAAGGACCAGAAGAATAGCCTCGAACACAGCCCACTTCAGCGCCCCACTGGTCCAGCCGTATTCGATTGCGACGGCTACAAACAACACCGCGGTGGCCAGCTCCACGACAGGGTATCGAATTCCGATTGCCTTTCCGCAAGACCTGCATTTCGCGCGCAACAGCGCATAGCTGACCAACGGAATATTGTCGAACCACACAATCCGGGCGCCGCATTCAGGGCAAAACGATCGAGGCGCGACAATCGAGAGGTCGCGCGGAGTTCGATAGATGCACACGTTCAGGAAACTGCCGAAAAGCAGTCCGAACACAGCGACTATCGCCAGGTAGATAATCCGAAGATCAGGCGTCAAGTGCTTTCCCGTAAGAGGCCAGTGTGCCGGCAAGAAGATGCGGTTTTGTAAAGCACTCCCCAATCCTGGTTTTCCCGTGCTCGATCAAACGCTGCGCCAAACCCGGCTCATTCAAGACGCGGCTCATGGCGCGAGAGATCTCGGGAATGTCGTTTTTCACAAAGATGCCTGAGACGTCGTCGGCAAACACTTCCGTCAAGCCGCCGATACAGCTTGCAATCGCCGGCACGCCCATGCTCATGGCAAGCAGCACCGCCGAGCCCAATCCTTCCGACTTCGTGATGTAGACGAACATCGAAGCCTGTCGAAGATCGTTTGCCAAGTTATTCGAGAAGACGACGGGAATTCCGGCCATTTCCGCCGCTTCCTCGACTAAACCGCGGCCTTTTTCCGGGTCCGTCGAGGCGAGCGCGACAGCGGCGTTATGGGCGCTCCATTCTTTAGCGAGAGTGACAGTTGGCGCGCCGTCATACACCACGTCGATTTTCTCTTTGCGAATGCCGGCCGCTTCGAGCTCTCTCGCTACACAATGCGAGACCGCGAGGAACCTGGCGGCGCGCTGGTATTTCCAATGCGAGGCGACCGACCGGTGTACCGGGAATGCAACCCGCCGTGAGACAACAAATCTGCGCCTGGAGGCGATCGCCGCCATGGTATGCGCGCGCGCGTCATGCGCGTGAACCAGCGTTACCTGTCTCGATCGACGAAAAACTTCTTTCGCTTCCGACCCGAAAACGGGAAATCCCGCCGCCGCCGCCGCCTTCTGCAAAGGGCTTTCCTCGCGCGCCAGCAAAATTGAATCGTGGCCCGCTCCCCTCAGTCCTTCCAGCAACAGCAGGACCTGGCGCTGGCCGCCGCGCATCTCCGCGCCCGTATCGATGTGCAAGATCCGCACCTTTTCATTTTCGACCGGGGCTCATGTGCCGCGCTTTCGAGTATTTGACAAAGTTGTAAAAAGCGGCCATATAGGCGATTGCCATGCCCTCCACGCCATCCAAAAAGCCACGGTTTAGGACATAGGCGCGGAGGAATGTCCAGGGCGGATCGAACAACAATCTGCCGAAGCCGGCGTTTTGCCCTCGCGAGACCAGTTCCTGGGCCGCGAGCGTAGTGTAGTTGTTTATCGAGCGCACATGCTCAGACAGCGAACTGCATGTGAAGTGAAGCAAGTTCGATTTCAGATGCCCCACCGGGCCGTCGACCTTAACAGATTCGTGCACGAACTCTCCTATCCATTGCGCCTTGTGTTTGTTGAACAATCGGACTTTTCTATCCGGATACCATCCGCTATGCAGTATCCAGCGTCCCAAATATTGCGCCAGGCGGGGAACGGTATAGCCGTCGAATTTAGGGCCGTTCTTCTTAATCTGCCAGAGCTCGGCTTCCAACGCTTCGCTCAGGCTCTCGTCGGCATCTAACGACAGTACCCAGTCGCTAGCCGCCAGCTCGGCTGCGATGTTCTTCTGGGCCGCATATCCGTGCCAGGAAGCTTCCACGACGCGAGCGCCTAGTTTCGTTGCTATTTCGGCGGTGCGATCGTTCGATCCGCTATCGAGGACCAGAATCTCATCGCAACAACGCAGGCTTTCTATCGCCCGGGCAACATTCCGCTCCTCATTAAACGTAATGATCGTGGCGGAAATCTTCATCGCACTCGAGCTATCTAGTGCGCACCGGCACAATCGAAATCGAGAGCACGAACAGGATGGTCGCTATAGCGCTCACTATCAGACGCCGGGTCGTCAGAGGGGTCTGGTCGTAGACCAAGGGATGACGCCGTCCGAAGAAGAACATCAGCACGGCCCAAATCCACCAGGCCGCGTAGAAGAATCCCAACACAATGAGCGTGCCGATTAAAGAGATCGAAAGAATCCGGTGCCAGCGCTCGCCGAAAACGGCATATAAGATATGGCCGCCATCCGATTGGCCAATGGGCAGCAGGTTTATTGCCGTTGCCAGAAGACCCGCCCAGGCAGCCATCGCCATCGGATGAAGCGCGATGTCGGCGGGCGAAACTCCGGGAAAACGTAGCCACTCAATGAAGCGCATGAATAGCGGAGTTCCCAGAATGAAGGTCCCGTTGGCGTTACCGCCAGGAACCACTTTTGACATGCAGACACCCGCGATCAAAAACGGAGCAAGTACTACGAAACCGGCAATTGGGCCCGAGACACCGATATCGAACAAAATTTTGCGGGTGTAGATCGGAGAGCGGATTCTGATGAACGCGCCGAAGGTGCCGAAGAGGGTCGGGGATGGCAAGAAGTAGGGTAAGCTCGCGTCGACTCCCCAATGCCGGCTGGTGAGGTAATGGCCCAACTCATGAGCCAACAGAATAACCAGCAGCGGAACCGAGAAACGAAGCCCGCTCCACATTCCGAAACTGCCGTGTGCGAAACGGGCGTATCCCTTGACAATCCAATCGATATCAAGCGAATAACCGCTCGAAAAGCTTTGAACCAATGCAAATCCAAAAACGGTGGTGGTGATCAGCGTAAGAAAAAAGAGCACTGCGTTGAGCCACCAGTTTTGCGGCCAGCGATGTGACCGGATAAACAATCCGGACTCTTCTAAACGCGCGGGTGGCATGCGTTGTTCGCCGTACGCATTGAAGGGACCGCTCTCGATGTGCCCGGTGAACCTTGGCTCAGACACGGCGCGCTACTGCAGTGTCTGCAGTTCCTTGCCGGGCTTGAAACGGACCGCTTTGCCCGGTGGAATAGCCACTTCGGCTCCGGTCCGAGGATTGCGGCCGATTCCCGTCTTGCGAGGCCGTACATTGAAAATTCCGAAGCCGCGCAATTCAATGCGGTCCCCTTCGCTCAGCGCCTTCTTCATCGTCTCGAACACAGTCTCTACGGCCATTTCCGCCTTGGTCTTGGTAATGCCGGTGCGGTTAACGACCTCGTTGATGATGTCTAGCTTGATCAAAGGAGCCTCCCGAATTGCGAGCGTCTGTCCCGCCCTAGGTGGAGGGCGCCCGTCGCATGACAAAGGACCGCTCCAATGCCAATGATAAGAAGGAACTTATCGCGATGTCAATTGGGGCATCTCAACCGTCCGGAACGCATTTTTTGCCACACAACGCTGAAAAGACGGTTACTTCTTACCGATTACTAGACCTGCATAACACCCCGGATACCATTGCCATGGAAGCAGTTACAAGTATGGCTCCGAACTTGCTCTGAAACGGATAGAAGGCCGGTAACAGGCATGAAATCTCTTAGAATTCTTCTCGTAGAGGACAGTCCGAGTGACGTCCGGTTGATCCGGGAGGCGCTAAAAGAGACTCCGTTGCCTGTTCAGATCAGTGTGGCGCGAGACGGTGTGGAAGCGATGGACTATCTTAACCAGGCCGAAATGGGGTTGGTAAGCCGACCCGACCTGGTTCTGCTGGATCTCAATCTTCCCCGAAAAAACGGCCGTGAAGTACTGTCGGAAATCAAAACGTCTCCGACTCTAAAGCAAATTCCAGTGCTGATCATGACCAGCTCGCGAGCCGATGAGGATATTTTTCAGGCCTACGAGTTGAACGCCAATTGCTATATAACGAAGCCGACAGATCTACAGGAATACGTCCATGTCGTGCGCGCTATTGAAGACTTCTGGTTCCTGACCGCAACACTTCCCGACACTTTGCCCGGGATACAGACGCCGCCTGCGACTCACGCCAGGCATATTTAAAGCCGGTGGGGCGTGTTATCCACGGGAAGAAGCGGCTTCGCTATTCTGAATGGCTGCTTTAGCGGCCCCTAATGCAGCTTCGTAATTGGGATAATCGCCCACCTCTTTGACATACTCGACGTGCCGGAGGCGGTTGTCCGTGTCCAAAACAAAAATCGCACGGCTTTCGATACGAAGATTGGGAATCAAGGTGCCATAGTGCTCGCCGAACGAGCCTGTGCGGTGATCTGAAAGCATCGCGACGCGATTGATGCCGAAGTTGCCGCACCAGCGCTTTTGCGCAAACGGCAGATCCATGCTGATGGTATAGATCCGCACGCCGGACATCTTCCCGGCTTCTTCTTCAAAACGCTTGGTCTGTGCGTCGCAAACCGGCGTATCTAATGAAGGCACCACACTGAAGATACGAACTCCATTGCCGGTCTTTTCGAGATTTACGGCTTGAAGAGCACCATCGACCACCTCAAACTCCGGGGCCGTATCGCCAACTTTCAGCTGCGGTCCCGCAAGCGGAAGCGGATTCCCTTTTAAGGTCGTTGTTCGTTCGGATTCGTGCGTGTTTGCCATCGGCCACAGTTTAGCAGCACCGGTTCGAGCTCAATCGATTATCACCGGCAACTCACAAACAAAGCTGCGGCACTCGTAGAGTGTGATCCGGCCTTTACGCTCGAGGCCGCCTAGAAACGGTGCGGCGACGGCGAGATGCTCGGACGCCGCATCGCCGATGGCGAGAATCAGAGTGTTCGGCGGGACGTTTTTCCGGCGCTCCACGAGCATGGCTTCGACTTCAGAGTCGATATGGGCGCAGCGAAGCACGATCTGCTCCGGCTCGGCCAGCCAGCGGCCGACCGCGGCCAGCATTTGTGGAGCAATCGTCGGCTGATCCTTCATCTTCGCCGCGGACCAGCGCAACGACTTCTCCGCTGTCTGCCGAAAGCGCTCGTCGCCCGTCAATAGCGCCAAGCGCAACAAAACGTCTGTCGCGACCGAATTGCCGGAGGGCTCCGCTCCATCGTAGTCGTCCTTCATGCGCAGCAGCAGATCGGACGCCTTCTCGACCGTACTGAAGAACCCTCCCTGCCCGGTGTCTTCGAAGCGCATCAAGCCGCGAGTTGCGAGATCGACCGCGATCGTGAGATAGGAAGGCTCGAAGGTCGCCTCGAACAAATCTAATAGCGCCTGCGCGAGAAAGGCATAATCGTCAAGAAAGGCTGGGATCGCCGACTCGCCCTCACAATAGCGCCGCAAAAGCCGTCCCGATCCCGCGTCGTACATCGTGGCGAGCAAGAACGAAGTGGCGCGTTCCGCGGCCTTCCCATACTGCTTGTCGCCTAAGATCGAATATCCTTTCGCCAGGGCCGAGATCATCAAAGCATTCCAGGAAGTGAGCACCTTTCGATCAAGATGCGGCCTTGGCCGCTTGCTTCTTGCCTCGAACAGAATGCGCTTTGATCGGGCGAGTATCTCGCGCGCCTCCGCCGACTCAAGACCCGATTGCCTGCCGGCTTCTTCCTGGCTCATTGCTTCATAAAGAATGTTCCGCCCCGTGAACTCGCCTTGCGGATCCTGTTCTACGTTTCCGTCGTCTCTGACGCCGAATCCGGCACAGAAGAGAACGGCGTCCTTCTTATCGAGCAAACTCTCGATTTCCGAAGCCTTCCAGATGTAGAACGCACCCTCGCCGGAATGGGACGGATCCTCGGGCTCGGGGCTATCGGCGTCTTCGGCCGAATAGAACGCGCCTGAGGACGCTTCGGTCAAATCGCGCAAAACATACGAAAAAACGTCTCGCGCACTGGCGGCGAAACTCTCGTCATGAGTGATCTGGTACAGCTCCAAATAAGAAATAGCGAGTTGCGCCTGATCGTAGAGCATCTTCTCGAAATGAGGCACGAACCAGCGCTCATCTACGGAATAGCGGTGGAAACCGCCGCCTAGGTGATCGTGCATGCCGCCGGCCGCCATGGCGCGCAGCGTTTTGGATACCATCTCCAAGGCTTCGGCGTTTTTTTCGGCGATATAGTACCGAAGCAGATAGTTCAAAACCACCGGCCGGGGAAATTTCGGAGCGCCACCAAACCCACCCCAGCGCGGATCGAACATTCTCCGAAATTGCGGAAATGCGGATTCGAATAGCTCCCGGTCCGGCTGGGACGCGGCCTTTGCGGAGGAATTGATCGCGCGAAGCTGCTCCACCACGTTGCTGCCCGACTCTTCGACTCTTTGGCGCTCCTGCTTCCATGCCCGGGCAAGATGTTCCAGTACGTCGCGAAAACCCGGCCGTCCATATCTCGAATCCGGCGGGAAGTAAGTGCCTCCAAAGAATGGCTTCAAGGTGGGCGTGAGCCACGTTGACATCGGCCATCCTCCACTGCCGGTGGTCGCCTGGACAAACAACATGTAGATGCGATCAATGTCGGGCCGCTCTTCGCGATCCACTTTTATTGGGATGAATTCCCGGTTCAAGATCTCAGCCACGCGTTCATCCTCAAAGGACTCGTGCGCCATCACGTGACACCAGTGGCAGGTGGAATAGCCGATCGATAAGAAGATCGGTTTGTCTTCCCGACGCGCCTTCTCGAAGGCCTTTTCGCCCCACGGCAACCAGTTCACCGGATTATGCGCATGCTGCCGGAGGTAGGGACTCTTCTCGTCGATCAGCGCATTGGTGTGCATGCGATTTCAGTCTAACGTTGCATGGGAAATCCCACAGCCGGAACGGAGATTCCCAGTTTTGCGCGGCAGAGGCGCAAACGGCACGTTTGCCCAGCGCATTTAGCTTGTTCCTATTGGCAATGAAAATGCCCAAAGGGCCGTCTAGAGGGCGAATAGCGTGATGCAGCGCAGTCGTGATCTGATAGCGGGACAGCTTACGTTGGATTACTTTATGCGAAAGGCCGCGGAGGGCTGGAAACTGGCGGCTGTCGAGTGGATCCGGGAAATCGGGAACGAGGTGACGGATGCCGAACCGTTTGCCGTGTCGGTTGAACCGGAAGACATTCCTTACGGACTTCGCATTTCGGAAGATGGGCTGCACCTCGAGCGGAATCCGCTGGAAACGACGGTTTTGCTGCTTATCCTTGAAAAGATCGTGAAGGAAAAGCGGGTTACCGAAATCGCGAGCGAGTTGAATATGGAAGGGTTCAAAACACGGCGGGGCGCAGCCTGGAGCGCCACGGCGGTATTCGATCTCTTACCGCGGCTCATCGAAGCCGGCCCCCAGCTTCTTAAAAGTTCCGATTGGCAGGAGCGCCGCGCCCGTTCGGCTCCTAATTAAGGCCGCTATTCAACCGCCGGGTGCTGTTTATGGAAGTCTGTCCGATTTTGAAATTCCCGGCCGAAGGCGATAATTCTATTTTCTGAAAAGGGCGATCCGACGATTTGCAGGCCGATGGGAAGTCCGTTTACAAAGCCGCAAGGAATGCTCAAGGCGGGAAATCCGCAGAGATTGCTGGCCTGAACGAGATCGGCGCCCACTCCTTTTTGATCGGGACGTTTTGGGGGTGTTTCGTCGAATGGTCGATCGGCGCGATCAGGCAAATTGAAGCGGGCGGGTGCGATCAAGAGGTCCAAATTCGCAAAGAAATCGCGGAAGGCGGATTGGATTTGAGTACGCACTCGCATGGCCTTTAAGTAATCGATGGCGGAGTAGGTCATCGATGCTTTCAGGCCGTCGATCTGGCTTTGATCGGCAAGTTGATCGACTTTGCCACTACGAATGAGCTGCTCGAAAACCGAAGCGCCTTCGGAATCGATGATCGTTCCGATGACGGGGCCATACGGGAAATCGGGAAGCTTGGTTTCAATCATTTGAGAGCCGAGGGAGCGGACTGCGGCGAGAGCCTTGACGAAGGCGGGGCGTAAGGGATCGTCAGGCCATTCGGTAAAGTCGATTTCGGCATATCCGACCTTGAGATCGCTAAGCTGCCGGTAGAATTGCGGCGTGTAGTAGAAGCTCTTGTGAGCCGAACCAGGATCGTTGGCGTCGGCTCCGGCGATGGCGTGCAGGACCAGGCCGCAGTCATCCGCGGAATGCGCGAGCACGCCGATTTTATCGAGCGTCCAGGAAAGCGCCATGGCCCCGTGGCGGCTGACCAATCCATAGGTAGGCCGAAGTCCGGTCACTCCGCAGAAACAAGCCGGAGTGATGATGGAGCCGGAGGTTTCCGAGCCAAGAGCGTAGGGAACGAGACCGGCCGCAACCGCAGCGCCGGAGCCGCTTGAAGACCCGCCGGACCAGTAAAGCTTATTCCAGGGATTCAAGCCAGGACCTTGCAAGGAGGCAGAGGCCGAACTGTATCCGCCCCCACCGGCGAGTTCAACCATCGACAGTTTACCGATCAGGACGGCCTTTTCCCGGTCGAGCCGGTCGATTACGGTCGCATTCGAATCGAAGATCTGGTCCGCAAACGGCTTCGCGCCCCAAGTAGTGGGAAAATTCGCGACGGCGATCAGGTCTTTTACAGCGTAGGGGATGCCTTGCAGCGGACCACGGAACCGTTCACGCTTGATCTCGCCGTCGGCGTCTTTGGCGGCCTTATGTCCTTGCTTGGCGAGTGAGCAGGCGAGCGCGTTATATTGCGGGCCGAGAGTATCGAGGCGCTTGACGAAGAACTTGGTCAATTCAACGGACGAAATTTCACGATTGCGCAAGGCGGCGCTGAGCTCGCCGATACTCGCAAAGGCGAGATTCGCTTCATCGAGCTTGAATTTCGGCTTCTTCATGAGCCGTCACGGATGGAAGGCGAAAGCCGGCTCGACATCCATGGGAACTTCGATTTTAGATAGGAGGCCGCTGGTCTCGCGGATGTCGGCATAAGCCTTTTGCAGCTTTTCCTCCGGAGTGGAAGCGGCTTGAGCGGGAGCGGGTGCGCCCTGCGGCGGAATCTTTGTGGCTTGCGCGAGGAGCGGAGTCGCACTTACCATGGCGACCCATTGGCGGCGGGTGATGTGCGGAGAGAATGTTCCGCGAGGACTCATGCGCACATTATAGATAGCGGCGCTCGAAGCCAGCCGTGACGGGATGCCGATCGTTATAGTTGGTGCTCGAGCGCGTTCCGCATAACCGAGCGTGGGGCGGATTCGCCGGTCCATATTTCAAACTGGCAGGCGGCTTGTTCGAGGAGCATCTCAGACCCGTGTATGACGGTGCGCCCTTCTTCTTTGGCTCGCTTCAGCAACAAGGTCTCGTGAGGATTGTAAACCATGTCCAGAACCACGTCCGCGGGGATCGCATCGTTGAAAAGGCATCCGTCCTCGTTTGGCGACATACCGACCGGAGTTGCATGCACAAGGACGTCATAGCGCCTCTGTTGCGCTTCTTTGAGCGTGACAGCTTCCGCCTTCACCACATTGGCTAGCGCTTGCGCGCGCTTCATCTCGCGGCCGGTTATGGTAATGTTCGAGCCCGCATCGGCGAGAGCGATTGCGGCTGCTCGCGCGGCGCCTCCGTATCCGGCGATCAGTATGGATGCATGGCCAAGAGAAATGCGACGACGAAGCGGTTTAAGCACTCCGTCGGTATCCGTATTCGTACCGCGCCATTTCCCGGCCTTGCGCCAAACCGTATTTACCGCGCCCAGACGCTTCGCCAGCGGTTCCACGATATCGAGATGACGAAGGATGCGCTGCTTGTGCGGAATGGTCACGCTGAAGCCATGGACCGGAAGAGCGGCAGCGGCAGCCATCCAATCCCCGAGCTGCGCGCTGGTGACCAGGAAGGGAAGGTAAACGGCGTCGAGGCGTCGGGTTTGGAAGGCCCGGTTGTGAATGAGAGGAGACTTTGAATGCGCGACCGGGTCTGCGATGACCCCGTAGAGGCGAGTTTGCCTGGTCAGCTTCTCGCAGCGATAGAGAGAATGCATCAGCTTAGCGGAGACTTGCCCGGGCGCGGTGCCTTCGGCTTCTGAAGGCGAGGCGTAAGTGTACAGGCATCCAAGCGAAGGCGTCAGGACGCGAGTGACAATTCCCACTTCCGACATGGCCAGAACAATGAGCGATGTCTCGCGATGCTCGCGGGCGAATTTCAGCACCCGCGCGTTGTCACTGGGCTTGCGCGCTGTAGTAGCGATTTTGTACGCGTCCGCGGCTATTCGCTCGAGCCTTCGCAAGATGCCATCGAGCGAAGGAGTGTTTTGGAAATTGTGATAGGAGAGGAACACAGGGGCCGACTGGCGCAGTTCAGGAACGGCGGATCTGGCTCGCTCCGCGGATTCAATTTCGAGATCGAGGGCGGCGGCGCCTGCTTTTCCGGCGGCGTGAAGAATCTCAATCTGCCGCTCGGGCGCGCCCGTGTAGCCACCTTGGTTCTCTTTGTGACGGCAGGTCGCGAGAATAAAGGCGTCTGAGTACTTCTTCCGGAAGTTACGAATCAATTCGACGCCAGCCGCCGGATCGGCCAGGCGATCAAGGCGAAATTCAAAGAAGGTGCTGCCGTCCTTGTACTCGCGTTCAGCGGCGCGGATCAGTTGCGAAGGAGTGGGTAGACCCAAAGCTACGCAAATGCGCGGGAGGGATCGAGGGAGCCGTGACATTGCGAGGCTGGGCTGGCACCGACTGGATCAGGATACTATGAACGCAAACGCAGGCCCAAGGAGAAATGTTTCAGGCTATCCGGTTTGCTCTTCCGGTGGTTCTTATCCTACTCGCTTTATCCGCGCAGGAGGCGATTGCGCCGGGTTACGACCAGCCCTATCGGCCGCAGTATCATTTTTCTCCTCGCGAGCATTGGACGAACGATCCCAATGGATTGGTGTATTTCGAAGGGGAGTATCACCTGTTCTTCCAGTACAATCCGTTTGGCGACGAATGGGGGCACATGAGCTGGGGACATGCGGTGAGCCTCGATTTGCTGCATTGGAAGCAATTGCCCGTTGCATTGCCCGAGCATGACGGGATTATGATGTTCACCGGCAGTACGGTGATCGACCGGGGCAATACGAGCGGCTTTTGCATTGGAGGGAAGCTGTGTCTGGTCGCTGTCTATACAGGGCATACTCCGGGAACCGGTGAGCGGCAGGCGCTGCAGACGCAAAATCTCGCGTACAGCAATGACCGGGGACGGACGTGGAAGAAGTACGGCGGAAATCCAGTCTTGGATTTGCACATGGCCGACTTTCGCGATCCTAAGGTTTTTTGGTTTGACAAAAGCGGCGAGTGGGTGATGGCTGTCTCCCTGCCGAATGATCGCAAAGTGCGGCTGTATGGCTCACCGAACTTGAAGCAATGGCATGCTTTGAGCGATTTTGGTCCCGCGGGCGCAACGGGCGGCCAATGGGAATGCCCTGAACTGTTCGAGCTGCCAGTGAACGGCGATCAAAACGAGAAGCGTTGGGTGCTCAAGGTGGGCCTTAATCCCGGCGCGCTTCAAGGCGGATCGGGCGAACAATATTTCATCGGCCGTTTCGATGGCGTTCGATTTGTGAATGAGAATCCATCGTCTCTCACGCTCTGGACCGACTACGGCAAGGATTGCTACTGCGCGTTGACATTCAATGGGCTGCCGCGGAATGAAAATCCGGTGATGTTGGGTTGGATGGATAACTGGCAATACGCCGCGGATCTGCCGACACAGCCTTGGCGGGGGCAGATGACGATTCCGCGGAAGCTTTCGTTGCGAACGACTCGCGAGGGCATACGGCTATACCAGGAGCCGATCGATTCGACGCAAGAGCTTCGCGCCGGCCATTTTGGAATCAGCCGAATGAGCATCGACGAGATCAACCGGGCTCTCTTCAGATCGAAGTTCGACGGGCGGCACAGCTTTGAGTTGCGATCCACCATCTCCTTGGGAAATGCGCGGGAAGTGGGCTGGAAGTTGCTGGCTGAAGACGGGACGGCGACGATTGTCGGCTATGACCGCCAAGCGCGGAAATTTTTTGTGGATCGCACGCACTCCGGGCTGGTTAAATTCAGCAAAGATTTTGGTGCTCGGATGGAGGCGCCGTTGTCGCTCGAAGACAACGTATTGCGTCTGGATGTTCTCGTGGATCGATGCTCACTAGAGGCCTTTGCCGATGCGGGAAGAATCGCGATGACAAACCTGATATTTCCACCGCCGGGCGCGCGCGGCTTGTCAATTTACTCAAAAGGCGGCCCGGCCGGAGCGGCATCTGTGGACGTGTGGGACCTTCGCTCGACCCACGCGCTGGATTCAGCACGGGAGGCGATCCAATGATCCGAGGCAAGATCTGTTTTTCTTTGATAGAGTGGGGAATCGTGAAACGCACAATGACTTACTCAAAGTCGATCGCAACGTGGGCCGGCCTTTGCCTGGCGGTCATCCTCATTGCCGGCGTGGCCTCCGCCCGGCAGTCCAATGCATTGGTTGGCAAGTGGAAGATGGTTTCCACGACGGACGACGGCAGTGAGGTTCCGTGGAACTTATCGATCACCTATGAAGAAGGCAAATACGGCGCAACTTCGAGCGCCGATGGCGGCGAGGGTCCGGTAAAGGATCTCAAGGTTGACGGAACATCGGTTCATTTCCGCGTACCCTATCAAGGCGACGAGTACGACATCGATTTGAAGCTGGCGGGAAACAAGCTGGCGGGGACCTGGTCGGGAAATGGCGCTAGCGGAGACACCAAGGGTGAGAGAGCGGTTGCGCCGGAGCACTAATCCGAGGACGCCGGAGGCTCATCCGGAAAGAAGACCAACCCAAGCTGATAATCGGTGAATTCTCCTGAACTCGTAATGATAAAAGCGGAAGTGATAAAACCCCGCGCCGCTGAAAATTGACCTTCTCCGCCGTCGATTTTCCAGCTTGATGTTCCGGTTATAGTGCCGGGTTCGATGTCCGGGTCAAAATGCCCGTGATCGATGACAGAAAACCGCAACACGTGCTCGCTTTCCTCGCCGACGCTCAATGTGCCGCTTCCCTGGAAAGACGCCGCACCGGTCAAGTGGATCTCGGATTCAAGGAAAGCAAGTTGTCCATCGGAAGCCTGTAGCTCGGATTCTACGCCGGAAGCCCGAATCTTCGTGATAACGACTGAACCGGTCGCGCTGGCAGTGGTCCGAAGCAGCTTCGGATCGGCGGTCGAGGGCGATGTCTTGCCCCGAAAATGCATGGTATAGAAAATTTTCCGCATACGCATGGGCCTCTGCACACAGAATATTAGATTGTGCGCCTGCCTCTGAATTCATGACTCGACTGAAGCACTCGATTCTGGTTCTCTGTGCCGCGTGCTGCCTGGTAACGGCGCTCGCGGCTGAAACTGTAGACGAGATCGCGAGCGCCTTCGCGCACCCGCCGGATGATGCTCGCATTATGATGCGCTGGTGGTGGTTTGGACCAGCGGTAGAGAAGCCTGAGATCGCGCGCGAGTTGCACATCATGCGGGACGCGGGAATCGGCGGAGTGGAGGTGCAGCCGGTGTATCCGGTTGCGCTGGACGATCCAGACCACGGCATTCGCAATCTGCCTTATCTTTCCGATGCGTTTCTCGATCACCTCAGCTTCGCAGCGGATACGGCGCGCAAGCTCGGGATGCGCATCGACATTACGCTCGGGAGCGGCTGGCCATACGGAGGCCCTCACACTGAGATAACGAACGGCGCGGGGATGCTGCGCTGCGACCGCGTCATGGCGCCCTCGGAAGCAAGCTCTTTGCCGCTACCATCGCTCGAGGCGGGGGAGAAGTTCCTTGCGGCTTTTCTAGCGCGCGGAGATCGGCGTCATTTTTCTTCGGAAGGGATTCAGCGTCTCGACCGTATCGAAGCTGGGCGAATCGCGCTGCCCCCGAATCGCGGCGGCCCGCAAGTGGTTCTGTTCTTTATTTCCAGCCGCACGGGCCAGCAGGTCAAACGGGCGGCGGTGGGTGCTGACGGTTTCGTTCTGGATCACTACGACCGCGCGGCCATTGAAAATCATTTGCGAACGGTTGCAGACCGCCTGATACAAGCTTTCGGAACTCATCCGCCGTACTCCGTGTTCAGCGACAGCCTTGAAGTTTATGGATCGGATTGGACGGGCGATTTCCTGGAAGAATTTCAAAAACGAAGAGGCTATGATCTAACGCCCTACCTTCCCGCTCTGGTGGGAGATATCGGGGCGAAGACGATGGACGTTCGCCACGATTGGGGCGAGACGCTCACGGAACTCGCGAATGAACGATATTTGGCTCCTATAGAAGAATGGGCGCGGCGGCACGGCACGCGCTTCCGTTCGCAGACGTATGGGATTCCGCCGGTGATCTTATCGAGCAATGCACTGGTCGATTTGCCTGAAGGGGAAGGCTATCAATGGAGACAATTCGCGCCTACGCGCTGGGCTTCTTCCGCTAACCATCTGTATGGCCGGCCGGTTACATCGTCGGAAACCTGGACGTGGCTGCATTCGCCGGTATTTCGCGCTACGCCGCTTGATATGAAGGCGGAGGCCGATCTGCACTTCCTTGAGGGCGTCAACCAACTGGTTGGGCATGGTTGGCCCTATTCGCCTCCGCAAGCCGGAGAGCCGGGATGGCGATTTTATGCAGCCGCGGTATTCAACAACCACAATCCGTGGTTTCTCGTGATGCCCGACATCGCGCAATACTTGCAGCGCGTGAGCTATGTGCTGAGACAAGGCAATTCGGTAAATGACGTCGCTGTATACCTGCCGACGGACGATGCGTGGGCACGCTTCGAGCCGGAAAGAATTTCTGTGAGCGAGCAGATGAACGAGTTGCTCGGCCCGGAACTGATTCCGCAGATTTTGGACGCGGGTTACAGCTTCGATTTCATTGACGACGCCGCGATCGAGCGGCTTGGCGTGAAATATCCAATTCTCGTTTTACCGAAGGTGGAGCGAATGCCCGCGAGGACGAAACAAAAATTGGAAGAGTACCGGCGAGGCGGTGGAATCGTAATCGATTCGGCGAGCCGCGGCGCGGGCGTGAATTTAGGACAAGCGCTGGTAACCCTTTACAAACCCGATTTCGTGACGTCGAACCCGACCATCGGATTCGTTCACCGCAAGCTCGCGGATGGAGAAATCTACTTCATCGCGAATACAGGCAATAAAGCGGTCCACACTCTCGCTCGGGCGCGGGTAAGCGGAATGACTGGCGAGTGGTGGGATCCATTTACCGGTGCAAAGAACGATGCCCGAGTAGCCGCCGATGCGATACCGCTGGAGTTCGCGCCTTACGAATCGCGCATCCTCGTTTTTTCACACCAGGCTTTTTCGCACGGCCCGGCAGAGCGGCCCCAACCGGAAACCGCTTCTAGGGAATCCATGAGTATCGATCTGAGTTCGGATTGGAAGGTCACGTTCGAGAAGCTGGGCCGCACGATCGAAATGAATCGACTGAGATCCTGGGCCGATGACGAGCAGACGCGCTTTTACTCCGGGGAGGCGATTTACGAGAAATCCGCCGTTGTTCCCGAGAGCATACTCGATGCGCCCGAGGTTGTTCTTGATTTTGGACCGGGAACGGTTCCGGCTCCGCACCCGGGTCCCCTTACGCAAGGCTTCCGGGCGGATCTCGATAGTCCGGTGCGGGAGGCGGCGGTAGTCTACGTCAATGGCAACCGGGCTGGTTCTGTCTGGCATCCGCCGTATGAACTCGAGGTGAAGAAGCTGCTGCGGGAGGGAACAAACCAATTTCGAATCGTAGTGAGTAACCTGGCTGTCAACGAGCTCGCCGGCCAATCGGCGCCGGATTACCGACTGCTCAACCTGCGCTATGCGCCGTCTCGATTTGAGCCGCAGGATATGCAGACGGTGAGAGCAGAGCCATCCGGAATATTGGGAGCGGTAAAGCTGGTCACCAAGTGAAAGATCGCCAATGGCGACACATATTCAATTGTTATCTTCGAGCAACAAGACCGGAGCGATCCCTAAAGGAGCCGGGCAACCATCGGAGGATGTCTGAAGCGCCGCCGATGCGCCGTGCATTCGTCCGCTGAACACGTGTGGGTGAACCGAAACTTCGACTTCTTTCATCTGCAATTCCCCATATTGATAAACGGGAAATAACTCACGAGCGAATGAGAGCCGTTCCTGAACCACATAGGGAGTTTTGAGGGCGAGATGAAGCGCGTTCTCCCATGCGGATGAATTCATCTCCGCGCCCACGAAGACCCGCCGATCTCCCGTATCGTCGTTAGGACGCAAGACCAATTGCTCCCGAGTATGCCGGATGAACTCCGGGAGGTCGACGTCTTGGTCTTTATAGCGGGTCCGCTTCCGGGACACAACGCGGGTCCAGGGAACGAAACTGCGAATCAGCCTGCGATCGGAAAACGAGAGACTGGCTGTGACACTTTCGTCGGTGACCAGATCGAAAAGCGCTCTTCGCTGGGTAACCTCCGAGCGGAAGTTATTCACCACACAAACCGCGCGATTGCGATAGGCAAGCAGCAGTGGATGGGAGAGATCGAAATGAACCAGCAACTCGCGGGTGAGGAGACGGCGGAAAACGATATCGATTTCGAAGTCGCGCGCCCGGAGTTTTCCCTTTGAGTACTCCAGTTGATCGGGGGTGACGACCCGAGTGAGAGAGCCAGCCCGATTAAACAACTCCGAAAGAAGATGGCCTTCGCTCAAATCGGAGCCGGGTTGGTTTCCGAACTCCACGATGGCTATGGTGGGTTGATGCGAGCCGCCGAATTCCTTCCAAGCCTGAAGAACCGCCGCCAGCAAATGCTTCATCCTACCGATTTTCGATAGCGCGTAGCGCCCGCGCTTAAATTCTTTTACGATCGGAAGACTGAGGAAAAGATCGGCCAATGGATCGGAATAGGCAAAGGCCTTCGGTTTGCACGGGTCGAACCCTCCCAGGCTGAGCGAGCCATTCTGGACCTGCGCGTCCATCCTGGAAGTGACGCTAAAGCGTGAGTAACCGGACGGTATGGCGGCCAGCATTTTCTCGGCGGGGAGCATCTGGAGCCGATCCAGCAAGGAAGGGGAGCTGAGGGCTAGAGTCTCGATCCGGTCGATGATGGAATTCAGGTGCTCCGTCACCCGGGTGAGGGTTTCGAGCTGTCGCCGGGAAATGAACTGAGGCCTTAAAACGGAGGAAACGAGGCGCCCGGAATCGGTGAGATGCTGCGTTCGCATCTGTTCCTGAAGACCTTCCGCCCAAGCTAGATCACAGTAGCGGGGCTGCTCGAGGAGCTTATGATAGCGGGCGATTGCCTCACCGAGCTGCGCCATTAGTCGATTTCCGGGCCGTTTCTTGAGATTCAGTATGGCACGCGTAAGATTATTCTTCGATCAAATGGAATTTGGATGGTTTCCAGTACTTCCCAGGCCTCTTATTCTGCGAGCGATCAGAAAGGGGCAAATAAGGTTTGACATATGACAGAGCAGTTTGAAATAAGCCCACAGAAGGCATACGCCAGGTTGTCCCAGGGAAGGCGCGCGATCATGATCGATGTCCGTGAGCCGGAAGAGTTTGCACTTGCGCGTATTGAGGGTGCGCAGTTCATTCCGATGCAGTCCGTGCCAGCGGAACGCGAGCGGATTGGGCGACTCGCGGAAGACGGGGATTTGATGGTGATCTGCCATCATGGCGTCCGCAGCCTGCAAGTGGTTGTTTGGCTTCGTGAGTACGGGGTCGGGAACTGCTTCAGCGTGGCCGGTGGAATCGACCGCTGGAGCCGGGAGATCGACCCGGCAGTTCTAAGATATTGAGTCGCAAGGGACGAGTGCTAGAGGAGAACCCGCTTTCCACGCCAAGAGAGATTAGAAAATCAACTTCAGAGCGAACTGGATTTGGCGGCCAACAGCTGTCCCGTTACTGAGCTTGCCAAATACCGGCGAACCCACAGTTAGCGTAGGGCTGTTGGCGGAAGCAAGAAAAAACGTAGGTGTATTGGTCAGATCGAAAAACTCTGAACGGAATTGGAGCATGGAACGTTCGGTGATCGGGATATTCTTGAAGGCGGAGAAATCGGTGTTTACGGCCCCGGGACCGCGTCCGACGTGGCGGGCTGAGTTGCCAAAAAGCTGGATCGGAACTCCTGTGTTGCTGAGGACGGTTCCGGGAATAGAAAATGCCGCCGGGTTAAAGTATTGATCGACACCTCCGTTTTCGTACATGTCGACTCCCGATATTCGATCAGGTACGTTGAACGTGGCGAAAGTCGGTGGAACGACCGCAACTCGAATGTCAGTCGGAAAACCGCCGCGGAGAGTAGTGATTCCGTTCACCTGCCAGCCGCCAACGATTTTGTCGAGGATTCCTCCTCGGTTCAGAAAGGTTTTCCCCTTCCCGAAAGGTAAATCATATGCATAGCTAGCCACAAAGCGTTGAGGAATGTCCAGCGGAGAGGGGCCGTTGTCGCGATTTAGGTTGAAAGCATATAGCGGCAGAGAAGTATTGCCGTTTTGCGAATACGAACTGTCTCCGGATCCGTTCGTTTCAAGGTTCTTGGAAATTGTATAGTTGGCCAGCAGGTTGAAACCTTTTGAAAAGCGCTTCTCAACCTTGAAATTAACGGCTTCATATTCATTGTTAGCGGCGCCGTAGCTGATGCCCTGGGTGCCATTAATCTCCGGCGCGCTGCGGTAGGCTTGGGTGTTCATACCATCGAGCGCGTATTCGAATGGCACCTGCCCGAGATTATTGCGCGAGTCAAGATGGGTACCTTTCGCTCCAGAATAGGCCGCCTCCACGAGCCAGTTTCCTCCCAGTTGGTATTCGAGACTGAAATTCCACTGCTGCAGATACGGATTCGGACTGTTAGTAAGATTGTTTGTCTGAATTGTGAAGGCGCAGGCGTGCTGTACAGAACATTCGGCCAAAGTCGGGTCTTGCTGTGTAAATACGATTGGAGTATTCACAGTGATAGGTGGTGTCACCGTGCCACTCGCCGTGATAGTGGGTTGAACCAAAGTGGGCACGTTGGGAATATTCTCAGAAAAAACTGTTGTCTGATCATTTTGATCCCGCAGGCCGTAGAAAATGCCGTATCCGCTGCGCATGACAAGACGATTCGTCAGCTGATAAGCTAACCCGACTCGCGGCGAGAAGTTCTTATGATAGCCAGGCAAAATAGCGCGTGAGTACCCGTCCTGGCCGGGTATGATGAATTGCTGTACCGCAAAGCTATACATTCCACCCACGTTGTGGGCATCGACCGGCTGCGTGTAAAGGTCATACCGGACGCCAATGTTTAGCGTTAAGTGGGGAGTGGCCTTCCAGTCATCCTGTACGAATGCGCCAGCATAGATGGAACGCTGATTTCCCCAAGCGATCATGCTCGTCGACGGGTTTTCGAGCGCGGGAAATCCCGTCATAAAGTCAGCCCATGGATTACCAGATCTAGGATCGTTTGAGCTGGAGGTAAAGATCGAACCGAAGATATCCGTCCCGAATCCGCCGATCAGATTGTCAAAGTGATTCCGCCGGATGTCCACTCCTGTTTTGATAGCGTGATTGCCGCGTATGATCGTGACATTATCGACCCACTGGAAGACCTCTTCAATATTGAGATTGGTTGCGCCTCCCCCAAAACTGGAAAAGGTTGTCTGACCGCTAATCTGTCCCGTGGGACTGAAGGTCATCGTTGGGAAGCCCTGGACAAGCGTTGGAAATAGGCTTAAGCCAACCTGCTTCCCGAGCGCGGCGCCTGCCGCTCCAGCGCCAATCGTACTGCCATTCGAGTGTGTAAACCCGAATCGGAACTCATTGAGAACAGTTGGAGTGAAGATGTGAGTATCGCTAAGCACGGCGCTACGGCCGTATTCCAATTGCGTGTTGCCGCCGCCGAGAGGTCCAGGAAAGATTCCGGGATTCGGCTGCAACACATTGCTGAGCGAAACTCGCGCGAATAAGCTGTTGGCCTCGGTGATTTTTTGATCGAGGCGGACGTCTCCCTGATCGCCATTTACGGGCTGATTGGGAGATTCGAAATAGTTGCGGGCCAACGCGCCAGGGACGCCGAAGTTGGGTGCGGGGATCAGTTGTGCGATCGCCAGGCTTGTCGGATTGATCTGACTCATTGGGATCCGATTATTCGGAAACGGGCTGGCGATCACGGCTCCGGTTGGCCCAAGATGCCGAGACATCGGATTGTAGATCGTTTGGCCGAGCGAGGAAAAGTCGCCTGTCCGGAAGGCCATGGGAGGAATGTCGTAGACCTGTGAACCGGCGTTAGTGATTTTGCGCGTCCCCTGATAGTCAATGAAGAGAAATGTGCGGTCGTGTCCGTTGTAAATCTTTGGTACGTAGACTGGGCCGCCTAAAGCAAAACCGAACTGGTTTTGGCGGAACAAAGACTTGCCACGGCCTGCGGCATTGGAGAAGAAATTATTAGCATCGAGGTCGTTATTGCGGAGAAATTCGAAGAGCGTGAGGTGAACATTATTTGTTCCAGCTTTGATAGTGGCGCTGACCACGGATCCGGCCGAGTGCCCGAATTCTGCCGCGAAATTGTTGGTGATGACCTTGAATTCCTCCAAAGCGTCCACAGAGGGCGTAATGAGAACACTGTTCCTGCCGATGGCGCCATTCCATGTAGTAGTGTCATTCGATATTCCATCGAGCAGGATTTCATTGCCGGAAAAACGGCCTCCCCCGGCGGCGAATGTTTGGTTGGTTCCGATGCCCGTTACTTCCGTTGTATTGCCTGCCAAGAGACCCAAGGCGAATACATTCCGGCCATTCAGCGGCATGTCCACCACCTTGTCGTTCTCGATGACTTGGCCGATTGAGGAATTCTCCGCATTGACCAGGGGCGCTCGGGACTGCACCTCCACGGTTTCGGAGACCGCACCTGGATCCAAGCGTATCGGCAGCGCGACTGTCTGATCCACCGAGAGCTGGACGTCTGCGAGAGTCGATTGCTTGAATCCCTGGTATTCCGCAGAGACGTTATAACTACCGATTGGCAACAGAGGAGCGAGGAACTCGCCTCTCTCGTTCGTTGTCACCACACGGGTCTGGCCAGTTGCCACATGGATGAGTGTCACTTTCGCACCCACTATTACGGCTCCGCTCGAATCTTCTACGATGCCGCTGATGTTTCCGGCCGCCGTCTGCGCAACGCAGACGGTGCTAATAAGGACGAAGAGCAGAACCAGCACTGCGATTCTCGGGATCAGAGACCACATAAATTATTCCTCCGCGATCAATAGATTATGCCGTCAGAACCGGTCCACCGGTCAACGGCAAAGTGAGAAGGAGTACGAGTGGTCTATATCAAAATCCAACAAAATGGCTGAGGGGATTCCCATCGCGGCCGCGAACGGATAAGATGTTTGTCGATGTTTATCAAACTCGATCGTTCTTCAGACGTCCCGATCTATATGCAGATCAAGGAATCGGTGCGAGGCCTGATTGGACGAGGGACTCTGCAACCGGGCGAACGGTTGCTTAGCACTCGCCAGCTTGCCGAGAAGCTAGGAATTAATCGAATGACGGTCGAAGCCGCATTCAGCCAGTTAGAAGCAGACGGTCTGATCACGTCTTACGTGGGGCGTGGCGCGTTTGTCAACCGGCTTGCGGCGACATTCGAAACCGCCCCTAAGCCTGCGAACGTGGATTTCGACGCCGTCTCGCACTTATGGGCGCCAATGTTCATGGACGAGCGGTCGGTACCGATGACATTGCCAACGATGGCTGCGCGGAATGGAATGAAAACTATCTCTTTCATGTCCGCCGCTCCGGGCCCGGAATTCTTCCCAGCAATCGATTTCCGGCGATGCGCTGATTTTGTGCTGAAACGCCGTATCGTCGAGATCAGCTCTATTGGCTCTTCCGACGGCTTGGCATCGCTCAAATCTTTCTTGGTGCGATGGTTCGCTCAAAACGGCATCGCAGCGAGCGAGGACGAGATCGTCATCACCACTGGGTGCCAGCAGTCAATGAACCTAATCCGTAAGGTATTGATCCGGCCAGGCGATTCGCTTGTTCTGGAGAATCCTACTTATCCTGGAGCGGTCGCTGCACTGGCGCCCACTGCGCCGTTCTCTGTCCAGCGTTTGGAACTGCCAATGCGGGACGATGGCCCCGATCTGCGAAGTATCGCCTCTCTGCTGAGTCGCAATTCCTGCAAGCTGATCTACTCAGTACCCAACTTCCACAATCCGACCGGCCGGACAATGCCGCTCGATGCGCGGCGCCGGCTCGTCGCGCTCGCCAGCCAGTTTCGGGTTCCAATTATCGAAGACGACGTTTTCGGCGAATTGCATTATAGCGGACCGGTACTGCCTACACTCCGGTCTTTGTGTCCGGAACTTGTGATTTACATTAGCAGCTTTTCAAAGATGCTGACGCCTAGCCTTCGGCTGGGTTGGATACTCGGTCCCCGATCGGTAATTCAACAGATAATGAAGGTCAAGCAGTCGGCCGATTTGCACACAAACTTGCTGATCCAGGCGACTATGGATGAGTTCTGCCGCCGCGATCTGCTGAATCACCATATGAAGCGCGTGCGCCGTCTTTTCATGAAACGGCGCGACGCCATGGCTCAGGCGCTCCACAAGCACTTTCCGTCCGATACCCGATTCCATGTGCCCGAGGGTGGCCTCTCAATGTGGGTCTCTCTCCCCTACGATTTTGATACGGCGGAACTGCAGCGTTTGGCCGGAGAGCAAGGTGTGCAATTTTTGTCGGGCGCCACGTTCTATTTCCGTTCCCCTGTGCACAATTCGTTGCGCCTTAGTTTCGCCGGAGAACCAGGGCCGCGGATCGAGGAGGGTATCCGGATGATTGGCACATTGCTGCGGAGCCGAAGGTCGCGTGCTTACTTCAACACAAAACGAGAAAGCGACAGCTCACGGCCGATTTTGTAACTGCCTCTCCTGCCTCGATCACGCGTAGGACGCGTTCTAGCCGCAAGGAAGTTGGCCAGCCACTTCCACTCTTTTTGCGGCCAACCACTCTCTTGCAGCTATTGACACTAACCAGCAAAAGCCATTAACTAGACTTTGTGTCACGCTGCTACGATGTCAATGCCAGCCAGTTCGTACCCAACGCAAACACACAGGGGGTATAGTTGATCGGCCATTCGGGAGTCTCTCGCAGGCTTTTTCTCAACAAAATTATCGGTAGCTCTGCTCTTACTGCAAGCACTTTAACCGAAGTAAAAGCTGCCTTCGCGAAGTCCCTGCAGCCGTTGGGTGATTCGAATGCTGCGCACCTGGGAGGGGACACAGACGAGGGGTATTGGGATAAGATCCGCAAGCAGTTCTTGTTGCAAGAGGATTTGGCGTACCTCAATACTGGCACTCTGGGGCCGACGCCGCGCGTGGTAGTAAATGCCATGAACGAATATTGGCATCTAATGGCGGTTAACCCCAACGAAAACAGTTTGGTCCTTCAGGACCGCCAGGAGCAGATCCGGATGAAGGCGGCCGCTTTCGCCCACGTCACGCCGGACGAGATCGCGATTACCCGTAACACGACGGAGGGCACGACGATTCTGACGCATGGGCTCGACATGAAGCCCGGCGATGAGGTGCTGATTACTCAGTACGAGCACAACAGCCTTCGCGAAACGCGGCACAGACACGCCAAACGGTTCAACTATGTCGTCAACGAAGTCCAATTCCCGATGCCATGCACGAACGAACAGATCGTGAAAGCATTCGATGCGGCCATAACGCCTCGGACCCGCGTCATGCATTTCGCAAACCCCCTTGGAGGGTATGGCTGCTTCACGCCTGTAAAGGAACTCGCAGCACTGGCGCACAGCAAAAAAATCTTCTGTTTCGTTGACGGAGCGCATACCCCTGGTATGGTGCAGTTCAATCTTTCAGATTGGGGGATCGACGGTTTTGCATGCAATTCGCACAAATGGCTCTGCGGCGCTGCCGGCGCGGGCCTGCTTTACGTGCGGAAGGATATTCAAGACCGGATTTGGCCCAATATCGATATTGCGCATGGGGACCCGGTGGGTGCCCGAAAGTACGATCAGTTGAGCCGGCGTCCTTGGCCCTGCGTGGCTGCGCTAGAGGATATACTCGATTTTCATAACGCGATCGGCCCGGCGAGGCTGGAGCAACGCACTCGCGAGCTCGGCTCGTACTTACGCCGCAACGCAGTTGAGATACCCAAGGTGAAAATCTATACACCGATGGATCCATCCATGTCCTGCGGCAGCACTACGCTCGGCATTGACGGCGTACCGGGTATGCGGTTTAGAGAATATTTGCGGCAGAAGTATGACGCATACGTTCCCGCCGGCGGGACCCATCTTAGAATTTCGACACATTTTTTCAACACTTTCGAGCAGTGCGACCGTGTTCTGAAAGCTTTGAAGGAATTGTCCTCTGGAGCCGCCTGAAGTGACAGAGGATCCGCTAGAGTACTCGCGGCGCAAATTTGTCGCTCGTTCCGGAATGGCCTTCGCGACGCTTCCCGCGGTGAAGGCAGCCTTCGCAAAGACTGTAGACCAAGTTGCTAAATCGAGTGCAAGTTGGCGCACCGACGACGGCTACTGGGACCAAATCCGCAAAGAATTCATGCTGGAGGACGGGCTTGCGTACCTGAACAACGGCACCGTTGGCCCGACTCCCAAAGCTGTATACGAAAATCTCGTATCTTATTGGCGGCTCATGGCAGTCAATCCGAACGAGAATAGCGCGATCCTGCAAGGCCGCATGGACTTGATCCGCCACAAAGCAGCGCAGTTCCTGGGAGCGTATCCGGATGAGATTGCCATTCTTCACAACGCTACGGAAGGTAACAATTTAGTGGCGCAGGGTGTCGATTTGAAGCCGGGCGATGAAGTGCTGATCGGCTACTTGGAACACGATAGCAACCGTCAACCTTGGCGATTGAAGGCGAAGCGCGGCGGAATCGTCGTAACCGAGGTTCCGATCGACACGCCTCCGAAGAGCCCGGAGGAGATCGTTCATGCCTTCGAGTCGGCAATCACGCCGCGTACACGAGCCATCTCCACGACTCATTGCGATACGGTGATTGGCAACTATTCACCTATTAAGGAACTGGCACAACTTGCCCACGCCAAAGGGTTGTTCTGTTTTGCGGACGGTGCGCAAGTGAATGGCATGATTCCGGTGAACGTACACGAACTAGGAGTCGACACATATGCGACGACATGCCACAAATGGTTGTGCTCACCGGCCGGAACAGGTCTACTCTACGTGCGCCGCGATATGCAGGAGCGGATCTGGCCGAACATCGTAACTGAAAACTGGTGGACGCTTAAGGATTCCCGCAAATATGAGCATGTGAGCCGGCGCCCGTGGCCGGTAGTTGCCGCGCTCGAAGACGCCATCGATTTCCAGAACGCTATCGGGCGCGAGCGGATCGAGTTCCGCATCCGCTCGCTTTCCAGCTATTTTCGTAGTCAAGCGGCGGAGATTCCGCACGTAAAACTCTACACGTCGAACGATCCTCGATTGTCCGGTGCCTTGACGAGCCTGGGCATGGACAATGTTTCGCCTTTGAAATTGCGCGAGTATCTGCGGCAACGCTTCGACGTATACACTGCGGCGCGCAGTAGGGGAACCCGATATCCCGCCGATCCCCATGGCGTGGAAGGGATTCGCATCTCAACTCATTACTACAACACTTTCGAGCAGGTCGAGCGGGTACTACAAGGATTACGTGAGCTGTCGAGCGGCAAGGCGTAGGAGCCGCGGTACACGCGTCGGCGAAAGATGACAATTATGGAGACTGGAATGTCAGATCAGATGACTGCGCAAAGCGGCGATGACCATCAGGCCGCTGTACGATCGAAATCGAAGAGAAAAGAACTGAGAAGTGCCGCTGCCGCGCTTCCGATGGGTCCATACTCGCAAGGCATCCAGGTGGGAAACCTCGTGTTTGTGGCTGGCGAGAAGGGAATCGATCCAAACACCGGCAAACTGGTTCCTGGTGGAATCTCCGCCGAAACGCGGCAAGCTTTCGAGAACATCAAGGCTATTTTGGCGGAAGCAGGCGCCACGTTGGATGACGCGGTAGCATCCACCGTGCACATGACGGATCTCAGCGAGTTCCAAGAAATGAACCGCGTTTACGCCGAATACTTTCATGAAGCGGCGCCAGGACGTACGACCGTTCAAGTTGCTGCGTTGCCAGGCGGCGCGCACATCGAAATCACAATCACGGCTGTTCTTTGACTGGCAGCATTCATCGACAGTGAGCCAAATAACTGGAGTGTTTATGAGCTTCGGATGTCTGGGACGTAGAGTGCCCATCTCGATGTAGACTTCGGTGTTCGGCAGATTCAAGTTTCTAGCAAAGGAGAGGGTCGTTCAATGACAAAGATAGGATTCTTGGGCTTGGGCATCATGGGCAAGCCGATGGCGCAGCACCTTATCGAGGCCGGCCATGATGTGGCGGTCTGGTCTCACACCCAAGGCAAAGCGCGCGAGTTCGCGGACTCGCTGCAAGCCACGTTTTGTAGAAGTCCCGCTGACGTGGCGAAAAACGCGGATTGCGTTTTTCTTTGCGTTGGCGACACAGCCATGTCCAAGGAAGTCATCCTAGGAGAGAGTGGCCTGATCAAAGGGGCCTTCCCTGGACTGACCATAGCTGATTGCAGTACCGTGTCCCCGACCGAGAGCTGCCGGATTGCCGAGAAGCTGCGTGAACGCCAAGTCGATTTTCTGGACGCGCCGTGTACCGGATCCAAAGCTGGCGCAGAAGCTGGCACGCTGACCTTCATGATCGGAGGAAAAAAAAAGGTCTTCGAACAGGTTCGCCCCTACTTCGAAGCCATGGGAAAGTCTTTTTATTACTGCGGAGGACAGGGTGCGGGCCTTCGTGCAAAATTGATACAGAACCTGATCCTCGGAAACTTGCTGCAGGCCTTCAATGAAGGCTTCGTCCTGAGCGCTAAGGCTGGCGTTAATCCCGATTTGATGCTTGACATCTTGAATAACAGCGCGGCCCGATCCGGCTTGATCTCCGCCAAGGCGCCCGCTGTGTTTCGCCGGGATTTTTCCACGAACTTCTCGGTCAAATGGTTGGAGAAAGATATGGCGCTGATGCTTGATCTTTCCAGAGAGTTGGGAGTTCCTCTTCCGCTAACCGCCCTCTCTCAGCAGTTCCTTGAAATGGCCATCGCGAGAGGCTATGGCGACGACGACATGTGCGGGTCAATTCGTGTTCTCGAGGAGATAACCGGATGTCAGGTTGGGCAAAATGCGGCAGTGCCGGCGTGAATGCCAATTAAAGTAGCTAAGGGAGTGAGATGAGTATTACGGATGATGATCTATCCAACCGCAGAGATTTTCTGCGGAATACGGCGATAGCCGGGTCTGCCCTGGCGCTGTCAGGCGAACCCATAGCTGCCAGCGCTTCCGAATCGGAGGACTGGTTTGATCGCCCTATGCGCTGGGCGCAGTTGACGCTTGTGGAAGATGATCCGGGCAAGTACGATCTCAACTTCTGGCTCGATTACTTCAAACGCACGCATTCGGATGCCACGTGTCTCAGCGCCGGAGGGTGCGTGGCATACTACCCGACTAAGATCCCGCTCCACTATCGCAGCAAATGGCTCGGCAATGCCGACGCATTTGGCGATCTTGTTTCCGGCTGCCGCAAGATGAACATGGTCGTGATCGGCCGCACCGACCCGCACGCCGCGCATCAGGATGTATACGATGCGCATCCCGACTGGATTGCCGTGGATGCAGACGGCAAGAAGCGGCGGCACTGGGCCAGCCCAGATCTGTGGGTGACGTGCGCTCTCGGTCCTTACAATTTTGAATTCATGACCGAGGTAACCAAAGAGATCATGTCCATGTACAAAGTGGACGGCATCTTTAGTAACCGTTGGGAAGGTTCCGGTATGTGCTATTGCGAGCACTGCCAGCAGAACTTCCAATCGAGCACAGGCTTAGCCCTTCCTCGCACAAACGATCCGCAAAACCCGAGTCGCCGTGCCTACATTGTGTGGAGGCAGCAGCGCTTGTTCGAGCTCTGGAATCTATGGGATTCGGAGATTCGCAAGATCAGTCTTGGGGCTCGTTATATTCCGAACACCGGCGGGGGCGCCTTGAGCGATCTCGACATGAAGCGAATTGGCGAACTGGCCCCCACCCTGTTCGCCGACCGCCAGGCCCGCGAGGGTCTCATGCCCCCGTGGGCGAATGGGAAGAATGGAAAGGAGTACCGTGCGACGATGGGCCGCAAGGCAATCGGCGGCATATTCGGCGTTGGCGTGGTAGGGCCCCACCGCTGGGAGGACTCTGTTCAGAACGGCCCTGAAATCCGGCTGTGGGTACAGGACGGAATAGCAAACGGCTTGCGGCCATGGTTCACTAAATTCTCGGGCACGCTTCATGACCGGCGCTGGCTCAAGGTTGTGGAGGATCTCTATGGCTGGCACTATCGGAACGAGCATTATCTTCGCAACGAGGATTCACTGGCGCGGGTGGCGATGGTCTATTCGCAGCAGACTGCGCAATTCTATGCCGGCCCGCAGGCACGCCGCGAAGTTGAGGATCATACGCTCGGCTATTACCAGGCGATGATCGAGGCGCGTATCCCGTTTGAGATGGTTCACGATCGTCTGCTGGATTCGGCACACGTCGATCAGTTCAAAGTGTTGATTTTCCCGAACATCGCGGCACTCTCCAACCAGCAATGCGACCAGATCCGCAATTACGTGAAACGCGGCGGCAGCATCGTGGCCACGTATGAGACATCGCTGCACGACGAGTGGGGCGTCCGCCGCCCGGACTTCGGCCTGGCCGATCTTTTCGGAGCTTCCTTCGACGGCGGTATTGATCAGCGAATGCAGAATTCGTATCTGCGGCTCGAGTCAGACCCGAGCACGGGAAAGCGGCATCCGATTCTCGCCGGGCTGGAGGACGCGGAGCGTATCATCAATGGAGTTTCGCGTATCCATACGCGAACGAATGACAGTTATCCTAATCCGCCACTCACGCTAATCCCTTCCTATCCGGACCTGCCCATGGAAGAGGTGTTTCCGCGCGTTGCCAAGACGGACACACCTGAAGTTTATGTCCGGGAATTCGGCAAAGGGCGTGTCGTTTACTTCCCGTGGGATATCGATCGGACCTTCTGGGAGGTTCTGGCCCCAGATCACGGGAAATTATTGCGCAATGCAGTCGAATGGGGAGCCAACGAGCCACATCCCGTTATGGTCGCCGGCCCCGGAACGTTGGACGTCACGATATGGCGGCAAAAAAACTCCATGACGGTCCACCTCGTTAACCTGACTAACCCAATGATGATGAAGGGCCCAATTCGGGAGTTCATTCCGACGCCGCCACAGAAGGTGACCATCCTGCTGCCAAAGGGAAGCAAGGCGATCAGGGTGCAATTGCTGGTCAGCGGCCAACGTCCAACAGTGCAGGGGGCAAACGGATCCCTCAGCCTGACGATCCCATCCATTGTCGATCACGAAGTAGTTGCAGTCGATTTATAACGCGAAGATTAGTGAGATGTGGATGCTGCGGGGCTGCGGATTTCTACTCCAGACAAGTCGGGGCTTGTGAAAAAAACCGGTTATCGCCTCAATTTTGCGCCGGAAAGTAGGCTTAGCCGGGAACCTCGGCCTTTTTCTCACGGGCCGACGCGACAGCTTCGAGGAACTTGCGGGCGCGCTCGGTAATGATCTCGTATTTTCCGTCGCGGACCGACGCGCCGTCCACCAGTTCACCACCCACGCCGACAGCGGCTGAGCCGGCATTCAGAAATTCGGCGGTGGTTTCCAGGTTAACGCCGCCCGTCGGGATCATTTCGATTTGAGGGAAAGGCCCTTTTAGAGCCTTGATATATTTGGCTCCGCCAACCGCACTGCAGGGAAAGATCTTAACTCCGTCGCCCCCGGCTTCCCAGGCGGTTAAGACCTCGGTAGGCGTCAGCCCTCCTGGAAAGATGGGTTTGCTGTAACGTCTTGCCATCTCTATGGTTTTGAGATTGAGGCTCGGGGTTACGAAGAACTGCACTCCGGCAAGGATGCAGATGCGGGCAGTTTCCGGATCGAGCACAGTGCCGGCTCCCAGAAGCATTCGGTCTCCGTAGCGGCAAGCGATCTTCTCCAGGGCCTGGATCGCATTCTCGACGGTCATCGTAATTTCAACGCAATCGATGCCGCCTTCGCACAAGGCCTCGACAGCGGCGACTGCCATATCCGCATTCGCCGTCCGAACGATGGGAATAATGCCGATTTCCTTAATGCGGCTCAGGATCGCACCGTGATTCACTTTATGAATTCCTCACGAAAATTGTAAGAGGCCGGGGCAATGACAGCCCGGCTAGGTCTTCAGCTTCTTTTTGAGCTTCAGGTTCAGGACCACTTTGGGATGGCTATCGAACACGCTGACTGTTTTCGTTTTGCTGGTTAGGCCGTTTGCCTCCGCGCGAAGCTCCCAGTTGACGTCCGTGCTTAAGCCATAAAAACGGTATTTCCCGTCTTGCTGAGCGACATAGGAACGTATTTGCAGCGTTTTGGTGTCTTTGAGCAGAACGATCGCTCCGGACACCGGCGATCCGCTGGCGTTCAGAATCGTACCTTCAATCGACCGCGTAGTGGCAGAGCCAGGCTCTCCTACCACCGAGGCCTGGGCCTGCCCAAAACACGACAGCGCGCCTCCCGCCAGCACAAAAGCCAAGAACAGACGCTTCACGACGCCGCGGGACTCAGTGCCACTCTTCTTCTTCCTCGTCCTTTTCCTCCTCGTCCCCTTCGTCATCATCGTCAAAGTCGAAGTCGTCGTCCTTCTCTTCTTCTTCGTCTTCGGAATGAAGCTCAACCGGGTTCACGCTAGCGACGGTGAGCGAGGCCCCGCACTCATCGCACGAAAGGACGTCGCCTTCGTCCAGTTCTTCCTCTTCCACGTCAATGGAAGCATCACATTTGGGACAACTGACCATAGATATTCCTTTTCTGAGCTAAACGCTAGAGATCAATATGGGTCTAAGTTCCCGAAATTTCGTTAGCCGTCAGAGCGACAGGCCACACGCCCGAATGGATCATCCGCGCGGGGCAACTGTTACATCGTTCAATTTCCGATCGTACGCCGCCAATTCTCCAGAGGATACGGCGACCAGAGTTTTGTCCATATCTTCGGAGGTCTCGATCATGCGCCGTAGATGCGCGGCCGCGAGACGCATGCACAGCGAATCCGTAAGTTTGCGGTGATGCTCGCCGGAAAGAGCCAATAGCGCCGGATGCGGCAGGGCAATTACCTTCTCCTCAGGATCGACACCATCGGCAGACACCAGAAATTTCACATCGACGGTGTCGGCGTGCCGGATGGAAATACCCGTCTGCAGCCAGCGGAATTGCACTTTCCACATGCGCCCAAACGGATCTGGACCGGCTTCGAAAAGCCGGCTCTGGTCGCTCATGACCCGATGCTAGCATGCACAGGAGCGCGGATGAATTCAGATTGCGGTCGACCGCTGGCCGACAAGGGAGAGCAGCTCATTACGGGTTTCCTGATTATGGCGAAAGGCGCCGAGCATGGCGCTGGTAATCGCGCCGGAGTGCTGCTTTTCAACCCCGCGCATCATCATGCAAAAATGCCGCGCTTCGCAAATGACTCCGACGCCTCTGGGCTTAATCAACTCCTGAATGGTTTCGGCAACCTGCTGGGTGAGACGCTCTTGTATCTGGAGGCGACGCGCGAACACGTCCACCAGGCGCGGGATTTTACTGAGACCGATGACTTTTGTGTTGGGCAAGTAAGCTACATGCATTTTGCCGAAGAACGGCAGCAGATGATGCTCGCACAAACTGAAGAACTCAATATCGCGGACGATTACCACTTCGTCGTACTTCACGTCGAACAAAGCGCCGTTAACGATATCGCGCACATTGGCGGAATAGCCACTCGTCAGGTAGCGGAGAGCCTTATCGAAGCGCTCTGGAGTGCGCGCTAAACCTTCGCGCTCCGGATCTTCGCCGAGCGCTCGCAGCACTTCTTTCATATAAGACGGGATCGGGGAGCCGGAAGACTTCGGCCGCAGCTCAACGACTGAAGCATTCTTTTTCGCGGGCGGCAGTTTGAGTTTAGGCATGGATGGTTATTCCTTCTGTCTGAGAATCCCGCGGGTGACTTTGGCCGAGGGCGCGCGGCAGAACTTCAAAACCGTTCCGATCGGTTTCCCGGATGTGAACGCGCAACAAGCACGCGTTAGAATCCGGGAGGTACGCCGTCCAAAACCGCTCGAGTAGGCGTGCGATAAGGAGCGCCATATTCTCAGTAGTGGGTACGGTTTCGGCGAATTCAGGTAAATCGAGATTGAGATTGCGATATGCGAAGCGTTGCAAGACCGTCTCCTGAACCAGGCGATCCAGCTTCGATAACGGAAGAATCAGGCCGGTATCCGGGTTCACGCTTCCGGCCGCTGTAACTTCGAGAACATAATCGTGCCCGTGACCAAACGGGTTATTGCATTTGCCGAATATCCGCGCATTTTCAGCCTCGCTGAGCTGGGGGGAGTGCAAGCGATGCGAGGCCGGGAAACGGTAGCGGCGCGTGACACTGATCATGCCGCAAGATCCCCTCGAACGACGTCCACGTACAAATCCGGAGTTTCAAAAAGCCTCACTTTCGCGAGCTTGGTGGTCGAGCTCGAAAGCCGGTCATCCAGCCGACGCCAGATCTCGCTTGCTACGTTCTCCGTGGTCGGAATCAATTTGTCAAAAGGCTCCACTTCATAGTTCAGAAACCGGTGGTCCATGGGATGAACTATTTCCCGCTCGAGAATCTCTTTCAGCGCTTTGAGGTCGATTACCATACCCGTAACCGGATCTGGATCGCCTTCGACAGTTACCTCCAGGACGTAGTTGTGACCGTGCCCGTGAGGGTTTGCGCCTTCTCCAAAAAGCTCCCGATTTTCCGTGTCGCTCAAGCATTTGATGCGGCAGACGTGAGATGCTGAAAATTCAGCTTTGCGCGTTACAAACATGGACGTTAATTAGATGCCTGAAGCAAAGCGTTAGATACTGGAATTATCCAGCAGTTTAGGGCCTGAAGTCCGCATTCCTGCTGATGAAGGGCCAACCCGACCGTGAACACAAACAACGCGTTGCGTGCGCTTCTCTCGACTCTGACGCTGATCTTCATTGGTCTGATCGTCTTCAGTCTGCGGGATACGTCCGCCAAAGAAGGCAGCCACGCCCCGGATTTTTCAATCACAACCGATCGGGGCGCGCGCATAACTCCGGACTCATTCGGAGGCAAAGTGCTGGTGCTGAATTTCTGGGCGACCTGGTGCCCGCCCTGCATTCAGGAGATTCCGTCGCTCAATCAGTTTCAAAAGAAGTTCGCGGGATCGGGAGTGGTGGTGCTGGCCATTAGCGTGGACAAGAACCCGCGGAAGTACCACGATTTTCTGAGCCGGATTCCGGTGTCATTCGCTACTGCGCAGGACCCGAGCTGGGACATCGGCACCGCCTATGGCACGTTCCAGATTCCGGAAACCTACATCATTCGGGATGGCCGAATCATGCGGAAGTTTATCAGCAACCAGGACTGGACCAGCGACGATATAACGCAATACGTGCAGAGTCTGCTCTGAACGCATTTAGCTATGGCCGTTGACCGCGAAATTGTATCGGCAATCGAAGCGGAGCTCGGGCCGGGCGCGGTCCTGTCGCAGCCTGCGGATCTCAAGCTCTACGAATATGACGGAGGAGTAGACAAGTCGCTTCCCGAAGTCGTCGTATTTCCGCGGACGACGGAACAGGTGATCGCTCTCGTCAAGCTGGCTCGCGATCGCAATCTGGCCATCGTGGGGCGAGGCGCGGGGACGGGCCTTAGCGGAGGCGCGATCGCCCGGGCGGGCGGCATGATCGTCTCCTTCGCCAGAATGAACCGCATTCTCGAGGTCGATATCGAGAATGAGCGCGCCGTGGTACAGCCGGGTGTGGTGAATCTGGATATCACAATGGCGGTTCAGCCGTTCGGATATTTTTACGCGCCGGACCCATCCAGCCAGCGAGCCTGCACGATTGGCGGAAATGTAGCGGAGAACGCGGGCGGCCCCCACACTCTTGCCTATGGCGTGACCACCAACCACGTGGTCAGCCTGGAATTCGTTCTGCCGGATGGAACGCTGATGGAAGCCGGCGGCAAGGAGCCGGATGTGCCCGGCTACGACCTTACAGGACTGCTTACCGGGTCGGAGGGAACCATGGCCCTGGTGACGAAAATCGGCGTGCGCCTGATGCGCCGGCCGGAAGCGGTGAAAACCATCCTTGCCGTCTACAACTCGACAGACGAAGCAGGCAATACGGTCGGCGAATTGACCGCGCGGGGAATCACTCCGGTAGCGCTCGAGATGCTGGATGGTCCCATGCTGCGGATGGTGGAAGCAGCCACTCACGCTGGGTATCCACTGGACGCGGCGGCGGTATTGTTGATCGAGCTTGAAGGGCTCACCGAAGCTGTGGAGGAGCAGGCTTCCGGGATCGGCGACGTTTGCCAGGCGTGCGGCGCTCGCGAAGTTCGCGTGGCGAAATCAGCCGCTGAGCGCGATCTGCTTTGGAAAGGCCGCAAGAATGCGTTTGGCGCAATCGGGCGGGTGAGCCCAACTTACTACGTTCAGGATGGCGTGGTTCCTCGCACCCAGATCGCCTCAACTCTACGCGCAATCGGCGAAATCGGCAGGAAGTACGGAATTCACGTCAGTAATGTCTTCCACGCGGGAGACGGCAACATGCACCCGATCCTGCCTTTCGATCCGCGTAAGGAGGGCGACCTGAAAAGAGCGCAATTAGCCGGAGAAGAGATTCTGGAATTCTGTATTTCCGTGGGCGGATCCATTACCGGAGAGCACGGAATCGGCATGGAAAAAATGGAGTTGATGCAACACTTGTTTTCGGACGATACGCTTGAATTGATCAAGCGTTTCAAATCGCTGTTTGATCCTTCCTGCCGTCTCAATCCGGGAAAAGTGCTACCCACCGGGAAAGGCTGCCTGGAGATCCGGCAACCCGCGGATCTGGTCATCTAGACTCGCAGCTCAAAACCCGACTCCCGCATGCCCTCAATGATGCGATTCCGGGTCTCAGTCACTTCTTCCGCGCTCATGGTGTGATCGAGCGCTCCCACTTCGAGACGATAGGAAACGCTCTTTTGGCCGGACGGCAGCGGAGGTCCATCATACTGCCGGATGAAGGCGATGGCGGCCAATGCGGACCCGGCCCTCCTCGCTAATTCATCCTGAATGACGCCAACTGGCATCTTAAGATCGGCGACCACAGACAGATCGAAGCCGCTTGTCGGGTATTTTCGTACGGCTGCGTATTTCACCACAACAGCGCCCGCCAGTTCCTGACTCACCCGCAGATCGACGTCGAACAGAACCGCGCGGCCTTCGATTCCCTCCTGGCGCAGAAGGGATGGATGAAGCTCAAAGATGCGTCCAATCACAACTTCCCGCCAGAAGATTTCAGCCGCTCGGGCGGGATGCTCATAATGGCGCGCCTCTATTGCGACCAAGCGAGCCGCTGGGAACAGGCATTCGATTACGCGTTTCAGCTCGAAGAAATCCTGCTCGTCGCCGCGCGAATTGTAAATAGCGGCGGCTGCGTGCCTGATCTCAGCCGGTAAGCCGGCGCCGGATTCCGGATGTACTTCATTGCCGATTTCAAAAATGCGGAATTCCGGATAATGACGGACATTACTGACAATGTTTTTGAAGATGCCGGGCAGCAAGCTGCGGCGTAGATGAGTGAGATCGGAGGCAATCGGATTGGCTACCGTAATGTGGTTGGCGTCGCTCGCGAGAAAGCGGTTCGCATCCGCTTCATTGATGAACGAGTAGTTATAGACCTCGGTGAAACCCTGAGCGGCCAACTGCCAGCGGAACTGGCGGAGATAAAGGCGCATGGGGTCCACAGGCGGCGGAACGCACGCGGCGAGCGGTGGAGCGGGAGTGATCTGTTCATAGCCCACCATGCGGCCGATCTCTTCCACCAGATCGTCTTTTCGAGAGATGTCTTTGGTGGCGCGCCAGGAGGGTACAGTGACGGTGAGTAATCCAGGAGCGGCTTCTGTGACCGAAAAACCCAGCGCCTCTAGAATCTCGCATATCGTCTGCCGGCTCACTTCTTTTCCGAGCTTGCGGACCACGAATTGAACCGGTAACAGAATGGGATCAACAGGCCGCAGAGGGCCGCGTTTGTCACTCGCGCCTCCGGCGATGCGGATGCCGGAGCAGACTTTGGCGAGAAGCTCGATCGCTCGCGCCAAGCCCCGGATGGTATTCTCCGGATCGAGCGATTTCTCGAATCGCATGGACGCGTCGGTTCGCAATTTGTGCCGCGCGGACGTCAGCCGGACACTGGAAGCTTGAAAATTTGCACTCTCGAGGACGATCCGCGTGGTAGCTTCCGATATCGCGCTGGGCGCGCCTCCAATCACTCCCGCGAGCGCTATCGGTCCGGAGGCGTCCGCAATCACGAGATCCGCGTTGCTGAGCGAATAGGTTTCGCCGTTGAGCGCGTGAAGCTGCTCGCCAGGACTTGCGCTCCTGACGAAAATCGTTTCTCCCGCCAGCTTATCGGCGTCAAAGGCGTGCATGGGCTGTGGCAATTCGGCCAATACGTAATTCGTTACGTCAACGATATTGTTGATGGGATTCAGGCCGATGCTTTGGAGGCGCGCTTGCAACCAAAGCGGAGACGGCGCGACCTTGGCGTTTTCAAGCACCAGAGCGCTGTAGCGAGGACAAAGCGCGTAATCCGCGATTTCGACTCCAATGGCGGATTGCCCTGGCGGCAGGAATTCAAGCTTGACGGGATCGGTGAACGAATTCCCGGTAAACGCAGCCACTTCCCGCGCCATTCCGCAATGGCCCCAAAGGTCGGGACGGTGCGTCAGGCTTTTGTTGTCGATCTCTATGATCCAATCCGGTGGAAGATCCGCAACGTGCTCTCCCGGCTCAATGCTTTCGCATTCCGCGGTTTTCATAGTGATCAGCCGCTCGAGCGCGGCGGGCTCCGTGCCCAAGCCCGATACGAGCTCGCGGATCCATTGATAGGAAAACTTCAAATCACTTTCCTTTGCAGACCGTCAAAACTGCGTCAAAAAGCGCAGGTCTCCGGCTTGAAGCTGACGAATATCGTCGATACCGTAGCGCATCATCGCGAGGCGGGTGAGGCCTAGCCCGAAGGCGAATCCACCCCATTCCTCGGGATCGATATTGCTCATGCGCAGCACGTTCGGATGAACTAATCCGCAGGGAAGCAACTCCACCCAGCCGCTGTACTTGCAGACAGGGCATCCCGCGCCGTCGCAGATGAGGCAGTGAATATCAAGCTCGAAACCGGGCTCGACGAAAGGAAAAAATCCGGGACGGAGCCGCACCGACACATCGCGCTTGAAGATGGAGCTGAGCAACGTCTTCATAAAGTAGATGAGATTGGCGACCGAGACGTCCCGATCGACCATCATGCCTTCGAGCTGGTAAAAAGTATGCTCGTGAGAAGCGTCCACCTCCTCGTTGCGAAATACCCTCCCAGGGGCAATCATGCGGAGCGGAGGTCCCAGTTTTCGCATGCCGCGCACCTGAACGGGCGAGGTGTGGGTGCGTAGCAGATGCCCGTTGGAAAGCCAAAACGTATCCTGCATGTCTCGCGCCGGATGATCCGCCGGGATGTTCAAAGCATCGAAGTTATGTTCTTCGGTTTCGACTTCCGGGCCATCGAGGACGGCGAACCCCAGAGAAGTAAATAGATCTTCGATTTCCTGCTGAAGCCGGGTGACCGGGTGCAGGCTGCCTGGACGAATGCCAGGCGCGGGTAGCGTTACGTCAATCCATTCCTGCGCGAGCCGCTCGGCCAGGCCGTCCTGCTCAAAACCGCGCTCTTTTTCGCCATACTCGGTTTCTAAATCTTCCTTTACCGAGTTCAGCAGCTTCCCCACGCGAGCGCGGTCATCCGACGCAAGCTTTCCTAATTCCCGACTGATCTGCGCCAACGTGCCTTTGCGCCCCAGCGCCTCGACGCGGGCTTGTTCTAAGCCTTCGAGCGAAATTGCCGAAGCGAATGCCGCGAGCGTGGCGCGCCGCAGCTCTTCTAATTGCGCGTCGAGCATCGCTTACTGCAACTTCGCGCCTAACTCTTCCAGCAATGCGGCGACTTCCTGCCTTCCGGCCATCAAAGCCAAATCGAGTGGACACTGGTTGTTGCTTGCTCGGACATTTATATTAGCTCCGTTCGCTAGCAACGCCTCGACCATTTCCCGGTTTCCCGCTTGCGCTGCCGAATGCAGCGCTGTCCATCCACCGTCCTGGCGCACGTTTGGATCGGCGCCTCGCCGCAAGAGAAGCAGCACAAGCGCGGTTTTACCGCCAGCCGCGGCGGCATGCAATGGAGTATTCTTCATAGCGTTCTTAGATACAGCATCGATCCGCGCGCCTTCATCGAGTAACACCTTCGCCAGTTCGGCGTGCCCGAAGAACGCCGCGAGATGAAGCGGAGTCCAGCCGTCGCTGCTATGCGCCTCCAGTAGAGACCGATCGCGACGGATGTCTTCGAGCACTTGAGGCTCTCTTCCGGCAACACTGGCGTTGAAAATATCGAGGCTGGGATTGAGGCTCAACAAATAGACCGCGATATCCTCTTGCCGGTAGTACTTGGCCAGCAGAAACGCGCTTTGACCTGTCTCATTTGTCGCTTCGAGCAGCGCTGGCTCCTCGGCAATAGCCGCGCGTACACCGCTCAGATCGCCGCGCTTTACCCGCTCATGGAAAGACTTTAAATCCGCCATGCTTACGCCGCCGGAAGAAATATCCGATCGGTCTTGTTTAATTCCCAATCCAGATGATTGATATAGAACAGCAGAATTTCCCGCTTGTATTTGGCTGAAAACTCATCGAAAACGCGCTGCTGCCAGCCGCTGGTGAGATACTGCTCCGGCTTCAAATCCTTGTCGAAAAATCCTTGGTCGTTGGGAATTCCGAGAAAATTCAGAATATCGACGATCATGCCCAGATGGGACAGAAGGAATACCTGGGAGAGATCCGTTGCGAACTCTTCTTCGCCGCTTTCGATGCGGGCCCAAAATTTCGGCTCCGCCTTCCGGAGCGATTCGGAGTTCAGCTTCACCAGGCGCGCCCGCAGCTTAAACCTTTCATAAACCTGATAGGTCTTCAGTTTGCCGATGGAGATGCCGCGCACGAGCTGGCTGAACACTTCGGGACCGAGCGCCAGATAGACGCCACACATCTGCATTGTGCCAAGAGTAACATAGCCCCACCTTGTTCCGGGTCCAGGGATCAGCCGTCAAGTTAATGATTATTAAGCGATTTGGGAGTTCTGCGATACAATCGGGGGTTTTGGGCCGGTCCCATCGAACTCATGAGTAACCTGATTGTGCTTGGAGCCCAATGGGGCGACGAAGGAAAAGGGAAGATCGTCGACCTCTTCTCCGATAAATTTGCGGCAGTCGCGCGCTATCAAGGCGGACACAATGCCGGCCACACGGTGTTTATCGGCAGCCAGAAATTCATTCTCAAGCTGATTCCGAGCGGTATTTTGCGGCCCGGCGTGCTCGCCGTGATCGGCAATGGCGTAGTAATCGACCCAGGCGCTCTTCTCGAAGAGATCTCGGGCTTGGAGGCGGCGGGAATCGATGTAAAATCGCAGCTTAAAATTAGTAACCGCGCGCACGTAATCTTTCCGTTTCACCGCACCCTGGAGAAGATTTCCGAAGGCCGGGAGGATCGTGTCGCAATCGGAACAACTTCGCGAGGGATCGGCCCTTGTTACGAGGACAAAATCGCCCGGCGCGGCATCCGGATTGCGGACCTGGTGGATGCCGATTTCGCGGAGCTCTACTGCTCGCTCGCCAAAGACAAGCAGGTCATCGCCGAGGCCTTCGATCTTACGGATCGGGTGGATTTTCAGGATATCCTGGACCGGTATCAGCGATTGGCGGATCAGATCCGGCCTCTGGCCTGCGATACCGCGCGCCTGCTGAACGGCATGATCGCCCAAGGGAAGAGCATTCTCTTTGAAGGCGCGCAGGGAACCATGCTCGATATCGATTTCGGCACTTATCCCTTCGTGACCAGTTCCAGCGCGGCTGCCGGAGGAGCTTGCACGGGCACTGGCGTCGCGCCTACCAAGATCGACGGAATCATTGGTGTTTCCAAAGCCTATATTACGCGCGTAGGCTCTGGGCCATTTCCCTCGGAAGATCTGACGGAGCTTGGCGAAAAAATTCGCCGCGCGGGAAATGAGTTTGGTTCGGTGACCGGACGGCCCCGGCGATGCGGCTGGTTCGACGTGCCGCTTCTGCGCTACACCGCTGAAGTGAACGGGTTTGACAGCCTGATCATCACCAAACTCGATGTTCTTGATGAACTGGATGAGGTGCCTGTTTGCGTCGCGTACAGGGTGGACGGCAAAGTGGTAACAGAGATGCCCGCCAGCACACGCCGCATGGAGGCCATCCAGCCGGTATTCGAGTGCTTGCCTGGCTGGAAGCGCTCAACGCAAGGGATCGCGCGATTGAGCGATCTCCCCCCCGAGGCGCGGCAGTATTTGAAATTCCTCGAAGAGAAAACCGGCGTCGAAGTAGGTTCGGTTTCTAATGGTCCGGAGCGCAGTGAAACCATGATCGTGCCTGGCTCAAAGCTGGAAAAACTTTTGAGCTAAGACCGCGTAGACCCCGCCGCAGCGGAGGCCCCGGAGGGCTTTTTCCCACGCCGCGCCGGTCTGACCGATTTTGCTTCCTGCGACCAGCGGCCCAACGGATAGGTGCGGGAATATCCGTCGGATTCATTGGTGATGGTGACGGTGATACATCCGCCGGAATCGCATTTGTATAATTCTTCAACTCTTTGCGCAGCGGTATCGAGGGAACGGATAACATCAACCGGCTTGAGATCCGCCGTAGGCTCCAAGGAAGCATCGAATGGGAACCGAATCTCGTCCCACAGCGTGATTTCGCCGGTCGGAGCGCCGCTCGCGCCGCGATGGCTGCACTCGAGGAATCGAAAATGGCCGATGTTGTGCACGGGAGAGTAATTACGGCGTATCGTAAGCGGCATCTCGCCGGGAGATGGTAGTTTGAGTCCTTTTTCAAACAGCGGATCGAAGATCACGCGCGAACCGGAATCCGTCTCGCGCCAGACGCCGAAGCAGCGCGCCAAACGCTCATTTACCTGATAGGTTCCAGGCTGGTCCGCCTGGATAGCCAATCCAATCGCCGTAGCCGATCGCGTGAAAGTGGAACGGTGCACGCGCCGCCCAAATCGCTCGCGCAGAACGCGCGCGACCAGCGGAAGCTCGCTTCCCCCGCCCGTGATGTACAAGGCTTCGAAGTCGCCTTCGTTCCGCTTAGACAGCAAGTCTTCAGCGGCGGCAATCGTCTCTTCTACAAAGGGCCGGGCTGCCTCATAGAAATCGGCCACGGACACCTGAACGCTGCCCCACTCCGGTTTCACGTGCTCCAAGTCAATCACCACCCGCCGTGAATTGGGGTTCAACGACTCCTTCTTGATACGGCATTCTTCGAGCAAGCGAAACCATGCTCCAGCCGAAAGATCGTCGCGGGCTGACGGGTCAATTCCAGCGGCTTCCAACGCAAGATCGGCGAGGGCTTGATCGAAATCGTCACCGCCAATGGCCGGAATTCCCTCGGATGCAATTACGTGATGAACGTTTTCGTCCAGTGTCACGAGAGAAGCGTCAAAGGTCCCACCGCCCAAATCGTAAACCAAAATTGTCTCCGGAACCGCCTTGGTCTGGCGCTGGCGATGGCCGAACTCGATGCTGGCCGCACTCGGTTCATTCAGAACGCCCAGCACCGTGAAGCCAGCCGCTCGAAAAGCTTCCACCGTGAGGAATCGTTGGTTGCTGTTGGCATGAGCCGGCACACCCAGGACAATCTCCAGGGTTGCGCTCGCCAGAATTCGCAAGTTCGAGCTCTCGCGCAAACTGGCGTAAAGCGATGCCGCGAGGCCGTTCAGCAAATCGAGCAGCCTGAGCCGCTGTTCGTCGATGGCCAACATGGTCTGAGGCCCAGCGTCTTCGAGCAGCCGTTTAATGGAACGGATGACGGTCCATGAGGTATCGGTCTGGGCCTCCCAGGCTTCCCAGCCATAGAGCCGCTCGGCGCCGCGAACCGCAATCAGCGATGGATACCAATCCGCCGTCGTCCCATCGGAAGCTTCGAAGGAAACGAGCGGATAATTGCCGCGGTCCGCCGCCGCAACCACAATCCGGTTCGTTCCGAAGTCGACACCCAGCCTCATTCTGTTATTTTAGCGGCGAGGGCGAAAGGCCGCCGCGCCGACAAACCACGAAAACCGCTTGACACCGGATGCGCTAGAATGAAACGCTCGGATACGGTGTAGTCCAGGGAAGGAACTCTCTCAATATGGCGCTCACGGCAAAGACTCGACGGGTCGGAAATGTGGCAATTGTGGATCTCAACGGGAAGGTTACGCTAGGTGAAAATACCGGAATTTTGCGGGACGAACTGAGATCTCTATTGGCCCAGGGGAACAAGAACATCATCCTGAACATGGCTGGCGTCGGCTATGTGGACAGCGCGGGTTTGGGCGAGTTGGTGGGCGCGTATACAACCGCAACCAATCAAGGCGGCGCGGTAAAGCTGCTGCACATGCAGGGCAAAATGAAGGATCTGATGCAGGTCACAAAACTGCACACCATTTTCGCGTCTTTTGAGGACGAGAAGGAAGCTGTTGCGAGTTTTGGGGCCGGCGCCTCGGCGTAGCCGGCGCTCTCGCTAATTGCGTTGCGGCTTCACCCGGTAATCGTTCACATTCGGCATTCTGATCACCCGGCACATCTCGAATAGCCGAGAGCGCGCCCGCTCTCCGACCCGTTCCTCGAGCGTGATCCGATACGAATGAGCTCCTGAGAGATCGGGCCTCTGGGTAACCGTGCCACCCATATCGGGATCGGGCAGGTTTGTGGTGGCAATCAGCGGCTTGCAATGGTTGTAGCGGTAGGTCACGATCGCGGTCACCGTATCCTCCACCCAATCGGTGACCCGGTGCGCGCCGAGATCGTCGAGCAGTAGAATCTCCGTCTCGAGCGCCACCCGGTATGCTTCGCGATCACTGGTGCCCAGCGTCTGGCTATATCCGGAACGAATCTTTTCCAGCAGATTCTGATAATCGAAAAACATACCTTCATGGCCGCGCGAGATCAGCAGGCGGAGCGCCGCGACTGCCAGATGTGTTTTGCCGGTGCCGGGCGGCCCGGCCAGCAACAGACCCGGTTTCTTGTCGTCCGGATAGGCTCGCGTATACGCCGAGACCGCGAGCATCACATCCGCCAGCGCGCGCTGCGCAGTGGGATTGTCTTGAGGAAGATTGAAAGTTTCAAAAGACGCGTGGCGATAGTTCTTCGGAATCTGGGCGCGCTCCTCCAGTTCTTCTGCACGGGCCTCGGCGACGCAGGTGCACCGGTCCGCAGCCGCGATTCCCCCTCGTTCGGCAACCACCCATCCCGTGCCGCCGCACAATTTACAATCCGCTCTTGCCAAAAGGCCCCCGCGCCCTCACTCGATCACCAGTAACGCCTCTCCCGCCAGAACGGTTGCTCCCTCAGAAGCGTGAATCCTCGAGACAACGCCGTCCTTCGGCGACTTCATCTCATTCTGCATCTTCATCGCTTCGACAACGATCATGCCTTGCCCGATTTGGACTCTTGCGCCCGGCTCTACAAGCAGTTTGATGACTTTCCCGGGCATCTGCGCGCGAATTTCCATGGGACCCGCGGCACTGGCCTTCTTGGCGCTGCTCGAACGATCTCTGGCATCGGCCATCGAAACGAAGTGACGCTCGCCGCCCGCCCAAACCTCCAGGCCGTCGCCATTCGCCACAAGATGCACCTGAAAGCTGCGTCGGCCCAGCAGAATCGAAAAGATTCCCGGCATCACTTCGATTACCGACGCGCTTCCTGAAGAGTTCTCCGCGCCCAGAAGCTGGTATTCCGAGTCCGAGCCCTTGCGCGTGAGGTCGAGCGAGTATATTTCACCATCCATCTCGATCCTGAGCTTCAACGCACCAGTCCTCGTCTGCCTTCAGAGCGCCAGACGCTAACGGGAGCGGCTTCTGACGCGGAGCCGGAAAGCTCGCTCCGGGCGTGGGCCGCGGCAAGTATGGAAGCAACTGCCGCGCCGGGGTCTGTTGCACCGCGACTCGGCCGCTTCATGAACTCGTCGAGAAAGCCGGTGTGCAGATCGCCTGCTTGGAAGCGCTCGTCGGCCATGAGCCGCTCAAAGAGCCTGAGATTAGTGGTTATTCCAAGCACCTGATATTCGGCTACTGCGCGGCGCATGCGTTGGATGGCCGCAGCCCGCGTGCCGCTCCAAACGGAAAGCTTCGCGAGTAACGGATCGTACTCCATCGGAACCGTCCAACCCACATAAACTCCGCCGTCGACGCGCACTCCGGGACCAGCGGGCTCCGCGTACTGGGCGATTCTGCCTGGACTGGGGAAGAAGTTGTTCTCCGGATCCTCGGCATATACGCGGCATTCGATGGCTGAGCCGTGCCAGGCTACGTCTTGCTGGGCGAGCGAGAGCCGCTCACCGGCGGCAATGCGAATCTGCCAATGAACCAAGTCGATGCCGGTCACCCATTCCGTGACGGGATGCTCCACCTGAAGACGCGTATTCATTTCCAAAAAATAGAATTGACCGGCTTCATCGGCGAGGAATTCCAGCGTGCCGGCATTCGCATAATTCGCCGCTCGCGCAATGCGTAGAGCCGCTTCGCCGATTTTCTCGCGGAGGTCTGGCCTTTCGAGCACGAGTGGCGAAGGCGATTCTTCCACCACCTTTTGATGGCGCCGCTGAATAGAACATTCACGCTCGCCAAGGTGAATCACGTGTCCGTGTTCATCGCCCAATACCTGCACTTCGATGTGCCGAGGGCGGTCAATCAGCTTTTCCAGATAGATCTCGCCCGACCCAAAGGCCCGTTCCGCCTCGCTCGACGCTCCTCGCATTGCAGCTTCTAATTCGGCTTCATTCTCCACGCGCCGCATACCCTTTCCACCACCGCCGGCGGCCGCCTTCAGCAAAACCGGATAGCCGATCTCAGCGGCTTTTTTTCGCGCCTCCCGGTAATCGCGGACGCCTTGCTCAGTACCGGGAACCACTGGAGCGCCCGCCTGGATGGCGAGCCGACGCGCGGCGATTTTCGATCCCATCTGCTCAATTACTCCAGAAGAAGGTCCAATAAACTTAATGCCCGCATCCTGGCAAGATTTGGCAAATACGGCATTCTCACTCAGAAATCCGTAGCCCGGATGAATGGCCTCCGCGCCGGTGCCTCGAGCCGCTTCGAGAATGCGCTCTCCGGCCAGGTAGCTTTCCGAAGAAGCCGCGGGCCCGATCCAAACCGCCTCGTCCGCCATTTGAACGTGAAGCGCGCTCCGATCGGCTTCTGAAAAAACGGCCACGCTGCGGATTCCCATTTCCCGCAATGCGCGAATGATGCGAACCGCAATTTCGCCCCGGTTTGCGATCAGCACTTTCTTAAACAAGCTTCAGACCTCGAACAACGTTGTACCAAAGATTAAGTCTCCTTCCGATCACAGGCCGCTGCCGCTGCTCATCCAGAAGAAGAACATGAGAAGCTCGGGTTGAGATGGCAGTAGGGCGTGGCGGCGGTCCCGCGTTCGATGTGATTCATCCGTCCGGCGAGCGAACCCGCATATTGATTGAACCTCTGCCGTTCCGGATCGGCCGGGGGCCCGATAATTACCTGATCTTGCGCGACAACCGCGCCTCTCGTGCGCACGCCTGCATCCAGAAGGACGGTCAGGCGCTCGCGATTGCAGATCTGGACAGTCTTCATGGCACATGGGTGAATGGGAAGCGCATTGGGAAAGCAACGCCGCTCAAGACCGGAGACACGGTGCACTTCGGCTTTGAAGAATCCTACCGTCTGGTTTTTTCCGATTCGGGCGGCAGAATAAACCGTATCCTGGCCCAGCTCTCGGCCTCGTCCCAGGTTACCGGCGCGGCGGGTATGCTGGCGCGCCTGCGTTCCCTGGTCGAGGTCGCGCGTACGCTACAGACTTCGCTCGCCGCGGACGAAGTGCTCGGCGCGGTGGTCGATGCCGCTCTGGGATTAACGGGAGCGGAACGCGGATTTCTGCTGCTTCGCTCCGGCGATGAGCTTCAGATCAAAGTGGGGCGTGACCGGCTCGGGTTGGCCCTGAGCGAGTCGGATCTAAACGTTCCCACTCCCCTCATCGATCGATCCCTCCACGAACGTCGCGAGCTGCTTTTCATGAGTCTCGCTCCCGACCAATTGCAAACCGAAGGCTCATCTCTGGATAAAACAGAGTTTCGCAATATCATTTGCGTGCCGCTCGTGCATTTCCGCAGCATCAACGCCGAGGAGACGCTCTCCCTATCTTCCGGGGCGGACACTGTGGGTCTGCTTTATTTGGATTCGCGGCAGAAGCAGGCGACCCTTTCGGATCTGAATCGCGAGCTGCTGCACACGCTCGCTCTTGAAGCTTCGACCGTCCTCGAGACTGCCAAGCTGCTCGAGGAAGAGCGTCAGAGGTGGGTAATTGAGCAGGAACTCGGGTTCGCGCGTAGAATCCAACGGAATCTCATGCCGCAACAATTTCCGAATTCCGGATGGTTCCGCGCAGCGGGGTCGAGCCTTCCATCGGCCGAAGTGGCCGGAGACTATTTTGACCTTCGTCCGATCGGCTCCAACGCGTGGTCGGCTGTGGTGGCCGACGTCTCTGGGAAGGGCGTGAGTTCGGCTCTTCTCGCATCGGTTTTGCAGGGAGCGTTTCTTCTGGCCTCGGAGCTTGACTTGCCCCTTGACGTATTGATGGCGAAAGTCAACCGCTTCCTCATCGACCGCGCGCAACGCGAGAAATATGCGACACTCGTTTGCGCCAAGATCGACCGGTCGGGAGCGCTTTCGTGGAGCAATGCGGGTCATTGTGCGCCTATCCTCCTCAAAGCCGGCGGCGAGCTTCGCACTCTTCGGACTACCGGGATGCCGCTCGGTCTTTTTGCCGATGCTCATTTTGAGGTGGAGCGCTTGCAACTCGCTCCCGGCGATAAGATTGTTGCCTATAGCGACGGGCTGACCGAGGCGGAGAATAGCAAAGGCGAAACGTTCGAGGCAAAACTCAAGGAGTGCCTGCTCAATTCAGCTACCCTGAGCGTGCAGGAAATTCATGACAAACTGATCGGCGAAGTCGTCGAGTTTCGGGGAGGAGAGCCTATGCGGGACGACATCACGGTTCTGGTGCTGGAGTATCGAGCGGTAGAAATCTGAAAGCTTGCCGCTACTCATAATCGACTGAAACAAGAAACAAACCACCCGCGGGCATGGTGGGTCCCGGCTTGATTCCGCAGCCGGGCGCGAGCCGCGCCAGCACATCTTTTTCCGTCAAATTTCCTTTGCCGACTTCGATCAGAACTCCGGTGATATTACGAACCATATGCTTCAAGAAACCGGAGCCGCTGACCCGATACACCAGAGTTGGTCCTTCTCTGCTTAGCCTCGAACCAAAAATGGTCCGGACTTTCGATCCATTGAGAGCATCCTTCTCATCCGATGCCGCGAATGCCGTGAAATCGTGTTCTCCTTCGAGCAATGGCGCGGCGTTCACCATCGCCGGCTCATCGAGAGGATACGGGTGATGATAAACGAAGCGCCGCTCGAACGGCGGGCACACCTCCTCGCGATAGATCCGGTATTCATAAGCCTTGCGGCGGGCGTCAAAGCGGGCATGAAAGTCCGGCGATACCTCACAGACGCGATTGACGCGGATAGAACGGGGCAGTAGCCGGTTCACAGCGCGCCGGAAATTGTCGGGTGGGATCGGAGATTCAAGTGAAACCGCCGCGACTTGCGCAAAGGCGTGCGCCCCCGCATCCGTTCTGCCAGACGCAATCACATGAACGCGCCGGCCTTCTATGCTTCCGATTACTTCTTCGAGAATCCCTTGAATGGTCGGCAACCCGGGCTGTACCTGCCAGCCATGGAAATCGGCGCCATCGTAAGCGATCTCGAACCGCAGCTTCCGCATTCCCGCCGCTATTCAGACGTTATCTCAGGTGCGCCGCGATCCGGGCTTCACAATCGGCTTGCCTTCGCGGCATAGAGGGCAATCGCCGGCAGCGTAGGTAAGCGGGTTCATGATTTGGAGCGCCACTCGCGGCACTCCTACATCGGCCCGTCCTCCGCTCCTGTCGACGATGGAACCAGCGGCAAGCACCACCGCGCCCGCGTTTTCGAGCAACCGGACTACCTCCCCGGTGCTGCCACCCGTTGTAATCACATCTTCGACTACCACGGCGCGCTCTCCCGCTTTCACTTCAAACCCTCTGCGAAGCGTCATCTGGTTTGAGGCGCTGTCGCGTTCCGTAAACAGAAATCGAGCTTCAAATGCGTGCGCAACCTCGTGCCCGATAATAATGCCGCCCATCGCGGGCGCGACCACCACATCTACCGAACTTCCCTCGATCAAGGGTCTTATGCGGTTTGCAAGGTCAATGCCCAATCGTTCGGCGTAAGCCGGAAGGGCGAGGACTTTGGCGCATTGCAGATACTCGCCGCTGTGAAGACCGCTCGTCAGCCGGAAGTGGCCGTGCAGGTAAGCGCCGGTCTCCTCGAACAAATCCATTATTGAAGTTGGCATCGGTTTCAGGGCGGACGCTCAGCCGAAAGGATAGCAAGCGTCTCGCGCAATGATTTTTCGGAGACCGATGTTTCAAACTGGCCCGTACCTTCCCAAAAACGGACACCTGAGGCGATAACAAGGGACCGCCGTAGCTGGCTGGCGCGCTAAAGAATGAGCATGTTACCAGCGCGCGTTCAATTGGAATCTGTCGTGCGTACTTCGTACTTCCGCCTGGTAAGCGTCGGTCTGCCGAATAAACGGCAGGTGCGGATTGCTGCGCTACCATGAGAAATCGCGGGAAGAAATCAGGGAACTTGGCTTGTTTCGGTCTCGTTCTTCTTTGCAACGGGCCAACTCCCAGGAAACACAGTGACACGGGCGAGGCTTTCAGCGCTGTCGCTCCGTGCGTAGGTCTTACATGAAGGTTCAAGACGATTTTAATGAGACGATTCAAAGCATCCCTGTCTTTGTTGTGCAGCTTCTTATTGTTCATTGGCGCCGCGTTCGCTCAAACTGCGGTTAGAATCGAGCCCGCGAGAGGCGGCCTCGGTTGGCTCACCCATCCCTATCAGCGGCGCGAAGTCCCGCCTATCAATCTGGCGAATTCAGACCGGCTTGAAGCGCTGGTGCGCGCCGGGAACTTGTACCTCACTGCGCAAGATGTGATTGCGCTGGCCATCGAGAACAATCTCGATATCGAAATACAACGCTACGGCCCGCTGATTGCGCAAGAAAACAAGCGGCGCGCCGACAGCGGTCAGGCGCTGCGAAACGTAGGCGCTTCAGTAGTCGCCGGCCCGTCCAGCGTCAGCCTGGCGGGTGTCAATCTGACAGCGAGCGGCGGCGCAACCACTGGAGCGGCTGGCGCGGGTGTGGGATCCGGAGGCGGTATCACGCTCAACCTTGGTCCCGCGCTTCTGAACCTCGATCCGCAGTTCCTGTTCTATGCCAACTTCCAGCACGCGACCAGCCCGCAGAGCAATACGGTCCTGGCCGGAACAACAGCTTTGACGGCCGACAGCCGAACTTTCGAAGGGCAATATTCCCAGAATTGGGATTTCGGCCTGTATGCCCAAGTTACTTACTTCAGCCAACGCCTGAAGGTGAACAGCTTTGAGTACCCCGAAAACCCATTCACCAACGGAGATCTGGACCTGTATGTGACACAAAACGTGCTGAACGGCTTCGGCCGCGCCGTAAATGGCCGAAACATACGTGTTGCCAAGAATAATGAAAAAGTTTCGGATCTCCAATTCAAGCAGCAGCTCATCACCACCATTTCAGCCGTACTCAATCTTTACTGGGATTTGGTGACCTTTAACGAGGATTTGAAGGCAAAGAAAGATGAATTGGCGACAGCGCAGTCGCTATACGAAGACAATAAGAAACAAGTTCAGATCGGCACTCTCGCGCCCATTGAAGTGACCCGCGCCGAGGCGCAGGTATATTCCAGCCAGCAGGATCTGCTTATTTCACAAACCAACCTGCTCCAGCAGGAAACGGTATTGAAGAACGCGCTCAGCCGCAACGGAGTGGCGAGCCCGACGATCGCGGAAGTGCATATCATCCCTCTGGACACGATCCAGATTCCCGAAAAGGATGAAATACGGCCGATTAACGACCTCGTGCAAGAGTCGCTAAAGAACCGCGTCGAGGTTGCCGAAGACCAGATCAACGTAGACAGTAAAAAGATTATCCTGGTTGGAATCAAGAATGGGTTGCGTCCCAGCCTTCAGGTGTTCGCTGAGGTCACCAACAATGGCTTGACCGGAGTTCCAAATCCTCTGATTGGCGCTAACATAGCAGACCCCTATCTGGTGGGCGGATACGGCAATCTTCTCGGTGAAATTTTCCGGCGCAATTATCCGAACTATTCCGCCGGAGTTTCGCTGAATATCCCCCTTCGGAACCGGGCTGCCCAGGGCGATTATGTCACCAGCATGCTTGATCTCCGTCAGACCCAGCTGCAGTTGCAGAAGCAGATAAACGACATACGCGTGAACGTTCAGAACGCGGTCATTGGTTTGAGGCAGGCGCGTGTGAGATATGACTCCGCTGTAAAGGCCCGTATTCTACAGCAGCAAACTTTGGATGCCGACAAGAAGAGATACACGTTGGGTGCGGCTACCGTGCTTCAGGTCGTGACCGATCAGCAGACTCTAGCCGCCTCCGAAACCACGGAAGTCGAGGATCTCGCGAACTATAGTCATGCGCGTATCGCTTTCGATCAGGCTTTGGGAACGACGCTGGATGTGAATCACGTGTCCGTGACGGAGGCGCTTTCCGGCCGTGTGGCGCGGCCTTCGGTGCTTCCGGCAAATCTTCCTAAGGAGCAGGGGCAGTAATGGGACTCCTTCGGCGCTATTCGGATTTGCCGCGAAAAAGCCTTGCCATCGCGCTATGCGCCGCGTGTACGGCTCCCATCGGTTGGGCGCAAACGCCGGACCTTCAGCCGCAAAGGCCCAGCGCGCCTCTCTTTCTGCGCCCTTATAAAGCGCCGATGACACCCTTAAATCGACTCTCGAACTCCGGCCGGATGGCGCAACTGGTGCGCGCGGGGAAGCTGTATCTCACGGTGCAAGACGCCATCGCTCTGGCTATCGAGAACAATATCGATGTGGAAATCGCTCGCTACGATCCTTCCTCCAGCCCGATATATAACGAATGGTACCTGGAAGTTCTGCAGGCCGGGGGCTCATTGCCGGGTGTGCCGAGCGGATCGTCTCAGGTGGGAAGTGTATCGAGTGGCCAGGGCGTTTCCGGCAGCCAGGCGGCTGCGGGCGTGAGTACCGCCGGCAGCAGTAGAAGCACCTCCACAACCGCGAATGCCACGATTTCCCAGATTGGTCCGGTCACCCCGGTTCTTGACCCTGTGATTCAGGAGAGTTCGGTATTCTCGCATCAGTCTTACCCTCAGCCGGAGGTGCTGCAAAGCGGAGTGTTCAATTTGATCTCCGATACGCGTATCAACAGCGTGTCCATCAATCAAGGCTGGCTCCTCGGTGGCCAGGCCACGGTGAGCTTCCGTGAATCCTACCTGAATGAGAACGCACCGACTTCTTTTCTTAATCCCACGGAAGCGCCGGTCCTCTCGCTTTCCCTTCAGCAGAACTTTTGGCAGGGCTTTGGAGTTGCCTTAAATGCCCGCAATATCGTTGTCCAGGAAGGTACGCTCAAAGCGGCTCCCCTGAATTTCAAAGGCACGGTGATTGGCATTGTGGTGAACGTCTTGAATTACTATTACGGGCTGGTCGCCGACTACGAAGATCTGAAGGCGAAACAGAGTGCGCTGGCGGTTGCCCAGCAGTTCTATGAGGACAACAAGAAGCAGGTGCAGATCGGGACGATGGCTCCCTTGGACGTCACTACGGCCGAAGCCCAGGTTGCATCCAGCCAGCAGGATTTGGTTGTCTCAGAGACCACTCTCGAGCAACAGGAAGTTCAATTGAAGGATGCACTGAGCCGGACTGGGATAGCCGATCCGCTGTTGCGGGAAGTTGAAATTATTCCGCTTGATCGCATCGTTGTCCCGGAACAGGATAATCTGCCGCCGCTGAAGGATTTAGTGGCGGAGGCCTTGAAAGGCCGCACCGATCTCGCAGTCGAAAAGATAAACCTGAATAATTCCGAGGTGTCGGCGATGGGCACCGAGAATGGAATTCTTCCGCGAGTAATAGGTCTGGCTTCGGCCACGGACCAAGGACTCTCTGGCGTCCCCAAAGTAGTACAAATCCCGCCGACTACCGGCTCGGCGGGTTACACTGCGGCGCCGGTTCCCTACTTCGTCGGAGGTCTCGGCAATGCGGTCGGCCAAGTCTTCCGCCGTAATTTTCCATCTCAAAGCGCCGGGGTCGCTCTTCCTGAAACTCTTCGCAATCGGGAGGCTCAGGCGGATTACGCTCTCGATCAGCTCTCGTTCCGCCAGTCTCAATTGCAAAATCGTAAGGATCTCAATGAGCTCGTGGTGGACGTTTCAAACCAAATAGTCGGGTTGCAGCAGGCCCGTGTTCGTTATCAGGCCGCCTTGAAGAACAGTATCCTTGAGCAGCAACTCCTCGATGCGGAGCAGAAGAAGTTTTCGCTCGGGGCATCGACCACATACAACGTGGTCACGCAGCAACGCGATCTGGTTGCCGCCCAGTCCAGTGAGGTAGCGGCGCTAGTCGCCTACAGCAATGCCAAAGTCGGATTGAATCAAACGCTCGGCACAACGCTCGAAGAGAACCACGTCACGATGCGGGAAGCTTTGAATGGCCGCGTTGAGCATCCCTCGAGCGTTCCTGCCACGCTTCCCACCGTGCCTGGAGCCAATACGCTCCCTTGAATCGGTATTATTTTGGAGTCGATGGGTGGCGCATCTTGCCATCCCGGTAAAAAATGCGCTTTCCCGGTCACCGCTTCCTCCCCTAAGTGTTTGGAAAATCTTGGAATTCATTTTGGCAGCTTAGGTGCTGATAAGGCGGGCGTACATGAAATTCAGCTCAGGGAACAATGGTTGCTCCGCAATCGAACCCCGCACCAGATCACCCCAACCCTAACTTCCTCAAACACCCAACCCACATCCCACCCGACCAAGTTCCCTGAGCACTGATCCTCCACGGGGAGGTTCTGTGCTTGGCTGCGCCTTTGCAGCTTATGATTGGGACTGTGCGTGAAATGCGGCTACTTCCGCTGGTCTCGAGCGCCACCGAAATCGTTCATGCGCTTGGGCTCGGGGCGTTTCAGGTAGGTAGATCTCACGAGTGCGATTACCCGCCGCAGGTGGCTTCTCTGCCCATCTGCACCCGGCCTGCCATCTCGGTCTCCGGATCGAGCGCCGAAATAGACCGCCTGGTGAAGGAACGCGTGGCTTCGGCGATGAGCGTTTACGACGTCGATTCCAGCCTCATCCGACGCCTCCGGCCCACCCACATCATCACTCAGACACAATGCAAGGTTTGCGCTGTCAGCTTGGAAGATGTAGAGCGGGCGCTGCAGGCGGAGATCGCTACGAACGCCCGGATCGTCTCGCTCGAGCCCTACGCGCTTGCCGACCTCTGGCGGGACATCCGGCGCGTGGCTCTCGCTTGCGATTGCGAGAAGCCGGGAGAAGATCTGATCGCCTCGCTGCAACGGCGCATGCTTTGCATTCAGGAACGAGCCGCCGCAGCCGCCCGTAAGCCTCGTGTCGCGGCGATTGAATGGCTGGAGCCGTTAATGGCTGGTGGAAACTGGGTTCCGGAGCTGATTGAGATGGCGGGAGGAGAAAATCTCTTTGGCGTGCCAGGCCAACACTCGCCCTGGATGACTTGGGAGCAGCTTTTAGCGGCGGATCCCGATGTCGTCGTCGCGCTGCCCTGCGGTTTCGATCTGGCGCGTACCCGTGAGGAAATGCACTGGCTTACCGATCGTCCGAATTGGAAGACGCTCAAGGCTGCGCGCAGCGGAAGCGTCTTTATCTGCGACGGGAACCAGTTTATGAACCGTCCCGGTCCCCGTCTCGTAGAATCGCTTCAAATTTTCGCGGAGATACTTCATCCGGACCTATTTGAGCCCGTTCTCAAGCACACCGGATGGGAGCGGCACTCAGGCGTTCCACTCAGCCAGCCGCTTTGAGGCTCGTTTCAATCGCTTCTGCAATCACCTTGCCGTGGAAACGGCCGTTCTCTATAAAGATCTCGTTGGTGTGGGTGCCCGCTACAATCACGCCTGCAAGATAAACGCCTCTCCGCTCGCTCTCCAAAGTCTTTGGATCCGTAATCGGCTTCGAGGTGGCCGCATCCAAATGAATTCCGTGCGTGGCCATGAATTCGAAATCGGGCCGGTATCCCGTCATGGCGAAGACGAAGTCGTTCTTCAAAACGATTTCACCCTCCGGTGTCCGGAGCACCACTTCGCGCAACCGGATTTCCTTGACTGAACTGTGGAAATAGGCCTTCACTTCGCCGCTCTTAATGCGATTCTCGATATTCGGCTTGATCCAGTACTTCACGTTGTGCGAAATGCCCGCGCCGCGATGGACCATGGTGACCCGCGCACCGGTCCAAAATAGTTCTAACGCTCCGATGCAGGCGGAGTTTTTTGCGCCCACAATCAGCACATCCTGGTTGTAATACGGATGGGCTTCGCGGTAATAGTGAATGACCTTGTCCAGATCCTCGCCGGGAACATCGAGCCTGTTGGGAATATCGTAATAGCCATTCGCCAGAATGATTTTCCTCATCAAATAGCAGTAACGTTCGCCGCAGTTCGTCTCCGTGCGTAGGCTGAAGTTTCCATCTGGGCCGTCAAATGCGAGCACTCGCTCATACTGATGTACGTTCAGCTTGTAATGATCGGCCACGCGGCGGTAATATTTCAACGCTTCGGTCCGGCCCGGCTTCTCATTTAGCGATGTCATCGGAATATCGCCGATTTCGAGCAGTTCGGGGGTCGTGAAGAACACGAGATTGATCGGGTAATGATAAATCGAATTGACGATGCAGCCTTTATCGAACAAGATCGCCGAAAAGCCGCGCTTCTGCACTTCGATGCCGCACGCGAGACCCGTTGGTCCCGCGCCTACAACCGCTACGTCGAACTCTTCCATCGCTACAGCAAGGCTCCGACTCTTTCGTATACGTTCTCGAGCGCTGAAGGCAATGCGCTCATATCTTTACCTGCGCCTTCCGCCATGTCGGGCCGGCCGCCGCCTTTGCCTCCTATGGCTTTTGCAACTTCGCCGGCCAGCTTGCCCGCATGCACCTTGCCCGTGAGATCTTTGCTGACCGCCGATACCAGAGATACGTTGGCGCCGTTTACCGATGCAATGACGATCACCGCGCTTCCCCATTTATTCCGGAGCGAATCGGCGAGCGTCCGGAGCTGTTCGCGATCCAGTCCCTCCACTCTTTCGGCAAGCACGGTAACGCCGTTAAGCATGCGCCCCTTTAGCTTCTCGATTTGTTGGTGAGCCATCTGCGTCTTCAAGTGGGCTAATTCGCGCTCGAGAATCTTCTGATGCTCCAGAACTTTCTCGACGTGTTCGAGCACGCCGGTCTCGGAAGTATGCAATAACTCCCCGGCTTTCGCAAGCTGTCCACTTGCTTCTTGAAATCGCTCGAGCGCGCCTTCCCCGGTGATCGCCTCGATACGCCGTACCCCCGCGGAAATGCCCCCTTCGTAAACAATCTTCAACAATCCGATATCGCCCGTCCGTCGCACGTGCGTTCCACCGCATAACTCGCGGCTGAAGCCGGGAATCGTGACTACTCTGACCGCTTCGCCATACTTCTCGCCGAACAGCGCCATCGCGCCCGTCGCCAGTGCCTGGTCGAGATCCATGATGTCAGTCGTGACTTCCGTGTTGGCCAAAATCTGTTGATTGATCAACCGCTCCACGTCGCGCCGCTCGTCGTCGGTCATTGGCGAATAATGCGTAAAGTCGAAGCGCAGCCTGCCGGGCTCCACAACGCTGCCTGCTTGCTTGACGTGCGTACCGAGCACTTGGCGCAAAGCCGCGTGAAGCAGATGCGTTGCGGTGTGATTTCGCATGGTTGCCCCACGCCGCGGTCGATCCACAATGCCAATTAGTTTGTCGCCGGTCCGGATCGGTTTCAAAACCTGGATCTTCTGTACTACCGCCGCTGGCGCAGGTTTGTACGCACCCTCCACGACTGCGGCTGTCTCGCGTGTCTCGGCGTCCAGCAGCAGGCCTGTATCCGCCACCTGTCCGCCCGACTCCGCATAGAACGGCGTCTTCGGGAAAACGACCTCTGCCGCGCCTCGCTCCACCAGGTCCACCCCGCTCTTCCCGATGATCAGCCGCGACACTTCCACCGGCGCTTCGAGCGTTTCGCGTCCTACAAATTCCGCGGCGGCCAAGTCTTTGTAAACCTCCGCAATTTGCGCCTTCTCCGCGCCCTTCCAACTTGCTCGAGCCCGAACTCGCTGTTTCTCCATCTCGGTCACAAAGCTGCCGTGGTCAATGCGCAGGCCGAATTCGCGCGCCATTTCCTCCTGCTCGTCCAATGCGAGGCCGTAAGTGTCGTACAACTTGAAAGCCGCGCTTCCCGGCAGGACGCCATTCACCGCCGATTTCGCTTCTTCCTGGAAGAATCGCTCCGCCACTTGAAACGTGGTTGCGTAACGGGTCTCTTCATCGCGCACGATGCGAGCGACCCGGCCGATGCTCTCCTGCAGCTCCGGATAAGCGGGTTTCATCAAGTCCGCGACGAAGCCCGTCAGTTGATAGAAGTAGGCTCCGTTCGCTCCCGCAAGACGCCCATGGCGCAAGGCGCGGCGCATGATCTTGCGCAGCACATAACCCCTCCCATCGTTCGCCGGCAGCACGCCATCGTGGATCAGGAACGTTGTTGCGCGGGCATGATCCGCATTGATGCGCAACGCGATATCCGTGCGTTCGTCGGCGCGATGCCTTACAGTGAGCAACTCCGCCGCGCGCTCGACAATCGGCCGCAGCAGATCCGTATCGTAATTCGATAGCTTTCCTTGCAGCACAGCGGCAACCCGCTCCAGTCCCATCCCGGTGTCAATCGATGGCCGTGGAAGCGGAGTCAATGTCCCATCCAGCGCTCGGTCAAACTGCATGAAGACCAGATTCCAGATTTCGACAAAGCGTCCACCGCCGTCGAGCGGAAACTGCTCGTGCTCACGCCCTTTCTCCGCTGCTTCTGGTCCCAGGTCATAATGAATTTCAGAGCACGGACCACACGGCCCCGTCTCGCCCATCTGCCAGAAATTGTCCTTTTCATCCAGGCGGAAAATGCGTTCTTTCGGAATGCCCGCCACTCGCCGCCATAGATCCTCAGCTTCATCGTCCTCCCGAAAAATAGTCACATATAACTTGTCCTTCGGCATTCCATACCAACTGGGACTGGTGACCAACTCCCATGCGAAAGCGATCGCATCCTTCTTGAAGTAATCGCCGAAAGAAAAATTCCCCAGCATTTCGAAGAACGTGTGATGCCGCCGCGTGTAGCCGACATTTTCGAGATCGTTATGCTTTCCGCCCGCGCGAACGCACTTTTGAGAGGATGCCGCCCGCGAATAATCCCGCTTTTCGAGACCCAGGAAAACTTCCTTAAACTGATTCATACCCGCATTCGTGAACAGCAACGTTGGATCGTTGGCAGGCACCAGCGGCGAGCTGCGAACTACGCGGTGTCCCTGCCCGGCGAAGTATTCCAGAAACTTCGCCCGAATCTCATTTCCAGTCATCTGTTCCTTTAGTCTCGCATCCGTTCCGCTAAATCGAGGCCGTTATGATAAACACGATGCGCCTCACCCCGCCGCTCGTTCTAGCGAGCGCACTTGTTCTCCCTTGCCTCAATTTAGCGGCGCAACAGCAGGAACCCAAGCGCCCGTTCCCGTATGCCGAAGTGCAGGTCGGCTATTCGAATCCGGAGGCTCGCGGCGTAGTTCTCGCGGGCACGTTCACAAAGCCGCAGGCAGCGGGCCCGTTTCCCGCGGTGCTGCTGATCCCCGGCGCCGGCCCGCAGGATCGAGATGAAACCATCGCCGGGCACAAGCCCTTTCTGGTCCTCTCCGATTACCTCACCCGTCATGGGATCGCCGTTCTGCGGGTGGATGACCGCGGAACCGATCGCTCTACTGGAAACTTCGGGAAATCGACCACCCTGGATTTCGCCTCCGATGCCGAAGCGGGCGTGCGCTATCTGATGACCCGGGACGATGTCGATCGAAAACACATCGGTCTGATCGGCCACGGTGAAGGCGCCATCATTGCCCCCATCGTCGCGGTCAAAATGCCGCAAATCGCGTTCCTCGTGCTGCTCGCCGGCACCGCGGTTCCCGGAGAAGACGTCCTGTTGGAGCAGACGGAGCGTGGCGAAAAAGCGGCGGATCTTCCGGGCGAGCAAATCAAAGCCGACAAGAAAATCGGAAAGACGCTCTATGACCTCGTCCGCGAAGGTGCGAGTGAGCCCGAGCTGCGACGGGCTCTGTTCAAGATGTCTGGACTAGAAGAGCCATTCCTCGCTTCCTGGCGGCGGCAGCTCAACCGCCTGGAAACGCCCTGGCTGCGGTTCTTCCTCTCTTACGATCCGGCTCCGACGCTCCAGCAATTAAAATGTCCGGTGCTCGCTCTGGAAGGACAGAAAGATCTACAGGTAATTCCGGACCAGAACGTTCCAGCCATGAGAGCCGCTTTCGCTCGCAGCGGAAATCCGGACGTCACCATCCGGGTTCTTCCGGGATTGAACTATCTTTTCCAAACCGCCCAAACCGGCTTTGGCTGGGAATACGCAACGCTTCCCGAAACGATGTCGCCAACCGCGCTGAATCTCATCGGAACTTGGATTGGGAATCACACTTCCTGATCTTGCCTATTGATTCATCGTCGCGGGCGCGGAGGCAGCGCTCGCCTTGGCTTTCGCGAAATCGCCGGCTTTGAAAATGCTGATTTTCGAAACGTCGATGTACTTGCGCAAAGCGGCATTCACATCGGCCGGTGTGAGAGCCCCGACTTTTTGTTCGAGATCGGCGTCCCATTTCATCGTTCTATCCCAAAACGCCTGGGAAGCGAGGCGGTTCGTTAGCTCATTGTCCTGCCCGCGGCTGACTTCCCGCGATTGCAGCCATCCCGATTTTGCCGCGGCGATCTCCTGCTCGGTGAATCCGCCATCCAAAGCGCGTTTCATTTCCTCAACAAAATCAGCCTCCACCTTCGCCGTATTTTGCGGAGCGGAGATCGCATACGTGATGAAAGCTCCGCCGTCCTCTTTTGTGCCAACCATGAGCTGAGAACCGATCCCGTAGCTGAGGCCGTCTTTGACCCGGATCCGCGTGGCGAGCCGCGAATTAAGGAAGCCGCCGCCCAGCATGTAGTCCGCAAGCAGCAGCGCCGGATAATCGGCGCTTTGATCGTCCATTTTCACGGGCTGAAGAGCCAAAAACATCGAATTTGCCTTGTCCGGCGTCTCGAAGGATTTATTCACCACCGGGACGTCTTTGAAATCCGTGGTGACGCGGGCATAGTGCTCTTTGCTGGTCCAGCCTTGAAAATCTGTGGAGATTTGCTTCTCCAGTTGCTCCGGCTCGAAATCGCCGACTACCGCAAGTTCCGCCCGGGCGATTCCGTAGAACTGCTGGTAGAAGCTCTTAACGTCTTCCAAATTGGCCGCGTTAATCTCCGCGATCTCTTCGTCGATCGTCGGCACATAGCGTACATCGTCTTTTGGATAGGGGCGTAGATGGTGTTGCGCGTTCTGGAACGCGATGATCATCGGCTCACTCCGCTGTGTCTCGAGCTCTGTCAGTCGCTGCTGTTTCAAAGCTTCGAATTCAGAATCCGGGAAAACCGGTTCCCGCAGCACTTCAGTCACTAACTGCATCACAGCCGGAAAATTATCCTTAGTCGTTTGAATGACCACAGTTGCCCCGGTCGCTGTCCCGTTTACCCGCACTTGCGCCTTAAGCCGGTCGAACTCGTCAGTGATCTGCTGGCGGGTGTGCTTGGCCGTACCGCGCATCAGCATCGATCCGGTTAGCGTCGGGATTTCACTCTTGTCCCGCAGGTTCGCCTCATCTCCGAAATGGAGTTTCAGGACAGCATTTACGACATTCCCGCGCGTCTTTTTTGAAACTAAAGCTAATTTGATGCCCGGTTGAAGTTCGCCGCGAACCGTTCTTTTATCGATGTTGCCCGGACTGGGGTCGAATGCTTCGCCTTGCGCGATGGCTGCTCCGCCTTTGTAATCCTTCACTAATGCCGCGACATCGGGTGGTTCCGGGATATCCGAGCGGTCCGGCTTTTCAGTCGGAATGAACAGGCCGATAGTGCGGTTCGATTGCTTCAGATAAGCTCGCGCGAAGCGGTCCACATCCGCCGTGCTTGCCTCCTTGACCCGGTCTCGCGTAATGAAAACCAGCCTCCAGTCCCCGGCGGCAATATATTCGCTGAGGAACAAGCCGAGCCGTTCGGAATTCCGCAGCAGAAGATCGAACTGAGTAGCGGACTTGGTTTTGCTACGATTCACCTCCTCGTCCGTTGGCGGCGTCTTTTCCATGTCATCCATCACGGCGACAAAAGTTTTTTCGATGTCTTCTAAGTCGGCTGTCTTGGGGCCCTGCGCCATCAGCAGCAACATTCCCGGCTCTTTTGTGTCGAGCGGATCGTCTGCCACGAGACCAGCCTTCCCGGTTTCAACCAATGCCTTATAAAGACGCCCGGAGGGAGCGTTTGTAAAGATATCTCCGACGAGATTTACCAACGGACCGTCGGGACTCGAAAGAGCGGGTGTGTGAACTCCGACCATCACCACCTTGGCGTCTCCAACGCGCCGCAGCATAACGGTGCGCTCACCATCCTGGACAGGCTCTTCCGTATAAGTCTTCCCGAGAACGCGCTCGGGTTTCGGAATAGCGCCGAAATATTTCGCTACCAAGGACAGCGTCTTTCGCTCATCCACATGCCCGGCGATCGTCAGCACCGCATTGTCTGGCTGATAGTACTCGTGATAGAAGGCCTGGAGGCGCTCAATCGGCACATGTTCGATATCCGAACGGGCGCCGATCGTGGACTTGCCGTAGTTATGCCAAAGATAAGCGGTGGCTAGAACGCGTTCTTCCAGGATCTCTTCGGGCCGGTTTTCTCCCATTTCAAATTCGTTGCGAACGACGGTCATCTCACTGTCAAGATCCTTCTTCGCGATAAACGAATTCACCATCCGGTCCGCCTCGAGATCGAGTGCCCAATTCAGATTGTTGTCGGTTCCCTCAAAAGTCTCGAAATAGTTTGTACGGTCAAACCAGGTCGTGCCATTTGGCCGTGCGCCGTGCTCGGTCAGTTCCTGCGGAATGTTGCGATGTTTGGGAGAGCCCTTGAAAAGCATGTGCTCCAGTAAGTGAGCCATTCCGCTCTCACCGTAATTTTCGTTGCGGGAGCCGACCAGATAAGTAATGTTTACCGTCGTGCTGGTCTTCGTCGGATCGGGGAAGAGCAAGACGCGCAGGCCATTCTGCAAATCGTACTCAGTAATTCCTTCCACCGATGCTCCGCGCGCTATGCCGGCCGGCAGCGGGGGAGCCGATGAGGATTGCGCGAACAGAACGGTTGCTGAAAATAACAGACCGATTAACAGCGGGAAGACAGAAAGGGCGGGACGTTTCACGCTAATCCTCCTATACATGCGCGACCAACCAATTGTGTGGTTAAGTTATCTTATCGCGACTCGAGATGGGCCGCTCAGGGTGCGATCCGGGCCGTTTTGATGTAGTCGAGTTTCGGGAAGTGTTGCTCCAGATAAACGTTCCCTGACTCCGCAATCTCAGACTGGCTAGGGCCACTGCCGTCCGGCGCTCCCTCGCCGTAATCCGTGTAGATGCTCATCGCGTTCTCCATCCCTTGAATCACTTCTCCGAAGGGCGTGAAGCCTTGTGGATCGAGGCTGGCGCTATTGTCGCCGAGGTTGATGAAAACCTGCGTCGAACGGGAGTCCGGCTGGCTTGACTTTGCGAACACGACCGTTCCGATCTTATTGCTTACTTTCGGCGGATCGTCTTTAATGGTGACTTGGCTCCAGTCCCCGTTTGTCTTCGGGTCGCCGTTCATCCCCCATTGCACGATAAAACCGCGCAAAGCGCGAAAAAATCGATTGCCGTCGTAAAAGCCTCTTTTCGTGAGCTCGTAGAAATGATCGGCGCCTAGCGGCGACCAGTCCCGATGAACCAAAATCAACACGTCGCCTTTGCTTGTCTCGAGCCGCACTTTATACTCCGCGGGACCGGGAGCCGTTTCAACCTTCTTGCCGCCGCAAGAGGCCGCAAATGCCCCAACTGCGATCGCGATAAGTGCTGAAAGCCGGCGGTTTGTCATTTTGCGTCTCTCCAGTTTGGTCCGCTGCCGATCTCGACCCGTAAGGGGACGGATAATTCGTAGACCGTTTCCATTTCAGTTTTCACGAGTTCTTTCAATTCCTCCGTTTCCGCCGCGGGCGCTTCAAAAACCAGCTCATCATGCACCTGCAGAAGCATTCGGGACCGCATGTGCCGCTCCTCCATGCGCCTGGCAATTCGAATCATCGCGAGCTTGATGATATCGGCCGCCGTACCTTGCAATGGAGTGTTGACGGCGGTACGCTCCGCGAAAGAGCGCGCAGCGGGATTGCGGCTTTGCATGTCCGGGATCGGGCGGCGGCGTCCCAATAGCGTCTTCGCAACTCCGCTTTGGCGCACTTCCGCAATCGTGCGGTCGATGAACTCGCGTACACCCGCATACCGCTCGAAGTAGCGGCGAATGTAAAGCTCGGCTTCTTTGCGGTCAATCGAAAGCTGCTGCGCCAGTCCAAATGGGGTCTGGCCATAGACGATGCCGAAGTTAACCGCTTTCGCCGAGCGGCGCATCTCCGGCGTGACCATCAGTGGATCCACTTTGAACACTTCAGCGGCCGTCCGCGTGTGTATATCTTCGTTCCTGGTGAACGATTCCACCAGCACCGAATCGCCGCACATGTGCGCCAGAAGCCGGAGCTCGATTTGCGAATAGTCCGCAATCACTAGTTCCCAACCGATTTCGGGCACGAAGGCTGCGCGGATTTCGCGGCCCTCCTCCGTGCGGATCGGTATGTTCTGCAGATTCGGATTTGAGGAAGACAATCGGCCGGTCGCCGCGCCAGTTTGATTGAAGGTCGTATGGACGCGGCCCGTTTCAGGACGAATCAGCTGGGGAAGCGCGTCAATATAGGTTCCCTTCAGTTTCGTAAGCTGCCGATAATCGAGGACAAGTTGCGCGACGGGATAGGCGGCCGCGAGGCCTTCCAGCACGTCCGCGGCGGTCGAAATCACTTTGCCTTTGCCGTACTTCATAGGCGAAGGCAGCGCCATTTCTTCGAACAGGATTCGTCCGAGTTGCTGAGGCGAATTGATATTGAACGGATGGCCGGCGAGATCGTAGACGTTCTGCGCAATTCTTTCGATCCGTTCCGTCAAACGAACGGATAACTCGGATAAAAGCTGCGTGTCCACCCGAACGCCGGTCGTCTCGAGTTGCGCCAGTAGGGGGGATAGGGGCAGATCGATATCGCGATACACGCTGAAAAGCTCTTGCTGCTCGATCTGCGGGCGAAGGATCTGCGCCACAGCGAAGGTTGCCTCCGCCTGCTGCTCCGCCGCCGCATTCAGCTTTCGATCGAGAAGGCGTCCTGCAAGAGATTCGGGAGAACAGCCGCCTGGATCCGCGCAGAGCAGAAAAGCGTAGAGCATCACGTCTTCCGCGATGTTTCGAGGCTGGATACCCAGGCGGCAGAGAGCCGTGAAAAAAGCTTTTGCGTCATGGACGATCTTCGGAACCGTCTCCGATTCGAGTACCGGCCGTAGCGATTCAAGAAGCGATAACCGAACGGCGCGACCCTCGCCGGCTCGATAGGAGAATCCCGCGAAGGAGTTCGTCAAGTCGATGGAGACCGCGAGCGGCGCGTCGGTGGAACGCTTGCCGAGCCACTCCGCAATTGCGCCGGTGTCCGCAAGCGCGCCGTAATCCCGGGTGGCGCTATCGTCCTCAGGGGGCAGATCTTTCAACAGGCTGAAGAATTCGAGCTCCTTGTAAAGGCCCTTTAGCGCCGAATTTACGGGCGGTCGGGCACGCAGGGATTCGAGATCCCATTGAATCGGAACTTGCGTCTGAATGGTCGCGAGCCTTTTGCTTAAGAGAATTTGATCGCGATGGTTCAGCAGACTCTCGCGGTACATTTTGCGCTCGACTTCCGCTGCTCGCTCGAGCGCCGCTTCGACCGAGCCGAAGCGTGCAATCAGATCGCGCGCGCCTTTGTCGCCGATGCCGGGCGCGCCCGGAATATTATCGATCGAGTCCCCTTTGAGCGCGAGAAGATCGGCCACCTGCGAAGGCTTAACACCCATGAACTGCTCCACCTTCGCAGCGTCGTACCACTCGTCATCCTTCATCGGATTGAGCATCGACACGCGATTGTTTACAAGCTGCAGCATGTCTTTATCGCTTGAGACAATCACGACTTCGAGCGGTTTCTTCGGCTCGCGGCAGGCGATTGCTCCAATCACGTCGTCCGCTTCAAAGGCCGGAAACTCGAGAATCGGGATGTGCATCGCCTCCAGCATGCGGCGAATGTAGGGAATCTGCTCGCCCAGATCCTGAGGCATTTCGGTCCGGTTCGCTTTATATTCGGCGAAGCTTTCGGATCGGAAGGTAGGCTCGCTACTTTCGAAGATGGCGGCGATGTAGTCCGGCTTCGAGCTTGCGATCAGTTTCCGGACCATGTTGTGAAAAATGAACACAGCTTCCGTCGAGAGGCCGGCGCTGGTACGCATCGGTGGAGCGCCGCTGCGCGCGCGGGCATGGTAGGCGCGGAAGATAAATCCAAAAGTATCGATTAAGAAGAGACGCGGAACTGGCAATATCTTCAGAATAGAAGGCGTGAACTTCCGATATCCCATCTTTCTCGATCTCACAGGTAAGAAGTGTCTGGTCACCGGCGAAGGATCTGAAATACCCGGCAAGGTTCGCGCGCTCGCGGAGGCATCTGCGAATGTGCTGTACGTGAATCCCCGGGCCGATCCGGCCATAGCGGGATTGGCCGCCGCTGGATCGATTCACTGGGAGCCCCGCGAGTTTCGCCCCGAAGATCTCGCCGATTGTTTCCTGGTGATCGCGGATCTCCGCGACAATTCTGAGATATTCCGATTGGCGGAGCGGCAAAGAGTTCTTGCGAATTCGGTTGACGATCCACAGAATTGCCGGTTCAGTTTCGGATCGACGCACCGGCAGGGAGACTTGACCATTGCGATCTCGACCAACGGATCGGCCCCGGCCGTAGCCGTGCGGCTGAGAGAGTGGCTCGAGACTCAAATCGGCCCCGAGTACGGAGCGTTGCTGGATCTATTGAAAGAAATACGTCCGGAAGCCATGGCGCGTATTCCAGGTTTCAACGACCGGCGCGATCTCTGGTACCGGATCGTCGATTCCGATGTGCGGGCAAAGCTCCACGCCGGCGAACGGGAGAAGGCGTCGGCAATGCTTCGAGAGATGCTCGACGATGCCGCTAACAGCACTTCGCGCTCTGATATTTCCGGCGATAGCGGCAGTCGATAAAGGCCTTCCACTCGGCGGACGAGTGCGATTTCCCGGTAATTTCGAGGTGCCGGGCGTACGCGCTCTCATCTGAGAGCTCGCGGGCGAGCGCAATGAAAAGGCTGAGGAGCCTGCGGACTACTTTCATGCGCTTTCCGCTTCCATATGCGATGCGATAAATGGCGATTCGGAGCTGACTGCGGGGCGGCTGCCGCGCAGCAAACCGTACCAGATCCGTAGCGAATCCAGCATGATAATCAAGACGAGAATCAGGAAAACACCGCATACAGCGGCATCCAGACGCTCGTTGAAGATGACTGCATGCGTTTCCGCAAGCTTAGCCGCCGCAATTTTCCCGGAAGCAATGGCCTTTTCGAGAGCCGACGCATGAGACAGGAATCCTAGGCGCGGTTGATTTGAGAAGATCTTTTCAATTCCCCCGGTAAAGGTAACGGTGACCAGCCAAATCAGTGGCGCAATGGTGATCCACGCGTATCGCGCCCGATGCATCTTCAGAAGTATGGTCGTCGCCACGCAGAGCGCAATTGCGCTCAGGAGCTGATTCGAGATTCCGAACAGAGGCCAAAGCGAATTGATGCCGCCCAAGGGATCGATGACGCCCTGATAGAGGAAATATCCCCAGGCAGCGACGATGATGGCGCTAGTTGCCAGCACTCCGGGCATCCAGCCTATCCGGCCCAGCGGCTTATGCGCGTGTCCGAGGAGATCCTGCAGCATGAAGCGCCCCACGCGCGTGCCGGCGTCAATGATGGTCAGAATGAAGAGCGCCTCGAACATGATGGCGAAGTGATACCAGAAGCTGAGCAGCCCATCGCCCAGGCCGGTAGTCCGCAAAACGCCGCCGAATATCTGGGCCATTCCGAGGGCCAGCGAAGGAGCGCCCCCGGTTCGGCCGAAAAGACTGCTCTCGCCCACGCTGTGAGCAAGCTGAGACATGGTCGAGGCGGTGACCGGAAAGCCCCAACCGCTGATAGTGGAGACCGCTGCTTGCGCAGTCGCGCCGACTACGCCGGGCGGGGAATTTACCGCGAAGAAAACGCCGGGCTGCAACGAGGCGGCGGCGACCATCGCCATGATCGCGACGAAACCTTCCAGCAGCATGGCTCCGTAGCCGATCGGCCAGGCGTGCCATTCTTTCGAAATCATCTTGGGCGTGGTGCCGGAAGAGATGAGCGCGTGAAAGCCAGAGATCGCGCCGCAGGCGATGGTAATGAAGCAGAACGGGAACACCTTGCCCGCGAAGATGGGACCGGTTCCGTCGGTGAACTGAGTCAGCGGCGGCAGAGCCAGACGCGGGTGCGTGAAGAAGATGCCGGCCGCCAGCAGGAACACGACGCCCAATTTGACGAACGTGCTTAGGTAATCTCTCGGCGCGAGCAGCAGCCAGACCGGCAGCGCGCTCGCCAGAAAGCCGTAAACGATAATCGCAACGGCGAGTGCGACGCCACCCCAGGTGAACCATGGCGCCCAGACGGGCGATCCCGCAACGGCTCTTCCGGCATAGATGCTGAGCATCACCAGAATGAAGCCGAGCACGGAGCATTCGAGCACATTCCCAGGCCGGGCGTACCGCAGATACAGGCCCATGAAGAGCGCGATCGGGATTGTCATGGCAATCGTGAATGTTCCCCACGGGCTCCCTTTGAGTGCATTAACCACGACCAGGGCTACCACCGCGAGCAGTACGATCATGATCAGCAGAACCGTAATCAGGGAGACCACGCCGCCCACCTTCCCAATCTCATCGCGCGCCATCTGCCCGAGCGTTTTCCCGTCGCGCCGCATCGAGCAGAACAAAATCGTAAAATCCTGAACGGCGCCTCCCAATACCGCTCCGAAGAGAATCCAGAGGACGCCCGGCAAGTAGCCGAACTGCGCTGCGAGAGTTGGGCCCACCAAAGGGCCCGGGCCTGCTATCGCTGCGAAATGGTGCCCCAGAAGAATCCATTTGTTGGTCGGCTCAAAATCGTGGCCGTCACGGAAGCGCTCCGCTGGAGTCGCCCGCCGGTCGTCGAGCAGCATGACCTTGGCCGCGATGAACTTGCCATAAAAACGGAAGCCCAACAGGAAGATGGACGCCGCGGCCGCAACTAGCCACAAGCTGTTCACTGGCTCGCCGCGATTGGCGGTGATTTCACCGATGCAGATGGCGGCGACTACCGAAAGCAGCGCCCATAGGAGGCTATATAGGCGGCGCATCGGGCCGTTAGAACCGCGTTAGTCCGGAAAGCAGCGCAGCCAGCACCGATATAACCAGAGCGCCGATGCCCAGAGTCGCAAGCGCCCGATTCATGGATGAATCCGCGCGATCTTCAATGCGGATACCGACCACCGGCGCCGGGCCCGAAGGGCGGCGCGGCTCGTCTGCCGGAAGGTCTGCGCCCTCGGTTTCCTGATGGGGCATCTCAATCACCCGCTTCACCCGCGGCCCGAGAGCGCCGGCTCTATATTCGAGTTCTTTTGTGAGGCCTACCACTAAAGCTTCATTTGTTTCCGAAACCGCGCCGACGTACTGCCGCGCTATCCAGAGCTCGCGCCCGCTACACAGATTCACCGCCTGCACTTCAGACCAGGAACTGGCGCCCAATACCCATTCATTAGGGCCGACGTTCTTAATAGGCGGGTAGAAGGAAAAGCCACGTCGGCCTATGTAGTCGAGCGGCGAAGGAACCAGCGGCGCTGACATTTGGTCTCAGTGTACCCGAGAGGCAACGGCCCGGATCTCGTACTTGCGCAATGCTCTAAAATATAGGGGTAGCGCTTTGCGACTGGAATTCACTGCTTGACCTCTCCGACTGTTCTCGCAGCGCCGCTGAGCGCCCGGGCTGAAACGAGACGCTCTCTTTTCCTTGTTTTGGCCTGTACGGTTATCGGCGCTCTCGCCCAGATCCTGGTGAAAGAAGGCACCGGTCAGCTTTCCGGCCCTCATCTCACTCTCGGCGAAGTTGCGCGCGATCCAATTCTTTTCTTTCGCTTTTCAATCGAAATCATTAGCAATTTCAAGCTTTTCTGTGGGTATTGTCTCTACGGAGTAGTTACTTTCCTGATGGCCCTGGCGCTAAAAGGCCGCGAGCTTTCGAGATTATTTCCCATCATCGCTCTGACGTACGTATGGGTAGTCGTTCTTTCGCTGTTTGTGCTGGGGGAACATATGAACTTCTTCCGGAGCATTGGCATTGCGTTCATCGTCGGCGGCGTTTCCATCCTCGGTTTGAAAAAGTAATCTCGTCATGAATCCAAACGCCACGCCTCTCAGTTCCATCGTATTGGTCCTATTTGGGTCCTTCATAGGCTCTTTCGGCGCTGTTTTCCTGAAGGTTGGCGCGGAGCACATGACGGGCAGCGTGGCCCGATTGATCAACAACTATTGGTTGGCCATCGGCGTGGTTCTGTATCTGCTCTCTTCCGTTTTTTACATGATGGGCGTCGCGCAAGGTCAACTTACGGTCCTCTATCCGATGGTCTCTCTCGGCTACATCTGGACCATCGTATGGGCGCGGTTGTTTTTCAAAGAGCCCTTCACGACCTCAAAGATCGGTGGACTGGTGATGATCGTCGTTGGCGTCGCGTTAATTAACTTCGGCAACGCTTAGGCGCGAACATGCGCGCGCCAGGTTTCTAAGAACCGAGCTAACGCCTGCGGACGCCGTCCCCGTATCAGGATGTCGAGCAAACCGGCCCCCGTCCAAATGAAGAACGCCGCCGTGATCCAGATCCTCCCGCGATCTCCGAGAAACACGGGCAGCACAAATTGCGCGGCGAACAGCAGGAACATCGCTAGAGCCTCCCACCAGGCGAATTCCATATTGATCAGGAAAAGCATTCCAACCAGACTCTGCCCGATAGTCAAAAGCAATTCCGATTGTTGCTTGCTATCGAGCGGTATGGCTGAAACCGTGCCCCGGCTTAGAGAAAAGACGACCGGCAGCATGGCGACGAGGAGCGTCCACTGATTGATATTGCTCGAGACGATATTCATCAGCGCAACGGAAGCGTTTCCCTTCTGCCTCGCAAAATAAAACGTGGAGGCAAGTTCCGGGAATTCGGAAATGATCGGCGCGAACCATTGAATGGCCACGAAGCTGGGAATCCCGATGGCGCCGGCAACGGCGATGAGGCTTCCCAGAAACGGCTCAGCGGTGAAGTAGATCAAAATCCCTCCGGCAAGGAAGCAGGCCGAAATCGCAAGCACTCTCAAGCGCGGCGGGGCCATAACGATGCTGCGCGGAATAGTTTCCAAATCGTCGATGGCTTCCTTGTGTTCCGGCGGGAGTTTCGTGAGCAGTGTCAAATAGCCCGCGTAGAAGACCACCAGGATGCCTGCATCGTACAGATGCAGAGTCGCCTTCCACCAGATGACCAGCGCATACAGTAAAGGGAAGAAAAGGCCAATCACTTCGACGCTATGATGAGCGTCCAAGACGATCTTACGGAGAGGACGTCCGGCGCGCCGGCGATGAACCACGGCCGCTGTGAAGTAGATCATCGGCCACGCGATGCCGGTCAATAGACGGAGCGCGCCCGTAAGGTTTGCGAGCAGCAGCGCGGTTTGCTGTCTCCAGGCGAGCACAGCTTCGACGGCGAATTCAGGAAGAGTTTGCATCCACGCGAGGATGGCCAGCGCGAACCCCTGCGCTACGAAGAACTGTGCGGATTCCGCGCCCCATGTTATGAGCATCGAAGCGATCAGAATGGAGGGAGCGGTCCATAGAGCGGTCAACGGACTCGATTGGTAGAGCGGTGCGGCGATGAACAGAAATGCGAGACCCGCTAATGGCTGAGGCTGAGGCCTTCTATTCAAAGGCGATTTCGGCATTGAAATCTGCGGCGGAGCGCCTGAGGATGGAATGCTTCTCGAAAAGCGGCGATTTCGAAGGGAAGTCCGTTCGATAGTGAGCGCCCCGGCTCTCTTCGCGCGCTAGCGCGGCGGACGAAATGAGCCACGTCAATTGCCGGATGTTGCGCAACTCGAATTCGGCGCGTCCCGGAGATTCCAAAGGCGTCGTCTGGGCGGATTCGAGCAAGTCTCGCGCGCTCGCTAAATCGCGTCCGTCTCGAAGAATGCCGCACATATCCCAGGCGATTCTCCGGATCTCCGCTTCAGGCATCTCCGGGAAAACGACTGCCGCGGAAATGCCGTGAGTACCGTACGTCGGAGCATCGAGAGAAGACATGCTACGGCCCGCGCGCGCCCCGAAGACAACTGCTTCGAGCAGTGAGTTGCTGGCGAGCCGGTTCGCGCCGTGGACGCCTGTACAGGCGGCTTCGCCCGCGGCAAACAAACGCGGCATAGTGGAGCGCCCGAATAAATCGCTCTTAACACCGCCCATTGCGTAATGAGCGGCCGGCCGCACCGGAGCGGGTGTCGTTTCAAGATCGATCCCATAGCGAAGGCAGGTCTGATAAATACGCGGAAAGCGGTCCCGAACGAAACCGGATGGGAGGCCCGTCAGATCCAGAAACGCGCTGGAGTCGCCCGTCGCGCGCAATTCCATCACGATCGATCGCGAGACTACATCGCGCGGAGCCAGCTCTTTTAGGGGATGGTAACGCTCCATGAAGCGCTCGCCTCTCGAATTCCGAAGATAAGCGCCTTCGCCTCTCAATGCTTCGCTCAGAAGGAACCGGGGAGCGGAAGGAAGATAGAGCGCGGTCGGATGGAACTGGATGAACTCAATGTCGGCGACAGCGGCGCCTGCGCGAAAAGCGCAAGCCACGCCATCTCCCGTGGCGACATCCGGGTTGGTGGTGTTTTCAAAGACGCGGCCGAGCCCGCCGGTAGCAAGCAGCACTCCCCGTGCTTCCACCAGCACCGTCGCGCGCGTACTCTCATCGAATGCGGAAACGCCCGCGGCGCCCTCGTCGCTCAGCAGCAAATCCGTTACGGCGGCGAAGCTGTGAAACTCGATGTTTTCCGAAGCGGCGGCTCGATGGCGCAGTGCGCGCACAATTTCGTGGCCCGTGGAATCGCCATGCGCATGCAGGACGCGATTGCGGCTGTGAGCGCCCTCGCGCGCAAACAGCAGGTGTGAGCCTTCGCGATCGAATGCGGTTCCCCATTCCATAAGCTGCTCAATAGCGCCTGGGCCTTCTTCGACAAGCGTTCGCACGGCGTCGATATTACAGAGACCGTCGCCGGCGGAGATGGTGTCCTGCTCATGCAGTTCGACTTCATCGTCGTCGCTGAGAGCTGCGGCGATTCCGCCCTGCGCATATTCCGAGGAAGATTCACGAAGGCTGTCCTTCGCAATCACCAGGACGCGCCCAAAACCGGCCAGCTCGATTGCGGCGCGGAGGCCCGCTACGCCAGCTCCGACGACAACAAAATCGGTCTGGATGCGCTGAAGGGAGGCGGCGATAAACACATGGTACAACGGGATCACATGCCAGTCTTTGAGGTGCGGACCGCTCTCGCGACCTATGCAAACGTAGTGGAGCGCGGCATTTTGGGACGTACGCGGGAGTACATTCCGCCCGACGCGGGCAAACTGTTCTGGTTGACTACGAGCGAGGTTTGGCGGCTCCACGCATGGCGGATTGAAGAGCATTTCAGGCAGCACGAGTCGGACGTGCTGTTCTTTCCCGGAGGAGAGGCGAACAAGCGGCTTGCCGCTTTGGAAGAATTGGCGAATCGGATGGTCGCGCGCGGCGCAGATCGGACCAGCGTCGTGATCGGATTCGGCGGCGGCATTGTGACCGACATCGGCGGATTTCTGGCGGCCGTTTTCTTGCGAGGTGTGCCGGTCGTGCAAATTCCCACGACGCTCCTCGCGCAAGTGGACGCGGCCATCGGAGGCAAAACGGGAGTAAACCTGGTCGGCGGGAAGAATCTGATCGGTAGCTTCCATCAGCCGCTCGCCGTGTTGATCGATCCCGAATTGATTGCAACGCTCCCGGCGCGCGAGTACCGTGCCGGTCTTTTTGAAGTGATCAAGGCTGGCGTGATTCGGGACCCCACGCTCTTCGATTTTCTGCAGGAGCACGCGGACGACGTGCTGGCGATGAAGCCCGACGCCGTCGATGAACTGATTGCCTCCGCCGTGCGGATTAAGACGGAAGTGGTTTCCTCCGATGAGCGCGAGAGCGATTTCCGGCGCATCCTGAACTTCGGACACACTATCGGCCATGCGATCGAAGCGGAGACGGAATATATCCGGTTTTTACATGGCGAAGCCATCGCCTGGGGGATGCTGTGCGCCACGCGATTGGCTGAATTGCTGGAAATACTCGATCAGGCCGTCGCGGACCGCATCAAGAAGCTCATCTGCCGCTATGGACCGCTGCCTGACGCGAAGGATCTGGATCCGGACCGGCTGATCGCGAGGCTTGCCAACGATAAAAAGACGCTGAAAGGTAAAGTGCATTTTGTGCTGCCGGTCGCCATCGGGCAGATGCGGATCGTGGCCGGCATTGAGCCTGGTTTAATCCGGCGGGCGATCCTGGATTCCGTCGAATGATTCCAACGATAGGCGCCAGGCCTCCCGGCGCATCAAGCGAAGCACAGGCGGCGCGATGGGTGGAACGGATGTTCGCGGGCATCGCGCCCCGCTACGATTTCATCAATCGTCTGCTCTCGTTTAATATCGACCGCTCGTGGCGCAAAACGCTTCTGAAGGAGTTAACTCCGGTATTGCGGTGCCCGGACGCGAAGGTGCTGGATTTGTGCTGCGGCACCGGAGACGTGCTGCTCGATTTGAAACGGGTTGCCGCGGCGCAAGTGCTCGGCGCGGATTTCTGCCATCCAATGCTGGTGATTGCGCGCGATAAAGCAGCCCAGCGGGGTTTGGCGCCGCAGTTCTTCGAGGCGGATGCGCTCGAATTGCCACTGGCCGGCAATATGCTGGATGGCATTGCCATTTCATTTGGATTCCGCAATCTGGCAAACTACGCAGCCGGCCTGCGGGAGATCGAACGTGCGCTGAAGCCGGGTGGGATTCTCGCGATCCTCGAATTCTCGCACCCTCCGGATTCGCTCGTGAAGGCCGCCTACGGATTCTATTCGCGATTCCTGCTGCCGATCATTGGCTCGCTGGTTTCGAAATCGCTGGGGGCTTACACCTATCTTCCCGATTCGATCCGCAAATTTCCAAAGCCCGTGGAACTACGGGACATGATGCGGTCGGCGGGATTTGTGGATACGAAGTTCGAGCTGTTGACCGGCGGAATTGCGGCGCTGCATGTAGGCGCGAAATCAGCGGCTGGCCGGATTCGCCAGTGTCCGATTGATTTCGTCCCGTAGGCTTAGGTTCCGGACCAGCCGAAGCAGATAGTTCGGATGGAGCCCCAGGAGCCGCGCAGCCTGCTTGTAATCTCCATTGCCTTGGGCGTAGGCGTCGAGAATCGCTTCGCGCTTCGCTTGTCCGACCGAGTGATGATATTTGGCGCCGGTATCGCGGGGCGCGGCTTCGAGCAAAGTCTCCGGTAAGTCTTCCGGCAGAACCCACTCGGAAACGCCGAGCACTACCGCGCGCTCCATCGCGTTCTCCAATTCGCGCACGTTTCCCGGCCATGAATATCGCAGGATCATTTCAGCGGCTTCCGGGGAAAGCCCCTGTAGCTGGCGCTTGCAGCGATCGGCGGAGCGTTGAAGGAAGTATTGAGCCAGCACCGGAATATCTTCGTTCCGATCGCGCAGAGGCGGAGAATCGAGCGTAACGACGTTTAGCCGGTGGTAAAGATCTTCCCGGAATCTTCCTTCGCGCACATCTTCGGGAAGATCGCGGTTGGTGGCTGCGATGACCCGGATATCCAGCGGATGCGGATGCGTGCCCCCCACGCGCTCAAACTCGCGTTGCTGAAGAACGCGAAGCAGTTTAGCCTGGAGCGAAGAGGCGAGTTCACCCACTTCATCCAAGAAAATTGTGCCCCCTTGCGCCAGCTCGAAGCGGCCTTTTTTCAGCGCAATTGCGCCGGTAAACGCTCCTTTTTCATGGCCGAAAAGCTCGCTCTCAAAAAGCGTTTCGCTGAGCGCGGCGCAATTCACGGCGATAAACGGACGATCCCGGCGTGGGCTCTTCTGATGCAGCGCGCGGGCGATGAGCTCCTTTCCCGTCCCGCTTTCACCGGTGATCATGACCGTGGTATCGCGAGGAGCGACGCGATCTACTAATTCGAGAAGACGCCGGATAACCGGGCTGTTGCCGACGATGCCGGTATTGTTTGCGATCTGCTCTTGAAGCAGCGCGTTCTCGGCCTTCAAGGTTTCAACTTCCTGATTCGCTTCAAATCCTACACAGGCCAGCGAGGCGACCGCGGTCAGAGCTTCCAGATGAGCGGTCAAACGCCCGCCATCCCGTTCGTGAGCCCGAATAACAAGCGCACCTCCCAAGCTGCCGGAAAGATACAGCGGCACGCCAACCATCCCCATTTGCGGATCTTTGAACGCGCCTTCTTCGCAAATCCGCGAAAGGGCGGGCCCGAAATCGGACTCATATTGCGCCGCGCGCTCGCGATAACGGGCGAGCAACTCCGCCCCCGATGCGCCCAGCAGCAGTAGACCCTCCCGCACGGGTATCAGGTCCGATACCAGGCGCAGGATTTGATTCTGTAACAACCGGGTTTGCGCTTCTCCCGCCGTTGCCGCAAGAGCGCGGAACAGGAACACCAGCGAGCAAGCCGCAAGCAGGACCGGCTTCACATCTTCGGCGGCCTGAGACGTCGAATCTTCCGTCCCACCTTCCCCCGAGCGGAACATCAGAATGGTCCTGCCGACGCCGATCTGATCGCGATCTTCAAGCCAGCGCTCAGCCGAGCGTATGCCGTTTACGTATGTGCCCAGCGAGCTGCGAAGATCAGCGATCAGAAAGCGATTGCCTTGCGGTCTAATCTGGCAATGACGCCATCCGACCTCCGGTTCATTGAGCACAACGCTCGAGTTCGGCGCGCGTCCAACGAAGATATCACCCTTCGCAAGAGCGTAATGCGCGCCGGCCGACGATCCGTTGACCACGATTAGTTCCGCACCCATAACGGGAAGGTTCTAGTTTAGCTGAGGCTTCGATTTCCAGGCTGAGATTTTCAGACTGGTTCCAGCATCACCAGATCGCTCCGCTGCCGGTCGCCGCCGGAATCTTCGTTGCAGCCATCGAGATCGAGGAAGCGCGTGTCCAACAATCTTCCAGTTTCAATTTTGCCCATTGCGGAAATCAGCGTTTCCCTCAGGAAAGGATGGTCCTTCTCGAGATCCGCCAGAATGTCGCGAAGACTTCGGCGCACAGTTCCTGTCTTTTGAGAACAGCCGCAGGGGATTACCGGCGCACCCAGGCTGGCGGCAAAAGCTCGCGTAAGTTCTTCGGTGACATAAACCAGCGGACGGATCAGCCGAAATTCGCGCTTGCTCGACCATGTGCTGGGCGGCAGAGCGCTGATTCGTCCAGTGAACAGCGCGTTTCTGAGGAAAGACTCGCAGAAATCGTCCGCGGTATGGCCGAAGGCGATCACATTTGCGCCTAATTTCCGGGCGACTTCGTAGACTGCGCGACGCCGGAATCTGCTGCACAAATCGCAGCCATGCCCCGGCTGGCTCTCCAAGAGACGAAGAGAGGGTGAATCCTCGACATAGGTCCAATCCACGCCGCGTTCTCGCAAATACGCGCCTACCGGCTCAATCGACGCGAGAAACTTGCCTTGTTCAATCGTGAATGCGCAAACCGTGAACTGAATGGGCGCGCGCTGCTTCAGACGGAGCAGCGCTTCGAGCAGCGTAAGCGAATCTTTGCCGCCCGATACGCCCACCGCCACTCGGTCGCCATCGCGAATCATGCGGAAGCGTCCGATCGCCTCACCCACTTTGCGCAGGATCGATTTTTCAAGATCCATTCTCTTCAACGATAACGGATCTGCCGAGTGGAACCACCACTCTGCGTTCGCCCTTTGCGTAAATCCGGTGACTGCCCTTGGACCGCAACCAAGCGAAACCAGCTTTCAACAGCATCGCTTCGGCATCTGCCGCAGTCAGGCGCGGCAGTTTAGGCATGAACTTCGACTGCGGTGGTCAGAATCTCCTGGCTCAGCGCCGCGGAGCGCTCTTCATCCGTCAGAGTCTCCAGGAAAAGCTCAATTGCCTCGCGGATATTGACAAGAGCCTCCTCCACCGTTTTGCCTTGTGACTGGCACCCCGTCAGTTCTGGGCACCACGCGTAACAGCCGTGCTCGTCCTGCTCGATTACGACACTAACCTTACCCGCCATCAACCATCATCCTACCGCCAGTTGCGGTTTAAGCGACGCGCAAGGCTGTCTGTTTTTGACGGGGTTATATACTGGCCGTGCGGAAGGGCGTCCTTATGAATATGAATCTGATTCGTTTCGAAGCTTCCCTCGTCCTGATTGGTGCTCTTGCTTGTGCAATTCCCGCGTGCGGCCAGGTCTCTAACTTTCCAGTCGACAAGCGGCTGATTGCCGATTACGGCTACTGGAGCCGGACGCAGACCCCTCCCTACAGTTCCGCCCAGATTCCGTTTCGAAAGCTGACGCATATCAACCACGCCGGTGTAAACTTCAATGCCGACGGCAGCCTCAGCGTTCCCGATGGATTCCTGGAGCCGGAGCTCATAGCCAAAGCGCATGCGGCGGGCGTGAAGGTGCTGCTGCTGTTGGGAGGCGATTTTACGGCGCTCGAAACCAGCACAGCGGCGCTGCCGGCGCTAATCGGCAACCTCCAAACCTTCCTTGGCCGGCACGGCTACGATGGCGTCGATATTGACTGGGAATATCCCGCTTCCGATCTCGACGAGCAAACTTTCTTCGCGCTCATGAAGGCGCTTCGTAACGCCTTTCCCGCGTCCCGTTACTCGCTTTCCGCGGACGTTGCGCCCTGGGGAGGCGCCGGATACGATTTGCCGCAAGTCACGCCGCTGGTCGATTACTTCAACATCATGACTTACGACTGCGCCGGTCCCTGGACGGACGACGGACAGCTGAACTCGCCTATCTTCCCCGATCCAACGAATCCCGAGCCGTACGAATGCGAGCCGGGAGGCAGCGTCAAAGAAGCCATCGACATTTTCGAACAGTCGATGGTCCCACCCTCTAAATTGAACATCGGCACGCCGTTCTACGGCTATTTTTATAAAAATGTCAGCACGCTTTTCGGGCCATGCACCCATTGCGGCAGGACAGTCCTTTCGGAAAACTACGGAACGTTCATCAAGCAGCGCGTCGGGCAAGACGGATGGAAAGTGTTTCATGACACCTATGCGCTGGTGCCTTACCTGTTGCGGAGCGACGGAAAACCGGGCTACATCACCTACGATGATCCTTACTCGACGTACTACCGCATTTGGTATTCGTTGTGGGAGCGCGACCTGGGCGGTTCGTTTATGTGGTCGCTCGACGCCGACTACGACGGGCAATCTCAGGATCTGCTCGACGCCATGTATGCGGCGACCATCGCGAAATAGGCCGAACGCAGTAAGCCAAGATAGAAATTAAGTCGAGGCCGAACACAACCGATGTGTAAAAGAAGACGTGTAAAGTATGTCCGGCGCGAAAGGCCGAATGAATAGCAACACAATTGTCTTGATTGCCGCGGGTCTTACGCTGGCCGCGGCCGCGCCTCTTGCGGCCCAAACCGCCCCCGACGCTAAAGGTCCGCCGCCGAAATACGATCCAGCTTCGGTTGCAAGAGGCCGGCAGATCTTCGTGGCTACTTGCGGATTCTGCCATGGAACCCATGCCACGGGCGGAGAGAAAGGACCGGATCTGCTTCGCTCTGTGTTGGTTTTGGACGATGAGAACGGCAAGAGCATCAGTCATGTGGTGTTGAATGGACGTCCTGACAAGGGCATGCCCAAATTTGCTCTCACCAGCGCGCAAATTGGCGACATCGCGAACTTCCTGCACAATTCCATCGACGACGCCGCCGATCGCGATAGCTATAAAATCCTCAATATTGTTATCGGCGACGCGAAAGCGGGCGAAGCCTACTTCAACGGCGCGGGGAAATGCAGCTCCTGCCATTCCGTGTCCGGCGATCTGAAAGGCATCGGCTCAAAATACGAGCCGGTCACGCTTCAAGACAAATTCCTGATGCCCAGCGACCGCTGGGACCAAGCCGCTTCCGGCAACTCCAAGCCTGTGGTGACGGTCACCGTTACGCTGCCTTCGGGCGAGTCCTTTACCGGCACTCCCGTGAACCTGGACGATTTCGATGTCGCATTGCGCGATGCGAGTGGCAACTATCGTTCTTTCCGCCGCGATAAAGACACGCGCGTCGAAATCCACAATCGGCTGCAGGCGCATCTGGACATGCTGATGCAATACACCGACGCCGATATTCATAACCTTACGGCCTACCTGGTGACTCTGAAATGAAGCTGCATTCGCTGCTCAATTGGGCTGGTCTCGCCGTACTGGCCACGCCGCTGTTCGCACAGATTCTCGATCCGGCATTGCTCACGCAACCGCCCACCGCCGCGTGGCCAACCTACAATGGCGATTACTCGGGCCGCCGCTTCAGCACGCTCGCCGGAATCAATCAATCGAACGTCAAGCATTTGACCCTTTCCTGGGTCTTTCGCGTAAAAGTGGGACCAACTCCCGGAGCCATCGTGGGCGGCGAAGGACCGCTTCCCGAGGCGCCCCCGAGCGATCCCGACGTCTGGACCATCAAGTCGACGCCGTTAATGGTGAACGGAGTGGTCTACTTCACCACTCCCGATAATGCCTGGGCGATTGATGCCCGGTCGGGCCGCGAGCTGTGGCACTACTTCTGGAAGACCACGGGCGGCATCCACATTGGCAACCGAGGCATGGGCATGTACGGCAACTGGCTCTTCTTTGAGACTCCCGATAACTACCTGGTTTCTGTCGATGCCCGCACCGGGAAGGAGCGTTGGCATGTCCAAATTGCCGACGTGAAGCAGGAGTATTTCTCCACCCCGGCCCCAATTATCGTCGGCAACCATGTGATTGTTGGCACCGGTGGGGATTCGCTCGACGTCCCGGGCTTTCTCGAAGCGCACGATCCGGAGACCGGGGCAATCCAGTGGAAATGGTGGAGCGAGCCTCTCAAGAAGGGAGATCCCGGATCGGATACCTGGCCGGACGAGTATGCGATGCGTCATGGCGGCGGCATGACCTGGATTCCCGGCACCTACGATCCCGAGCTTCATCTCTACTACCTGGGTACCGGCAACCCCAACCCCGTATTAACCGGCCGCAGTCGTAAAGGCGACGACCTCTACACCTGCTCGATCGTCGCGTTGAACGTGGATACAGGTAAGCTCGCTTGGTATTTCCAGCCTTCTCCGCATGATACGCACGATTGGGATTCCGTGCAAACGCCGGTGCTCATCGATGGGCAAATTGATGGAAAACCGCGCAAGCTGCTGGCCCAAGCCAACCGCAACGGCTACTTCTTCGTGCTTGATCGTGTCACCGGCAAGGATGTGCTGACGACTCCCATGATTCGCACCATGAATTGGTCCAAGGGCATCTCGCCAAACGGCCAGCCGATTCCAAATCCCGAGAAAGAAGCCACTATTGCCGGCGTTCTCGTCTCGCCTCCGAGCGGCGGAGCGACCAATTGGCCTCCTCCCAGCTTCGACCCGGAAACCGGACTGTTTTACGTTGGTACTTCGCAGTCGTTCAGCATGTTTTATCTCACCGATACCGATCCGCATCCGGAAGGCTATGGCGCGGCCGAGCGCGATGCCGGCTCCTATGGCGGCGACCTCGAAGCCATCGATTACAAAACTGGAAAAATTGCCTGGGACCATCACTACCCCAACGGCGGCGGCCCGATGGGTATCCTGACCACCGCTGGCAAACTGCTCTTTACCGGCGATGGCGCTCAACACCTCGTGGCGTTCGATCCCGCCAATGGCGAGATCCTGTGGCATGCGGGACTCTCCGACGACGTCAGCGACGGACCGGAAACCTATCTCTTAGATGGTCGGCAATACCTGCTGATCGGCGCGGGCGATTCGCTCTACGCCTTCACTCTGGAGCAATGATTCAAAACCGGAGAATTTCCCCGCCCAGGCTAGCCTTCGCAGTCTGCGAAAATAAAGAGTAGCCGCCTGGCGAGATCTGGCTTGAGTCCTGGGTCTCTGGATGAACATCCAACAACTTGGCGTGTCGGGACTCCAGTCCTTACCTAACCTGTTGTGAATAAAGTAAATCAAACCGGGGATGTCTCCGGTCTATCGTTGCCGTTCGGCCTCACGTTCGACGATCTCTATCGGCGGGATGGACTCTTCAGGCTTGACGGAATTTTCTTACAGCAATTGGAAGCTGCCGCCCCGGACCTGCATGCGCGGTTGCTGTCGGCTCGTGAGAACCCCGCGGCGCTCAACCCGAAGCGGCATTCGGAACTGATTATTGAGATCGCTCCTTACCTCGAAGATTTCATCGGGTATCTGTTTGGAATCGAGGCGGAACTCCGCGAACTGCAATTTCGGCATTCGGAGCTTGCTCCCCTCTACTCGGTAAAGCGGCGGTTTGTTCAGAAAAAAGCGCTCACCGGATACACGGTAGAGAAGGCGAGCGCCATTGACGGTTTCGCCATTGGCATCCAACTGGAAGCGCTGATGCAGGAACCGCTGACCGAGAGAAGTTTTGCGGACCACGTCGCGCGCTGGCTGGCAACGGAAGCGGAGCACATCCGACACCTCCAACTCGCGGCGCTCTATGCCGCCTGGGCCGCGCTTTCGCCCCAAGGCAAAGTGAGGCATGCGCGCGGTGTGCTCTTCAAAGTGCCGCATAAGCTCGATTACCACCATCTCGTTCCTGTGCAGCCGGTGTTTAGCGATGATCTGGTTCGGCTGGAACTGAGCAGCGATCACTGGCGGCATCGGGAAGGATTTCAGTTGACGGATGCGGGCGCCGATCTCACCGCGGCCCTTGATCAGGCGCACTACTGCATCAAATGCCACCACCAAGGCAAAGATAGTTGTTCGACCGGGCTAAAGGAAAAGAACGGCGCGTTCAAGGCCAGCGTTTTCGGCGTGCCGCTCGCGGGCTGCCCGCTCGACGAAAAGATCTCCGAGATGAATACGGTCAAGGAGAACGGGAATCCTATCGGCGCGCTCGCCATCGTCGTCATCGATAACCCCATGGTCGCGGGAACAGGGCATCGCATTTGCAACGACTGCATGAAATCCTGCATTTTTCAGAAACAGGAACCGGTCGATATTCCGCAGGTGGAGACGCGCTCTCTGAAAGACGTACTCGACCTGCCGTGGGGATTTGAGATCTACAGCCTCCTCACGCGGTGGAATCCGCTGAATCTCTCGCGGCCGTATCCACGCGCTGCGACCGGCTACAAGGTCCTGGTGGTGGGCCTCGGACCCGCCGGATTCACGCTTGCGCACCACCTGATGAACGATGGCCACGCCGTGGTCGCCGTGGATGGCCTCAAGATAGAGCCGGTGCCGTCTGCGATCTCCGGAATCGATGCCCGCGGCCGCCGTTTTCCGTTCTCGCCGCTGCGCGATATTTCCGAGATCTATGAGCGCTTGGACGAACGCATCATGGCGGGCTTCGGCGGCGTTGCCGAATACGGAATTACGGTCCGTTGGAACAAGAATTTCTTGAAGATCATTCGGCTGTTGCTCGAGCGTCGTGCCGAATTTTCAATGTTTGGCGGTGTGCGCTTCGGAGGCACGTTGACGGTGGACGGCGCTTTCGAAATGGGATTTGACCATATCGCTTTGTGCGCCGGAGCGGGGCGTCCTACCGTGATCCCCATGAAGAACGGTCTCGTGCGCGGTGTTCGCCAGGCTTCCGATTTCTTGATGGCTTTGCAATTAACCGGCGCGGCGAAGTTCGAATCTTTGGCGAACCTCCAAATCCGCATGCCCATCGTAGTAATCGGCGGCGGATTAACGGCGATTGACACCGCCACCGAGTCGCTCGCCTATTACGTGGTGCAAGTCGAAAAGTTTCTGAAGCGCTATGAATCTTTGGCGGCCGAGCTCGGCGAGCGCGAGATTGAATCTACGTGGATCGCTGAAGAGGCTCAAATCGCCGCTGAGTTTCTCTCCCACGCGCGGGCCATCCGCGCCGAGCGGTCTAACGCGGCGCGCGAGGGAAGGCAACCCCGGCTGATTGAGCTTTTGGGTTCTTGGGGAGGCGTGACCATCGCTTACCGGCGACGCCTGATCGATTCCCCCAGCTACACGCTGAATCACGAGGAAGTAGCGAAGGCGCTCGAAGAAGGCGTCCGATTTGCGGAATGTCTCGCGCCCGAAGAGGTAGAAGTCGATTCTTGGGGCAGCGCCATGGCGCTGCGGCTCGAAAAGCAAACGCGGGATGAAGCGACCGGAAGGCTGGCCCCTACAGGCGAAAAAGTTGTGCTGCCGGCGAGAGCCATCCTGGTTGCGGCCGGTACGCAGCCGAATACCGTATTGGCTCGCGAAGACGAGCACAATTTCACGCTCGATGGCCGCTACTTCCAGGCCGTCGATGAGAACGGTCATCCGGTAACGCCGGAGCGCATCGCCAAACCGCTCGTTACGAGCGTTTTAGTTTCAATTCGCCCCGACGGCCGGGCCATCAGCTTTTTTGGCGACTTGCATCCCTCCTTTTCCGGGAACGTGGTGAAAGCCATGGGCAGCGCAAAACGCGGATACCCGGTGTTGTCGCGAGTCCTTTCGCATCGCGCTTCATCCCCAATTGCGCCCGAGGCGCTGGTGAATCGCCTCAACGATGAATTGAGGCCCGTCGTACAAGATGTCATCCGCCTGACTCCCAATATTGTGGAGATCGTGGTGCGGGCGCCCATCGCCGCTCGCGCGTTCAAGCCGGGCCAGTTTTATCGATTGCAAAATTACGAGTCGCTCGCCAGGCGCACGGAGGGAACGGTTCTGGCGATGGAGGGACTGGCGCTTACCGGCGCATCGGTCGATTTCAAAAAGGGTTTGCTCTCGACAATTGTTCTCGAGATGGGAGGCTCGTCGGATCTTTGCGCATTACTGAAACCCGGCGATCCTGTGATCCTGATGGGTCCAACCGGCAAGCCGACTGAAACACCTTCACAGGAGACGGTTTTGCTGGCCGGTGGCGGCCTGGGCAATGCCGTGCTCTTCTCGATCGGCCAGCAATTACGCGCCTCCGGTTCGCGTGTGGTTTATTTCGCCGGCTACAAGAAGATTGTCGATCGCTACAAGGTGGAAGAGATTGAGAAGGCGTCCGACGTCGTAGTCTGGTGCTGCGATGAAGCCCCGGGATTTACGCCCAGCCGAGTACGGGACAGCGCTTTTGTTGGCAATATCGTGGACGCAATCGCGGCTTACGGGCGCGGCGATTTGGGCGATGCTGAAATCCCGCTGAGTGCCGTGGACCGGCTCATTGTTATCGGCTCGGATGGCATGATGCGCGCGGTGCAGCAAGCGCGGCACGGCGTTCTGCGGCCCTATTTGAAGCCCGATCATCAGGCGATCGGCAGCATCAACTCACCTATGCAATGCATGATGAAGGAGATCTGCGCGCAATGCCTGCAAATGCATAAGGACCCGGTTACCGGGAAAGAAACCGTGGTGTTCTCGTGTTTCAACCAGGACCAGCCGCTCGACCACGTGGAATTTGGCAGCCTGCGCTCCCGACTGTCGCAAAATGGCGTGCAGGAGAAGCTGACCAAGCTTTGGGTGGACCACTGTTTGCGCGGCATCGGCGCGCGCCCGGAGCTGGTGAGCCGATAATTTCCGGCTGGCTCATTCGGGAGAGAATGCCGCGCCATTCACAACCGCCGGCAACTCCCGCGCTTCGTGAATCAGCACGTCCGGAGGATCGGTTTGGAAGCCTTCCGGCTGAAAGCCCCAGGACACTCCGCAACTGCGTATGCCCGCATTGCGCGCGGTGCGTATATCCACGCCGCTGTCGCCCACCAGTAACGTCTGCTGCCGGGTCGCTCCGGCTTCGTCCATCAATGCCAGAATACCCACAGGATCGGGCTTCTTACTCGCAAAACTGTCGCCGCCACAAACGCGGAAGAAGTACCTTTGCAAATTGAGCGCTCCGATGATATCCAAGCTGATCCGTACCGGCTTGTTGGTTAGAATCGCTAATTTGTTTTGAGCTCCGGACAACTCCCGGATAGCCTCGGCGACGCCTGGATAAGACCGCGTGTGGTCGATTGCGTGCTGCCCGTAGAACTCCAGGAAAAACTTCAGCGCTTCCTCGACCATCTCTCCCGATGCCTCGCCGCCCAGCGCCCGCCGCACCAACGCCGGCACGCCGTTTCCCACATAGGAATAAATCAGCGCGGGATCGAGCGGCTGCATGCCAAAATGCTCGCGGGTTTGGTTCATCGCGATCGCTAGATCTTTACTGGAATCGATCAGCGTCCCGTCTAGATCGAAGATGATCAGCACTGGATTTCAGACCTGTTGCGAGCTGCCGCTGGATGGCGCGGCCCGGAATTGCTTCAGGTTGCGCATCTGCTCGGCGAATGCGTCTCGCAGCGCTCGCGGCGCGAGATCCGCGATCCATCCGGAAATCTCACTCGCATAGGGGAGCACCCGAGATTGTTCCAGAAAAGAAGGCGTCGGCGAAGGCGAGAAGGCGACCGCTATATCGACCAGCACCGCGATCACCAACGCGCCGCGAATGAATCCCGCAATTCCTCCAAGGAAGTGATTGAACCACGAGAGGCCAATCCATTTGAACAACCGCGAAAGCAGAGCCGAAATAAGTGAGCCGATAATCAGCACTCCGATAAAAATGGCCAGAAACCCGAGTATGTCCGCCAACGCCGGTGTCTTCACCCAGGGCATCAGCTTCGCGGCCACGATGCCATAGCACCAAAACCCCGCGAGGAAACCGACAATGGTGGCAATTACCCCAACTACGACGCGCGCCAGCCCGGCCCGCAGTCCCGACACTGCCGACCATAGAAGAATCAACGCCAACAGCACGTCGAACCAAGTGAAGGGCATACACTGTTCCTAAGCCTGGCCGGCTGGCGTCTGCCCCGTCAGGCGTGAGTAAGCTTCCTGGTATTTCTCGCTGGTCTTGCGAACTATTTCTTCCGGGAGCGCGGGAGCGGGTGGTCGCTTGTCCCAGGCGAGGGTTTCCAGATAGTCGCGGACATATTGTTTATCGAACGAGAATTGTGGCCCGCCCGGCTGATAAGTGTCAAGAGACCAGTACCGGGAGGAGTCGGGAGTCAAAACTTCATCCGCCAACGTCAACTGGTTGCCGATAAATCCAAACTCCAGCTTGGTATCGGCCAGTATGATGCCGCGCTGCAGCGCATATTCCGCCGCGCGCCGGTAGATTTCGAGCGTCAGGTCCCGCAGTTGGCCCGCCAGCTCCAACCCCAGCTCATTCGCCGCGTAGCTGAATGGGACATTCAGATCGTGGCCGGTTTGGGCTTTAGTCGCCGGTGTAAATATCGGCTCTGGAAGACGGTCTCCCTCGCGCAGCCCTCCCGGAAGCGGAATTCCGCAGACCGTCCCCTGCGTCCGGTACTCCTTCCAGCCGGAACCGGCGAGATAGCCCCTCGCTACACACTCCATTTCGATCATCTCCGCCTTCTTTACCATCATGGAGCGGCCCTCCAACAGCTTGCGCTGCTTGGCCAGTTTCTTCGGGTATTCGGCCACGTCCGCCGTCAAGAAATGAGATGGAACCAAGTCGCTGAGAAAGCCGAACCAGAACAGCGACATCTGGGTCAGCACTCGCCCTTTGCAAGGTATGCCGTTTCGAAGCACGCAATCGAAGGCGGAGATACGGTCCGATGCAATGAACAGCAAAGTATCTCCCAAATCGTAGATATCCCGCACTTTGCCTCGCCTTTGCAGCTTCAGCGGCAGCTTTGTCTCCAGCAGTACTTCGTCCTCGCACATAACCACTCCTGAGTATCCCAAAGCCCGACCGTGCTAAGTGCACCCTGAAAAAATGAAACAGCTAAGGAATAATTTGCCGCTAAAATAAATGGAAATTATAGAAAACATGGATATAACCGGTTTGGCTTGGCGCTTGCACTATCTACTGCGGAAGGGATTTCAAATATGAATTCGGATCAATTCGAAGGAAAATGGAAACAACTCAAAGGATCGGTGAAGCAGCGTTGGGGCAAGTTCACCGACGACGACATCACCAAGTTGAGCGGAAAAAAAGATGAGTTGATAGGCAAAATCCAGGAGCGCTACGGAATCACCCGTGAGCAGGCGCAGAAAGAAGCCGACGAGTGGGCTCAAGCCTCTGCGTCCGAAATCAAGCACGAGCACCACGATATGGCCCATGCTGGCGGTACAACCCGCAAACCCTGATTGGATAGATCGATCTTAGCTTTGGGGCGTCTCCTCCGCTTGGACGGAGACGCCCTTCCCGTTTTTGGTATATAGCTACACTAGTTTTGAATGCCGGTTCCGTATCGCTTCGCGATCTGTAACGAGCTTTTTCAGAAAGAGCCTTTCGAGCCCGTCTGCAAACGAGTTCGGGCAATCGGTTACGATGGCCTGGAGATCGCTCCGTTTACTCTCGCCGAAGATCCTGCGCAATTAACTTCTGAGAGCCGTCTCGCCCTTAAGCACGCTCTTGAAAGTGAAGGCCTCGAATTCGTCGGATTGCATTGGCTCTTTATGGCGCCGGCGGGTTTACATATCACCACGCCGGATGAAGCCGTTCGAAAGCGCAGTTGGGATTACATGCATCGTTTAATCGATTTATGCGCCGATCTGTCCAGCCCCCAAACGGCCGAAACCAGCGTAATGGTTCTAGGCTCCCCTCAACAGCGCTCCGCAGTGGATGGGGCCAGCCCCCGAGAAGCGCTGGATGTCCTTACGCACGAGTTGGCGCACGCTGCTCCCCACGCCGAAAGCCGCGGTGTGAAGATCTTGATCGAAGCTCTCCCGGCCAGCCAAACGAATGTGGTTAATTCTCTAGCCGACGCGGTTGCCATCGTGAAACAAATCGGAAGCCCGTCTGTGCAGACTATGTTCGATACGCATAATTCGGTCGATGAAAATGACCCGGGACCGGAGTTGGTCCGTAAATACTTCCACTATCTCCGCCACATACACGTGAATGAATTCGACGGACGCGAGCCGGGCATGGGGAATTACGATTTTGGTTCCTTGCTCGATACTCTCACCGAGCTGAATTATTCCGGATGGGTCTCGGTCGAGGCTTTCGATTTCAGCCGCGATTCCGAGCGGATTGCGGCCCGCGCACTGAACCATTTGAAATCCGCCCCGAGGCTGGTCGCCTCTCAAGCCGTATGAGCCGATGCGTGGTCACCGGAGGCGCCGGCTTTATCGGCTCGGCGCTGGTTAGGGCGTTGCTCGTTCAGGGTCGCCGCGTCGATGTGCTCGACAATCTCTCGACCGGCAGCCTGGACAATCTCGAGGAAGTTGCCGATGATATTACGGTTCATGAATTCGATTTGCGCGATTATGACAATGTTGCTCGAGTAGTCCAGGGTGCCGACCTCGTATTTCACCTCGGAGCGCTGCCCTCGGTTCCCAAATCGATCCTCGAGCCCGTGCCCAGTCATGAGGTCAATATCGACGGGACCTTCAATGTCCTGCGGGCCGCGACGGAAGGCAAAGCCGGGCGCGTGATCTATGCGGCGTCGTCGTCGGCATACGGCGACACTGAAGTATTACCGAAAGTAGAGACCATGGCGCCTAGACCCAAGTCGCCTTACGCTCTGCAGAAACTGGTCGGCGAATATTATTGTGGGGTTTTCTCCGAGTGCTATGGTCTCCAGACGGTCGCTCTGCGGTTCTTCAACGTCTACGGTCCGCGCCAGGATCCGACCAGTGTCTATTCCGGCGTGCTCTCGATTTTTTTGAATTGCCTCATTGAACGCCGCAGCCCGACGATCAATGGCGACGGCGAGCAATCTCGAGATTTTACCTACGTCGAAGATGTAGTCGGCTTGCTGCTGAAAGCCTCGCAAGCGGAGGGCGTTTCGGGCAAAGTCTTCAACGCCGGCAACGGGAATCGCTACACCCTGAATTACACGTGGCAGCTTCTGCAGAAAATCGAAGGTGTTGAGCTTCCGCCCCGCTACGGGCCGCCGCGATCCGGCGATGTGCGTGATTCTCAGTCCGACACCACTATGGCCATCCGTGAGCTCGGCCATAAGCCGCAATTTACCTTTGAAGAGGGATTGCGGTTGACGCTCGATTGGTATCGTTCCCATCACCCAGGCAAGTAGCCGGACTCCGGGCTGGGGCGCTAAACTGGTTTCGTATTCCTTGGAGAAGCTCTCTCCGCAATTCCCGTGAACGATTCATTCCGGCTTGGCATCGACGGCATCTACCGGTGCGATGCGTTTCAGGAGTTTGTCTGGCAAAGACACGGCTTCGGCACCCGCCAAGCCAATCCGACAGCCGGCATTACTCTGCGTCAAATCCACTCCGATCGAGTATGGAATGCCAATGGATGGAAGGACCAGCAGCGCGACGGTGACGCGCTCGTCACCGATGAGATCGGCAAAGGCATCGGAGTCCGCACCGCGGATTGTGTTCCGATCCTGCTCCTCGATAGCGTGAATCGTGCCGTCGCCGCTGTCCACGCGGGGTGGCGAGGCACTGCTGCGAAAGTGACCGCGCGAACTATCGAAAAAATGACCGCCGATTTTCGGACCAATGCGGCCGACCTCTATGTCGCGATCGGTCCCTGCATTCGCGTTTGCTGTTACGAAGTCGGTCCGGCGGTCGTCGAGCGGTTTACTTCACTATTTCCCGAATGGGGAGCGGATGCCGGCGCGCGTAAGCTGGATCTTGCCGACGCAAACCGCCGCCAGATGAAAGCTGCGGGAGTCGATCCGGAGCGGATTTTCGATTGCGGTCTCTGCACGACCTGCCAAAACGCGCAATTCTTCTCATTTCGCCGCGAGCCCGAAAATCCCGGGCGCATGATTTCGGCCATCTGCCGGCTTGCCTAGCCGAAGCGCCACGCTGAGCGCTACGCGCCCCAAAAGATATGAGATACTCAGACCACGCTGGGGAGGTTTGATGCCTCGTATTACGACCGGTCGCCGCTCTCTGACATTTTCGGCCGCTGCGTTGCTGCTCGTCGCCATTCCGGCGCTCGCGCAGAAGGGCGGACCACCCCCCAGTACCGGCGCGGGAGCGAACCCGGGCGCGTCCTCCCCGGGAGGTATCGGAACGCCCGCGCGTGGAACTTATGGCACGGTTCCAAACGCATCGACCGGTTCAATGAATAACACCGGCGTCAACACGCGGCCCATCTTTTTATCCGGAAAAGTGATGTTCGACGATGGAACTCAGCCCAATCCGGAGATAAGAATTGAGCGGGTGTGCGGCGGAAGCCCGCGCCTCGAAGCGCACACGGATTCAAAGGGCCGCTTCTCTTTCCAGCTGGGTCAGAATTCCATCGTGGACACCGACGCCGAGGATGATACGACCAACGGCACGGGGCGTCCGAATGGCCAGTTCAATGCTCCTTCCGACGGGATAAATACGCAGAGTAACAATCGAATGGACCCCCTCTGGAACTGCGAGCTGAGAGCATCGTATCCCGGATATCGCTCGGATGTTGTGAACCTTGCGGAACGGAGATCGCTCGACGATCCGGAGCTGGGGACAATCGTCTTGCACCGCTTGGCGAACGTACAGGGTTCCACCATCAGCCTGACCACCGCGCTCGCGCCGCGTCATGCGCAAAAGGATTACGAAAAGGGCGTCCAGCTCGAAGAGAAGGGCAAGCTGGACGAGGCCGAGAAGCATTTTGAGCAGGCTACCGCGGCCTATCCGAAGTATGCGATCGCCTGGTTCGCGCTAGGAGAGATCGAACGGCGGCAAGGCAAGTCCGCCGAAGCGCGCAAGGCTTATGAATCCGCCATCGCCGCGGACCACAAATACGTCAGCCCCTACGATCAGCTCGCCCTGCTTTCCGCGCGCGAAGGAAAGTGGCAGGATGCAGCGGATTTCAGCAAACAAGTGATTCAACTCAATCCGGTCGAGTTCCCCGGCGCTTTCTGGTGCAACGCAATCGCGAATTACAACTTAAAGAGACCCGATGAAGCTGAGGCCAGCACAAAGGAGCTTTTGAAGCTCGACAGCGTCCACAGGTATCCGGAAGCGGAAAGCATGCTCGCTCAAATTCTCCTGGACAAGCGGAACTATCCCGATGCGGCCACGCATCTGCGCGCCTATCTCGCGCTGGTTCCGAATGCCAAGAATGCCGACGAATTGAAACAGATCCTGGCGAAGCTGGACCAGACCGGCGCGGAATCCAAGAAGAATCCCGGCCTAATAGCCCCGAAACAATAGCTCTTCAAGAGCCATTCGTCGCACTTGCCACAACTCGCGCTCCTCCTGGTTAACATGCAGTCTGCACTCGCCCCCGTCATCAAAGGTCAGAGTCACCTCGAACATCTTTTTGCCCGTATCGTCCCGTACTAGAATCGCGTGCTCGGCAACGCTGAATATTACCGACCTGTGCAGATCATTAGCTTCTAGAAGAACCGTAAAGTCATCGCCATTCTCCGCCACCGAAAACTCATAAGGGGAATTATTGGGGCGCAATGCGTTGCGAGTCTTAACGTCCTCTTCAACTTGTAATCTGAGCGCCTTGAATACGTTCGGTAGAGAGCATAAGGAACGCTTAGTGACCCAATCGAATTTCGACGCATCGTTCTCCACTTTGTCGTTCACCCTTTCACCTCCCAGAGAATGTCGCCCACTCTACAAAAATACTGCACGGCTCCCGACCGGCAGCTATTCCCGTCGCAGCGATCGCATTGCTGTCCGTCGCGCCGCCGGCGCGTATCGATTTCGTGCGGCAGCCGACGAATGATCAACTCTACGGGTAGCGCGTTATACGGTCAAGTGGCACTTCCCAGAAGGAACGAGACAGACAATTTTGGTTATCTCGCGGGTTCCGCGGCTGTCTCTGTTACAATTAGTGCCCGAACCAAAATGTCTGTGCCTTTGCCGACAGAGCTGGTGCAAGTCGCCAGGCTGCTCGAAAGAGACGAACCCAAGGTACTGGTCCTCGTCGGTGCTGGCGTTTCGGCGGGAGCCACTTCATCACCACACGCCACGTGGCTTGGCCTGCTCAAGCATGGTGTCGACTATCTCGTAAGTACGGAGGTCTTCACGGAGAAACGCGGCAAGGATCTCATCGCCTCCCTTGAGGCAGCCTTCTCCCCATTCGACCTAGAGAGCGCTCTGCGACATGCTGAGCTGGTTGAGCAGAATCTCACTACGCCGGAACCGGCCGCGTTCGGCCGCTGGCTTCTAGAAGCATTTCGCGGGTTCCACGTTCAGTCTGGCAAAGGCGCTACGCTGAACGCTCTCCGAGATCTTCAGGAAGCGGGCGCCTTACTGCTGACGACGAACTACGATAGCTTACTTTCCGAGGCCACCGGGCTCCCGCCCGTGACCTGGGAAGAACACGATAAGTTGCTGCCGCTGATCAACCGGACCAGCGCCGGGATCCTCCATATTCACGGATATTGGCAACGTCCTAGCTCGGTTGTGCTGGGAGAAAGCTCGTATGATCGGGTCGCTGCTGATCAGGATTTTCAAGATGCTCTAAAGAGCCTCTGGCTCGGGTACTCGTGGATTTATGTAGGGAGCGGCGATGGGCTGGGTGATCCGAACCTGGGCAGGTTATTAGAGTGGGGCAAACGGTGGGGATCGAGCGCCATGCCGGACTACTTCCTGGCCAAGAGAGACAAGGCGGAAGCCTTAGCGAAGAGTCCCGACAAGCCGCAGAACCTCGAGAGCTTGGGCTACTCCGACCACGTGCAGCTGGCAGGGATACTGCATTCCGTTACGCCGTCAGCTCGCTGTTGGCCCTTTGTTCCGGTGGATGAGGACTTCTTTCTTTTCCGCAGCGCCCGTTCGCCCGTCAACCTTCCGTTTCCATCTAAGCGGGAGTACTTGGACGGCGAAGTACCCACCCTCGCAGCCGATGCAGAAGTCCGTGCTCGGCTCGCCGAGCATGGATGGGCATTCGTTATGGACGTCGCGTCGGTCGGCAAGACGACCCTTGCGCTACGCATTGCCACAGGACCGCTCCAGCGAGAACACCCGGCCTGCTATCTTGACCTCGCCATTGTCGACCCCGATGATGTCGGCGCGAAGGCACTCGTGATCGCCAGACGGCTGGCGCGGCCGGGCTGCCTCCTCATTGTCGACAACGTTCACCACCAGCCTGAACTCGCACGGCAACTATGGGATCAGTGGAGGGATCGGCCAGCCGAGAGCCGTTTGCTGCTGATCGCGACGCTGATGCAGCGCGCAGCGACCACGGCGCCCGCACAAGATCTGGGTTTCTTCCAGCGCCACGTCACCAATCCTGTCGTTGAGCTGCGTCCAGGACCCAACGATCTGATGGCTATCGTGAGCCACTTTTACGCGAGAGTCCGTGTTCGTTCAGCACCGCTGCCGATTCCTCCGCAGAGCGCGCTGCAAGCTTGGCACCGGGATTACGGCACTGCCCTCGGTGCGTTCTGCCTAGCCGTGCTTGGCTACCTTGATAAGTTCCAGCGCGGCATGTGGGCATTGCCGCTCGAAGCCGCGTCGCAGTGGGTGCGGGAGAAATGGCTCAATCGGCTCAATGCGAGAAGCCGGGGGAATCTCATCTGTCTGGCCGTCTTCGCTGCGCAAGAGATCGAACTCGATGTCCAGGACACTGCGTTGCCTTATCCCGCCGACACCGACCAGATCTTTCGACTGGGCCTTGCGGCAGAGAAACGGATCGGACCGTTCGGCCAGTACGTCCGGATCGGCTTGCGGGAGCCCGGTTGGGGAGCTCTTATACTCGCTGCGCAAGCGGCCCCCCTGGATGAAGAGAAGATCCTGTTTGCAACAGCGTCGCGGCATCCAATGTTGGTCTTGAGTCTAAACGAGCGCGTACGACGTGAGGGGTTGCCGGATCTGGCATTACGACTTTGGAGGTACCTGGCCGCGGCTCCCTCGGACCTAATCAGCCTTGTAACGACGGTGCCGCTGAGTTGGGCTCGGAACTTGGCGAAAGCGGCCGTAGAGGGCCAGCAACCTCTATTTAGCACGGAGTTATGGGAGGCGCTGGAGCGCGAGCCGGACAAGCTCGCCGCCCGCGCCTGGGAAACGCCGCTGAGTGACTTGGCTTCATTCCTGGACACGGCGAAGCGCCACGGGCGGAAGACGGAGCCGCTATGGGAGGCGCTGGAGCGTGAGCCGGACAAGATCGCCGCCCGCGCCTGGGAAACGCCGCTGCACTTCGTGGCTTCATTCCTGGACACGGCGAAGCGCCACGGGCGGAAGACGAAGCCGCTATGGGAGGTGCTGGAGCGGGAGCCGGACAAGATCGCCGCCCGCGCCTGGGAAAGCGGGCTAAACGGAACCGCGTATTTTCAAAATGTGAGCAAGCAGCACGGGCGAAATACCGAACCACTCTGGGCAGCCCTCGAAGGAAAGCCAGAGGTGATTTCTGAGATGGCGGGCCTCACCTCGGCGGCGAATCTGGCCGACTTCCTCCGCTATGCGCCCGAATCTCTTGTGACGATCGCCCTCGCAAAGCTCAACGCCACAAGCTGGAACGAGATTCCGCAAGCGGAATCATTAGCAGGCGCAACGTGGGTGGCATTTAGGTGCGAGCAAGTGCATCGCGACGATCTGAAGTCCGCGATCATTCAGAGGCTCCTTGAGCGGGCGAATCCAGACGACTTCCCAAAACAACGGGGCCACTCCTTAAGCAACGTCGGATGGTTGCTTAAGAACGTGCCGCCGTTGGCGCTCAGGCTCGTACCAGCATTCCTTGACGCGCTCTGCACAAATAAATGGCTCGGATATCAATACAACAATTCAAGCTGCGGCCAACTGGCCGCAGGGATAGGATCAATCGCCCTTATTCAGCCGGTCAAGACTTGCCGGCGCTTTGACAATCCAGCTCTTCGCATTCGGCTTCGGAGTGAAATCTCCGCGTTTGGCCAAGCTGTTCCCGAGGACCAAAGTGAAATCATCCAGCTTTTAGGCAGTTCAAGGCTCCTCGGGTGTTCCGTTGCAGCCGACTGGTTCAGGAACGTGCGACTCGATGCGGTTGCGGCGTTGCCCGCTGATACGCTTCCGCACCGCGCTGACGATGAAAAAGTGCACGCGTGGCAGTTCAACCTTATGGCTTGGTCTCCGGGAGGTCGCGGAAATCACCAGAGAGCCGCTGACCATAACTCCGGAGATTATCGCTCGCACGCTTGAACTTTGGCGAGTGAATCTCGCTGAGTCGTCGATCGCTCCGGAATCAATCGAGCACCGGGTGAATCAGAACATGGTCGGCTGGCTACAAAGACTGCAAACCTGAGGCGGCATATACCGGTGACAGCGATGTACCGGTGCCGTCCAAAAAAGCTGTCCCGCCCGCGCTGGCTGAGAAACTGAAGTCTGTTGTTAACAAGTCAAGTTGTCCGCTTTTATTCACACACGATCTGTCCGGTCAAGCTGCTTTGCCGTTCTCCTTTTTGCGCCTGCGTATAGTCGCC
>Ga0208480_1000007_pt1 | contig 101310 bp, 85 predicted proteins | sample NGESurshal092012_4_FD_184485 | JGI IMG/M metagenome (GOLD analysis project Ga0208480, IMG submission 184485) | Arctic peat soil microbial communities from Barrow, Alaska - NGEE Surface sample F53-1 shallow-092012 (SPAdes) | ecosystem: Environmental > Terrestrial > Soil > Wetlands > Peat ... | reverse complement strand
TTTCGTTGGAGAGTCCACTGCTCCACGACTCGGTCCCCGCAGAGCGCTCGCCGGCCTCTGGCCTCCCGAGCCCGGCCCGAACGATCCTCGACGGCACGCTCGCCAAGCTCCCGCCGCGTGATCACAGCCGCCGCGGAGTATCACCCGGAACGGGGACCTGACCGCCCCGTCCCGCCCGCGCACCCGCCGCGTCCCGCCCCCGCACCCGGCCCCCCCCCTCACTCAGGGGCGGCTCGCACCGAAACGAACGTGCTCTACCCCCGGCAGGCGAGCACCGCCCCGATCGCGGCTGAGCCCCCGGCGAGGGCGATCGTCCCGAGCCGGGAGCGCGACGGGAGGTCTTCGGCCGGGGCGACGAGGGTGGCGGCGAGATCGGCGAGGTCGCCGAGCGCACACAGGGCGAACCACGGCCGCCGGCTGCGGCCGCCGGCGTCGGCGGCCAACAGGCAGGCGGCGAGCGCCGTGTCCCGGGCGGCGAGTCCACGTAGGCCGATCTGCGCGCCGGTCGCGGCCGCGCCGTCCCGACCGATCCAGCCGGCAGCCGTCCGCTCGGGCGCGAGGATCAGGCCGGCGCTGTAGGCGAGCCGTCCGATCGCGTAGAGCTTGGCGGCGAGCATGCCGGCCAGACTCTAGCTACGGCTGCGCTAGGCTCCGGAGAACGGCGTCAGGGAGGGGGGATGGGCTTGGGCGTGAGCAGCTGCGCGGCCTGCGATGCGACGTTCGAGCGAGCCTGTCCGGCCTGTGGGGCAGGGGCTCCGCCGCCGGCCCGCTTCTGCATGGCCTGCGGCGTCCGGCTCGACGCCGAGCTCGCGTCGCCGGTCGCCGCCGGTGGGGAGGAGCGGCGGACGGTCACCGTGATGTTCGCCGACCTCTCGGGGTACACGGCGATCTCCGAAGCGCTCGATCCAGAGCTGCTGGGGGCGGTGCTCGGCGGTGCGATGAGCCGTCTGGCGGCCGAGGTCCGGCGGTTCGGCGGGTGGGTGGACAAGTTCATCGGCGACAGCGTGATGGCCCTCTTCGGTGCGCCGGTCGCCCACGAGGACGATCCCCAGCGGGCACTCCATGCGGCGCTCGGGATGCAGGCGGCGATGCGGGAGATCAACGAGCAGTTCGCAGCCAAGCACGGAGCGAGCTTCGACCTGCGGGTCGGGATCAACACGGGCGAGGTCCTCGCGGGGAGGGTGGGCGAGGCGTACACGGTGATCGGTGACGCGGCGAACACGGCCCAGCGACTACAGGCCGCGGCTCGGCCGGGAACGATCACAGTTGGCCGGGCGACCGTGGACGGGACCCGCGGGGCGGTCGTCTACCGGGAGTTGGCGCCGCTCGTGCTCAAGGGAAAGGCCGAGCCCGTCCCGGCATGGGAGGCGCTCGGCCTGGTCGGAAAGGTGGCCGGCGAGCCCGGCGGACCCGGCGGGGCGGGGCGGCCGTCGGCTGATGGCCGGGTCGGGTCACCGTTGGTCGGCCGGCGGGACGAGCTCGCTGGTCTGCTCGGCCTGGCCGGCAGTCTGGGTCGGGGGGGAGCTGCTCACCTGGCGACGGTCGTCGGGCAGGCGGGGGTCGGGAAGTCGCGCCTCCTGCGGGAGCTCGAGCTCGCCCTGGAGGCGAGCGGGGACGGGCCCCGCGTGCGGCGGGGGCGGAGCCTGCCATACGGGAACAACGTCGTCTTCTGGCCGCTGGGCGAGATCCTCCGGGCGGAGTGTGGGATCGTCGACGGCGACGCGTCGGGCGTCGCCTGGTCGAAGCTGTCGGCTCGCGTCGGCGAGCTGCTCGGCCGACAGGGCGAGGGCGGGGAAGCGCAGATCGCGTTGATCGGCCGCCTGCTCGGCGTCGAGGCGCCGGTCGAGGTGGAGTCGCCGTCGGGGCTGGGGGCACAGCGGATGCGCGAGACGTTCTTCGCGACGGTTCGGTCGATCGTCGAGGGGATCGCGGGGGACGAGCCGCTGATTCTTGCGTGGGAGGACATCCATTGGGCCGACGAGGGGATGCTCGACCTGATCGAGTACCTGGCGAGCTCGTTGCGCAAGCCGGTGCTGCAGATCTGCCTGGCGCGGGAGGAGCTCCTCGAGAGGCGGCCGAGCTGGGCGATCGCCCGACGGAACGCGACGACGATCTTCGTGGATCCGCTCGGCGAGGGGGAGACGGTCGAGCTCATCTCGGGGCTGGTCGGCGACCGGACCTCCGCGAGCCTGATCGCGACCCTGGCCGAGCGGGCTGGCGGCAATCCGCTGTTCGCGGAGGAGCTGGTCCGACGTCTGGAGGAGGAGGGACCGGGCGCGGCGGCCGAGCTTCCACACACCGTGCAGGCGCTGCTGGCCGCGCGGCTGGACTCGCTGGGATCACTCGAGCGGCGGGTGCTCGCCCATGCGGCGGTGGTCGGCCAGACGTTCTGGGCCGGAGCTCTGGTTGACGTGAGGCGGGAGGCTGGGGAGGACCTGGAGGCTGCGCTGGCCCGACTTGGCGAGCGGGACCTGATCGTCTCGGGCGACGGCGGCCTCCTGGCGGGGGAGCCGGAGCTGGCCTTCCGGCACGTCCTGATCCGCGACGTGGCCTACCGGATGCTCCCGAAGTCGGTCCGGGCGCGCAAGCACTTCGAGGTCGGGCGGTTCATCGAGGCGCGGGCGGGCGAGCGGGCCGACGAGGTCGTCGCCCTGCTGGCCGAGCACTTCGACCGGGCGGCCCAGTTGGGCGGGGAGGTCAAGCTGCCGGCGGCGATCCTCGCCGACTACAGGGCGCAGGCGCTCGGCCACCTGGAGGCGGCCGGGGACGCGGCGCGGGTCTTCTACTCCAACGACGAGGCCCTCACGAGGTACGAGTCGGCCAGGGCGTACGCGGACGGGGATGAGGAGGTGGCGACGCGGATCGACGAGAAGCGGGGCGACGTCCTCGTGAGCCTCGGCCGGGTCGACCAGGCGATCGGCCTGTGGAACGGAGCGCTCGTCTTTCGACGGGGCGGCGATGACGCCGAGCTGGTGGCCGGCCTGCATCGAAGGATCGGGGCTGCGCTGGCCCTCAAGGGCGAGCGCCGGGAGGCGATCGCCCACCACCAGGAGGGGATCAGGCTGATCAGGGACGGGGCCCCGTCGCCTGTGTTGGTCAGCCTCTACGAGGAGGCTGCGTGGCTGTATATGGAGACCGGCGACAACATGCTGGCGATCTACTCGGCCGAGAAGGCGCTCCAGCTCGCCGAGCAGACCGGTGAGCCGGGTGCGGCGAGCCGGGCGCGGGGCATCTTCGGGCGGATCTTCGGGCGGATCGGCGACACCGTGAAGGCGCGCGAGAACCTCGAGCAGGCGGTCGAGCTGGCGCGGACGGCCGACGGCCGGGAGACCGTGCTGGCGCTGCTGGCCCTGGGGCATCACCTGGAGAGCTCGGAGGCCGAGTACGGCGAGGCGCGGGCGGTCTACGAAGAGGGCCTGCTGCTGGCGCGGGAGATCGGCGAGGTCCCAGCCCAGATCGAGCTGCTGGCCGGGCTCGCGCAGTTGGCGCTCTACGCGTGCGACTGGACGTCGGCGAGGACGAGCTGCGAGGCGGCCGTGAGACTTGGCGAGCGGGATGGTCTGAGCGGGAAGCTGTGCCTCCCGTACGCCCAGCTGGGCATCCTCCGGTGGCGGGCGGGCGACTGGGAGAGCTCGGAGGTCGAACTGCGCCGGGCGCACGCCCTCGCGGCGAAGGTCGGGTCGTCGGAGGCGGCGTTCACGGCGCTCCACGGGCTGGCCCTGACGCTGTATGACCGGGGCGAGCTCGCCCGGGCGGAGGCGGCGGTCCTCGGGAGCCTCGTCGTCTGCGAGCACGCCGGCCTGGTTGCCCAGTCGATCGAGGCGGCCGCCACGAGGGCATTGGTGCTGAGTGCGGCCGGGAGTGACGCGGAGGCGTCGGCGCTGGCGCACGAGGCCTGGGAGCGGGCCGGCCGGATGGAGTACCCGGTCGGCCGGGCGGCGGCGCTCGAGGCGATCGGGGTGGTCGGCGACCTGCCGGACGGGCTCGACCAACTCGCGGCGGCAAGCGAGGCGTGGGCGGCAGTGGGTCGTCCTTTGGAGCAGTCCCGCTGCCAGCTGGAGCTCGGCAGAAGGCTCTGCCAGTCGGACCTCGGCCGGGGAACCGCCGTGCTGCTGGCGGCGGCCGACTCGTTCGAGCGGCTCGGCGTTGTCCACGTGGCCGCGCGGACCCGCCGCTTCGCCCGGGGTGTCGTGGGCTGACGGGCGCGGGCTACGGCGCGCCGTCCTGCCCGCGCGTCTGGGCCTCGAGCTTGGCGGCGGTCCGCTCGTTGAGCTCACGTCCCTCGCGGACGAACTCGAGGAGTAGCTCGAGCTGGGGCTTGGTGTAGCGGGCGTAGAGCCGCTCGGAGTGAGCCATCTGCTCGCCGTAGAAGCGTCCGGCGCCGTCGATCGCGAGCGGCGTGATCTCGACGAGGACGCGGCGGCGGTCGGCGGTGTCGCGGACGCGGCGGGCGTACCCGTGTCGCTCGAGGCGGTCGAGCGCCGTCGTCATCGCCCCGCTGGTGAGCCCGGTGGCCTCGGCCAGCCGGCCGGCGGTCACCGGGCCCTCGAGGCCGAGGACCTCGAGGCAGCGCATGTCGGTCAGGTTCACGCCGGCCGCCTCGGCGACGGCCTCGTCGAAGCGCTGGGTCGCCTCCTGGGAGCGGCGGACCTCCTGGATCAGCTCGTCGAAGACCTCTCGTTTATCTCTTGACATTAAACTCTCTTGATGTCTAAGATACTTGACCAGGTAGACATTATTCCTTGAGCGAGCTTGGAGGGCAGATGGAACGGGCGATCGAAGCGAAGGACCTGAGGAAGACCTACCCGCCGGGAGTGACGGCGCTCGACGGGCTGAGCCTATCCGTTGAGTCGGGCACGATCTTCGCTGTGCTCGGGCCGAACGGGGCTGGGAAATCGACTGCCGTGCGCGTCCTGTCGACGCTCTCGAGGCCGGACTCGGGGACGGCGCGGGTGGCTGGGATCGACGTGCTCGGCGATCCGGTTGGCGTCCGGCGGGCGATCGGCGTGGTCGGCCAGAAGCACGGCAGCGACGGGGAGGCGACCGGGCGGGAGAACCTCGTGCTCCAGGGTGAGTTCTACGGGATCACCGGACGCGACCTGCGCCGGCGGGTGGCCGAGTCGCTCGACCGGTTCGGCCTGACCGCCGCGGCCGACCGGAAGGTGAAGACGTACTCGGGCGGGATGGCGCGGCGGCTGGACATCGGGATGGGCCTGCTCCACCGTCCGCGGGTCCTCTTCCTCGACGAGCCGACGACCGGCCTGGACCCGGAGGCCCGGGTCGATCTCTGGCGCGAGATCGAGCGCCTGCGGGTCGAGGCGGAGATGACGATTCTGCTGACCACCCACTACATGGACGAGGCCGACCGGCTGGCCTCGAGGCTGGCGATCGTCGACCGGGGCGCCGTCGTCGTCGAGGGGACGCCGGCCGGGCTGAAGGACGATCTCGACGGCGACACGATCCATGTCGAGCTGGCCGGTCCGGACGGCGCCGACGCTCGAGCGGCGCTGGAGTTGGTCGGGGAGATCGACGAGGTCTCGGTCGACGGGCGGACACTCCACGCGCGGGCCCGCGACGGTGGGACGGCGGTCCCGGCGGTGCTGGCCGCGCTCGAGGCCCACGGGATCCGGGCGGCGTCGGTGACGATGGCACGTCCGTCGCTCGACGAGGTCTATCTCCGCCATGCCGGACGCGCCTTCTCCGGGAAGGGCGCCCAGCCCGAGGCGTTGCGGATGGCCACCACCGACCGGGAGGAGGTCGCGGCATGACCGGCCTGCGGCAGACCTGGCAGGTCACGCTCCGGGGGGTGCGGGTCTTCCTGCGCAACCCGGCGTACATGGGGATCACGCTCACGCAGCCACTGATCTGGCTGGTCCTGTTCGGGGCGCTCTTCAAGGCGGTCACGCGGATCCCCGGATTCCACGGGGACTACATCGACTTCCTGACGCCGGGCATCGTCGTGATGCTCGCGGTGTCGTCGGCCGGGTGGACGGGGATGGGCTTCATCGAGGACATCCACGGCGGCGTGATGGACCGTCAGCTGGCCTCGCCGGTCTGGCGTGGTGCCCTGAACGCGGGAAGCGTGATCTACGCGGCGCTGACGATCATGCTCCAGACAGTCCTGATCGTCCTCCTGGCGCTCGTGCTCGGGGCGAGCTACTCGGGCGGAGTCGGCGGCGTCCTCGTCCTGATCCTCGTCGCCGGCCTGCTCGGCGCGGCGTTCGCCTCCCTGTCGAACGGCGTGGCCGTCCTCGCCCGCCAGCGAGAGGCCCTGATCGGAGGGGTCACGATGGTCGTCCTTCCCCTGACGTTCCTGTCGACCGCCCTGATGCAGAAGAGCCTGATGCCGTCGTGGATCCAGACGGTCGCGAGGTTCAACCCGGTCAACTGGGCCGTCGTCGCCGGCCGGTCGGCGGCCACCGCAAACACCGACTGGACCCTCGTAGCCACCCGCATCGGCCTGCTCGCCGCCCTGGCCCTGACGTGCGCAGCCTTCGCAACCAGAGCGTTCACCCACTACCAGCGCTCCCTATAGGGCGCTCGCGGCGTCCGGGCGTCCGCCGCCTGTGAGCGCAGCGGGCGTCTCGGCGCGCACAGCGTTTGCTCACTGCGCTCCGGGCGGCTCCCGGCCGGACTCTGCTCGCTTGAGTCCTATTGCGCTCGGATCTGTGGAGCGTCCAGCCGTGGTGCTTGCGGGTAGCGGTTTGCTGCAAGCTGGCTGCGGCGCCTGGACGCTGGCGCCGGGCTGGCGCGCAGTCGCCGCGGCTACGCGGGCGACGCTGGGAGGTCCCCAACCACAGCAGCCGCCGCGCTCAGCGTGGGCGGGAGGGTCCGCGGAGATCAACGCGCCCGCGGCCGGGGACCAGCACCGTGCGGCTCTGGCTGTTCGACGACTATGGCCGCGGCAGCGCCGTGAACGCCGCGACAACGACGGTCACGGGTACCCGCGGCAGCGCCGGCCGGCACAGGCCCGGGCACGTCGCCCGGGTTCATACGCGGATCTCGCCGACGGTCAAGGGGCCGCCTGCGCGGGCTTGGCACACTTGCGGCGACCGACGGGACGGTCGTGGGCCGGCTCCTCATGCGGCTGGTGCGATACGGAGATCGTCGTGGCCTGACCGACGCCCCGCTGCAACCGGCCCATGCGGAGCGGTGCCACCGGCATCGGCCCACGGCCGTGCGTCGTCCCGCGGGCGCTCGCGGCACTACGATTCCTCGGAGAATCGCGGGGCCGGTGATCTCGTCGATCCTCCAGGGCGGAGCGGTCCTGGTCAGTGGTAGACGGCGCCGTTCTCGAGTAGCCACCAGCGGCCGCGGTGCTCGACGAGCGCGACGTAGGCCTCCCAGCCGAGTTGCGCGATGTCGCTCGCCTGCTTGGGCAACCCGGAGCGGACCGTGTCCGCCGAACCAGAGTTTGCCGGGTTCGATGCGCGTGATTCCCAGCGTGTCCTCGATCACGGAGTGTTCGTCGATGCCGGCCGGCGAAGCGCGCATCGAGAGGTCGGTGAGCAGGTCAGGCAGGCGCGCGGGCGGCCAGGAACTCGTCGAGGGTTTCGTCGATCGTCGCGATCGCGTGATCCTCGCACGCAGGCTCGCTCGGTACGGTCGCGCCAGCCGCCTCGGCCTTGCGCGGAGCGCCGAGGGGCGGATCGCGTGGGGTGCGGGCCCTGTCAGGTGCGCATGCGGGTGGGTGGGGGCGGCGGGAGGCGTACGCGCCTCGGTGGGTGTCGTGGTGTGGCGACATCCGGGAGGCGTTGGTCTGCCAGGAACACGCAGAGCACGAGGTTCTGCGGGGGAGCAGCGCTCGGCGCGATCAGCCCGGTGAACCCATCGCGGTAGAGCTGCTCGCCGACGGCTTGGAACGCGGGCCAGTCGCGGCGCCCCGGGGCAGGGTGGGTCAGACCGACACGCGCGAGTCCGCTCGTCGTCCGCAGGTCGGCGAGCGTGACAGCGGTGATCTTGTACGTCCAGAGGTCGCGGGGCAGCGCTGTGTGTGGTGGGACGCCGCGCTCGGCGAGGTGGCGGTACCACTCGGCCCAGACGCAGTCTTCGGTGTCGCAGAGATAGAGCGCGTCGATGACGTGCCCGCGCTGCCAGCGGTTGTCGTCGGGTGGTGACGGCCGGGCCAGGGGATCGGCTCCCGCGGGGGTGTGGCGGTACCACCGCCCACCGGTGGTGGTCGGTTCGACGTCGAGCGCCACGCGCGCTCAGGAAGCGCCGGGTGACTCGAGCCCAGAGACGACTTGCGCGACAGCGCGCGCGTCGCCGCGGGCGATCAGCTCGATCGGGCGTTGATCGTCGAGTGCCTCGATCGGCCTGACCAGCCATACGAGGATGTACTCGGGGTCGATCACTCGCTCGAGCCGGTCGGTGATCGCGCCGAGATCAGCCAGGCGACGGGCGCGGACGCCGGTCGGTGAGCTGCGACCGTTGAGCCAGTCGCGGACGGTGCTAGGCGCCGCTCCGACGGCCTCGGCGATCACATCGTGGGGGAGATGCGCGCGGTCGTGGATTCGTACAGCTTCGTCGGCGAACACGCTGGGCATCGCTCAAGCCTAATGCTCCGTCGTGATTCCGTCAAGAATTCGCACTCGCAGGGCGCGCGAGGGTCCTCGCTCGAGGCCCGACCGTGTCCATCCCGAACGCCCCGGTCACCCGCACGACCGGGGCCGCGTCGAGCCCGGGGGACGTAGCGCGAGCGGTGCCCAGCATCCCTCGCGATAACCGCAATCATCGCTACCGACGTGTCTCGGGCCGGTGCCGCCGGCCGGGCCTGTGCACCTCGGCACAGCCCGCGACCGGGCCTGGCCACGCCCCGAGCTCCCGGGCTCAACTCCGGCTCGTGGTCGCCGAAGTTCCGGCGGCCGCGGAAGTGAACCGGCCACTCGGGCTCAGGATCTCAATGTCGTCTCGAGCGAATCCAGTCCCGGCACCTCAGCCGCGTCCAGTGGGCGTTCGCGGGCGCAGGTCTGTGGGTCGGTGCCGTGGTCGCCAGAGGGGCCAGGCAGCGCGGGCGCGGGCCGCCGGTCAATCCCGTCCGGCGGCCAACGTCCCGTGGATTGAATCTGCGACGCTGCATCCGTGCCCTACGAGACTCCCGTCACGATCAGGCAAGCGTTGGCGAGAATCGACTCGGACGACTACGTCCTCCCGGCCATCCAGCGCGAATTCGTATGGGGGCCCGAGCGGGTCGCCAAGCTGTTCGACAGCGTCATGCGTGGGTATCCGATCGGCGGATTCCTCCTCTGGCGGCTCGAGCCCGAGACCGCGCAGGAGCTCGACCTCTACCGGTTCCTCCGCAAGTACAGCGAGTTCGACCATCGCCACAATGAGCCACTGAATCTCCTTGAGCCAAAAGCGCTGCACGCAGTGCTCGACGGTCAGCAGCGGCTCACTGCGTTGAACGTTGGCCTTCGCGGCACCTACGCGTACCGGCTGCCGCGGAAATGGGGCCACAAGGCCGAGAACTTCCCGTCTCGGACCCTTCACATCGAGGTGTGCGCCCCTCGGTTCGACGCTGATGCAGACCAGGTCACCTATCGCTTTGAGTTGCTCCGGCAAGGAGAGGCGAACGCGCGAAACGACGAGGCGACGCACTGGTTCCCCGTGCCGAAGGTCCTGCACATGGAGTCGATCGTCGACGTCCTGCCCGACCTACAGAGAGCGGGACTCAGCGGCGACGCGCTGACGCGCGCGACACGGACGCTGGATCGACTTCGACAGGTCATCAGCAGCGACCTTGTCGTCGCGACGCACGTGGAAGAGGTTCAGAGCCTAGACCGCGTGCTGGACATCTTCATCCGCGTGAACTCCGGCGGGATGGCCCTGTCCTCGTCCGACCTGCTGCTGAGCATCGCGACGGCGCTGGAAGGAGCGCGACGCGCGCGAGTCGATCCACACGCTGGGTGATGAGCTCAACCACACTGGGGGCGGCTTCAGCTTTAACAACAATCAGGTACTCAAGGCCGCGCTTGTCCTCACCGATGCGGCCGACGTCAGATTCCAGGCGTCGAACATCAATCTCGCGACGATGTCAGAGGTCGAGGCGTGCTGGGACTCGATCGAAGCGAGCCTGAAGCTCGCGGCGGCCGCCCTTGCGAGCTTTGGTCTCGCTCAGCAGACCCTCACCGCGCACAGCGTCATCGTGCCCCTCGCGGACTGGTTTCGGCAGAAGGCGCACAACCACACGTGGCTCACCAGTGCCCAGTCGCGCGAGGATCGACTCCGCGTTCGCGGCTGGGTCTTGCGTAGCCTCATAGCCTCCTCAAGCGCGGAATCTGGGGTTCGGGTCTGGACACGCTGCTGCTTGCCCTACGACGGGCGATGCGCGAATGCCGGGGCGACGCATTCCCCGTGGAGGAGCTTGAGGCGGCGATGGCGAGGCAAGGTAAGAGTCTCCGCTCTACGGACGCGGAAATCGAGGCGCTCAGCTGGACCGAGTACGGGAAGAACGCGTTCTCGGTGCTCGCTGCCCTTTACCCGGGGTGGGATGGCAGCAGAATCTTCCACGTCGACCACATCTTCCCCCGGAAGCGGCTGACGAAGGCCTCGTTGCTCACGGCTGGTGTCGGCGAGGCCGATGCCGCGGCGGCCGCTGGGCTACGCGATCACCTACCCAACCTCCAACTGCTCGAGGGAGCCGTCAACACCTCAAAACAAGCCACCATGCCGCTCGAGTGGATGGCAGAGCACCTGCCCGACGAACTGTCGCGACAGGCGTACCTCGCGGGCCATGATCTTGCTGGGTTACCCGCTGACCTCGATGGGTTCCTCGGGTTCTTCGAAGCTCGACGGAAACGCATCGTGAGCCGACTGCGCACCAGCCTAGGGACGGCAGGCGTCGGCTCCCGCGAGGACGTTGACGGAGCGCCGGCTCCCGACGACGAACTGGCCCTCAGCTGAACCCGATCGCACCGCCGGCGCAGCAACGCCCGAGGCGGTGCTGCGGCCGGACTTACGTCCCTCGCCGGCAAAGGCGGCCCGGGATCCCAACCCATCGAGCGTTGGGACACTCGCGATGAGACGGCCCGGCGATGAGCCGGTCGCCGTGCGCGGTACGCCGAGAGAGCTGCAGCAGAGCAGAGCACGGGCGAGGTTTGGCTCCGGGGCCGGCCTGGATGTACCCGTCGAGGGTGCGGGTCTCGGTGCGGTTCACTCCGTGCCGCCAGTGGCCGCGAGTCCGGCGACCGCGACGGCGACGATGCCGAACGTCAGGCCGGAAAGATCCCACGCGCGTTCTGAGTGGCGAACGACCCACGGGCGAGTACGTGCAAGATGGCTACCTCCGTGGCAATCAGAATAGCCGCGGATGGCAGAAGAAACACCGCCAACAAGACTCGCCAGAGACGCGTCGCCGACTCCTTGCTAGGTGGGACTCGGCCCGGCTGAAGGTCAACGATCCTCAGCCTCGCGCGACCTCGGACTCGGAGCAAGCGAGCTTCAATAGCATGTGCGACAAGCAGCACGATGCCTACGTCAGCCGCGGGCGCATAGAAGTCCCGCGGCGCGATACGGAGCGTCGATCGAGAGTGCGCTCGCAACCAACGACGCGACGATGAGCGGCATGACCGGCTCAGCGCGGGAGACGGCCTCGCGCAGGATGATCCAGAACCGCCGCACTTCGCTGCAGCTTCCCAGTTGACGTGGACGGCTTATCGTGCGCGCCGCTCGTCCCAGGTCCGGGGAGCGACGGGTGCAGCACCGCGCAGATCCGTCACGTCACCTGCCCGCCTGGCTTGGGACGGGTTCCGACCTAATCGACTCGGGCCAACCCGTCACGGAGCGAGGCCGGGGTCCATCGGTTAGCATCACGCGACGCTCGCCGGTCGCCAACGCGCCGCGTTGTCGATGGTCGCCGGCACGCCTAGCTGACAACTGCCGTCTTGGTACAGGAGGTTCTGGCTGGTGGGACTGTTTAGTCGTGATACGGCAGCTGAGCCACTGGACTCTGCCTTTGCTGCTGTTGTTATAGGCACCTCGGACAGCGACCGTGCGACCGCGACCGCCCTCACGACTCGAAACCAAGCCGTCATCAAGGATCTCCTCGAGCATGGTGAGGAAGTCGTGTGTCTCGCGCGGCACGGAACCGCCCTGATGGACGACCTGTACTTGCTGGTCGTCACTAACCGACGAACTCTCCAGATGAACAAGAAGGGGATTATCCAAAAGCAGCTCCGTCACACCGACGTCGTCGAGACTTGGATTGGCGACTCGGCGAAGCGAGGCCTGATCGTGAGGATTTACTCGGAAGCATCCCGACTCGACTACGCACAGGACGACCCGGCCCGCATGGCAGAGATCATTCAGTGCGCGGTTGGAACGCCGCGAGTGGCGCAGGCGATCTGCGCCGCTGTGGATTCGCACCTGAGTCGCTGACAGGTCCGACAACGGCCCTGCGGCCTCCCGGTTAGCCCGGATCGTGCGTGTGCCCAGAGTTGGAGGTGCTGCTTGAGTAGCTGATCCAACATAAGCTCGTCGTCGCCAACGGGTGTGAGTCCCGTCCGAGTAGCTGCCAGGAGGCTCGGTAGTCTAGACGCGCAGAGGAACTCGCCTACTCAAGCGACGCCCGAAGCACCCGGAATACGGTGCCAACCGTACTCCGCCGGGTAACTCCCCGTCTAGGCTCCCCTTGGGTCCACCGGGGTACAACGTAGTACAACCGTATGTACGGGGTCGGAGGAACGCTCAAGGCCAAGCTCGGGATGTGGCGGCGGCGGCCGCGTTTGCCGTAGCGGGCGGTGATCCACCAGGTGGTCGAGTGAGGGAGAGCCCGGCGGCGTAGCCGGGCGGCGTCTGAGCGGCGGCGCTCGTCGACGTCGCCGACGCGGACGGCGCAGGCCTCGGCGCGTCAGGGGGCGGCCAGCCTGTTGGCAGGCGATCTCGCGGCGAGCGAGGCGCGGTCGACGAGCTCGCGGACAACCCCGGCCGCGACGGGCGGCCGCCACGGTGGCGTCGACGTCGAGGAGGGCGGGGGAGGCGGGGGACTCGGACGCCGAGCCCGGCCCAACCGATCCGCGCAGGGCGAGCTCGGTCACCGCTACACCGTGACCGTCAGATCGGACGGCAGAACATGTCCCAGAATTGCCTTATCTGTAGGTGTGCGGCCGTCAAGGGGGGCCCGATTGGCCATTTCGCCCCGCTTGCGGCCGGCCGGGCGGCCAAACGACGCGTTGTGCGGCGTTCTGCGGTCGTCGCGGGTCGGGCTGGACCGATCGGTTGGGGGATTCGCGGCCTGTGCCCTTGGAATCGGTCGGTCCGTGCGCTGGTCGGTAGCCTCCTCTTCGTTGTCGTCGTGCGTGGGGGCGGTGCGCGTGGATGCTCAGCCTTATCTTGGTGCTCGAGTCATGTCTGGGCTCGGCGACTAGATCGTGGATGGGGGTGATCCCGCGTTGAGCGGTGCGGCCGCTCAATCTTTCAGGGTCGCGCACCCGGTGGTTGCGGTGGCGACGGCAATTCTGGGGGAGCTGGCCGCGGTCGATGACTGTCGAGCAGCGCGCATGGGTGAGCTGGTAAACGGGGTGGGGCGATCGCGTCGTCGCCGAGCTCGCGCAGGGTGTGGTGGGCGCGGCGAAGCAACTTCCTCGCGATCGTCAGCGCCGCACGGTTCGCTCCGAGGCGGTCTTTGAGCTCCAGGTAGTGCTCGTGGTCGGGCGAGCTCGGGCGGGCGGCGCTCTGCGCGCTTCGAACGCCGCCCAGCGCAGGACGGGTGAGCCTTGGCGCGAGAGATGCCCGCCGCGGCTACGGGCGTCGGACTGGTGGACGGTGACGTCGAGGCCGGCGCAGCGCACGGCCTGGCGCGACGAAGACATGCGCCGGGTGTCACCGAGCTCGGCAAGGATCGCCGTCGACACGCAGGGACCGATCCCGTAGTGCGCCATCAGCGCGCGACAACCAGGCTGGCGCCGCGCGAACCGCTCGAGCTCGCGATCGAGACCGGCGACCTCCCCGTTGAGGTGCTCGATGATCCCGAGCGCCACGGTGTTCTGCTGCACTGCTGACCCGGGAAGGTCAAGTCCGGCGAGTTGCTCGCGCGCCTGTTCGGCGCAGAGGCGCCCGAGCTGGCCGGCATGGACGGCCACCCCGTGGTGAAAGAGCACGGCGTGGATGCGCTGCAGCCACTGGGTGCGCTGGTCGACGAGGGTCTTACGCCGGCGAACCTTCGCGCGCAGGTCAAGGATGTGCGGCGGCGCGATCCACGACTCCGGCAGCCGCTTCTGCATCAGCAGCTCGCGCAGCAGCCGGGCGTCGAGCTTGTCGGTCTTCGCGCGACGCTTGCGATCCTGGCGCTCGCGCGTCTCCGCCGGCTCGGCGAGATGAACCTCAACGCCGGCGCGAGCGCATTCCTCGGCGAAGAACCGCCATCCGGTCATCGCCTCGACCGCGACGACAACCTCCTGGTCAGCTCCCCTGGTCCGCGCGAGGAACGCTGCAACAGTGCCGCGGTTCGCCGGCCGGATCCGGCCGGCGCGGACCTCCCCGGTATCGGCATCCAGGGCGTCGTAGGTGATCTGGGCGCGATGCAGGTCCAAGCCAACGAAGATCGTCATGGGGCATCCTCCAGCCTCGATTGACAGAGGCCCCGATCCTCCGCTGCTAACCGGACGGCGCCGCTCCTACATACGATCTTTCTGGGACATGGTCGGGCGCCGGTCGCCCAGCCGGGCTCGGCGATCACGACGGCCGGCGAGTCGGATTCTCGGACGTGATCCGGCCGCTACGGGAACCACGCGACCTCAAACGACCGCAACGGCTGACTCCCTCGCTGACCCCGGCTCAGATCTTCCGGTAGGGGGCGTCGGCGATCGAGTAGAGCGAACCCGATCAGCCCGACCGCGACGACCCCCAGCAGGAACGGTCCGAGGGGATTGCCCCAACCACGACACGACCGTCTCGGTGATCAGCCAGCGGACCGACTCGGTGACCGACTCGATCGACGTCCCGACCGCGGCCGAGGCGGTCGCGGTCGCTTACCGGGACCGTCTACGTCACGCCCCTGGTGTCGCCCACCAACCCCGCCGTCCTCGCGGGCTCGGTGCTGGTGATCAATGAGCGGGCGAACAAAGTGGTCAACACGATCCAGAATGTAGGCAATCTGTCCTTCTCGATGAGCCTCGCCCACTGACGGGGGAGTTGGTCGCATCGAATTACTTCCAGGGCTCTCTGGCAGTCATTGGCCTTCGGACCGACACGGTGACCACCCAGGTGAGCTTCCCGAATGGTTTCGCGGCGGACACGCCCACAGTTTGACCCGGTCAAACGGGATGGTCTACGTGAACGACTTCGACGACGGCAGGGAATTTGTCGTCCGCGAGAAGACCACGGGTCGGTGGCGTTCCCCGGCTGATCAGCGGCGCGCACCTCGTCGGCTACGGCCGTGGAGTGGAGTGGAGTGGAGTGGAGTGGAGGGGCCGGCCGGCTGCCGGCTAGGCGAACGTGCATCTGACTCCGCGCCGCCCCGGCGAGGATCATCGTCGTGGAAGCCCGACGCCGCGAGCGCACGCTCTCAGGTCGCGGACGCCGGGACGCCGCAAGCCCAGCCCTCACCCACGACCAGAGGTCCCTGTCGCCGGCAGGCGACAAACCCGCGCGGCGCCAGCAACCGGGCGCCGCCGCGGCCACGCTGCGAGCCGGCCCTCCGCAACCACCGCGCCAAGACGTTCCGAAAGCCCCGGCGCTGTAGCACTCAAGCGAGCGGAGTCCCGCCGGGAGGCGCCCAGAGCGCGATGTGCGACGCCGCAACCGCCGAACGCCCGCGAGCGCTCTCAGGCGGCGGACGCCGGGACGCCGCGAGCGCTCTCAGGCGGCGGACGCCGGGACGCCGCGAGCGCCCGCTCGCGGAAGGGAGAACCGCACCCGGGTCCCCTCGCCCGCGTCGGCGACCCAGATCCGCCCGCCGTGGGCCTCGACGATCGCCCGGGAGATCGCCAGGCCGAGGCCGGCGCTCCCGTTCGTCCGGGCGGCCCGGGACGACCCCTGGAAGAAGGCCTCGAAGACGCGTTCGCGCTCCCCCGCCGGGATCCCCGCCCCCGTGTCGGCGACCTCGATCTCGAGCTCGTCGTCGGTCGGCTGGGCGCGGACCGTCACGCTCCCGTCGGCCGGCGTGTGGCGGATCGCGTTCTGGATCAGGTTGAACAGGACCCGCTGGATCTGCTCGGGGTTGCCCCGGACGGGGAACAGGTCGGCCGGCAGCTCGGCCCGGACGGCGACCGAGTGGGCGTCGGCCTCGGGCCGCATCGCGTCGACCGTCTCGAGGACGAGCTCGTCGAGCGGGACCTGCTCGATCGCCCAGCGGACGTCGCCGGCCTGGAGGCGCGAGAGCTCGAAGAGGTCGTCGATCAGGCCGCTGAGGGCTGTCACGTGGGTCGCGATCCGCGAGACGTACTCCAGCCGGGAGCGCGGGTCGACGACCTCGTCGCGGAGGGCGTCGGCCAGCAGCCGCAGCGACGTGATCGGGGTCCTCAGGTCATGGGAGACCGCGGCGATCAGGTCGCGGTGGGCCGCCTCGACCGCGCTTCGGGCCCGCTCTTCGGTCGCCAGCCGGTCGACCATCCGCTCGACCTCCGTCGCCAGGCCGGCGAGCTCGTCGTCGCCGGCGACGTCGATCGAGATCTCCCGGGCTCCGTCACCCACCGCGGCCAGTCCAGCGCGGATCTGGCCGACGTCGTGGAGCAGCCGCCGGCCGAGCGCGCGGGCCGACCAGCCGCCGAGCAGACCCGCGTAGATCGCGACGAGCCCGGTGTAGAGGGCGTCGTGCCGGGAGACGAACATCAGCTCGACGAGCAGCCCGATCGCCAGCAGGAACTGGCCGATCGCGATCGTCCCGACGAGGGCCAGCTGCTGCTTGAGCCCGCCGAAACGGCCGATCCGGCCGAGTGCGACGGCGACTCCGCCGACCGTGAGGATCCCGACGGGTACGAGGATCTCGAGCATCACCCGGGCCCCGTGCATGCCGTCGACCGCGACCGCGGCAAGCCCGACGGCGACTGCCGCGCCGACGGCGAGCACCAGCCCGCCGCGGGCCTCGAGACCCGGGCGGCCGGTCACGGCCGGAACCTGTAGCCGACTCCCCAGACCGTCTCGAGGAACCGCGGCTGGGCCGGGTCGGCCTCGATCTTCGCGCGGAGGCGGCGGACGTGGACGGTGACGGTCGACGTGTCGGTGTAGAACGAGTACTGCCAGACGTGGTCCATCAGCTCGTTGCGCGTGAAGACGCGACCGGGCCGCTGGGCGAGGAACAGCAGGAGCTCGAACTCCCGCTGCGTCAGGGCGACCTCCTCGCCGTCGACAGTCACCCGCCGGGCCCCGGGTTCGATCCGCAGGCCGTCGAACTCGAGCGTGGGCCGGTCGTCCGCGCTCGTGTCGATCCGCCGGAGCACGGCGTCCGCCCGGGCGACGAGCTCGACCGGAGAGAACGGCTTGACGACGTAGTCGTCGGCGCCCAACCGCAGGCCGACGACCCGATCGGTCTCCTCGCCGCGCGCGGTCAGCAGGATGATCGCGATCCGCTCGCGGTCGCGGTCGCGGATCCGGCGCATCACCTCGAGCCCGTCGATGCCGGGCAGCATCAGGTCGAGCACGACGAGGTCCGGTCGGCGGGCGTCGACCGCCTCGAGGGCGCCGACCCCGTCGGAGACCGACCGGACCTCGTAGCCGGCGCGAACCAGGTACCGGGAGACGACCTCGGCGATCGTCGGCTCGTCGTCGACGACGAGGATCGACCCGCGGGCATGGCCGGAGACGGTCACGAGGTCATTGTCACACTCGACGGAGTGCATGCGACCGCGATCAGACGGGCGTTCGCACCTCGTAAGGACTCGACGGCCTGGGCGCCCCCGACGCGCTAGGACCGGTTCTCCGCATGATCGGCCGAGCCGGCCGCTCGCGTGCGGAATGCGCGCATCGTCTGGTCCAGCCGGTCGCGGAGGTCGCCGACGATTTGGTCCGCGCCGGTCAGGTCGCCGGCCCTCGCGCTCGTCTCGAGCGCTCCGGCGAGGCGCGAGACGTGCCCGGCTCCGATCGCTCCGCTCGAGCCTTTGAGCTTGTGCGCCGTCCGCGCGACGCTCAGCATCTCACCTCGCTCGACGGCGCCGCCGAGCTCGGAGATGTTGCCGGCCGCCTGGACGGAGTAGACGGGCAGGAGCGTGGTCAGCATGTCCCGGTCGAGGTTCTCGATCTGGGTCAGGACCGCTTCGTCGAGCAGCGGTCCACCCGCGTCGTCGAGCGCGGCGCCGACAGGCCCAGTCTCGTCGGCTGCCGGCGCCGCCGGCGGCGTCACGCCGATCCAGCGGGCGAGCGCGTCCTGCAGCGTGCGGAGTCGCAGCGGCTTGGTCAGGTAGTCGTCCATCCCGGCGGCGACGCAGCGCTCGCGTTCTCCCTGCATCGAGTTCGCCGTCATCGCGATGATCGGCATGCGCCGCACACCGTGCTCCCGACGGCGGATCTCCCGCGTCGTCTCGTAGCCGTCGAGTTCAGGCATCTGGCAGTCCATCAACGCCGCTGCGAACGACGCGCCCCGCGAGAGGAGGGCGATCGCCTCGCGGCCATTGGACACGACCTGCGACCGGAAGCCGGCCCGCTTGAGCATCAGGGTCGCGACCACCTGGTTGACCTCGGTGTCCTCGACGACGAGGACACACGGACTCGCAGCGTCAGGGGCGGGATCTGCCCCGCGCGCAAGCGATCGCTCGCGGCGTCGCGAGGCCGGGCGGTCGCCTCCGATCACGGCCAGCACCTCCTCGTAGAGTCGTGCGTGCCGGACCGGCTTGGTGAGCGAGCCGTTGAACGTGGCCGCGTCCTCACGGGCGGCGGCGGAGTCAGCGCCGGCGGGCTTCAGGAGCACCAGTCGCATCGCGTCGGTCGCGGTCCTCGCGCGGAGCCTGCGGCCGAGCTCGCGCCCGTCGACGCCCGGCATGTTCAGGTCGATCAGCCCGAGGGCGTACGGCGAACCGACAACGATCGCCGACTCCACCATGCTGATCGCCGCATCAGCGTCCGCGGCGACGTCGCAGTCAAGCTCCCAGTGACGCAGCGTCCTGGCGAGGATCGCGCGGCTGGTGGCGTTGTCGTCGACGACGATGACCCTGATCGCGGCCAGCTCGTCCCTGACGGAGGGTCGATCGTCGCCGGTCTGCGCCCGCGGCAGCGAGACCTCGAACCAGAAATGGCTTCCCTCGCCGGGCTGGCTCTCGGCGCCGAACCGGCCGCCCATCAGCTCGATCAGCTGTTTGGAGATCGCCAGTCCGAGGCCGGTGCCGCCGTACTTGCGGGTCGTCGACCCATCGGCTTGCGAGAACGGCGTGAACAGCTCCGCGAGGGTCTCAGACTCGATGCCGATGCCGGTGTCCGACACCTCCAGGCGGACGACGGTCACGTGTTCGCCGCTTGAAACCGCGCTCGTTCTGACCACGACCTCGCCCGTGCCGGTGAACTTGATCGCGTTGGAGACGAAGTTCGTGATGACCTGGCGGATCCGTGCCGCGTCTCCGCGCACCCGCGTCGGCAGTTCCGGCTCGATCGAGACGAGCAGCTCGAGTCCCTTTTCGTGCGCGCGGGTCGCGAGCATTCCACAGGCCCGTTCGACCGCCTCCCGGAGATCGAAGTCGGTCGGGTCGAGCTCGAGCTTGCCAGCCTCGATCTTCGAGAAGTCGAGGATGTCGTCGATGATCCCGAGCAGCGCGTCACCCGAGGCGGAGATCGTCTCGACGAACTCCCGCTGCTGTGGGTCGAGCTCGGTGCCGAGCAGAACATCGGCGATGCCGATCACGCCGTTCATCGGCGTACGAATCTCGTGGCTCACGTTGGCCACGAAGATCGACTTCATCCGCGAGGCCTCGAGGGCCTCGTCGCGGGCCAGGGAAAGCTCGTCCTGCGCGCGCCGGCGGTCCGTGATGTCGCGCATGAAGGCGTTGAACGTCCAGCCGGTCTCGTTCGCCAGCGGGGAGATCGTCCACTCGATCGGGAACTCCCGCCCGTCGCGCCCGACCACGGTACGTTCGACCCGGCCGCCGAGCGCCTCGTCGCCGTCGGTCGCCAGAAATCGCGCGATGCTCCGCCGGTGCGCGTCGCGACGACCTTGGGGGATGATCGTCGCCGTCAGGTCGCGACCGAGCACCTCCTGACGCGCCCAGCCGAAGGTGGCCTCCGCCTCGGGATTCCAGTCGGTGATCCGGCCATCCGCATCGAAAGAGATGAACGCGTCGTGCGCCGTCTCCAGGATCAGCCGCGTCCTCGCCAGCGCGTCGAGGTAGCTGCGGAACGTGACGACGAAACGCACGATCACAAACACCAACGCGCTCGTGCCGAACGCGACCACCGCCGGGTTGACATGTGCTATTCCCGAGTAGACGACCATCACGAGCCCGACCAGCGCGAAACTCACCGGCAGGGCGAGAGCCCGCCAGCCCGGAGCCTCCGGCACTGACGCGACCTTGTCGGGGCGCATCCAGGCCGCGACCCCGAACAGCGCGTATGGGGCCAGCCAGCCGAGGTCGAGCACACCGCCGGCGACATACGTCCCCCGCGCGGTTTCGAACGCAAAGATCGTGTCGGTCACCGCCAGGAGGACGAAGCAGCCGGCCATCAGGCTGGTCGCCCGGCCCAGGCGCCAGCCGCTCGCCGCAGCGAGTTGGAGGACGAGCCCGACGAGCACGAGGTCAGCGACCGGGTACGCCAGCGTCGTCACGAGCTCCGAGGTCGATCCGGAGCCGTTGGCGAGGATCGCGTCGAGAACGAACGCGGCCGACACCGCGCCGAGGGCGCCGGTCGCGATCAGGACGTCGAAGATGACAACGCCGGCGACGACGGCCGCCGCGCGCACCCGCAGCGCCAGCGCCACGATCAGCGGCACGTAGAAGGCGATCCAGAACACATCGGCGGCCGACGGCACGGGAGCCGTCGCGGCACCGTACAGCGCGGTTTCGAGCACGTTGCCGGTGAGCTCGAGGGCGAACGCCACGGCGACCAGCGACCAGACCGCCCGCTCCTCGCGGACGCGGATCGCCCGCAACCCGCATAGCACCGTCGCGATCACCGTCACGGCGTCGTAGACCCAGTCGACGAAGAAGCTGTGCACGGCTTGGCCGCCCCAGCCGCCGACGGCATACACGGCGTAGGCGATCGTCAGCCCCAGACCGAGCGCGGTCACCGCGCGGATCGGCAACGTTCGAGTCAGGCCACGTCGATCAGCGCCGACGGCGAGCCCTCCCCCCGGCGCCCGCCGGCATCCGGCGGGCGAGGCAGCAGTTCCACTGCCGTGCTGTGTCCATCTGACGCGTCTTCGTGTCCTCACTCCATGGCCTTGAATAGGCCCACCGGGCAGAGACCAGGGGAGGACCCGGAGGACATGTGTCCGTAGCTGAGCCTAGCAAGGGGTGGGTGCGGCTACCAGACCGTGTCGAGGAGCAGTTCGGCGAGGATCGCCTGCACGGCCAGCGCGGCGAGGATCAGTCGCAGGCGGCGCGGCGGGAGCTCGGTCGCCGCTGCGATGCAGGCCAGCGGGACGAGAAACACCCAGATTCGCTCGGTCTCGGCCTTGGTGTAGCCGAGTGCCGACGAGAGGACGATCACCACGGCGAGGGCCCGGGCCGCCGGGTCCCGGTGGCCGACCGCGCGGACGCCGAGCCAGGCGATCGGGATGCCCAGCGCGACGAGGAAGGCGGCCGGCGAGCCGAACAGCCAGAACCAGTACGGACGGGCGCCGGCGACGCCCCTGCGGTAGTCGGCGTCGATCGCCCGGACCGTCGCGATCAGGTCGAAGCCGGCGATCAGCCGGAGGACCACGTAGAAGGCGACGACCGCGACCGAGCAGCCGACCGCCAGGCGGATCGCGGTGGCCCGCTCCCGGCGGAGCAGTCGGACCAGAAAGGCCCAGAGGCCGATCGCCAGCAGGGCCGGCGAGAAGAACGAGGCGAGCGCGAGCAGCGCCGGCCCCACCGCGCGGAGCGCCGGCCGGGCCGCGAGCAGGGCACACGCGGCGGCGAGGGCGAGCGTCGCGTAGAGGGCGTCGGCCGAGCTGACTCCGATGATCAGGACCGTCGGCGAGAACCCGGCCAGCAGGGTCGCGATCCGGGCGCGCCGCTCGTCGAGCAGGCTCCGCCCGAGGGCGTAGGTCAGCGGCACCGCGAGCGCCCCGACGCCGATCGTCAGGGCGGCCATCCCCGCAGCCGTCGTGATCCCGAGCAGGTGAAGGGTGACCAGCATTCCGGGGAGGTGGCCGGACGGGTGCGTCGGGAGGGTCGGGGCGATCTTGGCGAACCGCTCGAGGAACGCGTGGACCCCGATTCGCAGGGCCGGCAGGGCCGGCAGGTATTCGTGCGGCGCCTCGCTGCTGCGACCGAAGACCGCGTCCCACTGCCCGGTCCCGCCCCGGGCCATCGCCAGCCCGAGCCGGAGGACGAGGCTGATCGCGAAGCTCGCGGCGGCGAAGGCCGGCGGCCGCAGGCGCGCGGCGACGAGCAGCGGCGCGGCGAGCACGGCGAGGCCGAACACGACGACGACGACAGGCGCCCACGGCGTTGCCCGGCCGTCGAGATTCGCCATGAACGGCGCGAGCTGGGTTCCCAGCCGGTCGCCAACCGTCCGGGCGATCACGCCGGCGAGGATCGTCGCGCCGACACCGGCCGCGACGCCCGCCGGGAGGCGGGCGCGTCTCGGGATCGAGGCTGGGATGGATGCGCCGCGGGTCGCCACGAGGACCGACGACCCTAGACGCTGCGCGGCGGCGAACCTGCTGGGCGACGGCCGTCACCGATCGGCGAGGCGAATCGGAACGGCCGATTAATTGAGCGGGTTGTGGCTTGCGCATCCGGGCTCGCCGGCAGATCATCGATGCCGAGATGCCACTCCTGCCCGCCGACCCGCCGCCCGGTCCGTTTCGCGCCGAGTTCTGGCGCAGCCCGCTCCGCGGGCCATGGCTGAGCTCCCTGCTCGGCAGCGCGATGCTCCCGCTGTTCCTGCTCTGCATGGTCACCGGCTACCTCTCGCACGCGGCCTACGACCCCAGCCTCGGCCACAACTCGGTCAGCTCGGGTGGGATCGTCCCGTACTTCTTCCACTGGCCGACCCATCCGGCCTGGCTCTACGCCGCGACCCAGGGGATCCACATCGCCGCGGGCATCGCCCTCGCGCCGGTCCTCCTCGCGAAGCTGTGGTCGGTGATCCCCAAGCTCTTCGAGTGGCCCGCCGTCCGCTCGCCGGCCCACGCGATCGAGCGCCTGTCGATCGCCCTGCTCGTCGCATCCAGCCTGTTCACCCTGGTCTCCGGACTCTTCAACAGCGAGATCTTCTATCCGTGGCGGTTCTCCTTCGTCCCGGTCCACTACTACGCGGCGATCCTCTTTACGGCGTCGCTCGCCTTCCACGTGGCGGTCAAGTTCAGGGTGATCCGCCAGGCCTTCCGCGACCGGGGCGTGATCGCCCCGCTGCGCGAGTCGCTCGCCGACACGCAACCCGAGCCACCGGCCCACGACACGACAGCTCCGACGTCGCCGGCCCTGCCGACGATCTCCCGGCGGGGCTTCGTCGGGACCGTCGGCGTCGCCTCGCTCGCGGTCGGCGTCAGCGCCGCCGGTCAGAGCATCGGCGGCCCGCTGCGCCAACTCGCGATCTTCGCGCCCCGCGGCCGGGTCCCGGCTCCCGGTCCGAACGGCTTCCAGGTCAACAAGACGGCCTCCTCGGTCGGCGTCACCGCGGAGGAGACCGGCGCCCACTGGAGTCTTCGCGTCGTCGGTCCCGACGGCCGGTCGCTGACGTTCTCCCGCGAGCAGCTCCTCGCCCTGCCCCAGCGAACCCAGGATCTCCCGATCGCCTGCGTCGAGGGATGGTCGACGACCCAGCGGTGGACCGGCGTGCCGCTCGGGACGATCGCCGATCTGATCGGCGCGGAGTCCCGCGATCTGCTCGCGGTCCAGTCACTTCAGCGGCGCGGCGAGTTTCGCCAGACGACGCTCGCGGCCAACCAGGCCGACGACGGCCGGTCGCTGCTCGCGCTCCGTGTCAACGGCGTCGACCTGTCGATCGACCACGGCTTTCCCGCGCGGATCATCGTCCCGGCGCTGCCGGGGGTGCACTGCACGAAGTGGGTCTCCAGCCTCGAGTTCACCGCCGCCTGATGGGCCGGGGCTTGCGCGACTCCTACGGGGCCGGCCCGCTTCACCTGCTCAGCGGCCTGGCGGCGCTGGCCCTCTCGGGCTACGCGATCCTCGAGCTCTTCCACCGGGCCAAGCCGGTCGAGATCACCGAGTGGCTGGTCGCCGCGATCCTGCTCCACGACTTCGTCCTGCTGCCGTTCTACTCGCTGCTCGGCGGCCTGGCCAGTCGCGGGCTGGGGGTCGGCACGCCGCCACGAGAGGACCGCCTCGACGCGCTCAACCACCTGCGGATCGCCGTCTTCTTCGTCGTGCTCCCGCTGTTCATCTGGGCGCCGCTGATCTTCGGCCTCGGCGAGCGGCGCTACCGCCTCGACACCGGCCAGAGCACCGACGCCTACCTCGGCCGGTGGCTGCTCTACAGCGCGGCGGTCTGCGTCGGCTCGGCGCTCCTCTTCCTCCTGCGTCTGCGCCGCGCGCGGACCCCGCGCAGTGATTCACCGCAGGTGTGAGGACATGTCCCGCATCGCCCGGAACGTCCCCAGCGCGGTCCCCGTCACCTTCGACCGGCCGCCCCGCCGCGGGTGGTAGGGCACGTCGACCTCGCCGATCGCGAGCCCCTCCTGGGACGCGCGGAGGACCATCTCCAGCGGCCAGCCGAAGGCCCTGTCGCGGAGCTCGAGCCCGAGCAGCGCCCGACGGCGGGCAGCCCGCATCGGTCCGATGTCGCGGATCCGCAGCTTGGTTCGCCGGCCGATCTCGATGGCCAGTAGTCGGTTGGCAAGCCGCGCGTGGGGAGGCCACGCACCGGCGCTCGGGCGGCGGGCGCCGAGGCAGAGATCGGCCGACCCGTCGGTCACCGGGCGGGTGACGAGCGGGAGGTCTGCCGGATCGAGGGATCCGTCGCAGTCCATGAAGCAGACGACGTCGGTCTCGGCGTTGACGAGTCCCGCGTAGCAGGCCGCGCCGAACCCGCGCCGGTCCTCCTCGACGACGCGCGCGCCGAGCTCGCCGGCGATCCTCGGGGACCCGTCGGTCGAGCCGTTGTCGACGACGAGCGCCCGGAAACCGGTCGGCATCCGTGAGAGCACCCACGGGAGCGACTCGGCCTCGTCGAGGACCGGGAGGATCACGTCGATCAAGTGGGTCGGCCCTACTCGGGCGCGGCGGGCGACTCGGTGTCGTCGAACTGGAGCGGGCGCTCGACGTTGCGGGGATGTCGCTCCAGCCAGGCCTGGGCGGCGAGCGCCGCGCCCCGGACGACGTCGCCCCGGTCGGCCCCGTGCGCCGGGGCGGCGATCACGCGAAGGTCGATCAGCCGCAGCACCACCGACTGAAACGGATTCGACGCCCACTTCCACGGCTCGGGAATACGGTCGCCGGCAGCGGCGGTCGCGACCCACTCGACGAGGCCGCGGTCGTGCGGGGTGATGTGCTCGGGGCCCGGGCTCGGCCGGCCGGGCGCCTCGAGTCCTGGGGAGTCGTCGGGGTCCACGGTCGACAGGATCTCACACGGATACCGTTCGCCCGGTGATCCTCGTCACCGGCGGCGCCGGGTTCATCGGCTCGCACGTGGTCGCGGCGCTCCTCGACGACGGGCGGGAAGTCCGCATCCTCGACTCGCTCCTCCCGGCCGCGCACGCCGCCGGCCGGCCGCGGATCGACCCGCGGGCCGAGTTCATACATGGTGATGTCGGCGATCCCGATGCCCTCCGGAACGCGCTCCAAGGCATCGATCACGTCTCCCACCAGGCGGCTATGGTCGGCCTGGGCAGCGACTTCGGCGACGTTGCCGACTACGTGCGGCAGAACGATCTCGCGACCGCGGTGCTCCTTCGCACGCTGGCGGGGGAGGCGTTCCGCGGGCCGCTCGTGCTCGCGAGCAGCATGGTCGTCTACGGCGAGGGGGCCTACCGCTGCCCCGAGCACGGTCGCACGCCGGCCCCACCGCGGACCGCCGCCGACCTCGCGGCCGGCCGCTTTGACCCGCTCTGTCCGGACTGCGCCCGCCCGCTCGATCCACAGGCGATCGGCGAGTCGGCCCGACTCGACCCGCGGAACGTCTACGCGGCGACGAAGGTCCACCAGGAGCACCTCTGCTTCGCGTTCGCCCGGGAGACCGGCGTCCGCGTGACGGCGCTGCGCTACCACAACGTCTACGGACCACGCATGCCCCGCGACACGCCGTACGCCGGGGTCGCGTCGATCTTCCGCAGCGAGCTCGCCGCCGGACGACCGCCCCGCGTCTTCGAGGACGGCCGTCAGCTGCGGGACTTCGTCCACGTCCGGGACGTCGCCCGGGCGAACGTCCTCGCGCTGACGACGGACGACCTGCCGACCCGGGCGTTCAACATCGCCAGCGGCCGGCCGCGGACCGTCGGCGAGATGGCGGGCGCCCTGGCTCGCGAGACCGGTGCCGGCGTGCTGTCGCCGGTCACCACCGGCGAGTACCGGTTGGGCGACGTCCGCCACGTCTTCGCCTCGCCCGCGCGGGCCGCGGCCGAGCTCGGCTTCGAGGCCGTCGAGGACTTCGAGCTCGGCATGCGGGAGTTCGCCCGCGCCCCGCTCCGGGGGGCGCTCGCCGGTTGACCGATCTGCCTCGGCCCAGGGTCCGGTCGCATGAGATCCTGGCCGGCCCTGAGCAGAGCGCCGGACCGGCCCTGCGCGGTAGATCCTGGCCGGCCCTGTCCAAGGAGTGAGTTAGCGCTTGCTTATATAAGGCTGAACTGATACTCTCGCCGGGTGCACGCGTTCGAGATCCTCGGTGACCCGGTACGCAGGCGTATCGTCGAGCTGCTCGGCGACGGCGAGCAGGCCGCCGGTGAGGTGGGTGCGCTGATCCAGGCCGAGTTCGGCATCTCCCAGCCGGCGGTCTCCCAGCACCTGCGCGTACTGCGAGAGGCCGGCTTCGCGACGGTGCGGACCGCCGGCACGCGGCGACTCTACGCGGTCGATCCCACGCCCCTCGAGGAGGTCGATCGGTGGATCGAGCCGTACCGGCGCTTCTGGAACCAGCGGCTCGACGCACTCGGCGTGGAGGTCGCCCGGGGCACGCGAGCACGACGAGCATCTTCATCCCATCCCGACGCGGAAGGCGGCACCCGATGACGAGCGCAACGACGGCCTACGACGAGCCCGATCCCGAGCTCCGGCGCCGCCCGATCCCGGCCGGCCCGGCCCGTGTCGCGGTGTTCACGCGGGTCTACGAGACGACGATCGAGGACCTCTGGGACGCCTGCACGAACCCCGAGCGCCTGCGTCGGTGGTACGTGCCGGTCACCGGGGATCTCCGGGTCGGCGGTCAATTCCAGCAGGTCCACATGGGCTCGGGCACGGTCCTCGAGTGCGACGCGCCGCGTTTTCTCAAGGTGTCACTCGGCGGCGGCGCCGACGAGATCGAGCTGCGCGTGTCAGCCGGGCCTCGACCGGGATCCGCCACGCTGCAACTCGAACACGCGACCACACTCGACGCCCACGAGATCGGCGGCCAGCGCTACGACGCGATCTTCTGCATGGGGGGCGGCTACTACCCACGTCTGCAGGCCCTCAACGACCACCTGCGAGGCACGCTCCCCGACGACTACGACTCGACCGCCCACCATCTCAACCCCGACATGCGTCCTGCGATCCAGCGCGGCAGCGCGGCGATGGCCGCCCTGCTCGACGCGGGCGACGCGTAGCCCCGGAACAGCCGTTTCGCGTTCCGTAATGCGAATCCGGCCGGCCGGGACCTAGGGTTCGGGGGAGATGTCGACGAGCCTGACGCAGCCATCCGCCGGGCCCCCGGTGCCGGCCCGCCGACCGGCGCACGGCTCGCTGATCGTGATCGCCAAGGCCCCGGTCGCCGGCCGGGTCAAGACTCGGCTCTGCCCGCCGTGCACCCCGACCGAGGCCGCAGAACTGGCGCGGGCCGCCCTCGCCGACACGCTCGCCCGAGTTCTCGAGACGCCGGTCGACCGGCGGGTCCTCGTCCTCGACGGGGATCCCGGCGACTGGCTGCCCGACGGATTCGAGGTGCTCACCCAGCGGGGGGAAGGTCTCGACGAGCGGCTGGCCGCGGCGTTTGCCGACGTCGGCGGGCCGGCTCTGCTGGTCGGCATGGACACGCCTCAGGTGACGCCGGAGCTTCTGCTCGAGGGGATCGACGCACTCGCCGATCCCCGGGTCGACGCCGTGCTCGGCGCGGCGTTCGACGGCGGCTACTGGTGCATCGGTCTGGCCCGGGCCTGCCCGGACGCCGTCGTCGGGGTGCCGATGAGCAGTGCGCTGACCTGCCGCCACCAGCGCGACCGCCTGGCGGCGGTCGGCCTCCGCGTGCGGGAGCTGCGCCCGCTGCGCGACATCGACGGGATCGACGACGCCCGCGCGGTCGCCGCGGCGATTCCCGGCTCGCGGTTCGCCCGGGCGGTCGCGGCGCTCGGATGAGCACCGTGCTCGAGCTCTACGCGCTCGGCCTGACCCGGGTCGACGAGGACGGCGAGGTGCGGGCGAGAACCCGCGACGGCGTCCGTCTCCGCCTGCCCTACGAGCGGTGGCTCGGCCCGGTCGACAGCGTCGACGAGGACCTCCTCGCGCGGGCGGTCGGCCCGGTGATCGACCTCGGCTGCGGCCCCGGACGCCACCTTCACGCGCTCGCCCGACGGGGCGTCTTCGCGCTCGGGGTCGACATCTCCGCGGCGGCGGTCACGATCGCCCGGGACGGTGGCGGGAATGCCCTCGAGGCGTGCATCTTCGGCGAGCTCCCCGGCGCCGGGACCTGGGAGACGGCGCTCCTGCTCGACGGGAACATCGGAATCGGCGGGTCGCCGGGCGCGCTGCTCGAGCGGATCGGCCGGCTGCTGGCGCCGGGCGGAGCCCTCCTCGTCGAGCTCGACCCGCGCCGGCCGGAGCGGCGGGTGCTCGAGCTCCGCCTGGAGTCGGCGACGCTCGCGAGCGAGTGGTTCCGGTGGGCGGTCGTCGGGGCCGAGGAGATCGCCTGGGTCGCCGACGAGGGCGGGTTCGTGCTGGGCGAGCGGTGGGAGCTCGGCGGGCGGTCGTTCGCCCGGCTCGAGCGCGCCGGGCAGGTGGGGGGATTCTTGAGTGGGTGTCGCTCGGTCTGACCGGTCTGACCGGTCCGCCGGGTCGGCCGGGTCGGCCGGGTCGGCCGGGTCGGCCGGGTCGGCCGGCGTGCGGCCGACTGCGTTCGGCCAGGGCTCGCGGAAGGCCGCCGGTGCCTGGGTGGGCCGAGCAGTGTTGTTGTTGTAGTGGTCTCCGCGAAAAGTCGTTGACCTTGGCAGCTACTTTTGCGACCAGGCAACGCCTTGTCTCGTCAGTCCGGTCGGTCGGCATCGTTCGGATCTTCAGTCGTCCCCGGCCCGGGCGACCGAATAGCTCTCGGCGGCGGCGAGACAGGCGACGAGGAGTGCGACCGCGCGATCTGCCCACCACCAGCCGAAGGCCCGGAACAGGAGGAGCCCGACGAGGGCGAGCAGGGCGGTCGAGGCGCCGATCGCGCTGAGCGTGCTGTCACCCCGGAGGGCATGGCTGCCCAGCGCGGTGGCCGTGCGCCGCTTGAGGTAGGCCAGCGGCGGGAGAACGACCAGTGCGAGGCCGGCGGCGACCAGGCTGAGCGACGAGGTCCCCGGGTGGGTGGCGGCGATCAGCGCGCGGATCGACTCGACGGCGAGGACCAGGCCGATCAGTCCGAGGGCGGCGGAAACGAGGACGGCAGCCCGGGCCTCGACGCGATCGGCGTGATGCGGCTGGCTGCGCTCGACCCGGAAGCGCCAGATCAGGACCGCGGAACCGGCGACGTCGGCGAGCACGCCGAGGCCGGTCCCGAGGACGCCGAGGCTGTGGTCGAGCAGGCCGACGGTGACCGAGAGCGTGCCGAGGCAGAGACCGGCGATGACCGACGCGACCGACAGCCGCAGCGCCGTCCGGAGGAGGACCGCGCGCCGGCCGTCAGGAGGCCCAGGCCTGGCCAACCCGCTCGTCTCAATCCGCCTGGGCGACCGGCTCGGACCTGCCGATCCCCTCGAGGATCAGCTCGCCGAAGAAGCGGGCGTGGAGTGACTGGAGGTCGAGCGTGGGGGCGAGTGCCGAGGTGATCGACTCGATCGTGAAGACGACCTTCATGTAGAGGACGATGACCGGGTCGATCGCCATCCGGTGGGTCCTGGTGGCGGCGAGCAGGTCGACCTGGTAGCGGGCCATGACCTCCCGTTTGGGGGACGTCGTGTGTTCGAGGTCGAAGAGGAAGCGCCGGGTCAGGGCGACCATCTCGTCGGCCGCGGCGGCGATGCTGGTCGTCTGGGCGGGCTTGACCCAGCGGAGGAACTCGCTGATCGCGGCATCCACGTCACCGAAGAAGAGGTTCTTGGCGTAGAGCACGAGCGACTGGCGGACGGACTCGGGAAGCCGGCCGATGATCCCGAAGTCGACGTAGCCGATCCGGTTGTCGGGGAGGAGGAGGAGGTTCGCGGGGTGCAGGTCACCATGGAAGACGCCGACGGCGTAGGCCTGACCGAGGAAGTTCCAGACGATGTTGGAGGCCGCCTCGTCGAGGTCGTAGCCGGCGTCGGTCAGTCGCCGGAGCGTGGCTTCGCGGTCGTCGCGGAGGTCGGTGATCAGGTCGGCGAGCAGGATGCCGTCGAGTCGCTCGGCTGTGAGGACGCGCTTGGTCGTGTACTCGAGATGTACGTCGGGGTTGTACTCGGTGCCGTGATCACGAGTGTTGGCCCGCATCAGCAGGGCGTTCCGCGCCTCGACGGTGTAGTCGAGCTCCTCGCGGGTCCACCGGGCGAGCTCGTCGATCACGTCGCGGGTGCGGGTGCCGCCGAGCACGCGAGTCAGGTCGACGAGGCCGGCGATCCGGTACATCAGGGAGATGTCGGTGGCGATCGACTGCTCGATTCCCGGCCGCTGGACCTTCACGGCGACGCGGACGCCCGACCCGAGCGTGGCGTCGTGGACCTGCCCGATCGACGCGGCGCCGAACGGCTCGGGGTCGAAGTACGAGAAGACCTCGTCGACGTCGCGGCCGAGCTCGGACCGGATGATCCGCGCGACATCGGCGTACGCGAACGGGACGACCTGATTGAACAGGCCGAACAGCTCGTAGCAGTAGGCGGGGGGGAGGAGGTCGAAGCGCAGGGCGAGCGTCTGGCCGAGCTTGACCCACGTCCCACCGAGCTCCTCGAGGGCCCGCCGGAGGCGGACCGGCCCGGAGAGCTCGCGTCTGCGAGACGCCAGGATCAGGGGAAGCACGCCGTAGGTCAGGGCGACGCGGAGGAGTTGGAGGACGCGCCGGAGGTCTCGCATGCAGCCGAAAGGCTATTTGAGGGATGCGTCACCGGTCGTCAGGAATCGTTCAGGCTTCGCCGCCATCATCTGCCCGATGGGTGCGGCGTCGATCGGGATCTGCGAGGACGACGCGGATCTCCGGTCGGTCCTCGGCCGGGCGCTGCGGGCGGAGGACCTCCAGGTGACGGTGACCGCGACCGGGCACGAGGCGGTCGAGCTGTTCTCGAGGCGCCCGCCGGACGTCGTCGTGCTCGACATCGGGTTGCCCGACGCGGACGGGCGTGACGTCTGCCAGGCACTCCGCGCCCACGGCGTGATCGCCCCCGTCCTGTTCCTCACGGCCCGCGGCGCGCTCACCGATCGGCTGGCCGGTTTCCATGCGGGGGGAGACGACTACCTCGTCAAGCCGTTCGAGCTCGCCGAGCTGATCGTCCGCGTCGATGCCCTGCTGCGCCGGGCCGGTCGGGCCGATCGGGAACTGGCGCCGACCGGCGTTCTGCTCGACCCGGCCACCCACGCGATCCACAGCGGCGGCCGATCGGAAGCACTGACGCCCACCGAGTTCCGCCTCTTCGCAACCCTCGCCGGCCGCCCGGGCGAGGTCGTCCGCCGCCGGGAGATGGTCGCTGCCTGCTGGCCGGACGGAGCGATCGTCCACGACAACACGCTCGACACGTTCGTCGGCCGCCTGCGACGCAAGCTGGGCAGGCTCGACAGCGGCCGGCGGATCCAGACCACCCATGGCGTCGGCTACTCCCTGCGGTGAGTCGTCTCGCGATCCGCGACCGGGTGACGCTCGCCGCCGCGCTGACCCTTGCCGCCGGCCTGGCGGTGATCACCCTCGCCGTGATGTTGCTGCTTGCCGGCCGCCTCAACGGCGACGCAGCCTCGGTTCTGCGCGCCCGAGCCGACGCGGTCCTTACGACGATCGAGGTCAGCGACGGTCGCGTCCACGTCCGCGAGCCACCCAACGACAACGTGCTCGATCAGGACACCTGGGTCTTCGACGGCACGGGTCCCGTCGAGCGAGCGCCGGCGTCCGCGGCCACCCAGGCCGCGGCGGCTGGGCTGGCCGGGGTGCGGACGCAGCGCACGATGACCGTCGGGCAGACCAAGCTGCTGGCGGTTCCGGCCTACGGATCCGGTGCACGGGCCGGGGTCGGCACCGTCGTGGTGGGAGTCGAGCTCGTGCCCTACCGGCACACCGAGCGGATCGCCCTCGCGGGAATGATCCTGCTCGACATCTTCGTGCTGATCGTCGGATCACTCGTCGCTCGACGAGCCGTCGGAGTCGCGCTCCGACCGGTCGCCGACATGACGGCCAAGGCCGCGGAGTGGAGTGATCACGACCTCGACCAGCGCTTCGGCCTCGGTGCGCCGCGAGACGAGCTGACAGGGCTTTCGGCGACGCTCGACGCCCTGCTCGCCCGGATCGGCGCCAGCATTCGCCATGAACAGCGGCTGTCCGCGGAAGTCGCTCACGAGCTCAACACCCCGCTCAGCGGCCTGCGAGCCGAAGCCGAGTTGGCACTACGCCCGTCGGCGACCCGCAGCGACCTGCGCGACGCCCTGCACCAGGTGCTCCGCTCGACCGACCGGATGGCCACGGTGATCAGGACGCTGCTGAGCGCTGCCCGCCAGGGCGCCGACCAGTCTCCGGGATCCAGCGACGCCGCCGACGCCCTCCAGGCCGCGGCCGACGCGGTCGCGCACGAGGCGAGCGCCCGGGACGTCGAGCTCACCATCCGCCTGCCCGACCGCTCACCGCTGGTCGCCGCCGAGCGCGACATGCTGGCCCAGGCCCTCTATCCCGTGCTCGAGAACGCGGTTCGCCACGCCAGCCGATCGGTCGAGATCGCGCTCGAATCGCGAGACGGCGACGCGGCCTTCCGGATCTCCGATGACGGTCCCGGCGTCGAGTCGTCCCAACGCAGTCGCGTGTTCGAGCCGGGCGCCAGCAGCAACGGCGGCGCCGGGCTCGGGCTTGCGCTCGCGCGCCGGCTCGCTCGCGCGGCCACCGGCGATCTCGTCCTCCTCGAAGGAGATCGGGGCGCGTGCTTCGAGCTGCGGATCCCGGCGATCGTCCGCTGGCAGGCCGACGGTCAGGCCCCGACCCGCACCGGAGTGCTGCGCTAGCGCGACGCATCGAGCCCGTCGTGTTCACGCCAACCGCACACCTCGCCGTCACCACGCTGGCCACGGCGCACCCGATCACCTGGTCTCAGGCGATCGTGCTCGGTCTGCTCCAGGGTGTCAGCGAGCTGTTCCCGGTTTCGAGCCTCGGACACACGGTGCTCTTCCCGACCCTGTTCGGCTGGAACTCGTTGGTCAGGTTCCAGTCCAGGCCGGAGTCGCCGTGGCTCGCGTTCGTCGTGATGCTCCACGTCGGCAGCGCGATCGGCCTGCTGATCTACTTCTGGCGCGACTGGATCAAGATCATCAAGGCATTCTTCGCGACGCTTGGCAAGCGGCGGATCGAGACGCCGCCCGAGCGCCTCGCGTGGCTGATCGTCACCGCGAGCATCCCGACCGGCATCCTCGGCCTCGCGCTCGAGCACCCGATCCGCGTCGCACTGGCCAAGCCGATCAGTGCGGCCTTCTTCCTGATGCTCAACGGCCTGATCCTGATCTCCGCCGAGCGGCTCCGGCGCCGAGCGGCCGGGCGGGCGGAGGCGGCGCGTGACGGCGGCGGGTCCGCCGCAGGTCGTCGGCTCGACGACCTCGACTACCGCGAGGCCGCCCTGATGGGCCTCGCCCAGTCGGGAGGCCTGGTCCCGGGCATCAGCCGCGACGGCATGGTGATGAGCGCCGGCCTGCTGCGAGGACTCGACAACGAGGACTCCGCCCGCTTCTCCTTCCTCCTGGCGACGCCGATCATCCTTGCCGCGGGCGTCGTCAAGGTGTCCGACCTGACCGGGCCGCTCGGCGCCGGCATCCGCGGGCAGGCGGTCGCGGCGGCGGTCTGTGCGGCGGTTGCGGGGATCCTCTCGGTCCACTACCTGCTGCGCTACTTCGAGTCGCGGAATCTCATCCCGTTCGGGATCTACTGCCTGATCTTCGGCGCGGGGATGGTCGTCTACACGTCCGTCAGCTGACGCCGAGAGCCTGATCGGCGACCACCCGGATCGGCGGGCGTGGCGATCGGAGCCGATCCGGTGGCCGATCGCGAGTCGTGGTCAGGCGATCTTCAGGACCGCCGTGCGAGCCTCCGCACGATGGCGACCACATCAGCCGCTCACACCTTCGGAAGGACCTCGACCGCGCGCCGCATGCTCAGCAAGGTGCCTGAGGTGACGCTGGTCTTCTGGGTCATCAAGATCCTTGCGACCACGGTCGGCGAGACCGCGTCGGACTATCTGAACGAGACGCTGGGCTTCGGATTGCACAACACGATCTTCCTGATGGGCGCACTCCTGATCGTGATGCTCGTCGTCCAGTTCCGTGTCGATCGGTACGTCCCGTGGATCTACTGGCTGACGGTCGTCCTGATCAGCATCGTCGGGACGTTGATCACCGACAACCTGACCGACGGCTACCACGTCGCGCTGACGCTGAGCACGGCGGTGTTCGCCGTGCTCCTCGCGATCACTTTCGCCGCCTGGTACCGGAGCGAGCGGACGTTGTCGATCCACAGCATCTACACCCGGCGGCGCGAGTCGTTCTACTGGCTGACGATCCTCTTCACGTTCGCGCTCGGCACCGCCGCAGGTGACCTCCTGCAGGAGAAGACCGGCTGGAGCCTGGAAGCGCTGGCCGGCCTGTGGGCCGCCGCGATCGCGACGATCACCGTGATCCACTTCGCGCTCAAGGGCAGCCTTGACGTCGAGCACCCGCGGCAGGCGTCGAACGCCGTGCTCGCGTTCTGGCTGGCCTACATCATGACCCGTCCGCTGGGGGCGTCGCTCGGCGATCTCCTGACCACCCCGACCGACGAGAGCCCGGCTGGTCTGGGGCTCGGGACGAATCGCGTCAGCATCGTGTTCGCCGTGATCATCGTCGGTCTCGTCACCTACCTCACGACGACGAAGAAGGACGTCATCGAAGTCACAGCGCCGGAGACGGAGCACGGCGCTCAGCCCGTGCCGTCCGCCCAGACTGCGTGACGCTCGCCGGAGCGCTCGGACCGCCACGACGGTGGGCACTGGACGGCGCCGCCGGACGCGGGGCGCCGACCTGGCGGAAAGTCTCGAGGGCGGATGTCGTGGACGGCGAGGCTCCGCAGTAGGTCGCCGTGGCCGCGGCCCTCCCAGGCAGCGAGCTCGGTGGCGAGGATCAGCGGCGGGGACGCGGCGCGAATCAGGGCGCCGGAGGGGAGGCGGCGGTCCACGGCCGTCGCGAGGGCGAGCGGCTAGCTGCGCGTGTTCTCGCAGCGCCGCGCCGAGGTGCAGGCCGCGGTCGAGCCGCGCGAGTCGGAATTGGGCCGGTCGCTGTCGCGGGCGGAGCGCTCTACGTTCGGCGCGATCGCGACACGCGGCCGCAAGGAGTACGGGATCGACACGCACACCTGGCGAGAGGAGATCACCGCTCGGGCCGCCGAGCACGGCCTTGACCGGGACCTCGTCGATCAGGTCATGGCCAACGCGACCGAGCGGCTGGGCGCCGACGAAATGCAGGTCGACGCAGCGACCGCCATCTGAACGCCGGTCAGGCGGCGGCCGTCCGGCGGGTCACCGGCTCTGGCAATGGTGTGGATGTGATCGAGGCGCTGGCCGGCACCGGCAAGACCCACACCGCCGGCGTGCTGCGCGAGGTCTACGAGAAGGCCGGCCACACCGTGATCGGCGTCGCCCCATCGGCGAGAGCAGCGCGAGGGCTCGCCGAGCAGGCCGGGATCCCGTCACGGACGCTCGACAGCCGCATGTTCGGCATCGACCACGGCCGCGACCGCCCGGCCGGTGCGGTCGTGATCTTTGACGAGGCGGGGATGGCGTCAACGAGGCAGAGCGAGCGGCTGCTCGCGCATGCGGCGCGGGTGGGGGCGGAGGTGGTCGCGGTCGGTGACCGCGTGATCTGTCGCAGCAATGAGCGCGATCTCGATGGTCGCCGGTGCCATCGACTGGCCTACGTCAGTGCCGCAACGGGACACGCCCCCATTCGCACGGCCAAGATTCTCACCCGGCCGCGTCTCGTGAGGCTACGATCGCTCAGCGGACGGCCGAAACGGAGCGCGCGAATGGTCTGGTCATCAATGTATCTGCGACGTCTGTCGCGGAGCGGGGAATGCGGGGCCTGGGTGCCGGAAGGCGCTCCGGGCACGGTCACGCTGCTCGGGCTCGAGCTTGACGCCCACACCCCGGAGACGCTCATCGACCACCTCATCACCGAGTCCCGGGCCGGGCGGGGCGGCTACGTCGTCACCGCGAACCTGGATCAGCTGCGGAGGGTCAACCTCAGCGCACGGCTCATGAGGCAGGCGCGCGCCGCCGAGGTTCGCGTCGCGGACGGCATGCCGCTGCTGTGGGCCAGCCGCCTGCGGGGCACACCGCTGCCCGCGCGGGTCACCGGCTCAGACCTCATCGTCTCGCTGTCGGAAGCCGCCGCCCGCAGCGGCCGATCTCTCTTCTTGCTCGGTGGCAACGCCGGGACCGCGGAAGCCGCGGCCGTCGTCCTCGCCGGCCGCACCCGCGGGCTGCGCATCGCCGGCACGCACTGCCCGGCGTTCGGCTTCGAGGAGGATCCGCGAGCGATCGCCCGGATCACCGCGGCGCTCGTGGACGCGCAGCCCGACTTCGTCTACGTCGGACTCCCGTTCGCCAAAGCCACCGAGTTGGTCGCCGGACTCCGCGCTGCCCTGCCGGCGACCTGGTTTCTCGGGCTCGGGTTCTCGTTCAGCTTCGTCTGCGGCGACGCGCGTCGGGCCCCCCGCTGGGTGCAACGGGCCGGTCTGGAGTGGCTGCACCGCCTCGCCCAGGAGCCGCGACGCCTTGGCCGTCGCTACCTGTTGGAGGGCACTCCCTTCGCCCTCAGGCTGCTGGCGTCGTCGGCGTGGGCGCGCCGGAGTGGGCTCGCCAAGGTCGTGCCCGCAGAACGTGACTGACGTCGCCCGGCTCCTGACGCTCTGCGGGGACGAGCGAAGGCGCGCCCGTCTCTCCGGAAATCGATCGGCTGCCGCTCCAGGACCGACCTGTCAGCCCCTCGGCTGGACGGGCCGCCGATCGTCCTCGCCGGTTCTACGAAGGCCGCGCGCGAACCGTGTGGCGGATCACCTCGATCAGGATCCGCGCGCTCGCTTCGCTGGAGAAGTGGTTCAGCCACCCATCGATGATCGCGGCGTCGAGGGGGCGGCGGGCAGCCTCCAGCACTGCGTCGGCGAGGTGGTCCGCGTCGCCGGAGATCGCAAGCTCCCCGGTGATGCCGGGCAGGATGGCATCGGCCACGCCCAGCGCGGTCGAGGGTGCGACGGCGGGGATCCCTGCCGCTGCGGCTTCGACGAGCACGTTTCCGAAGCCCTCGACCGAGGACGGCAGGAGCAGCACGTTCATCTCCTGGGCGTGGACCGTCCAGTCCGCCGTCCAGCCGACATGGCGCGCCGCGATGCCGTGCGCCGCCGCGTAGGCCGCGAGCCGGCCGTCGAGTTCTCCGTTGCCCACGACGATCAACCTCGCGTCGACGCCGCGCCTGCGCAGCGCGCGAGCGCAGTCGACCAGCCTGAGCGGGAGCTTCTGTGCCGTGACGCGCCCGACGAACCCGATTCGCAACGTCCCGTCGTCAGGCACGCGCACGTGCCGCTGCCGACGCGCCGCGACAGGGTTGGGCACGAAGAACGCGTGCTCGTGAGCCACTCGCAGCCCGCCGACCAGATCCGCCACCACCGCGTGTGAGACACCGATCGCCGCGTCGGCCGCGCGGTAGCACCGCCGTGCCAGCACGAGCTGCATCCGCGCCGCCCTGCCTTGCTGGGCCAACAGCACAGACGCCACGTTGTGTTCGACGATGATCACGGCGGGCCGCTGTGAGGTCGGCAGGAGCCTGCTCGCGAGCAGCACGACGAGATTCGGGTACGAGGTCGAGCTGACGACGACACCGACGCCGTCGGATCGCATGGCTCTCCTGAGCCGGAGGGCCAGCTCGATCGGCTTGGTCAGCCTGCTGCGCCACCGAAAGTTACGGTGCGCCACCGACCGCGTGTCGACGCTGCCGGTCACGGCGGGGTCAAACGTGTACACCGACACGGCGTCGACCCACGCGACTAGCTCCTGGGCCCACGCCCAGACCGCCCGTTCCGCACCGCCCCCCGCGACCTCCCCGATCACCAACGCCACGCGCAGCGCGCAAGCGCGATCACTCATCGCCAGCGGTCATCCGCCGCGTGACCACCGGATGAGCTCGCACCGATGCGATCTCGACTGCGTCGTCGGCCGTTGGCGATCGCCACCAACGTCTCCGATCGCTCCGAGCATCGCGCCCAGCTTAGCCCGGAGCAGGTATCGCGGTTGCCCGCAGCGTCGACCGGACGAAGGTTGAGTCGCGTGCCCGCCCCCTGGCGGGCATTACCGGATCGGCTAGGATCGGCGCGCCAGGAGAGGCACTTACCCGTGCACGGACAACGCCCACAAGCAGCCGGGGGGCAGGGGGGCCATCACGTCGATGCGCGGCCCCGGCGCCCGGGTCGCCGCGAGGTCTGCGGGCCGGCTGTCGGCCTGCCGGGCGGTTGCCGCCCTGCTCGGCATGGGCGGGGCGCCGCGGCCATGCCTGAGCCCGACCGGCCGCGGTGAGGCGTGCGACCCACTTCGGGCCGAGCATCGCGCACGTCGGCGGGATGGCGACGGTCATCCGGACCTACACCGAGCACCAGATCGGCGCCGACGAAGTCCGCTGTGCCCCGACCTGGATCCCCGGGTCGCGCGTGCGCTCGGCCGCCCACATGCTGCGGGCCGTAGCGCGGGTCGTGCGCTTCAGATCCGACGACGTCGCGCACGTTCACGTCTCCGAGGGGGGCTCATTCGTCCGCGAGGGCGCCGTCATCGCCGCGGCTTCCCTCGGCCGCGGCACGGTCGTCGTGGCGGTTCACGGGGCGCGGTTCGCCGAGTCGGCCCGCGGCCGGCGACGCCTCGTGGCCTGGGTCCTGCGGCGGGCCGACGCGATCGTCGTCCTAGGCGAGACCGACGGCGCGTTAGTCGCGACGCTGGCGCCCGGGGTGCCGGTCGAGCTCGTCCTCAACCCCACTCCGATCGACACGCACGCGCTCCCGGCGGCTGAGACGGCGGAAATCGTCCTCTTCGGCGGCGAGGTCGGGCGGCGCAAGGGCGCCGACGTCCTCGAGCGCGCGTGGCCGCTGGTCGCCGCGCGGCGACCGAAGGCCCGCTGCGTTGTCGTAGGTCCGCGCACAGGCGAGCACGCGATACAGGGCGAGCGGATGGAACTGCGCGGCGCGGTCGGGCGCCAGGAGATGCGCCGGCTGCTGCACGCCAGCCGCGTGGTGGCGCTGCCGTCGCGCCAGGAGGCGTTGCCCATGATGCTCACCGAGGCGATGGCCGCGGGCCGCCCGTTCGTCGCGACCCCGGTCGGCGCGATCCCCTCGATCAGTGCGGGCGGCACGCTGGTGCCTGTCGGCGACGCGCAGGCGCTGGCCGATGCGCTCGTCGAGCTGCTGGCCGATCCGGCGGCGGCCGAGCGCGTCGGCCGTCGCGGCCAACGGTTCTGCGCCGAGGCCCAAAACGTTCGGGTCATCGACGAGCGGATCCGCGCCGTCTACGCGCGGGCCTGCGGACACCGGTGAGGGACGCCACGCGGTGGTGTGCGGTGGAGGCGGAGTCCCGGCACGCGGGCCGCGACCTCGCGGTGGTCGTGGTCACCTACAACTCGGCCGACGTCATCGGCGCGTGCCTGGCGTCGCTGCGACGCTGGCTGCCCGCGGCCGAGGTCATCGTGGTTGACAATGAGTCGACCGACGCGACCCGGGCGGTCGTCGGCGACCGGTCACGGCTGTGCGCCGGGCACGGTAACGTCGGCTTCGGCGCGGGCGTGAACCTCGGCGTCGCGCACACGGCACGCCGCTGGGTGCTCGTGCTCAACCCCGATGCGACGATCGTGGGTGTCGCCGGGCTGCAGCGGCTGCTGGCGCGGGCGCCGTTCGGGCTCGCGGGCTGCGCCGTCGAGCGCCGCGGGCGCTTCGCGAGCCTCGTCCACGAGCAGCGCGGCTGGCGGCTGGACCTCTTCCGGTGGCTGGTCATCTGGTTCCTGGTGCCGGCCGAGGTGCCGGCGGACCGCCGGATTCGGCCCGGCGCGCGGCGTCCGTGGGTGTCGGGGGCGGCGATGCTCGTGGCGCGTGACGAGTTCCTGCGGATCGGCGGCTTCGACGAGGACTTCTTCCTCTACGGCGAGGACCTCGACCTCTCGCGTCGCTACCGACGGGCGGGGCTGCCGGTCACCGGAACCGACGCGGTGCGGGTCGTGCACCGCGGGCAGGGGTCCCTGTCGGCGCCGGCGCCGGCGATCAGCTGGGGACTGCTCGGGTTACTCGAGACGGTCGGCAAGTGGCACGGCGAGCGCGAGGCGCTGCGGGCAGCGCGGCTCGCCCTCGGCTTCGTCGGCGCGGTGCGGAGGGTCGGCGGCGTGCGGGGGATCGGCGGTGTGCCGGGGCTGGGGTCACGCGCGCGCAAGAAGGCGGCGACCGCGGCCGAGGTCCTGGCCCTTCTGACCGACGGCCGCGAGGGGCATTACCGGCACGCCGAGCGCGCACTCGACAGGGCTCGCGGCCATCCGAAATCCCCGCACCGATGACCGGGTTGTCCGAGGACCCGCCAGAGACCGGCGCGGCCCAGCGGCTCGAGCCTGCGGAGGTACGGCGCCGGGCACACGCTGGCGCTGTGCTGCTGGTGGCGCGCGGGGTCGGCGTCCGCGTGCTGGGCTTCGCGGGCAACGTCGTGCTCGCCGCGCTCCTGGCGCCCGCCGACTTCGGGGAGGTGGCCATCGGCGCGGCGATCATCGTGTTCATCGGGTTGGTCTCGGACGGTGGGCTCGGGGCGGCGCTCATCCGCGGCGATCACGCGCCGACGCCGCGCGTGCTCGGCCAGCTGCTGGCGCTGCAGCTGCTGATCGCGCTGGTGCTGACCGCGGTCGCGGTCGGAATCGCGCCGCTGTTCGGCCGCACCGGATGGGTCGTCGCCCTGATGACGAGCACGGCGTGCGTGACCGTCTTCGGCGTTGCGAGCACGATCCACCTTGAGCGAAACCTGTGCTTCGACCGGCTGGCGACGATCGACGTCGCCGGTTCGGTGGCCTATCTGGTGACGGCGATCCCGGCGGCGGCGCTCGGCGCGGGCGTGTGGGCGCTGGCCGGGGGCTGCGTCGTGCAAGTGCTCGTCGGCACGGCGCTGGCGCTGACCCTGGCGCCCGTGCGGGTGCTGCGGCCGCGGCGCGGGCTCGACTCGGTCCGGCCGCTGCTGGCCTTCGGCGCGCGCTTTCAGGCGATCAGCGCGATGAACCTGCTGCGTGACCAGGGGATGAACGTCGGGGTCGCGGCGGTCGCCGGCGTGGGCACGCTCGGCGTGTGGACGATGGCCTACCGGTTCATCCAGGTGCCGTTTCTGTTGTTCGAGTCCCTGTGGCGCGTGACGTTTCCCGGCATGGCGCGCCTGATCGAGGCCGGCGAGGATCCGCGCCCGGCAGGCGAGCGGATGCTCGGGATCTCGGCCGTCATCACGGCGGCGATCATGTGCCCGCTGGTGGGCGCGACGCCGGCGCTCGTGCCGTTGCTGTTCGACCACGCCTGGCACGGGATCGTCGACATCCTGCCCTGGGCCTGCGCGGGGCTGCTGGTCGGCGGGCCGATCTCGGTATCGGTCGCGGGGCTGCTGTTCGCCGAGGGCGACGCGGGCACGGTGCTGCGCGGCGCGGTGCTGCACACGATCGCGGCGCTGACGGTCGGCCTGGCGCTGTATCCCGTGCTCGGGCTGACGGCGCTGGGGCTGAGCGTGTTCGCGTCGGCGACCGTCGAGGGGATCGTGTTGGGGCAGCGCGCCCAGCGGCGGTACCGGATCGGGGTCGTGCGCCCGCTGGTGGCGCCGACACTCGTGGCTGTGCCGGTCGGCGCGATGGCCTGGCTGGCCGCAGCCCACATCGGGCCGCTCGGGCCGGCGACCGTCGCGGGCGGCGCGATCGGGCTGCTCGGCTTCGCGGCGGTGCTGTACGTGGTCGACCGGGTGGCCGCCCGGTCGGCCGTCGCCACGGTGGCGATGACGGTGCGATCGGCGCTGGCGCCGCGATGACTGGCCTCTCTGGCGCGTTGCGCGCGTTCGTCGAGGAGTTCCCCGAGGAGCGCCGCAGCCTGCTGGTGTTCGTGCGGTCGGTCGCCGCTGGCCTGCCGCCGGGGGCGCGACTGCTCGACGCCGCCGCCGGCAGCGCCCCGTACCGCGAGCTCTTCGCGCACTGCGACTACGTCACCACCGACTGGGAGCGCTCGCCGCACGCGGCGGCCGGGGCCGACGTGCTCGGCTCGCTTGCCGCGCTGCCGCTCGACGATGAGACGTTTGACGCCGTGCTGTGCACCCAGGCGCTTGAGCACGTCGCCGAGCCGCTCGCCGTCCTCGGCGAGCTGCGGCGGGTGCTGCGGCCGGGCGGGCGGCTGTTCCTGACGGCGCCGCTCGCGTGGGAGTTGCACGAGGAGCCCCACGACTATTACCGCTACACGGTGCACGGGCTGGCCCACCTGTTCGTTGAGGCGGGCTTCCGCGTCGAGTCGATCGCGCCGCGCAACGGCGCCTTCACGACGCTCGCCGGGCTGGCACGTACGACGCGCGCGGGGCTGTGGGCCGACACGGGGTCCCGGCGGCGGCGCATCGTGGCCGACCGGCTGCTGAGGGCCGTGGTGGTGCTGCTGCCCCGCTTCGACGACCTCGACGGCCGGCGCCTGCTACCGCTGGGCTACTGCTGCGTGGCGGTGCGTCCCGCATCATGATGACGCGGCTGCTCGTCGTCACCCCGACGCCGAGTCGCGGCGGCGCGGAGGAGTACGTGTTGACGACGGCACGCGCGGCCGCCGCAGCCGGCTGGCACGTCACGGTCGCCTTGGAGGTGACCGACGCGACGCGCAGTCTCGCCGCCGACGCGCGGCAGCTGCCGGGCGTCGCCCTGCTCGACGTGCCGGTGCGGGGGTGGCGGCGCTGGGGCGTGCCCGGGCAGGCCGTCGCCACGCTCGCCGCGCTCGCACGCGTGCGGCCTGCGGTCGCGCTCGTCGTGCTGCCGTGGCCGCTGCTCGGCCTGGGCAATCTGATCGCCTGCGCGGTGGCGCGGGTGCCGGCCGCCGTCGTCTTCCAGCTCGCGCCCGAGGTCGTGTCGCCGGGGCGCTGGGTCCGCTGGTGCCGGTGGGCCCAACGGCGCCAGCGCTGGGTCGCGGTCAGCGAGCAGAGCGCCCGGGCCGTGCGACGCTCCTTCGGGGTCGCCGACGTGGAGGTCATCCCCAACGGCGGGCCCGAGCCCGTGGCGCGTGACCCTGTCGCGCGGAAGATGTTGCGCGCCGAGCTCGGCCTGGCCGCCACGGCGCGCGTGGTCGTGACCGTCGCGCGCCTGGATCCCCAGAAGGGCCACGCCGACCTGCTGGCAGCGGTGGCACGCCATCCCGACGTCACGTTTGTGTGGGTCGGCGACGGAGACGGTCGCGCGGCGCTCGAGGCGACGATCGCCCACGGCAGTCTCGACGTCCGGCTGCTCGGCCACCGGCGCGACGTCGGGTCGATCCTCGATGGGGCCGACCTGTTCGTGTTGCCCAGCCACGCGGAGGGGTTGCCCTTCGCGCTGCTGGAGGCGCTGGCCCACGGGGTGCCCATCGTGGCCTCCGACGCGGGCGGCACGCCGGAGGTCGTGCGCGACGGCGTCGACGGGCTCGTGCACCGCCGCGGTGACCGCGCGGACCTGGCGGCCAAGCTGGCCTGGGCGCTCCAGCATCCGGACGCGATGCGGGCGATGGCGGCGTCGGGCCGCGCGCGCGCCGCGGCGTTCAGCGCCGAGCGGATGCTTCAGGCGACGCTGGGCGTGCTCGGTGCGCTGCGCGCTCAATGAGTTGACGAGGTGGCGGAGCGCGGCGGCGCATGAGGGCCGCGCCTCGGGGCGCAGATGCAGGCCAGCGCGAGGATCGCGGCCGACGGCACGGCCCCGATGGGATCGATCATCACCGCCAGGGTCACCGACGCGCCGACGGCCATCAGCAGCCACGAGAAGGTGCCAAAGGCCAGCCAGTCCCACGCGACCGCACGGCCGCGCACCCGCAGGACGGCCAAGCGCAGGAGACCGAAGACGAATGCGCTGTAGACGACGATCGTTCCCACGACGCCGATCGTCATCACCGCCGACAGATACCCGACGTCCGGGTTCTGGATCGAGCCGCCCGGCACCTCGGCCACGTAGAAATAGCTGGGATCGAGCAGCCCTTTGCCGAGCTCCCAGTCGCCGCCGAGGTAGGCCTTCAGGTCAGTGCGCTCGATCGTGCGCGCGACCAGGGCGCTGTCCAGCGTGGAGTCAGCGGTTGCCTCGGTGATGCCAGACGTGGCGCGGGCGACCACGCCGTCGACGACCGTGTGGGAGATGGTCCCGGGCTGGACGAATACGACGGCGGCTGTTGCCGCGGCCACGAAGGCGGCGACCTGCAGCAGCCGGCGGCGGCCGAGGCGCCCTGCGGCGTCGCCGACCAGCAGCCAGAGGGTGATGGTCAGGGCCAGCGACACCACCGTCGAGAGGTACAGCGCGCGCGTGAGTTCGACGGCGATCCCGGCGCCGGCGAAGGCGCAGACCACGCCGCCGGCCAGGCGCGCGCGGCGGCTCGTGCCGAGCAGTGCCAGCCCCAGCCCGAACGGCACTCCGGCCGGGATGAGGGTGCTCGCGCCCGAATACAGACGCAGCAGCCCCTCGGTCTGGCCCAACTGGTTCACGTGTACGACCACGGCGATCGGATGGCCGGCGATCACAGCCGCCATCTGGCCTGCCGCGGCGACACAGACGCCGGCGGCGACCACCACGAACGCGACCTGCCGGGCTGACGGCGAGCCGAGCGCTCGGGCGAAGAGCGGGCTCAGCAGCGCGAGGTACAGGTACTGCCGGCCCCAGAACAGCGCGTTGAGGATCGGCACGCCGTGGGCGATGTCGGCGCGGACGCCGGCGACCATCCACAGGATCAGGACCACGGCCGCCCAGCCGCGTAGCATCCGCTCCTCGACCCCGACGGGCCGTCGCGCCGCGGGGTCGGTCACGACGATCCACGCCAAGGCGAGCGCCAACAGCGCCGCCAGCCCGTCGGTGAGCTGCAGCGTGCGCACGAGGTGGATCGTCTCGGCGTTGGGTCCGGGTAGGGCGTCGACAGCGCCGAGCAGCAGTAGGCCGACGAGCAGGCCCGCGCCGTGGACGCGGGTGGCCCACCCGACAAGCGCGGCAGCCGCCAGGACGGCGGCGGCGGTCAGGCTGCTGCGCGCGTCGGCGACGACGGCACAACCGGCCACGATGGCGACCGCGACGCCCGCGGCGACGATGACGGCCGCCTCCGCGTCGGCGCGCGGCCGACGGCGCAGCGCCGTCACGACGAGGAGACTGTGCGCGCCGGTGGCCGGCCGGTCGGCGGCGACGCGTAGGCGCCGTAGTCGTAGGAGTCGTCGGCGCGGCCGATCCCGTTGATGACCAGGCCGAGCGCCGGCGCGTCGAGTTCCGACAGGGTCGCCCGCAGCCGCGTCGAGGCGTCGCGGTGAGCGTGGTTGAGGCGACCGACGACGATCACGCCGTCGACGTGGCGGATGAGCGCCAGGGCGTCGGAAACGATGAGCGGCGGCGGCGCGTCGATGATGATCTGGGCGTACTCGCGGCGCGCCTCTGCCAGCAGCAAGCGCAGCCGGTCGCTCTCGACCAGCTGCGTCGGGTTGGGCGGCAGGTCGCCGGCCGTGAGGACGTGCAGGGCGCCGCCTTCGGTGTCGTACCGCTGGACGGCGTCGCGCCAGTCGCCGAGCAGGGTCAGCGCCTCGGCCAGGCCGGGCCTGGGCCGCAGGCCGGAGGCGGCGGCCAGCGTCGGGCGCCGCAGGTCGGCCTCGATCAGCAACACGGAGTGGTCGGGCACCCCGGCGGCCGCGACGCGCGCGAGGTGCCAGGCCACCGTGGACTTGCCTTCGCGCGGCAGCGCCGAAGTGATCAACAACGTGTGCAGGGGGCGGTCGACGTTGAAGTAGCGCAGGCGCGTCCGCAGCAGTCGGAACGCCTCGTTGGTGATCGGGTCGCCGGGTGTCGAGCGGCCCAGCGCCCGAGTCTGCGGGATCCGGGCCAGGACGGGCAGGCCGTAGAGCGAGGTGAGCTCGTCCTCGTCGCGGATCCGGCGGTCTCGGTTCTCGAGCAGCGCGGCGACGGCCAGGCCGATGAGCAGCCCGAGCACCACGCCGAACGCGGCGGTACGAGCCGTCCTGGGGCTCGACGGCGAACTCGGGGCCGTCGCCGCGTCGGCGACCTGGACGTCGCCGGTCTGGACGTCGGCCAGCAGGCCGAGCTGAGTGAGCCGGCTGCCGAGCTCGGCGACCTGCTTCCCGTCGCCCCCGCCATCTCGCAGGCCGTCTAGCTGGGCCTGGACCTGGCGCCGGGCCTGTAGCACGGCGGCGCGCTGCGCGGAGAGGCGGGAATAGACGACCGTCCTGGCGTAGGCGTTGGCCAGCACGGCCGCCTGGCCGGGCGAGGTCGCCGTGGCCGAGACCGTGACGACCTGGCTTGAGCCCGCCGGCGTGACCTCGACCGCGTCGGCGACGGTCGCGGCCGGCAGCCGCAGGTAGGCCGCCGTGTCGCGGATGACGCCGGGCGCCGAGGCGAGCTCGACGTCGGTGGCCTCGACGACGCTGTTGTCGGCGATCGTCGGCGACAACGTGTAGCCCAGCAGTTGCTGACCGAGTTGCTGCTGCTGGAAGAGCAGCAGTGCGGAGGCGGTGTAGTGCTTGTGGCGGGTGGACGAGACGCCGTAGGCCACCGCGCCGCAGACCACCGCGAGCAGCGCGACGACCCACGCGCGGCGCCCGATCACAAGAAGGAGGTCCGACCGGTGGTCGTCACGGACATTGGCGCCCATCGGTCTCGGACTTTATCCCCGATGACGCGGTATGCGGGAAACTGGTTGACCGTGGCGTCCAACCCTCAGTCGCGTCCGCGGCTGACTGTCGTCTCGGCCGAGATCCCGGCGGAGCAATCGACGAGCGGCTTCGCCCCGCGGCTGCGCCGGTTCGTCCTGGCGGCCGGCGAGAGCATGGACGTCACGCTAGCGCTGATCGACCGTTCGGAGACCCGCGCGGTCGTCGCCGACCCCGTCGCGGGCTGCGACGTCCACGTGCTGTGGGCGCCCGGGCCGGGCTGGCAGCGCCCCGGCGTGCGCGGCCGGCTCGGCCGCCTGCTCGTCCAGTACCCGTTCGACCCGCTGCCCCTCCATCTGCAGCCGAGGCGTAGCGCACCACTCCGTGCGCTGCTGGAGACCGCGCAGCCCGACGTCGTCGTGCTCTACCTCCCGTACCTGCTCGGCCTGCTGGGCGAGTGTCCAGACGATGTGCCTGTTGTCGCGGCGCTCGAGGAGCCCTGGGAGTGGGTCGTGGCCGGCGCCGTCGGCCGAGCGACGGCCAAGGACGCCTGGCTGGGCCGGAGGGAGACGGCACGCTTCCGGCGCCTGTACCGGCGCGTCGCACCCCGCCTGAGCGCAGCGGTGGCGATCTCGGAGGCCGAACGCGACTACTTCGGCGCGTTGATCGGGCCTGAACTGCTGACCGTGATCGCGCACGGGGTCGACACGACCTACTACACGCCAGTCCCGACGGCCGAGGACGCGCGCGACATCGACGTGCTCGTCGTCGGCAAGCTGCGCGCTGCACACAACCTCGACGGCGCGCTGCGTACGTGGGAGGCCGCGCGCGCCCACGGCTGGCGATGGGCGTTCGTCGGCGAGGTCGATGACGGGGTGGCAGCCCGGCTGCGCGCCGCGGGCTGCTTGGTGACGGGCCGGGTCCCCGACGTACGGCCTATCTATGCGCGGGCGCGGTGCGTGCTCGTGCCCGCGCTGGACGGGCGCGGGGTTAAGACGACGGCCCTTCAGGCGTGGGCCACAGGGCGCCCGCTCGTGTGCTCGCAAGGCGCGACCCGCGGGCTGCCTGCGGTGCCCGGGGAGAACCTCCTGACCGGCGAGGACCCGCAGGCGATGGCCCGTCAGCTGGCACTCGTGCTCGCCGACCCCGACCTGTCGCGGGGGCTGGGCGCGGCGGGCCGGGCCACGGCTCTGCGCGAGTGCGATGCCGCCCTGGTCGCCGCGCGCTTCACCGACGTCTGCCTGCGGGCTGCCGGCGGTCACCCGCGCCGCGCGTCGAGCACGGCGGGCGTCGCGTGAGGAATCGCTCGGCGGCGCATGTCAGCGAAGATCCGGTTGCTCGTGCGCGTGCGCGTCTACTACGACACCGACTTCGCCGCCTGGCGCCGGGACGCCGAGCGTGGGGTCCGGCCGGGACTTGCGCCGTACGGTCTGGAGCATCTCGCCGTCGACGGCATCCGAATCGTGCCGCGCCAGCCGCCTCGGTGGGCGACCGGTCGCCTTCTGGGGAAGGCCGTGGCCAGCGCCGAATGGCGTACGGTCGGCCTCGTCCAGCCTCTCCAGCTGCTGCGCGGACGCGAGGACCTCGCACTGGCGATCCTGGAGCGCGAGGGCTGGGGCCATGCGCTGCTGAAGAAGGCCGGCGTGGCGCCGTGGTCGCGTGTGCCCCTCGTACTCGTCTCCTGCTGGCTGGCCGACGAGGCGCGGCGCGCGTCACGGGCTCGCCTGGCGCGGCTGCGCGTCCTCGCCACCGCGGCCGATCTGATCGTCTATTGGTCGCGAAACCAGGAGGCGATCTTCCGCACGCGGCTGGGTGTCGACGAGCACCGCCTGTGCTTCGTGCCGTTCGGCGTCGAGACCGAGTTCTACACCGCGGTCGACGGCCCCCGGGAGCCGTTCGTGTTGACGGTCGGCCTGGACCGCGGCCGCGATTGGCCCACGTTCATCGCCGCCGCCAACCGGCTCGAGGCGCCCGTGAAGGTGGTCAGTCGGCTGGCTGCGGTCGCCGGACTGACAATCGCGCCCGAGGTCGAACTGCTCGGTCGGGTCGACCACGTCGAGCTGCGGCGGCTGATGCGACAGGCGACGCTCGTCGCCGTCGCGGTCGACCCCGACACGGCTTACCCTACCGGCCAGACCGTCGTCCTCAACGCGATGGCGGTCGGGACGCCCGTCGTGGTCACCGGTACGGTGCCGATGCGCGACTACCTGCGCCACGGCGAGAACGCGTGGGTCGTCCCGGCGCGCGATCCGGAGGCGTTGAGGACCGGGATGCGTCGGGTCCTCGATGACGGCCCGCTGCGCCAACGGCTCGCCGCGGGCGGCCTGACCGACGTCCGCGAGCGCTTCAACGCAGTGACGATGTGGGCCGCGGTGGCCGCCCGGCTGCGCGGCCTGCCCGCGTGGGCTCCGGGCGAGCACCCCGAACTCCTCTCGCGCGGGTGATCCCGATGCGCGTGTTCCTTGCCGATCTCGCCCGCTACGCCCACAGCTCGCCGACGACCCACCGCGCGGCCACGCTGCGCTGGCGGCCTGCGTTGCGCGCCGTGCTCGTCGAGCGCGCCACCTGGGCGGTGGCGGAATTCCGGCTGCGCCAGTGGGTCGACACCCTCCCCGGGTTGGTCCGCTGGCCTGGCAAGGTCATCACCTACGGCACGCGCGTGGCGATCGAGGCGCTCACCGGCGTGTGCCTGCCGACCGCGGCGCGCATCGGGCCGGGCTTTGTGGTGTCGCACGCCGGCCCCATCGTCATGCACGCGGACACGGTGGCCGGCGAGGACTTCACCCTGCACCCGCAGACCACCATCGGCACGCACGACGGCGGCGTGCCCCGCTTCGGCGACCGGGTCTTCGTCGGGCCCGGGGCGCGCGTGCTCGGACCGATCACGGTCGCCGATGACGCGCTCATCGGCGCCAATGCCGTCGTGATGGTTGATGTGCCGGCCAACCACGTGGCAGTCGGAATGCCGGCGACCACGTCGCTGAACACGCGCCCTCCCTGGCTGTCGGGTTAAGCGGTCGGGATCCGGCTGCCGCGCGCGGGCCGCTCGCCGGGCACCGGGCCCGACGTGCTCCCCAGGCCACCCAGGACGGCTCCCATCCAACTCGGTCGTCGCGACGACGAAGCGTCGCGAGCCGCCCGCGGCGGAGCTCTGAGGTGCCCGGGTTCTACGGGGCTCCCAGGACCTGGTACGCGAGCATCTCCCCGCGTAGGCGGCGTGGCAGATAGCCGGTGAAGAGGATGTTGGACTCGACGGCTCCCTGGCGCCCGGCGATCTCGGCCTGCTCCGCCGTCGTCAGCGAATCATCCAGGCTCCACCTGCCGTTGCTGATGGTCGCGTCGCGATCGACGGTAATCGTCCTGCCGGCCGTGTAGAGCTCGAGCTGGACGCGCACGACGCCGCGCGCCCGCGCAGAGATCGTCCCGTGGTCGACCAGCGTCCCGCCGGTGATCGACGGCCGCGCTGCCCTCAGGTCGGCCCGGCCGTCGGCCGCCCGCAACCGCACGACCTCCGGCTGGGTCTCCGCGTTACCCGGATAGGTGATCGTCAGGATCCCCGTCCCGGCGTCTGCCTGGCCGGCGGGGATCACGTGACGTGTATGGACCGGGCTGTCCCCCGGAGGGATCGGAGCGGTCCACTTCGAGTGCCGTCCGGCTGCGTACAGGTCGAGGCTGAGCTCGCCCGTCGCGCGCGCGGTGCTCGGCGCGAGCACGTCGATCACCCGCGCGGTCGGAGTTATCGTCGCCCTGGCGAGCTCGAGCTTGGCCGGGCCCGGCGTCGTCGTCTGGGCAGGTGTGACCGGCGGGGTCGGCCCGCTCGGGCCACTCGGGCCGGTCGGTCCGACCACCGGGGGTGAGCCAGCACCGCCGGCCGTCAGCGGCATCGTCTTCAATGACTCGTAGTAGACACCGCCGTTGCTGAGACGCACGGCGCCCGCGCTGTCCAGGTGCAGGCCGACGAGGCCAGAGTCGACGAACACGAATGTCATCGCCCGGTCCCCGTCGCTGAACGTCGTCGTCACGGACGGCGTCCCTGCCGACATGAACTGGAACTGAGTGCGAGGCGAGTCCGGATCCGTCCAGGCGTTGAATCCGGCGCCGACCTCGTGGGATGCGGCGCCGAAGATCTCGGCGTAGAACTTGGCCTGCGTCGCGGCGGTCTGCGGAGCACCGAAGGTCACCGAGACGATCCACGTGCCCGTCGCGTTGTCGAAGCTGCTCGCGAGCGACTCGATCGTGTGAACCGGCGTCGCGCCGACCGGGACCGGTGGCGTCTGGACGCCACTGAGGACGTCTGCAGATGAGACTGCCGGCGTCAGCGCCAACCCGACGAGACACGTGAGAATTGCCAGGGACTTCATGATCGGCTCCTACGTCGGCGGGACACTCCAGCACAAGATCCGACATCCCAGTGCCCTTCAGCCTACGGACCTGCCGCGGCCGCACAGATGGCCGGTCGGCCGGGCACCCAGAATCAGCGCTCGAGCCGGACCCGGAAACACCGCCTGGTAGCTCGCCCGATCAGGCTGAGCCGGGACCGTTGACAGACCGGCAGAGCATCACCGATCATGGCTCGAAGGTCTACCGCCGCCTCGCTATCGGCTCGAGCGATTCTGACCCACCGAGAGACCGCGATCCGACGGGGGGTAGCCGTTCTTCGCCGCGGCCGTCGCGTTTGGGCTCGCTTCAGGATCGGCTCGTGGGGATGATCCGGTAGATGGCGGATACGGGACAAGAGTCGACTTGCCGGCGCCCGCAGACGGATCGCTCTCCGGACATCGGGACCGAGCTTGTCCGGTCGGTGAGAGTGCCGCTCAGCCGACGAAACAGCGACTGAATGTCCCTACGACCGCGGCTTCTGCTTCCCCGCGTGGGGGCCAGCGTTGGGCGCCAGTCGGGCGAACATGGTCGGGTCCGTCAAACCGGCCTGCAGGTCGCGGATGATCGTTCCCAGGAGCCCGGAGGCCAGATGCCCCGGCCCGAGGGGACCGGATCGGTTCTCCCCGACGGGTGGGAGCTGCCGGAGGGCGGCTCTGGCCGCCGCGGACACGTGACCAAGCTGCCAGCGGATCTCCTCACTGACAGCGTCTGGTCGATCGGGGGCGGCGAGACCGGCTGCCTTGGCGGCATACGCGGCGGCGCCCAGGGCGTGCGCGCCCATGTGTGCGACGGCTGTGGCCTGTCCGGCCGCTCGGGCGGCGGCCGCTGCTGCGGGAGCACTGACCTCGCGAGCGGCGCCCCCGTTTCTAGCCCGGCGGCGGATCTCTTCGGCGACACCAAGCTCGCCCTGAGCGAAGGCTCGCGTCCGGGCGATCGCCTCTCGGGGGCGGCTATCCCCCGGGGCTTCCGACTCGAACAACCTCAACACCCGCTCCGCGCAATCCGCCGCCCACACGGCGACGATACGCCGGTCGGCCTCGCTCAACGTCTGCGGAGAGCCCATACACACATGTTCCCACGCGCTTCGCCGCACGCAGCAGCGCCCGGCGACCTCGACCCCGTCTTCAGAGGGCCTGCTCCCACGAGCAGGGCAGCACTCCCATTGCCGCCACGATCCCCAACAGCACACCGCCCGCCCACCCGTGGAGCGGCCGCACACGGTGGAGCGCGCGGCGAGTCGTACAATGCGCGCGCTCGGAGCGGGCCACGACGTAGAACGTAGACGACTCAGGCTGGACATACCCGCCGAAACGCCACCAGGCGGCGTCCGCCCGTGTCACCGACGGCGCGCCAAGCCCGTGGTCGGTTCGCGCGCGAAGCAGTCACTGGTGGCGACGTCCCGCGGCGCGAACCTCATCCCGGCCGAGCGCCGTCCCGGCCGACGATCCTATTAGTGGGACTGCCCGGGCCGGCGCCGACGCGGCCTACGTGATTCGTCCGTCGGCCTCGTCGGGGTCTCCCGGATCGAGCCACGTAGGCCGAAGCGTGCCGTGCGTGAGTGGTTCGCAGCAGCCCGAGTTCGATGCCGGCACGCCGGGCGCGAGTGCCCGGCGCGAGTACGAACGCCGACGCGGCAACCGAGAGCGACAGGTCCGAGCGAAGCATCCGCACATCGGTGGACTGATGCTCGCCCGCGCCGACGACCCGACACACGAGACGGCCTGGGCTCGCGGTGCCCGCGGCGAAGAGCGCGTCGCCGAGCTCCTCACCAAGCACCTCAACACTGGCGTCGTGGTTCTTCACGATCGCCGCGTCCCGCGCAGCCGAGCGAACATCGACCACGTCGCCGTCGCTCCGTCTGGCGTCTGGGTGATCGACGCCAAACGCTACAAGGGCAAAGTCGTCGTTTCGCGCCCCTTGCTAGGGCACGCGAAGCTGACGATCGCCGGTCGCGACAAGTCCAAGCTCCTCGACGGCCTCGCCCGGCAGGTCGACCTCGTCGAGCTCGTCCTCGCGACGGTCGCCCCGACCGTCGCGGTCCAGGGCGCCCTGTGCTTCGTCGAGGCCGACCTCCCGATGCTCGGCACGCTCACCTTCCACGGATACCCGCTGCTCTACCCCAAGCCGCTCGCCAAGAGGATCAACGCCGCGGGACCCGTCACCAGCGACCAAGTCAGTCTCCTCGCCGGAGTGCTCGCGCGGCGCTTCCCGTCCGCCTGACCCGCCGCCCGCGACTGGGTCGCCCCCCCGCCAGGACCGCGTTGGTTCCGAACGGGGTCGCCTTCGGCTCGAGCGACGTGCCAGCGGACGATCGTTTGCGGACGGCGTGAAGCCGCCGCGCCGTCGTGGCGATCGAGGCGTCGGTGGCGTCCATAAGAAAGGCCCGCTATGCGGGCCTTTCTCCCTTTCTCGGGATGCGGATGAGAGGACTCGAACCTCCACGAAGTTACCTCCACACGGACCTGAACCGTGCGCGTCTACCAATTCCGCCACATCCGCAGACTGCCGGCGACGATATCGCACGAACCACGCTCGGCGACGGCCGCCGTCCTTCGTGGCGGCGGACGACCCGCAGGAGCGGCTCGAGCCCGCCAGACGGCGAAGTGTCCGCTCGGAGCGTCGATCCGTGTCCCCTCGCGTCGGTCGTCGCGACCGTCGACCGCGAACACGCGTTTGCTAGTCTCGCCCGCCCGCGCCGCTATCGTCCAGGGGACTAGGACGCCGCCCTCTCACGGCGGAAACCCGGGTTCGAATCCCGGTAGCGGTATTCGGAGAATCTCGCGCGCGACGTTCGAACCCTGCGTCGCAGCGGCGGCGCGCCGCTCGGCGTTCGCGCCTCCCCGACGGGTTGTGTCCGTCCGGCCGGCTAGCATGCCGACGGTGCTCCGGTTGCCCTCGCCAGACCGACCGCTCGCGCGCGCGACGGTGGGCAGCAGTTCTCGGCGCTGGTGAGCAAACGACTGGAGCCGATCGTCGTCGTGCACGGCGGCGCCTCGGAGTGGTATGCCGGAACCAGCCTGGGTCGCGCCGCCTGCCGACGAGCTGCCCAGGCCGGCTGGGACACATTGGCGGCCGGCGGTACCTCGTTGGACGCGGTCATCGCCGCTGTGCGCGTCGTCGAGGATGATCCCGCGTGCAATGCCGGTACCGGTGCCGTGCTGACGAGCCGGGGGACCCTGGAACTCGACGCCTGCGTCATGGACGGCGCCTCGCTCGCGTCGGGTGCCGTCGCGGTCCTGCCGGCATTTCGCCATCCGATCGACATCGCGCGCGCCGTCCTCGAGGACGGGCGCTATCACCTGCTCGTCGGAGACGGAGCAGCCGCGTTCGCCCGCGCGCGGGGCTTCACGCCATGCGATCCGGCGCTCATGACCACCCCAGACCGGCGCGCTGAGTTCGAGGGGCGGGGGAGCTTCGACCGCGGCAACACCGTCGGCGCGGTGGCCAGAGACGCAAATGGCCACCTCGCCGCGGCGACGAGCACCGGCGGGATCGCCGGAACCGACCCGGGGCGCGTCGGTGACGCGCCGCTGGTCGGCGGCGGCACGTATGCCGACGAGCGCGCCGCCTGCTCGTGCACGGGCGACGGAGAGGCGTTCGCCCGAGCGTGCGCGGCGTTCTGGACGGTCGAGGCGCTCGCCAGCGGCGTGCAGAGCGCGGCCGAGCGTTCCGTCGCACGCGTGCTCGAGCGGTACGGCGGCTACGGCGGTCTGATCCTGCTCGACAAGGCCGGCGACGTCGGCATTGCGAGGTCGGCGTCGGCGATGCCGCATGCGATCGCTCGGTCGGACGGGTCCGTGACCGACGGCGAGTAACCCGCCTTCCCGGCGCCGTCCGACCGCGTCCGATACCCAGCCGCCACGGCCCTCGCCCGTCCGCCGACGATCGGTCCGCTGGGCCCCTATCACGTGAGAGCGTGGGCGCATAGTGCCATGGAGGACAAATTCGCTCGCCACTCTTGGCCCGCCGGTCCCTGGTCTGCGGAGCCTTCGGCCGAGATGCTGACAAAGGCGCGCTGAGGATGATCGAGGTGCGCTGACTCGGGTCTGAAACCGCACAGGCAGGAGGCATCCGAATGACCGATCACCCGACTCGTCACTGGCCGGTTGAGGATCTCGATACCGAAGCCGCCGGCGGCCACGCCGCGGACCCGGCCGACGGGAACCTCCTCGAGAAGGCCGTCGGCGGTGGCGTCGCGAGCGCCGTCCACGCGCGCGCCCGGCTCACGACGTCAGCGGCGCCCACGCGCTCCCCCGCGGCCGCGAGCTCGACCGCCGGCCGGGACCGGACGTCCGTGTTCGGGCCCGGTGCTGTCCTCACCGCACGGCTGCCGCTCTCCGACACGGGTGCGAACACGGCCGACCCGCACCTCTGCGACGCGTACACCGGCCCGATCATGGCGATCGCCGATCAGACGCCGGTGATCTGCAGCGCGGGCGTGGCGAGCCCCTGCGGCCTGGACCTGCTCGGTGCCGCGGGGGTCCCGGTGAGCCGCGAGATCCGCACCTACCGCACGACGGAGGACTTCCACCGCCTCGTCGGCGAGGTGATCGGCAACGGTGAGCGGCTGCTGTGCCAGCACGTCCACGACGAGGGCGAAGTGCCAGCCGACGCCTGCCTGGTGGCGCCGGCCCTGCTCAGGTACCTGAACAACAAGGCCAACCTCCCCGCGATCGTGGGCGCCGACGGCGCGCCCCGGCGCTCGTCGATCAGTCCCGGCGATGTCGCCGCCCTCGGCGTCGACGCCTCGTGGGTCCTCAAGGTCTGCTCGGAGGACTCCTCCGGCGGCGGATACGGCGTCTACGTCCACGAGGCGGGCAGCGCGATCGCGCGGCCGAACTTCGTGCAGCCTGGCGCCGAGCTGATCGTCGAGGAGTACCTCGAGCTCGTCGAGAACTGGTGCGTTCACTTCTGCGTCGAGGCGATCGGCACGCCCCGACTACTCGGGGCGACAGAGCAGCTGATCTCCGCCACCGGCGCCTACGGCGGCAGCCGGGTCGGCGGCACCATCTTGCCCGCGGCCGCCGCGGAGCTCTGCCAAGCCGTCGCCGAGCGCGCCCGGGAGTTGGGGTTCATCGGCTATTGCGGCATCGACACCGGGCTGACGTCCTCCGGCGAGCTCAAGGTGTTCGATCTCAACTTCCGGATCAATGCGAGCACCCCACCGCTCCTGGTCCTCAATGCGATCGCCGCGAGCCGCGGCCCCTCGTGGGACGGCCGAGGGCGCTGGCAGACCTACCGCCACAGCGGCTCCCTGCCCGACCTGGTCACGCGGCTCGAGGCCGTCTACCCGGATCGCGCGCTCGTCCCGATCGCGAGCTACGACCCCGCCTTCACGGCCAATGGCCTGGGACCATCGCTCCTGTCGGCGCTGTTGATCGGCGACGACGAGCAGGATCTCCGACGGCTGACCGAGCTGCCGCTCCCGGCGGACGTGGCCAGCTCGGCATCGAACCTCGGTACCTGATCAGTCGGTAGCGATCGCAGCCGATTGCCTCGAGCCCGCCGCCGGGACGGTTCGGGTCTTTGCGCCGACGCTCAGACGGGAAGCGCGTCGGCCTCGCCCGCGGTCGGGCCGACGTCGATCGCGTCATCGCCGACGGCGGCCATGTCGGCCAGCAGCTGCATGTGGCCGTCGATCCGTCGCTGCTCGACGATCGCGTCGGCGACGAACGCCGAGACCGACGACGACGGCCGGTCGACGACCGCCCCGCTCGGGCCGGCGTGTGCGTCCTGAATGCTTGCGATGTTGTTGTCGGTCACGCGGCAAGCCTACCGACGGGTCTCACCGATCGCTCCGCCGCCGGCGTCCGCCGACGGCCCGGACCCCGGCGAGCAGCCGGACCTCGGGCCGGGAGCGTCCGATAACGCGTCGACATCGTTCCCGCGCGAAGATACCCACCGACGACCCGCCCCCGACCCAAGGAGCAGGATGGCGAGCAACCCGACCCCGGTAGGCCCGCTGCGCAAGTCGACCGCCTGGTCGGCGCTCGAGGACCACCACCGGAAGATCGGCGAGCGCCATCTCCGGGAGCTCTTCGCCGAGGATCCCGAGCGGGGTGAGCGGCTCGTGCTCGAGGACGTCGGTCTCGTGCTCGACTACTCGAAGAACCGGATCACCGACGAGACCCTCGACCTCCTCGTCGCGCTCGCGAACGACCGCGGCCTGCCCGCGCGGATCGAGGCGATGTTCACCGGCGAGCGGATCAACTCGACCGAGCGCCGGGCCGTCCTCCATGTGGCCCTCCGCGCCCCCCGGGGGACGACGATCATGCTCGACGGAGAGAACGTCGTCCCCGGCGTGCATGACGTTCTCGACCGGATGACCGACTTTGCCGACCGCGTGCGGGCCGGAGCCTGGCTCGGCCAGACCGGCCGGCCGATTCGCAACGTCGTCAACATCGGGATCGGCGGGTCGGATCTCGGTCCGGTGATGGCCTACGAGGCGCTCCGCCACTACAGCCAGCGGAACCTGACCTTCCGCTTCGTCTCGAACGTGGACGGGACCGACTTCGCCGAGGCGACCCGCGACCTCGACCCCGAAGAGACGGTGTTCATCGTCTCTTCGAAGACGTTCACGACCCTCGAGACGATGACCAACGCCCGGACGGCCCGGGCCTGGCTGCTCGACAGGCTGACCGACGAGGCGGCGATCGCCCGACACTTCGTCGCGGTCTCGACCAACGCCGACGAGGTCTCGGCCTTCGGCATCGACACCGCCAACATGTTCGGCTTCTGGGACTGGGTCGGCGGCCGGTACTCGATGGACTCTGCGATCGGCCTGTCGACGATGATCGCAATCGGCCCTGACCGGTTCGGCCAGATGCTGGCCGGTTTCCACGCGATCGACGAGCACTTCCGGACGGCCCCGCTCGAGCGAAACCTCCCGGTCCTGCTCGGCCTCCTGACGGTCTGGTACGCCGACTTCCTCGGCGCCCAGACGGTCGCCGTGCTTCCGTACGACCAGTACCTCAAACGCTTCCCCGCATACCTCCAGCAGCTGACGATGGAGTCGAACGGAAAGTCGGTGACGCTCGCCGGCGAGCCGGTCGACTACGAGACCGGCCCGGTCTTCTGGGGCGAGCCCGGAACCAACGGCCAGCATTCGTTCTACCAGCTGATCCACCAGGGCACCCACCTGATCCCGTGCGACTTCATCGGCTTCGCCCAGGCCCTCAACCCCCTTGGCGACCACCACGATCTCCTGATGGCCAACGTCTTCGCCCAGACCGAGGCCCTCGCCTTCGGCAAGACCCCCGAACAGGTCCGGGCCGAGGGAACCGACGAAGCCCTCGTCGCACACCGGGTCTTCACGGGCAACCGGCCGACCAACACGATTCTCGCCGACCGGCTGACCCCCGAGACGCTCGGCAAGCTGATCGCCCTCTACGAGCACAGCGTCTTCACCCAGGGAACGATCTGGGGGATCAACTCCTTCGACCAGTGGGGGGTCGAGCTCGGCAAGGCCCTGGCCCGGCGAATCGCCGACGAGCTCGAGGCCGAGTCGGAGCCCGACCTGACCCACGACAGCTCGACCAACGCCCTGATCCGCCGCTACCGGGCGGCCCGCTCAGGTCACGGAGGAGTGCCGCACCCGTAGAGGTGCTCGCGCAGCCGGTCACACGACTCGGCTGACCACCGGCCGCTCTCCTCGAGTGACTCGATCAGCTCCTGCACGCCGCGGAGTCGCTGCTCTGAGCCCTGCTCGCCGAACAGCAGGCCGTCGGCGGCCTCCATCAACTGGTCGCGCTCCCGACCGTGGAGGCTGGCCGAGCCCTGGTGTTCGATCGTTTCGAGCAACGCCGTGTAGTGGGCGGCTCGTTCGGTCATCGGTTCTGCGCTGGTCATCAGATCACGACCCGTCTGCCGCGAGGGAATAGAGGGCGAAGGCAATGAAGCTGAAGACCGGCGAGAGCGCAACCAGGGACACCGTCGTCCACAGGAAGTCGCCGGTCTCCTGATAGTCGAGCGCCAGGTAGCAGGCGGCCAATGCGCAGCCGACCGCGGCGATCGCAGGTCCGTAGAAGATCAGGAAGTCGCCGAACGTTCCCGGGCTACCGACGACGAGGACGACCTTCGTCGTCACGGCCACGGCCAACAGGAATGCCCCGATCGCTGCATACCCCGGGGCCGTGTGGTCGATCCAGATGTTCTCGGATGGCTTCACGCTTCGCAACTAGTTTCGCAGGTCTCCCGGCGGCGTTCCGCCCCGGGGGGTTCTAGGCTTTGTGCGTCACCATGGACAGCGCGTACGACCTCTACCGAAACGGGCAGGATCTCCTGGCCCACGGCGACTACGCGGCGGCCGCGGTCGCCCTGACCAAAGCGCGCAACCTCGAGCCCGACAAGGCGTCGATTCGCGAGGAGCTCGGCCGGGCCCTGTTTCGATCCCAGCGCTACCGGGAGGCCGCCGTCGAGTTCGAGGCGGTCGCCTCGGGCGCGCCGACCAACGACTACGCCCACTTCTGCCTCGGCCGGGCCCTCCAGCAGCTCGGTCGCCATCGGGAGGCCTGCCGCCCGCTGGCGATCGCCGCCTGCCTGCGCCCGGAGCGGCCCGACTACCGCACCTACCGCGACCAGGCCCGCCGGCTCGCGGAAGCCTCGAACTGACAGCCGAGTCGAGCCGGTCGGCCGCCTCGACGTAGGTGCGTGTCCGGCTGAGCCCGCCCGGTCGGAAGGGGTCTTGGAGGCCGAGTGGAGACGCGGACCATTCCTTGACACCAGCCGAGCTCGCTCCGATCGTGCTCCTCGGAATCAGCGTCACGACGGCCGGGATCCGCCTGCGAGCCCGCCGCCGACGGACCTACGTCAGGCTGGTGATCGAGCCATACCGGAGCGACCGGCTCGTGCCCCAGGCACTGACCTCGACGCTCGCCGGCCTCCACTCGCTCCTGGTCGTCCGCGGGCCCCGCCGGATCATCGGCGGCCAGGCGTCGGTCGCCCTCGAGATCCACCACCAGATCCGCAGGGCCGGCGCGCCGCTCGCCTGGCTGGCCGTCTGCGCCCCGGAGCAGCTCGAAGTTCAGGTCGCCGCGGCGCTCCGCTCGACCTACCCGAACTGCCGCCTGCGCCGGGTCACCGGATGGGTGCCGCCCGGCGGGCCGATCGTCCGCCTCCACAAGCGGCGGATCTTCACCGAGCCGGTCCGCCGACTCGCCGACGTCGACCCCGACCGCCCGCCGGTCGAGCGACTCCTCCGTGCGATGGCCGCCGCCGGCGGAGCGTCGGTCATCCAGATCGCCATGGCTCCGGCGCCGCTCGGGCTCGGCGGACTGATCAGGAAGGCAGGGACCCGCCGCGAGTCGGAGGGCGCGGCCGACTCGGTCGAGAGCGATGAACCGCGACCCGCCGGCCCATTCTTCTGGGCGGATCTCCGCCTGATCGGCCATCGCCCGGGGCAACTGACGCCGATCGCCGCCGAGCTCCGGGTCGGACTCGCGCCGAACCGGCTCGTCGGCCGCCGGGCGACCGGCGGGCGGCGGATCTGGGCGAGACGGATCGAGCGGGGCGAGGCCAACCCGATGCCGACCGTCGCGCGGACGACATATGCCGCCGAGGAGCTCGCCGCCCTCTGGCACCTCCCGTCGCCGAGCTTCGCCGCCGTCCCGATCGTCCGCTGCGCGACCCCGCTCGCGCCGGCGCCGGCCGGGATCCAGCGAGCCCGGGCGGGGACCGGTCTGCTGGCGGACGCCCACGGGCCGGTGACGATCCATCCCGAGCTGCGCCGGCAGAACACGGCGGTCGTCGGCACCGTCGAGCAGGGCAAGACGTCGTATCTGGTCGCCAGCGTTCGCGAGGACCTCCGCCGGGCGGACTGCGCGGTGATCGTGCTCGACCCCAAGGGCGACGCGGCCGACGCCGCGCTCAGCGTGATCCCGGATCGGCGGGTCTGCACCCTGCTCGACATGGCCCGGCCGACCTGCGGGTTCAACCCCCTCGCGGTCAATGCCCCGGTCGACGCGATCGCCGACCACGTGGTCGCCGCCGTCCGCGGGCTGTTCGCCGACGGCGAGGTTCGCGGGAGCTCGGACAGGTACCTGCGCAACGCCCTGATCGCGGCCCTCGCGTTCGACCGGGAGTCGTCGCTCTGGGACGTCGCCCGGCTGCTCGAGGTCGGAGCCGAGGGAACCGCCGCGCGCGCGCGGGTCGCCGACCGGCTGTCCGGGGCGCCGGAGTTCGCGGAGGTCGCCCTGTTCCTCGCGGAGGAGCTCCCCGTCCAGCTGCGCGACGCGCGTTCGGCGACGACCGCCAAGCTCGACGCACCGGCGAACAAGCTCGCCCGGGTCCTGAACTCGACCTCGGTCAAGCGGATCCTCCTCAACGAGTCCCTGCGGATCGACTTCGACCGGCTGATCGACCGGCGCGAGGTCCTCGTCGTCCGCGGGGCGCTCGGCGAGCTCGGGCCCGGGAACGTCTCCGTCCTGATGCAGCTGCTGCTCGGCATGCTCGATGCCGCCCTCGGCCGAGCCCAGGACCGGACGGGCCACGCCCGGCGGACGGCGGTCGCCCTCAAGGTCGACGAGGCCCCCCTGGTGATCAACGAGTCGTTCGCCCAGACGATCGCCCTCAAGCGGTCGGCCGGCCTCGAGACCGTCGCCTGCTGGCAGACCGACGCCCAGTGGCCGGTCGAGCTGCGCGACCAGCTCGACGCCCTGTTCGCCCACCGGGTCCTCTTCGCGACGGCCTCGGCCCTCGACGCCCGGGCCGGCGCCGGTCTCCTGATGGCCGAGTTCGCCGACCAGCTGCGCGTCGGCGACCAGACCGTGGCGACGCTCGCCGCGCCGGATGTCCGCCTCCACCTCCCCCGCCACACCGCCGTCGTCAGCTGGAGCACGCCGGCCGGCCGCGACCGGCCGTTCATCGGACGGACGATTCCACTGCACGTCGATCCGGCCCGGCTCGACCGGCTCGCCCGACTCCAACACGACCGGGGCGGCCGGCAGGCAGTCGACCTCTCGCCCCGCCGGCGGCTCGTCGACCCCCGAGTCGCGGACGACGTGCGGCAGCCCGCGACTGCGCCGCAGTCGCCCGCAAACACAGGGGATTCCCCGGCCGTGAGGCCGGCCGGACGGTTGGCGGCGACGTTCGCCGAGCTGGTCGCCGTCGACACCGCGACGAGCGTCCGCTGGCTGCCGGTCTCCCCGGCGGCGCCCCGGCGGACGCGGCTGGATCCGCGGGAGCTCGAGCTGCTCGCGTGGATCGCCGCGGCTCGCTGCGTCCTCAGCAGCCAGGCACACCGTCGGTCGAGTCCCGGCCAGGCGCTGACGGGTACCCAGCGCCGGCTCAAGCGGCTGGCGGACGCCGGCCTGCTCGCGAGGTTCCAGCTCCACGGCGGCGACGGCGGCGGCGTCCCGTTCTGCTGCGCCGCGACCCCCGCCGGCCTAGACCTGCTCGAGCTCGGCGGCCGGTCGGCGGCCGTGCTCGACGACGCGCACCTGGCCTCGCTGCGGGCCGATCTCCACACCGTCGGCTGGCTGCTCGCCCTCGACGCCCGCGCCGGTTGCGCCGTCGTCAGCGTGCTCGGACCCGGCCGTGCCCGGATCGCACCGCCGAACGGCACAGACCAGGCCGGGCTCGGCCTGGAGCCGGGGCTGCACGCTCGTGACTTCGTCTCCCGGGCCGACGGCGGCGGCCCCGCCCGCCGGGTCGAGTCGTTCACCGGGCTCAGCCCGGCCGGCGCGGTCGAGCTCCGGGTCGGCGGGGCCTCCGGCCGGCGGACGACCGACCTCCTCGTCTTCCACGAACCGCCCGACCCGGCCCGGGCGGTCGGCCTGCTCGAGCGCTGCGACCATCTCGTCGCCGGCTGGTGGCGAGCCCTGCCGAGATACGCGCGGCTCGGCGCCCCGCCGACGGTCGTCATCCTCGGGCGCGACCACGCCTCGACAAGGCGGCTGGCCGAGCTTGCCGACGGCGTCCTCGTGGCCTGCCTTGCCCGGATCGGCGAGCCGGCCGACCGGTGGGCCTACCCGTCGCGGGCCGGTGTCGTCTTCGCCGTCGAGCCCGACCTCCACCACGGCGCGCTCGACGGCTGGCGAGTCGCCCCGCTTCCCCCAGCGGTCCGCGACGACTCCGACCGCCCGGCGGCCGAGCTCCGGTGGGGCCCCGTCGTCGAGCTCGGCGACCCCGCCGGCGAGCAGGCCGCAACCGGCCACTCGCGGCCGGCGCCCTGGCGATGAGCGCGGCAGCCGGGCGGTGCAGTCGTCCCGGCGGCGCCTGCAGTCGCCCCGGCGAGTTCCGCGGCCGCCCCTGCCAATCACGCAGTTGCCCCAGGCCGGCCGGTGGGCCTGACGCCGCGCCAGCCTAGATTCGCCGCTCCACCTCCCTCTCTCATCCGCATCCCCTCGCCCCTCGCCCCTCGCCCTACCCAGCTCGCCTCGCGTCGCCTCGTCCGGGCCCTCCCCGCTCGCTCGCTCGCTCGTTCGCTCGTTCGATTCGCTCGCACGACCCATCCTCCGATCCCCCGAGACCCGCGTCGCCCCGCTCTCCTCATGCGTGCCTGCCCGCCGTCCCGACCGACCGCGTCTCGGCGGATTGATCGTGGACCGGACGACCCCAACACCGCGAGGAGAGAGATGCACGAGACGCTGACGGGACCCCCGACCAACCCGCACCCCGAGATCTCCGACCGGGCGCTCCTGCTGGCCGGCTACGACGACCGCGAGGTCGTTCTGCTGCGGGGCGTCCACGGGTCCCGTCTCGTCGTGGACCGTCTCGTCGACGGTGCCGCTGATCCCCGCCTGGTCGCCCATCTGACAGCCGACGAGCCGGACCTCAACGCGATCGTGGTGACCGACATCTATCTCGCGGATCCCGGCCGCCGGGCTCGGCCGCTGGCTGATGGCGACCTTGTCGGCCCGCCGCTGGCCGGCCCTCAGGACGAGCCGATCGACCCGGACCCCGTGCTGCGTGATCGCCACGGGATCCGCTTCCGTCTCGCACCGATCATCACCGGCGGTTCGCATCTCCCGGAGTTTCGCTGGCTCCGCGAGCCGCCCGACGGCGCGGCGGGTCCGGCCGAATGCGTCAGCTGCCGGCGGGTCGTCGGTGCGCTCGAGGACTATGACCCGGTTCGTCTGCTCGCGACGGCGGCGATCGTCGGGCACCGCCGGGACCCCGCCGTCTCGGTCGCGACGCTCGGACTCGAGCTTCGCCGGCTCGGCGCCAGCCCGATCATCCTCAACCGCCGACTCCGTGAGGCCGTCGTCGAGGCGAGCGCTCGCCGGGGGGTCTCGCTCAGCGCGATCGCCCTCGCCTGCGGGCGGGTCAAGTACGACGCGCGGGGTCGCCGCTCCGGAGAGACGAGCTGGCTCGCCCGCCGGGTCGGCCTGGCCGGCGACGACGGCGCCCGCCGCCCGACTCCGTGGGTCCACACCGACGTCCTCGGCCTGATCGCCCGCAACGGCCTGGGCGTCGCCCCGCACGAGGTCGAACTTGGCTGAGCGGCTTGATCCCGGTCTCCTCGTCGTCCATCCGGACGCCCGGATGCGCAGGGAGATCGTCGCTGCCCTGACCGCCCGCGGCTATTCGGTCGGCGTGGCCGGCCGCGAACGGCTCGACCGGCCGCCGCGCCGGACCGGCGACCCGTCGCCCGAGCGGACCGGTGGAGCTCCCCGGGGGACTCGCGGCCCGGGTGCGCCCTTCGAGCAGCCGGTGGCCGCGACGCCGGTCGTGATCGCCGACCACACGCAGCTTCCGCTCGACCCTCCCGGCCAGCTCCTCGTCCTCGTGCCGACCCAGGAGCAGGGGGCGATCCTCGCGGCCTTCGCCGCCGGCGCGGACGACGTCCTCGCCGGGCCGCTGCGACCGGCCGAGCTCGCCGCCCGCGTTGGCCTGCTCGCCCGCGCGGCCGCTGACGCCAGGACGCTGTCGGTCGGTCCGCTGGCGCTCGACACCGTCAGCCGGCGCGTCACCCTCGACGGTCGGCCGCTCGAGCTCACGCGAACCGAGTACGAGCTCCTCGCCCGGCTGGCGAGCGCTCCCGGCCGTGTCTTCACCAAGCAGGAACTGCTCGCGGCGATCGTGACCGACCGATGCGCCCGGTCGTCGGTCCCCCGGTCGACCCGGCCGGATCGCAGGATCGACACCCAGGCCGCCCGTCTTCGTCGCCGGCTCGGCGACCACCGCGCGCTCCTCGTCACCGTCTGGGGCGTCGGCTACCGCCTCGGCTGATCCGGGCGCCGCCCGGCGTTCGCGCCGCGGCTGATCTGCGTGCCGCCCGGCGTTCGCGCCGCGGCTGATCTGCGCGCCGCCAGGCGTTCGCGCCGCGGCTGATCCGACGGCCGCCGGGCGTTCGCGCCGCGCCCGGCTCCCCGGGAGCCCGGCCCGGTCGTTCTGAACCTCGCCGGTCGGGCGATCCGCGCGCCGGCAACGGCCGCTGAGCACAAGGTCGGCTCGCCTCCTCCCGCGGCGGGCGCGCCTCTCCGGCGGCCGCGCGCAGCTCAAACCAGGCGGCGGCAGCCGCCCTTCAGATCGTTCCCCAGCCGCCGCGATCGCGACCGGCCGTGCGGAGCGCCAACCGAGCTTCCGTGGGCCTCCGGCCCCGGTTGATCCACCGGCGTGCCCGTCCGGGCCGCCGCATTCCACGACGACAGGAGCTCAGATGCCCTCGCTGTTCGCACTCCCACTCGCCGGCCTCGCACTCGCGATCTACCTCCGGTGGGCAGGTCTCCGGTGGACCTGGTCGCTCGCCGGGACGCTGCTCGCGTGGCCGGTCCCTCCACTCGCCGCGACCTGCGCGGTCGCCACGCTGATCGGCGCCCGCTGGCACCGCGCCGACCTCAACGACGGCGGTGACCTCGCCAGGCGGGCAGCTGCCCGGCGGGGACCGCTCGACGCCGCTCGGGCCCAGCTCTCCCGCCGGCGGCCGACCGTCGACGACGGTGGGCTCGCCGTTGGGGTCGACTCCCACGGAGCCGTCGTCCGACTGCCGCTCGGCCGCCGGAGCGGGACCCACACGCTGGTCGTCGGAGCGACCGGATCCGGCAAGACCGTGACGCTCGCGTGGACGCTCGCCCGGGCGATCGACGCAGGCCATGGTGCGGTGATCGTCGACCCGAAGGGCGACGGCCTGCTGCGTGAACAGGCGCTGGCCGGCGCCCTGCGCAACGGACGCCGCTTCTTCGAGTGGACCCCGTCGGGACCGACCGCATACAACCCCTACGGACACGGGACCGACGGCGAGGTCGCCGACAAGGCGCTGGCGGCCGAGTCCTACACCGAACCCCACTATCTCCGTCAGGCCCAGCGCTACCTCGGACACGCCGTCCGGGCACTGCGGGCCGCCGGACAGACGCCGACCCCCGGCCGTCTGGTCGACCTGATGGACCCGAAATCGCTTGAGGTGCTCTCCCGGAGGCTGCCCGACGAGGCTGACGCCCGGCGGATCTGGGACTACCTCGACACGCTCGACCCCCGCCAGCGTGCTGGTCTCTCAGGCGCTCGTGACAGGCTGGCGATCCTCGCGGAATCCGAGCTCGGCCGCTGGCTGGAGGGCGACGACGGCGGCGAGCCGGCGCTCGACCTGCTGGCTGCCGTGCGCTCGCGTGCGGTCGTCTACTTCCGCCTCGACGCCGACCGGCTTCCCCTGCTCGCGGGGATGCTGGCCGCCGCGATCGTCGGAGACCTCCTCACGGTGGCGGCCGACCTCCAGGCCGAGCCGACGCCGACGGTCGTCGTGATCGACGAGTTCTCGGCGATCGCCGCAGACGGTGTCGCTCGCCTGTTCGGCAGGGCCCGGTCGGCCGGGATCAGCCTGGTCCTCGCGACCCAGGAGCTCGCCGATCTGCGGACGGCGGCCCCCGGTCTGATCGACCAGGTTCTCGGCAACCTCGCGGGACTGGTCGCCCACCGGCAGACCGTCCCCGACTCGGCTGAGCTGATCGCCCGCGTCGGTGGCACGGCGCCGGTCTGGACGACCACGCGGACGGTCGAGCACAACGCGCCCAACGGTGATGGCAGCCGGACTCGCGGGCGCGAGTACATCATCGATCCCGACCTCATCCGGACGCTCCCGCGTGGGACGGCCGCCGTGATCGACGCGACCAGTGGACGGGCGTCGGTCGCCCGGATCCACCACCCGTAGACGCCCGCCGCGCCGGACTCCAGCCCGCCCTCCCCGGCGTGGCGGAGTCCGGTGGGGCATCTCAGAGACCACGAAAGGACGCACGATGACCAACGACCAGACCACCCACAACCCGATCCTCGACTGGATCGCCCGGATCGGCGCCGCCGGCGCGGCCGATGTGGCGACTCGCTTCGAGCTCTCACCCGCCCAGGCCCGTGCCCGCCTCCAGGCCTGCCGTCGGGCCGGGACGATCGACGCGGTGAAGCTCCTCCACGGCCAGCCCGCGCTCTACGTGGCGACCCCGGCCGGGCTGCGCGCCGCCGGCCTCGCCGAGCTGCGGCCGTGCGGCGTCAGCCCCAGCGGCTTCGCCCACCTACGCGAGGTCGCCCGGACCGCCGTCGCGCTCGAGCGTGACCAGCCCGGGCTGACCGTCGTCGGCGAGCGTGAGCTCCGCCGGTGGGAGTCCGATCTCGCCCGGCCGATCGCAAGCGCCGACGTCGGCCGTGGTCCTGATGGCCTGCCCGCCCGTCATCGGCCGGATCTCGTCCTCTGGCCGGCCGATCGGGTCGGAGAGCCCGGTCGCGAGGCGGTTGCGGTCGAGGTCGAGCTGACAGTCAAGGCGCCCCGGCGGCTCGCGATGATCATCCGCGGGTGGGCCCGGACCCGGCTCGTCGGGGCCGTCGTCTACTACGCGTCGCCGGCCGCCGCCCGCGCCGTCAGGCGGGCGATCTGCGATCAGCAGGCCGGCGAGACCGTTCACCTGCTCGGGATCGATCAGATCGGCTCACTTCCCCCGGCGGTCCTCAGAACCCGAGCCGGAGAAGGTCCTTCCCGATCGACGAGTCCCATCCCAAGCGGTGCGTAGGTTCGCCGCACAAGCCAATCCGACTCGACAGGAGACCCCAATGTCAGCCCCGACGATCAATCGCGTCGTCCTCCTCGGCAATCTCACCCGTGACCCCGAGCTCCGGGCCCTCCCGTCGGGGACGAGCGTCTGCCGGATGCGCGTCGCCTGCAACACCCGGCGGCGGAACGCCGAGACCGGAGACTGGGACGACAAGCCCAATTTCTTCGACGTCTCGGTGTTCGGCGCCTCGGCCGAGGCCTGCGACAGCTTCCTCGAGAAGGGCCGACCCGTCGCGGTCGACGGCCGGCTCGAGTGGCGCGAGTGGGAGACCACCGAGGGCCAGCGGCGCCAGTCGGTCGAGATCATCGCCGACAGCGTCCAGTTCCTCAGCACCCGTGTGCCCGTCGAGGATCCCGAGCTCGAGGCGGTCGCCGTCGGCAACGGAGACGGCCTCGTCTTCTAGAGGCAACCGGGCACGCCCGGCGCCGGGTGGCTCGGACGGCGAGTCTCCCGGCGCCAGGGCGTTCGGCCGGCGCCGGCGTAGACTGGCCCGCAGAATGCCAGTCCGGACCGAGGCCATCGGAAAGACGTTCCCCCCGATCGTGTATGCCGTCGGTCGCGAGAAGATCCGCGAATACGCACGCGCCGTGGGGGAGACCAATCCCGTCCATCTCGACCTCGACGCAGCCCGCGCCGCCGGTCACACCGACCTCGTCGCCCCGCCGATGTTCGCCGTCGTCTACGGACTCCCGGCCGTCGCTCCGGCCCTCTTCGATCCCGAGGTCGGCGTCAACTTCGCGATGCTCGTCCACGGCGGCCAGGAGTTCGAGTGGGGGCCGCTGGTCATCGCCGGTGACGAGATCTCGACGACTGTCTCGGTCAAGCAGGTCGACCAACGCGGCGAGCTCGGCTTCTACGTCTTCGAATCCGTCTCGGTCAATCAGCGCGCCGAGCAGGTCTGCAGGGGCACCTGGACCAACATCGTGAGGGGGGTCTGATGGCTGGATTCGAAGTCGGCGACCAGATCCCCGAGCTCAAGGTCACGCCTGACCGCTATCTCACCGTCCGCTACGCCGGCGCCTCCGGCGACTTCAACCCGATCCACATCGACGAGGAGTTCGCCAAGTCGGTCGGCCTTCCCGGGCGGATCCTCCACGGCCTCTACTCGATGGCCCAGGTCGCCCGCGCCCTGACCGACGCCGCCGGCGGGCCCGACAAGCTGAGGCGGCTCTCGGTCCAGTTTCGCGGGATGGGTCTCCCCGAGAACGAGATCGCCGTCACCGGCAAGGTGACGCAGGTGGCCGACGACGGGCGGGTCGTCGTCGAGGCGGTCGCCGTTCAGAATGGCAAGCGGATCATCCGGAACGCCGTCGCCGAGCTGGAGCTCTAGCCGGCTGACGAGCCGGGGGACCCTGCGAACCCGGTGATCGCCCGCTTCGAGGCCGGGCTTGCAAGGATCGTCCAGCCCGGGACAGGGGCCGTGCGAAGACGAGAAGAACGACTTCGCCGGGCTTGAGGTCAGGTCCCCGTTCGGGGTGATGTTTCGCGGCGGCGGGGTGCTCACGTGGCGGGCGGGCTTGGTGAGCGTGCCGTCGAGGATCATTCGGGCCGGCTCGGGCGCGCAGAGGTGGGCGAGCGCTCTGCGGGGGACTGGGTCGTGGAGAAGTGGACTCTCCAAGGAAAGTAGTTGACTGACTCAGTCAGCTACTTTCGCGATCAAGGTCTCAGCATCCTGCTCCGCGGCCCGGGAGGAGTCCGGTCGATCACATCCCGCACTCCCGCGCCCGGCCCGCGCCCGGCCCGCGCCCGGCTCGCACCCGCTCCGCCGACCCCCCAACCCACGCCGGTTCCCTCCCGGCCGGCAACCGGCCAAACACCGCTCGCCCGCGCTCGGGAGGTCGCCGGGCTCGACATCGGGGGGCAGCGGCTTCGGTTTCTCGCACGTGGCGACGGTTGCCGATCGCCAGGAGCCCGCGTGTTTCCTGTGACGCCCGAGCCGCGCCGCGGCCCCCTGCCCCGGCCCCCGGCCCCCGGGCCCCCGGCCCCCCGGCCCCCCGGCCCCCCGGCCCTCGGCCCTCGGCCCCGGCCCCCCGGCCCCCGCCCCCCGGCCCGGCCTCGGAGGATCCCGGCCGCCTCGTACAATGGCCAGCATGCTCACTGACCGCCAGGAGACGATTCTCTGCAAGGTCGTCGAGGCGTATGTCGAGGGCGGCCAGCCGGTTGCGTCCCGGACGATCGCCGCCGACCCGGCCCTGACGTGGCGGCCGTCGACGATCCGCAACGAGCTGGCCCAGCTCGAGGAATACGGTCTGCTCGCCCATCCGCACACCTCGGCCGGGCGGGTCCCGACCGACGCCGGCCACCGGTACTTCGTCGACCGGCTGCTCGCCGACCGGCAGGTCGTCGTCGGCGGAGCACCGCCACTCGAGCTCTCGCTGATCCGCCGTGAGCTGGACGAGGCGGTCCGCGTGACGACGGAGACGCTCTCGGAGGTCACCAACCTCCTGGCGATCGTCTCGGCCCCGTCGGTCGAGAGCGCGACGATCCGCCACATCGAGGTGCTGGCGCTCCAGCCGCGGGTCGTGATGGTGGTGATCATCAGCTCGGCGGGCGGTGTCGCGAAGTATGCGTCGAACTTCGAGACATCGGTCGATCCGGGTCTGATCGGCTGGGCGGCCGAGTATCTCAACGAGCAGCTCCACGGGCTCGGCCTGGGCGCGCGGATGATCCAGAAGCGACTCACCGACCCGGGTCTCAGCCCGCGGGAGCGAGCCTTCATCGACCGACTCGCGCCGGCCTTCCGCCCGCTGGTCGGAGCCGTCGAGGATACCCTGTACTTCGAGGGCACGTCCCGCCTGCTGGGCTCACACAGCCTGACCGACGTCGACGTGCTCGGTGAGCTGCTCGAGCTCCTCGAGCAGCGGGTCGCCCTGCTCGACGTGCTGCGTCGGGCGCTCGGTCAGACCGGCGTGTACGTGGGGATCGGCCACGAGAACGGCGTGCCGGCCCTGACCTCGCTCTCGGTCGTCGCCGCCGGCTACGGCCTGGCCTGGCGCAAGCTCGGCACGGTCTCGGTGATCGGGCCGGTCAGGATGGACTACGGCTCGGCGATCAACACCGTCCACGCGGCGGCTCATCAACTCTCGCGATTCGTAGACGACGTCTACGCCGAGGGCTAGCGCCCGCCTCCTGCCGACACGGAGACTCATGCAACGCGATCCATACGAAGTGCTCGGGGTCGGCCGCGACGCCGACGAGACGCAGATCAAGAAGGCCTTCCGCGGCTTGGCGAGGGAGCTGCATCCTGACGTCAACACGGACGATCCGGAGGCCGAGACGAAGTTCAAGGAGTGCGCCGAGGCCTACGAGATCCTGTCGGACTCAGACCGGCGGGCGACCTACGATCGCTACGGCCACGACGGCCTCCGGTCGGGTGGCTATGCGCCGAACTTCGACTCATTCGGATCGATCGCCGACATCTTCGAGTCATTCTTCGGGGGCGGCGGTCGGCAGGGCGGGCCGGCCTCTGGGGGAGATGTCGCCACGGCGATCGAGCTCGACCTCGGCCAGGCGGCGACGGGCGGGACGTTCGAGGTGAGCTACGAGGCCGTCGACCGGTGTGCTCACTGCAAGGGCAACGGCGCCGAGCCGGGCACGCCGATCGAGACGTGCGCCCGGTGCGGCGGGGCCGGCCGTCTCCAGGCCGTCACGCGGACCCCGTTCGGCCAGATGATGCGGACGATCGCCTGCGACGTGTGCAACGGCGACGGTCGGACGGCGTCCAGCCCGTGCGGTGAGTGCCGGGGCCGCGGGCGGCGGCTCGGCCGGCGCAAGGTGAGCGTCCAGGTGCCCGGCGGGATCGCCGACGGCCAGCGGATCCGGATCGGCGGCAGCGGACACGCGGGCGAGGCGGGAGCGCCGGCCGGGGACCTCCACGTCGTCGTGGCCGTCCGCGCGGACGATCGGTTCATCCGAGAGGAGGACGACCTGATCACGGTGGTCGACGTCTCGGCGCCGCTCGCCGCGCTCGGCGCGAGCGTCGAGGTGCCGACGCTCGACGGACCGACCGACCTCGAGGTCGCGGCGGGCACCCAGCCGGGCGACGTCCTGACGCTCCGCGGTCGTGGGATGCCGCACCTGCGACGGGGGGGAACGGGCGACCTGCGAGTCGTCGTCAACGTCGTCGTCCCCCGCCACCTCTCGAAGGATCAACGCCGGCTGGTCGAGGAGCTGGCCGGGACGATGACCGAGGAGAACCTCCGCAGCGACGAGTCGGTCTTCGCGAAGCTCAAGCGCGCGCTGCGACCGCACGCGGCTTGATCCGCCTGGCGATCCGGGTCGGCCGGGCGCAGGCGGAGATCGGCCTGGCCGGGCTGCTCGGGCTGGCGCCGAGCGGGGTTGAGGAGGTCGAGCTGGCCGACGGGTCGATCGAGTACGCGATCTATGGTGCGCCCGCCGAGGTGCCGGAGCTCCGCGACCTGCGGGCCGTCCTCGGAGGAGCCCTGCTCGACGTGTCGCAGACGACCGTGGCCGACGACTGGACCGAGCGGTGGCGGGAGTTCCACCAGCCGTCGGAGGTCGGCGGGCGCCTGCGGGTGCGCGCGCCGTGGGAGCCCGCGATCGACGTCGGGAATGGGGCTGGGGAGCGGTGGGTCGAGATCGTCATCGAGCCGGCCCAGGCCTTCGGCACGGGTGCCCACCCGACGACCAGGCTCTGTCTCGAGCTGCTCCTCTCATTGCAGCGTGACGGGCGCGGCAACGGGCCGCTCACGGACGTCGGTTGCGGGTCCGGCGTCCTGGCGATCGCGGCGGCCATGCTCGGCTGGGATCCGGTCGTCGGAACCGACCACGACCCGGCGAGCGTGGCCGCGACACTGGCGAACGCCGCCGCCAACGGAGTGTCTGTCGACGTGGGGCTGCTCGATCTGCGTCGCGAGGAGATCCCGTCGGCGCCGACGATGACCGCCAACCTGCTCGCCCCGCTGTTGCAGGATCTCGCCGTCAGGATGACGGACCCGCCGCCGGTCCGGCTGATCGCCGGCGGCCTGCTGATCGACCAGGTCGACGCGGTGACGGCGGCCCTCGCCGACCGGCAGGGCCTGGTGGAGATCGAGCGGCGGCACGAGGGCGAGTGGGCGGCGGTCCTGCTCGGACGCGACCGATGACCGGTCGTGCGGATCGCTGCTCAGATGTGGCCTGAGCTCACCGACGCGATGTCCGGCCGGCTGGTCGGGCTCGAGCCGCTGAGCGTCGACCACGAGGACGAGCTCTTCGTCGCCGGCGGCCCGCCCGAGATCTGGGAGTGGTGGCCGTTCAATCCGGCGGTTGACCGCCAGACGTTCCACAGCTGGCTCGTCGACGTCCTCGCGGCCGTCGCCGCAGGGACGGAAGCCCGCTTCGCGACGCGCGAGCTCGCGAGCGGTCGCCTGATCGGGAGCACGAGCTACTGCACGCTGCGCCCGGAGCACCGTGGGCTCGAGATCGGCTGGACGTGGACGACGCCCACCGCGTGGGGGAGGGGCCTCAACGCCGAGGCGAAGCTCCTCCAGCTGCGCCGGGCGTTCGACGTGCTCGGCGTCCAGCGGGTCGAGTTCGAGACCGACGCGGAGAACGCGCGGTCGCGGCGCGCGCTCGAAGCCCTTCCGGCCGAGTTCGAGGGCATCATGCGGGACTGGAAGATCGTCGGCGGCACCCGCCGGCGGAGCTCGGCGGTCTACTCGATCCTCGACCACGAATGGCCGGCCGTCGAGGCCAACCTCCTGCGCCGGATCCGGCGCAGGTCGGGCTGACGAGGCCGAGCGCGCGCTGCGCCGCCGGCGCAGACGGTCGCGGGCCGGATTATGTCGTCCACGACCGGCGTATCCTTCAGGCCATGACTATCGCCGAGACCGTGAGGACCGACCTCGCGACCGCGATGAAGGCTCGCGAGCGCGACCGGGTCGGCACGCTGCGGATGGTCCTGTCCGAGCTCCAGAAGGCCGCCAAGGAGGGCAAGGCCGACGAGCTCGCCGTGCTCCGGCGAGAGCGCAAGCGCCGGGTCGAGGCCGAGCGGGCATATCGTGACGCCGACCGGCCCGAGCTGGCCGAGGCCGAGCTGGCCGAGGCCGAGCTGATCGGCGCGTACCTGCCCGCCGAGCTCGGCGACGACGACCTCCGCGAGATCGTCAGACGCGCGGTCGACGAGTCCGGGGCGACCGCGCCCGGGGACATGGGGCGGGTCATGCCCCTGGCGATCGCCGCGGTCGACGGCCGGGCCGACGGCCGGCGGATCTCGACCCTCGTCAGGGAGGCGCTCGCCCGGTCGTGAGGAAGCAGCTCGAGCTACCCAACGCGGTTGCGGCGGCGCTCGCCGACAGTCACGACGCGACGCTCCGCGAGCTCGAGAGTCAGCTCGACTGCCGGGTCTACCTCCGCGGGAACCTGATCACCTTCGACGGCGATGCCCAGGCCGTGGCCGAGGCCGAGCGGATCGTCCGCGAGCTCGATGAGCTCGTCGCCGGTGGCCATGCCGTCGCCGGCGAGACGATCGCGGCCGTCCGCGGCGTGATCGACGGCGGCGCGTCCCCGTCGGCCGTGCTCGACGACGTCGTCTGGCGCCACCGGTCGACCCGGATCGCCCCGAAGACGGTCGGCCAGAAACGTTACGTCGACTCGATTCGCCAGAACACGATCACCTTCGGAATCGGCCCGGCCGGCACGGGCAAGACCTTCCTCGCCGTCGCGATGGCCGCGGCCGCCCTGACCCGGCGGGAGGTCAACCGGATCATCCTGACGCGCCCGGCCGTCGAGGCCGGCGAGCGCCTCGGCTTCCTGCCGGGCGACCTGATGGCAAAGATCGATCCGTACCTCCGGCCGTTGTTCGACGCCCTCCATGACATGCTCGAGCCCGAGCGGGTCTCCCAGCACCTCGAGCGTGGCGTGATCGAGGTCGCGCCGCTCGCGTTCATGCGCGGCCGGACGCTCAACGACTCGTTCGTGATCCTCGACGAGGCCCAGAACACGACTCCCGAGCAGATGAAGATGTTCCTCACCCGGCTGGGCTTCGGCTCGAAGATGGTCGTCACCGGCGACGTCACGCAGGTCGACCTGCCGAAGGAGGAGCGGTCGGGACTGGTCGTCGTCGGTGACATCCTCGAAGGCGTCGAGGACGTCGCGTTCGTCCGCTTCGGCGGGGCCGACGTCGTCCGCCACCGGCTGGTCGCCCGGATCGTCGAGGCCTACGAGCACCACGCGCTCGAACGTGCCCCCGAGCCGGCCCAGCTCGTCCGCCCGGCCGATCGCAAGCGCGCCTGAGTGCTCGACGTCGAGGTCCTCGCCGACCAGGCCCCTGCCGGCGCGCCGCCCCACGCCGAGATCGAGCGGCTCTGCGCCCTGGCAGCGGCGACGGCCGGGGTCGAGGACGGGCATGTCGCCGTGTCGTTCGTCGACACCTCGAGAATCGCCGAGCTCAACGCCGAGCACCGGGGCAAGGCCGGACCGACCGACGTCCTGTCGTTCCCGATCGACGAGGACGGCGAGACGTACGGCCCCCGCGAGCTGGGGGATGTCGTGATCTGCGCCGAGCACACCGCCGATCTCCGCGAGGCGATCGTCCACGGCGTGCTCCATCTGGTCGGCATGGACCACGAGCGCGACGACGGCGAGATGCTGGCGCTCCAGCGCGAGCTTCTCGCGTGGTGAGCCGGGCCGGGTTCGTCGCCCTGGCCGGCCGGCCGAACGTCGGCAAGTCGACGCTGACGAACGCGATCGTCGGCACGAAGGTCGCAATCGTCTCCGACCGTCCGCAGACGACCCGCCGGGCGATCCGCGGCCTCGCCCACGGCCCGGACTGGCAGCTCGTGCTCGTCGACCTGCCGGGCGTTCAGCGCCCCCGGGACGCGTTGACCTCGAGGATGCAGGGCAGCGTCGTCCGCGAGGTGGCCGACGCCGACGCCGCGCTCCTGATGCTCAACGGCCAGGAGGGCGTCGGCCCGGGCGACCGCTACATCGCCCAGGCCCTGATGGGCGCCCGCGTGCCGATCACGATCGCCGTCAACAAGATCGATCGGCTCAAGCCCGACCGCCAGGCCCAGGCTCTGATCGACGCGGCCGAGCTCGTCACCGGAGCGGCCGAGATCTTCCCGGTCTCGGCGCGGACCGGCGCCGGCGTGCAGCAGCTGGTCGACCATCTCGTCGGCCTCCTCCCGCCCGGGCCGTTCCTCTACGAGACCGACAAGGACTCGGACATCCCGCTCGAGGAGATGCTCGCCGAGTTGATTCGCGAGCAGGTCCTCCGAAGGACATTCCAGGAGGTGCCACATTCGGTTGGTGTCGTGCTGGAGACGCTCGAGCGACCCCACGACGACCTCCACCGGCTCCGTGCGCTCGTCTGGGTCGAGACCGAGTCCCAGAAGGGGATCCTGATCGGATCGGGCGGCCGCATGATCAAGGCGATCGGCACGGCCGCGCGGAAGGAGCTCGAGCGGATGCTCGGAACGCGTGTGCACCTGGACCTCTCCGTGCGTGTCCGCCGGCACTGGCGAGCCGACGACGGCCTGCTCGACCGCCTGGGGATCGATCGCATGTAGCGATTCACCCGCTCGTGACATGGTGAGTCGGGCGGCGTGTGTTCATTCGGACTTGTGTGATGAAGATCACACACACCTGCCCGGGAGTCGAATACGTTCAGCCGACTTCCACTGATCGGTGAACCCCGTCGCCTGGGGCGGCGAGACAGGGTTCCCGGCACCCGGCGTCCGAACCGGGCGCGACGAGGAGAGACACATGGCAGACCGTCACGGCAAATGGTGGGACCGCCTGAAGGGTCCGGTCGGCCAGATCATGGAGGGTCGCTTCACGCGCCTGTTCCCAGAGCTCGACGGAGCCGTCTTCGCGGACGGGGACATGCAGAAGCTCGCGGACGCGATGACATCGCCGGCCGAGGCAAGCCCGACTCCCGAGGGCACCGCCGACGCCGAGGAGAACCACGGCATCGTCGCCGGCTACACGTACCTCGGGCAGTTCATCGACCACGACCTGACATTCGACCCGACCTCGAGCCTGAAGCAGTTCCTGACATCCGAGCAGCTCAGGCAGCTCGTCGACTTCCGGACGCCACGCTTCGATCTGGACAACCTCTACGGGCACGGGCCGAACGACAACCCGTACATGTACGAGAGCGACGGGATCCACCTCGTGGTCGGCGACCCGATGTCCGGCAATCCCCACGACCCGGGCGCCGTCGGCCTCCCGCGGGCTGCCAACGGGCGGGCGATCATCGGCGATCCGCGCAACGACGAGAACCGGATCGTCTCCCAGCTCCACGCGACGATGCTGCGCTTCCACAACAAGGTCGCCGACGCGATGCCCGACGCCGATTTCGAGACCGTCCGGAGTGCTGTTCGTTGGCACTACCAGTGGATCGTCGTCAACGACTTCCTGCCGACCGTGATCAACGCCGGCACCGTGCAGAGGGTCTTCCCGCACCTCGGCAACGGCGGCAGCATCGCCGAGCACCCGCCGCGGTTCTCGATCTCCAAGCTCGAGATCCAGCAGCGTCTCGAGCTGATGCCGGTCGAGTTCTCGGTTGCGGCCTACCGCTTCGGCCATTCGATGATCAGGCCGATCTACCGGCTCAACGAGACGATCAGCCGGATGCCGATCTTCTCCCGCGAGGATGCTCGCGCCGGTGACCTCGGCGGGTTCCGGCCGGTGCCGAGCGACTGGGCGATCGACTGGCAGTTCTTCATCGACATCGAGCGGGCGACACCGCCGCAGCCCGACCCGAACCCGCGGGACGCGATCACCCGTACACCTCAGTTCTCCTACAAGATCGACTCGTCGCTGGTCAACCCGCTGGCCTTCCTGCCGGCGGTCGTCGCGACGAATCCATCGTCGTTGACGCTGCGAAACCTCCTCCGCGGCCGCGACTTCGAGCTGCCGTCGGGGCAGGCGGTCGCCAGGTCGCTCGGGCTTGCGGTGATCCCCGACGCCGAGCTCGTGATCGGGAAGGCAACCGCCGACCCGACCGATCCGAAGCTGCCGATCGCCGAGATCGCCGCCGACTTCGCGGGCAATGCCCCGCTCTGGGCCTACGTGCTCGCGGAGTCGCAGGTGACGTCGCTCAACCGGCCCCACCCTGGGATCACCGACCCGGACCTGATCCCGATCCAGCTCGGCCCGGTCGGCGGGACGATCATCGCCGAGGTGTTCGCGGCGCTCCTGCTCGGCGACAGGACCTCCTACCTGCGGGCCAACCCCGGCTTCACGCCGAACCCGGCGTTCACCCACAACGGTGAGTTCGGCTTCGTCGAGCTGATCAACGTCGCCCTCGGCCGCCAACCGTAGGCCGGGCGCCGCGCCCCCGCGGAGGTCCGGCGGCGGCCGGTGCGAAGGTCTGCGCCGGCCGTTCGCAGCTCAAGCCCGGCAATTGCGACGCCGCGCGTCTCAAACGTGGGGCCGTGCGGCGACCGCACGGCGGATCGTCTACCGTCTGCTACTCGTCTGTATGCTCCGCCTAGGCAGACTACGGAGGGCGAGCTTGGACCTGATGGCAGCGCAGGGTCGCGACGCGGTGGCGCCGATGCGGCATCGATTCGGGAGCCGGTCGGGCGGGTGTCGCGCGCTCCGACCCGGGCGCACCCGTCGGCCGCTGGGCCTCCGCGTCGCGCTCGCCTCGTGGGGGCTCTGCTGCGCCCTGGTCTCGATCGTGCCGGTGGCCCGGGCGGACATCGTCGTCGGTCCCGTCCAGCCGGTGGCCGGGACGTCGTTCCTCAACGATGTCGCCTGCCCGGATGCCGACGACTGCTTCGCGGTCGGTGACGGGACCCCGCCGCCCGCGATGACCTACGGGGCGGGAGTCCTCGTGCCGATCGTCGACGGCCTCGCCGGCCCGGCCCAGGACGTTCCGGGGACGTCGGGCCTCGAGCGGGTCGCGTGCCAGGGCCCGGGTCTCTGCCTCACGAGCGGCTTCACCGTCGAGCCGAACGGGTTCACGACCGATCAGGTCCTCGTCCCCGTCAGCTCGGGCCAGCCCGGCGCGGCGCAGCCCTCCAGCGCGGTCGGCGGGCTCGCGTGTCCCGATCTCGGCGCCTGCGTCGAGATCGGCGACTTCGGCGTCTCGACGGTCTCGGGCGCGACGGTCGGCCCGCCGCAGAGCGTCAGCGGAGCGAGGTTGCAACAAGTGGCGTGCGCCGGCGCCGGGGCGTGCGTCGCGCTCGGCGTCGACGGCGCCGATCACCCAGTGGCTGTGCCGATCGCCAACGGCAGCCCGGGTGCGCCCCAGCCCGTCGCGCTGACCAGCGGATCGACCCTCGGGGAGATCGCGTGCGCGTCCGCGACCGCGTGCTTCGCGGTTGGCGACGATCACTACGTGGCGGGCTCCCAGGGCCCCGGGGGCTTCGTCGACCCGACCAGCGAGGGCACCGTCGTACCGATCACCGACGGCATCGCCGGGACCCCCGAGGATGTCCCCGATCTCGACTCGGTGGAGGCGATCGCCTGCGCCAGCGCGACGAGCTGCGTCGCAATCGGGACCGGTGAGACCGCCGGCTCGGCGTTCTACGGTCTCGTGCCGATCACCGACGGCGTCGTCGGTCCCGTTCAGGTCGTGCCCGACGGACCCGGGCCGGCGCTGGCCCACATCGCGTGCGCGAGCAGCAGCGAGTGCGTGGCGGTCGGCACCGGCGCGATCGTCCCGCTGCTCGTCGCCGGGTCGTTCGGTCCGCCGGCGGCGACGATCGCCGCGCCGGCCGTGGGCCAGGTCTACCCGCTCGACGATCCGAGCGCCCCGACGGTCGACTTCGCCTGTCGGGCAACCTTCGCCGGCGCGCTGGCAGCGAGCGGCGGCTGCGCCGCGACGATCGACGGGCGGGTCGTGACAAGTGGCCAGGCGCTGGACACGACCCACGCGGGGACGTTCACGCTGACCGCCGACGCGACACAGGCCGACGGCCAGCAGGCGGTGGCGTCGAGCTCGTTCACGGTCGAGAAGGGGTCGCAGTCGGTCTTCTTTCCCCAGCTCGGCCCGTTCCCCTACCGTCACGCGGCGCTCGAGCTGACGGCCGTCGCCTCGACCGGGCTGCCGATCGCCTACGACATCGTCAGCGGGCCGTGCGCTGTGAGCGCCACGACGTTGAGCTTGACCGGCTCCGGTTCGTGCGTGATCCGGGCGACCCAGCCCGGCAACTCGAACTACGACGCGGCGAGCGCGACGAGCACGATCGTCGTGGGCCAGCCGGCGCTCCCGACGTGCGCCGGCCTGCAGATCGACGTCGCGAGCGGCGAGCAGGCGACGATCACGCTCGGCTGCGCGGCGGCCGCCGCCGATCTCGCCGATCCGCTCAGCTTCGCCGTGCTGACGCGGGCCGCACACGGTGCGTTGACGGCGCCCGACCCGGCGACCGGCGCGGTGACGTACACACCCCAGGCCGACTACGACGGCCCGGACAGCTTCACGTTCGATGCGACCGATGCCCAGGGCGTCTCGAGTCCCGCGACGATCTCGATCACCGTGCTGACGCCGCCCGCCGGCATCACCGCTCCGGCCATCTCGGGAGTTGACGCCGTCGGACATCTGCTGGCGTGCTCGACCGGAACCTGGTCGGGCACCACGCCGCTGACCTACTCCTACCAGTGGGAGCGCAACGGGGTCACGCTCGCCGGCAGGGTCGCAGCGAGCTACAGGGTCGCGGCCGGCGACATCCGCACCAAGCTGGCGTGCGCGGTGACCGTCCGCAACGCGGTCGGCCACGCGGCCGGCCAGAGCGCCGCCGTCGCAGTTCTGCCGTCCGACGCCTTCACGATCGAGACGCCGACAGCGCGAGCGAGCGGCGTCGTCGCGGTCAGGCTCGTCCTACCCGGGCCGGGTCGGCTGCGCGCCGTCGCGACCTTTCGCTCGACGACCCGGCCAGCCGGCGCCGCCGTCCCCGCCACCGGGAAGACGACAACCTACGGGCGGGTCAGCGCGAGCGCGGCGAAGGCCGGCGGGCTGACCCTCACGATCAGGCCCGGCAGCCAGGCCAAGCGCCGGCTGGGCACCCGGACGCGGCTCCGGGTCGGGCTGGCGATGACCTTCACCCCGACCGGGGGCAAGCCGCTGACCCGGACCCGGAGCGTCATGCTGTGAGCCGCTCGCCCGCCTGGCCGCTGCACCTCACGCGCATCGCCGGGCGCGCGGCCGGCCTCGCCCTGATCCTCGTTGTCGTACTCTCCGCGACGGCCGCGGCGACCTCGACGCCGCCGATCTTCGGCGGGCCGGCGCTGATCGACAAGCTCGCCCCGTTCCCGGGCTTCCCCGGGACCGAGCTGACGAGCATCTCGTGCGCGAGCGCGACCTTCTGCGTCGCCGCCGGCGGCAACATCGCGCAGTACACGACCGACGCCGGAGGGGCGGCCCCGCCCGACTGGTCGACGCCCGACCACATCACGAGCGCCAGCATCGATGCCGTCTCCTGTCCGACCGCGTCGCTCTGCGTGGCGGTGACCACCGACGGCCACGCGCTGCGCACGACGGACGGAGGCCAGTCGTGGTCGGCCCCCGTAGCCCTGGCCGGCGGCGCGCAGGCCGTCTCGTGCACGATCGACGGCATCTGCGTCGTCGGCGACACCGCCGGCAACCTCGACGTCTCGCTCGACGGCGGGCAGACGTGGACGGTCACCGGCCAGACTCCCGGCGGAGCCCCGTTCTACAAGCTGTCGTGCTTCCCCGGGGTGTGCGTGGCGATCGACGCCGACGCCAGCGTCGTCTTCACCTCCCGTGACGTCGGCGGCGGGAGTCCGCCGACGTGGACGCAGACCGCGATCAGCGGTGGCCCGTTCGCCTTCCTCACCGACCTCTCCTGCACGGCGAACGGGGTCTGCGTCGCGGTCGACTCGCTGGGCTACGCGTTCGCGACGAGCGACGTGACGGCGGCGACCCCGTCCTGGTCGACGACATTGGCCGACGGGACGGGAAGCTTCGTGGCCGGCCTCGTGAACCTCGTCTCGATCGCGTGCGCCGAGAACGCCGCGAGCCCGGCGACGGACCTCTGCGTGGGCGGGGACTTCCTCGGGCGGACCGACATCTCGACCGACGTCGGAGGTCCCGGTCCGGATTCGTGGTCGATCGTGCCGACGTTCGACACCGGCAGCTTCGAGGGCGCCGACGGCCCGAACCTCCACGGCCTGCTGACCCCGGTGGCCTGCGTGCCGAGCGGCTGGTGCATGGCCGCAGACATCAACGGAAACGTGACCTACGCCGAGATCCCGCTCGCGAACCCTGCGAGCACCGTGTGGTCACCCGAGTCGGCGTTCGACGGGCAGGACGCGATGGCCGCGGTCTCCTGCGCGCAGAACGGACAGCTGTGCGCAGCTCGCGACACGTCGGGTCATGCCGTGACGACGGTCGACGGAGGCGTGCATTGGGCGCCGGCCAGCACGATCGGTCCGTTCGGGGCCGGCGGGGAGGGCGTGTCCTGCGTAAGCGGCGGCATCTGCCTGGCCGTCGAGAACGTCACGGTCGGCGTGCCCAGGGATCCCTCGACCGGCGTCAACCAGCCGACGATCCTCCGCTCCACGCCGACCGCCGCCGGCGCGTCCTGGACGAGCACGACCTTCGACTTCGACGGGACGTATCTGGACGTCCCGACGGGCCAGTTCGTGACCAGCATCTCGTGCGTCGACAGCGGCCTGTGCGTCGCCGTCGACGAGGGCGGCGGCTCGGCGATATCGACCGACCTCGGCGTCACCTGGTCGACGGTGCCGACCGGGGACGTCTTCGACTCGAGCGCTACCTCAGGTCCCAGCGGGCGCCTGGACGGCGTGTCCTGCGCATCGAGCACGCTGTGCGTCGCGGTCGACTCGGCCGGTTTCGCGATGGTCTCGACGAACGCCGCGACGACCGATCCGTCGTGGTCGGTGCCGGCGAGGATCGATCCGGTCGGCCTCACGTCAGTGTCGTGCACGACACGCGGACTGTGCGTGGCGACCGATGCGGCCGGCCACGTCGTCACGACGACCGACGCCGGGCGGATCTGGTCGAAGCCGCTGGCGATCACAGGCGCGGTCGGGCTCGCCGGCGTGTCGTGCACGTCGGCGGGCCTGTGCGCGGCGACCGGCTCGGGGAGCGTCTTCTACACGACCAACCCGCAGGCACCCGGCCCGAACTGGGCGCTCGCGAGCTCCGAGACTGCCGGGCTGACGGGCGTCTCGTGCGTCGGCACCGGGCTGTGCATCGCCGTCGATGACGTCGGCGACGCGTCGATCGGGGAGAGCCAGGTGCCGAAGGTCGCTGTCTCGGGTCTTGCCGGCGCGTTCGCGAACACGATCCTCGGGCAGTCGAGCTCGCCACAGAGGGCAACGATCACGAACACGGGTGCCGCCCCGTTGAACGTGTCCGGCGCGGCGTTGACGGGCACCGACGCCGGGGAGTTCGCGATCTCGAGCGACACCTGCGAGGGCGTCTTCGTCCCGCCGGGAGGCAGCTGCAGCGTCGCCGTCAGCTTCGCACCCGCGACGACCGGCTCGTTCTCGGGCGCCTCGCTCGAGATCTCGAGTGACGCCCAGTCGAGTCCCGACGACGTCCCGCTGTTCGGGACGGGGGTCCTCGGGCCGGTCCTCTCGACCTCGGGCGACGCCGCGGCGTTCCCGAGCACCGCGGTCGGCTCGGTGAGTCCCGTCGAGCGCATCACCACAACGAACACGGGAGGCGCGCCGCTCCACGTCTCGGTCACCGCGCTGACCGGCGGTGACGCCGCTGACTTCAAGCTGTCGGCGCCCGGCGGCTGCGCGGGCGCCGTGCTCGCGCCCGGCGCGAGCTGCAGCATCGGCGTCGAGTTCGCGCCGACGACGACCGGCCCCCGCTCGGCGAGCGTCGAGGTCGACAGTGACGCCCAGGCCGGCCGGCTCGAGATCCCGGTCGGCGGGACCGGGGTGGCCGCCCCAGTCGCATCGAATGCGTTCTCGCTGCTGGCGGTCAAGGCCGGTAGGCGGGGAGTGATCACGGCGCAGGTGAGGCTTCCGCGAGCCGGGTCGTTCGCGCTCAGCACGAGCTCGATGGTCCCGCTGGCCGGCGGCACGAGCTCGAAGCGCAAGCCGAAGGCGAAGCGGATCACCTACAGCCGAAGCGTCGCCGCGGCGATCAAGGGGCCGACCACCGCGACGATCAGGATCACACCGGGCAAGGCCGGGGCCGCGGCGCTGAAGGTCCGCCACAAGCTGCGCGTCGTCGTCGCGGCCACGTTCGCCCCGGCCGGCGTCGCGCGTCGCACCGAGACGTCGTCGGTGACCGTGCGGGGCGGCTGAGTGACCGGCCGTCGCCCGGTGCTCCTGCGCCCTGTCGCCGTCGTCCTGGCGACCGGCGCAGCGGCTCTCGCGCTCGGGATCGCCGAGACCGTCGTGCGACCGCCGGCGGCCGTGGCCGACGGCAGCACCGGGGGCGTTGTGAACGTCAACGTGGTCTCGGCGACGGGCGTCGCCCTGCTGCCTGCGCAGGTGCTCCCGGCCGACGTGGTGGGTGCCCCGCAGAACCAGGACGTTCACGAGACCACGACGTTGAACGCGGTTCCGTTCCCGAACGGGCACCCGGCGCAGACGGATTCGCTGCCGCTGGAGCAACCGATCGGCGGAGCGAGCTTCGCCGAGTTGGCGCGCCTGTCGCGGATCCCGCTCCAGCTGCTCGTACCGGGTTCGGACGCGGTGAGCGTGGATACCGGCGACGCCGGCCCGCCGACGATCCGCAACACGATGAGCCTGTCCGCCACGGAGGTCGTCGATGGCTTCGCGGATCCGTGCACCGTCGCGCCCGGCTGTGTCCCCGACCAGCCGCCTGACACGACGCCGCAGTTCGCCAGCGTGGAGACCGCGTCGACCGGCCCCGACGACTACTTCCTCGTCCAGCGGCCGCCGCGGCCACCACCGGTTCCCCAACCCGACGAGAACGGCAACAACGTGCTCCAGACGTGCGTCGATTGCGACCTCGACGTCACGTTCGCGCTCAGCGCGACCCCGCTGCTGGTGGGCCCGCCGACGTTCGTCTCGGCGCCCTCGCAGTCGGCCATCACCGTCGCGCCGGGCGCGACCGTCAGCTTCGCGCCGCCGAGCGATGTGACGTTCTTCGGGGGGACCCCGGACACCGGTCCGCTCACCTATTCCTGGACGTTCGGCGACGGGCAGACCGCCACCGGCGCCTCGCCGTCGAACACGTATGCGGCTGAGGGGGCGCATCCTGTGTTCGTCACCGTGAAGGACGCGCTCGGGAACCTCGGCGTGAGTCGACAGCTGACCGTGAACGTCCCCACCCCGCCTCCGTCGGGTCCCGCCTTCGTGCCGAATCCGCCACCGGCAGCCAAGTCGCCGCCGCCTGTCTCGCCCCCGCCGCCGAAGGTCGTCCCGCGCCCCGCGGTGACGCCGATCCCGGTGTCGCACGCCGTCGTGACGCGGGCGCCGGCGCTGCCGCCGGCAACCGCCGTCCGCCTGCCGGCCGGCCCGGCGACCCACCTGAAGCTCTCGACTGATCGGGGCGGCACGGGCTCCGGGTCGGGAACGGGGACCGGCAGCGGCAACGGCAACGGGGCGGGCACCGGCGCCGGTGCGGCGACCGGTGTCGCCGGCGGCTCCGGCCACTCGACGCAGGGAGTGGGCGTGGGCGGCTCACCCACGGGGTCGAGCGCGACATCTCAGGCCGGGTCGCGGGCCAGCAGCCTGCCGGAGGCCAAGGTCAACGGCCTGGTCGGCGTGCTGATCGACCCGTCGGGCGGCGCGGTGGCGTTGAGCACGGCAGTCGGCAGGACCGCGTCGCAGGTCGCCGCGGCCGCTAGGGCGCTGGCCGGTGGGGGGAGGGACGCGGCGATCGACTGGCCGGAGTTGGTGCTCGGCATCGCGTTGCTCGCAGCGCTGATCGGCGGCCGGGCGCTCGCCGAGTTCGAACCGCGCGCGGCATACCGGTCGCTGCGCAGGAGATGACCCGCGTCGTGCCCGGCTACAGTGCCTCGACAGTGTCTGCGCAGAACCTCGATCAGATGACGGTTGTTCCGCGCGGCCCGGGTCGTCGCCCCCGCCGCAGGCCGCTGACCCGCCGGGTCCGGCTCGGCATGCTCGTCTTGCTCGCGGGCGTCGCCGGCCAGATCGGCGTGGCGCGTGCCGATGTCTTCGCCTCGCAGGCCTCGACGCTCGCCCTGCCCGGCGGACTCGGTGCGCCGCCGAACGTCGTCGTGGCCGGCGATCTCAACGGCGATGGACGGCAGGACCTCGCCGTCGCGGGCTCGTCGGCGAGCGGCGGTGGCGCCGTCTCGCTGCTGACGGGCATGGGAGGCGGACTGTTCACGACGCACACGCCCGACGACGACGGGAGCGACCCGCTGGGCGCGGCGGAGGCGAGCCTCGACGGCGACGCGTTCCCGGACCTGGTGCTGGCCGGGATCGCACCCGACCAGCTCGTCCTGCTCTTCGGCGACGCCGGCCTGGGCTACGACCGCAGGACCTCGATCCCGTTGCCCGGACGCCCGAGCGACGTGGCGGTGGCTGATCTCAACGGAGATGGCCTGCCGGACATCGCGGTCACCGACCGAGCCGACGACGAGCTCCTGCTGTTTCTCGCCACTGCCCCCGGCGTCTACCCGCCGGATCCGCAGGACACTCTGACGACCGGGGGCTCGCCGACCTCGGTGGCGATCGCCGACCTCAACGGCGACCGAACGCCGGATCTCGTCGTCACCAACCAGACCGGCAACTCGGTCTCGTTGTACCTGTCCCAGCCGACGGGGTCGAGCTACACCACCAAGACGTTGTCGACGGGCAGCCCGAGTGCCCCGGCGGCGGCGGCGATCGGCGACCTGAACGGCGACGGTCTGCCGGACCTCGCGGTGATCGACAGCGCAGCCAACGATGTCGACAACCTGACCGTGTTCACGCAGAGCTCGACCGGCGGCTTTGCGTCCAGCACGATGCCGGCCGGATCCACGCCGTCGGCGATCGTGATCGGGGACCTTAACGGGGACGGTCTCCCCGACATCGCGGTGGCCAACAAGCTGCCGAACACCGTCACCGTCTTCGAGAAGGACGCCGCCGACAGCAGGTACACGCCATCCAGCCTTCCGGTTTCCGGGAGCGGCCCGGTTTCGCTGACGCTCGGCGAGCTGACGGGCGACGGGAAGCCGGATCTGGTGACCGCCAACGGCTTCTCCGGGGACCTGACACTGTTCACGCAGGTGCCCCCGGCCGCGCCGGTGTTCACGGCCGACTCGCCACCCGCAGGCGAGGTCGGCGCCGGGTACGCGTATGCGTTCGACACGTCCGGGCGCCCGACGGCCACGTTCGCGGTGGCGACCGGCGCCCTGCCCGACGGCTTGAGTCTGGATCCGAAGAGCGGCCTGCTGTCGGGGACGCCGACCGCGGCCGGCTCGTTCACGTTCACGGTCAAGGCAGACAACGGCGTCGGCGCCGAGGCGGCGACCCCGGCGATGACGGTGGTCGTCTCGGGCAAGGCCGCGGCGCCGGTGTTCACGGCCGACTCGCCTCCGGCGAGCGCGACGGCGAACGTGAGCTACGCGTATCAGTTCGCGGCGTCGGGAGCCCCCGCGCAGATGACCTACACGATCGACTCCGGGAGCGTCCCGTCCGGGCTGGCGTTCGGCCACCAGGTGGGAAGCAGCCTCGTGCACGACGGGGAGCTCAACGGGACGCCGGGCGCGCCGGGCTCGTACACCTTCACGGTGCGCGCGAGCAACGGGGTCGGGCCCGATGCCGTCAGTCCACCGATCACGATCGTCGTGACGGCGTCCCCCGCGGCCCCGGTCTTCAACGACGACAGCCCGCCCGCAACGGCGCCGCTCGGCGGGCTCTACTCATACACGTTCGAGGCCTCGGGCGGCGTCACCTCGTCGACCGTGGGGCCGTCGTACGTCGTGACGCCGGGGTCGGGGTCGCTGCCGCCGGGACTGAGCCTGAACCCGGGGCTTGGGCTGCTGTCCGGGCGGCCGACCGCGACGGGTTCGTTCACGTTCACCGTGTCCGCGCAGAACGGTCAGGCGCCGGACGCGGTCAGCCCACCGATCACGATCGTGGTGCCGGTCACCCCGGCGGCGCCGCTGCTCGACGCCGATACGCCGGACGAGTTTCCCGACGCGGGAACCGGCTACTCCTACACGTTCGTCGCCTCGGGCAATCCGGCGCCGACCTACTCGGTCGCCTCGGGCAGTCTCCCGGGGGGCCTCTCGCTCGACCCGGCCAGCGGCATGCTGTCGGGGACGCTGCCGAGCTCGCCGGAATCGGCGACGTTCACGGTGGCGGCGGGCAATGGCAGCGGCTCGCCGGCGGTCAGTCAGCCGATCACGATCACGGTGGCGGGGTTCACGGCTGCCGCGCCGCCGGACACCGCGGCGCTGGGCTCGCCGTTCTCGTACGCGTTCGCCGCGGTCGGGAGCCCGGACTACTACTTCGCGTCCGGCGCCCCGCCTGACGGCCTGAGCCTCGACAGCGCGAGCGGCGTGCTCTCGGGGACACCGACCTCGGCGGGGACGTTCACGTTCGCGATCGACGCGGCGGGTGGCGGTGGCGGTGTGATCTCCCGGCCGGTCACGATCACCGTCCCGGCCGGTCCGCCGACCGCGCCGGCGTTCACCGCGGACTCGCCGCCGTCGCCGGCCGAGGGTGGCGTCGCGTACTCGTATTCGCTGACAGCCTCCGGGGCGCCGGCGCCCAACTTCAGCGTGGCGTCCGGCTCCCTGCCGCCCGGGTTGCGACTCGCGAGCTTCACGGGACTGCTGTCGGGCGTCCCGACCGCCCCCGGCACCTACACGTTCGAGCTCGGCGCGGGCAACGGTGTCGGGGCGGGAGCGGTGAGTGCACCAGTGACGATCACGGTCACCTCCGGGGCGCTGGCCGTCCCGGCGTTGACCAGCGACGCGCCTTCGGCGGCCGGAACCGTCGGCAGCCCGTATGCGTACGGCTTCGCGGCGTCCGGCAACCCGGCCCCGGCCTTCGGGGTGGCGTCGGGCGCCCTGCCGGACGGCCTGGGCCTCGATCCGGGGAGCGGGATGCTGTCGGGGACGCCGGCGAAGGCCGGGACGTTCACGTTCACCGTCAAGGCGAGCAACGGCGTGACTCCCGACGCGCTCAGCGGGCAGCTGACGATCGTCGTGTCGCCGGCTCCGGCCGCCCCCGTCTTCACCGCCGCGATACCGCCGGCGACCGCGACGGTCGGCAGTGCGTACTCCTACACCTACGCCGCGAGCGGCTACCCCGCACCGGCGTTCGCCGTGACGAGCGGCGCGCTGCCCGCGGGATTGAGCCTGGACGGCGCGACCGGCGTCCTCTCGGGGACGCCGACCGCAGCCGGCTCGTTCTCGTCCACAGTCGGCGCGGCCAACGGCGTCGGGCAGGCCGCGACCAGCGGGCAGGACACGATCACGGTCGTGGCTGCGCCCGCATTGACCGCCGCCTCGCCGCCCGCGACCGCCACGGTCGGCACCGCCTATTCGTACACGTTCGTCGCCTCCGGGAGCCCGGCGCCGACCTTCGTCGTTGCGTCCGGGTCGCTCCCGGCGGGGCTCGGCCTCGACCCGACCAGCGGAGTGCTGTCCGGTGCGCCGACCACTGCGACGGCGGCGACCTTCACGGTCAAGGCGACCAACGGCGTCGCCCCTGATGCGCTCAGCGCGCCGATCACGATCACGGTCACGGTCGGGCCGGCACCGCCCCCAGCCGAGCTCGGGGGACCGCTCGGCCCGACGAGCCCACAGGCGGCGGCGAAACCGTCAAATGCGATCCGCTTCACGAGCGTCAGAACCGAGGCCAAGGGCGTCCTCGCGCTGCGGCTGAGGCTCCCCGGGCGCGGGCACCTACTGATTCGCGCCACCGCGACGGTCCCGGGCAAGAAGGCCAAGCACGCGAAGAAGGCACCGAAGGCGAAGAAGATCACCTACGCAGCGGCGATCTCGATCTCGCGCAGCGGGCCCGGCGTGGCGACGGTCACGCTCAAGCCCGCGAAAACCGCCGCCACGGCGCTCAAGGTCGCGAAGCGGCTGCGCGTCCTGATCTCGGTCACGTTCACGCCGACCGGTGGCAGCGCACGCACCCAGACCGGGAGCGTCACGGCGACCTACGCCGTGCGATGAGGATGCTCGACACGGCGCGCGCGCGCGGACGACCGACGCTCTCGCCGAGCGACCGCGTTCCGGAGGACGCGGCCACGAAGTTGACGTCTGCCTTGGAAAACATTAGGCTCCCGGACGGGGGAGCGGGCGCCGTCAGACGCGCGGGCCCCGCGGTGAGGATGGGCCGGACGGGCTCAGAGTCAATCGAAGCTGTTGAGAGGGAGCGTGTCGTCGATGGCTTCAAGCCGTGGCCGGGTGTGCGCGGATTGGCGGACGGCTCGCGGCGTCTTCGCCGTCTGCCTGGTGATCGCCGCCATGCTCGCGTGGGGATCGATCGCCGACGCGGCGCCGTTCAGTGCGACGGCGGCGACGATCCCGCTTCCCAGCGGGGCGCAGACACCGAGCGCGCTCGCCGTGGCGGATGTCAACGGGGACGGCTTCCCTGATCTCGTGACCGGGAGCTCGAACAGTTCGGGGGGCACGAACCTCTCGCTGCTCCTCGGCGGCGCCGGCGGGGCCTTCACCCAGGCGGCCGACACCGTGCTCACGAGCCCGGACGCGATCCAGGGTGCGGCGGGCGCGGACCTCAACGGCGACGGCATCCCGGACTACGCGGTCGTCGGGATCACGAACGAGCTCGAGCTGATCTTCCCGACCAGCGGCGACGCGAGTGATCCGGGTGGCGACGCCAACCTCGCGGAGACGCTGCTCGACACGTCGAGCCTCGGGACCAACGGCGTCGACTGTGAGCGTCCCAGCGCGGTGGCGGTCGGCGACCTCAACGGTGACGGTCTCCCGGATCTTGCGATCGCCTGCACCAACAGCGGCACCGTCGACCTGCTCGAGCCGACCACGGCTGGCGACTACAGCGGCGATGCGACGGGCGCGACGGCCGTCGAGCTGACGGCCGGCAGCGGCACGAGCGCGGTCGAGATCGCCGACCTCAACGGCGACGGTCGGCCCGACCTCGTCGTGACCGACAAGACCGGCAGCCCGAACCTCGAGGTCTTCCTCAAGGACGGCGCGGACGCCGGCTACACGGAGACGACGCACCCGCTGCCGGCGCCGAGTGGACCGGTATCCGTGGCGGTCGGCGACCTCAACGGCGACCACATGCCGGACATCGCGGTCGCCAACAGCGTGAACAGCACGAAGGGCCTCGGCAACTCGGTCGCCCTCTACGTGGCGAGCGCGCCGGGCGTCTACCCGTCGGCGCCGACGACGGTGCTGCACGCCGGCAACACGCCTTCGGCGGTCGTGATCGGGGACTTCGACGGAGACGGCCGAGCGGACGTCGCGGTCGCCAACAAGCTGACGACGGCCGGATCCACCGACGATGGCTCGGTGATGGTGTTCGTCCGGGACGCGGCCGGCGGCACGTACACGCCGACGACGATCCCCTACGAGATCGCCTCCAGCGGGCCGGCGCTGCTCGCGGCGGGCGACTTCAACGGCGACGGGCGGCTCGACCTGGCAACGGGCGACTTCTTCGCCAGCGCGGTGACCGTGCTCGAGAACACGACGCCGCTGAGCTCCACCGTGAACCTCGCGGCGACACCGACGTCGTCGACCTTCGGGCAGTCGGTCACGTTCACGGCGACCGTCAGCGGGGCGGACGGGGGCCCGGCACCCACGGGAAGCGTGACCTTCACGGTGGACGGGGCTGCGCTTCCCGCCGTCGACCTGTCGGGTGCGACGGCGGCGCTGACGACGACCTCGCTGAGCGCGGGAACACATACGGTCACGGCGGCGTACTCCGGTGACTCCAACTACACGGCCAGCACAAGTCCGGTCACGACGTATGCGGTCGCCGCGGTCGCCCCGGCGGCGACGACCGGCGTGGCGAGCGGGGTGACCGAATCTGCTGCCAGCCTCGCCGGCACGGTCGGCCCGAACGGGTCACCGACGGCCTACACCTTCGAGTACGGGACGTCGACGAGCTTCGGGTCGCTGACGCCGGGCGACAGCGTCGCCGGAAGCTCGGCGGTGCCGGTCTCGGCAGCTCTCACCGGTCTGGCCGGCGACACGACCTACTACTACAGGTTGGTGGCGACGAACTCCGCCGGCACGACGTTCGGAGCGGTCGGGAGCTTCTCGACCGGCGGCACGCCGATCGCCCCCACGGCCGTGACGCTCGCCCCGACGGCGTCCGGCGACACGACGGCCACGCTGGCGGGATCCGTCGACCCGGACGGCCAGGCGACGGCGTTCACCTTCGAGTACGGGACGTCGACGAGCTTCGGGTCGATCTCGACGGTCACCGAGCTCGACTCGGCGTTCTCGGTCGAGCCGGTCAGCGCGAGCCTGACGGGTCTCGCGCAGAACACGACGTACTTCTATCGTGTCGTGGCGTCGAACTCGACGGGGACCTCGACCGGGGTGGTCATGTCGTTCTCCACCGGACCGGTGGACGCTCCTGTGGTCAGCACAGGCGCCGCGACCGCGGTCGCGGCGCCGGGGGCGACCCTGTCCGGCACGGTGAACCCCGACGGGCAGCAGACCGCGTTCGTCTTCGAGTACGGCCGGGGCAACAACTTCGGCTCGTTGAGCGCGATCGACAACGCCGGCTCAGGTCAGGGTGCGGAGAGCGTGTCGTTGCCGATCTCGGGTCTGCAGCCGCACACGACGTACGTGTACCGGCTCGTCGCGACGAACGCCACCGGGACGGCGACCGGGATCACGCAGACGTTCACGACGCCGTGAGGCCGGCGAGCCTCGCGGCGGCCCTGCGGCCGTCGGGCCTCGCGGCGGCCCTGCGCCCGTCGAGCCTCGCGGTCGGGCCGCTGCTGGTCGCCGCGGCGCTGGCGCTGCCGGCGGCGGCCGGCGCGGTCGTCAGCTCTACGCCGAATCCGCTGGTCGACTCGATCAACAACCGGATCCTGACGGTGCTCCGGTCGGGGAGCCGAACTTTCATCGGCGGGAGCTTCACGCGGATCGGCATCCCGACGCCGAACGGTGCGCAGGTCAGCCTGGCCGACGGCTCCTCGAGCGCGGCGTTCGCCCGACCCAACGACCAGGTGACCGCGGTCGCGTCCGACGGCAGCGGGGGCTGGTACATCGGCGGGAGCTTCACCCAGATCGGGGGGGTGACCCGCAACCACCTGGCGCATCTGCTCCCCGACGGGTCGGTGGACGCCGGCTTCGATCCCAACGTGAACGGCGATGTCTCGGCCCTCGTGGTCTCGAGCGACCGCACGACGCTCTACGCCGGCGGCGCCTTCACGTCGGTCAACGGCACCGGCGGGGATCCCGGCGGCAACGGCGCCGCCACGCCGGAGAGCGGCCTCGCCGCGTTCACGACGACGCGCGGCCCCAGTCTCGGCGTGGCGAGCGCCTTCAACCCGAACGTCGGTGGGACGGTCAGCGCCCTCGCCCTCTCACCGGACGGCGCGACGCTCTACGCGGGCGGGAACTTCACGGCTGTCAACGGAACGACCGGCGACCCGGCGGGTGACGGCACGACGACTCCGGTCGGCCGTCTCGCTGCGTTCACGACGTCGGCCGGCCCGAAGCTCGGCGTCGCGACGGCCTTCAACCCGAACATCAGCACCGCGAACTCAGGTGTGACGGCTCTGGCGATCTCGGCCGACGGTACGACGCTGTACGCCGGTGGCACGTTCGCCTCGGTCAACGGTGCGAGCGGCGACACGGGAGGCGCCGGTACGGCGAGTCCCCGGAATGGGCTCGCGGCGTTCAGCACCACGGCGGGCGCGACGCTCGGGGCCGCAACCGCGTTCGACCCGGCGCTCAACGCCGGCGGAACGACCGGCGCGCTGTCGCTCTCCCCGGACGGGAGCACGCTCTACGTCGGAGGCCGCTTCAGCTCCGTGAACGGCGCCCAGGGGAGTGACTCGGGCGACGGCACGTCGACCGCGAGAAGGAACCTCGCCGCATTCACGACGACGGCCGGCGCGGACCTCGGCGTCGTGAACAACTTCGACCCGTCACCCGAGGCACCTGTGCGCAGCCTCGCGCTCAGCACGGACGGCGCGACGCTGTACGCCGCCGGCGACTTCCAAACCGTCAACGACGATTCCGCGGCGGGGAACCCGACGATTCGCAACCACATCGCCGCCTTCGACACGACGGCGGCGACGAACGGCGGCGTGACTAGCTTCGACCCGAACGTCGACGCCCCGGTCAAGGCGATCGCCCTGGCGGGCACGGCGAGCCTCTACGCCGGCGGCCTGTTCGAGTTCGTGGGTGCCGACACGGTGTACAACGGCCTCGCCGCGATCCGCGCCGACGGCACGGTCGATCCCACGTTCGACCCGGACGTCAGCGGGCTGATCGACCCCGACAACGGATCGATCGGCGAGGGCCAGGTCGACGCGCTGGCCGCGTCGCCGGACGGCGGCACGATCTACGCGGGCGGCGAGTTCAGCAGCGTGAATGGTCTCAGCACCGCGTACCACAGCCTCGCCGCGTTCAGCACGGCGACCGGAGCCGTCGTCGCCGGGTTCAACCCGAACCTCGTCGGGATCGACGGCGCCGGCCACGCGATCACGCTCGCGGTGTCCCCGGACGGGAGCACGATCTACGCCGGTGGGGTCTTCACGAAGGTCAACGGCTCGAATGCCGGGCATCCGAACCTCGCGGCGTTCAGCGCGACCGGTGCAACCCAGGGCAAGGTCCTGGCCGCATTCGCGGGTCTCCCGGCGATCGAGGTCGACACGCTGCTGCTCGAAGGGGCAGAGCTCTACGCCGGCGGGGTGATCGACGCCGGCGATCTCGTCGCGGTCGACCCGACCACCGGCCAGATCGACACCACGTTCGACCCCGACCCCGACGGGGCGGTCACCGCCCTGGCCGTGAGCGGCTCGACGCTGTACCTCGGTGGGCCGTTCGACACCGTCAACGTCGACAGCACGCCCGTCACACGCAACGGCGTCGCCGCTGTCAACGCCTCCACCGGGCTCGTCCTGACCGGATTCGACCCGGACCTCGGTCCCCCCGCGGCCGACCCGACCGGCTTCGAGGCGCTGGCGCTGGCGCTCTCGCCCGACGATGGCACGCTCTACATCGGGGGGACGTTCACGACGGTCAACGCCGGCGTCAGCGGCCACGCGTACCTCGCGGCCGTCGACTCGGGCACCGGCGCCGTGGACCCGGGCTTCGCGCCGGGGGCGAACGGCCAGACGGACGCGCTGGTCGCATCCCGGTCCGACCTGTACGCGGTCGGCGTGTTCTCGGCGCTCGGCGGCGACCCCAGGTCGGGTTACGCCGACTTCCCGAGCGCGGCGGCCGGCCCGCCCGCGGTGGTGACCGGCGCGGCGAGCGGGGTCACGGCGTCGGGCGCGAGCCTGGCGGGAACGGTCAACCCGAACGGCGTCGCGACGACCTACGTCTTCGAGTACGGCCCGACCCTCTCGTTCGGGTCGGTCACGACGCGCACGAGCGCCGGCTCGGGCGCCACGGCGACGCCGGTCTCGGCGAGTCTGACGGGTCTCGCCTCCAACACGACGTACTACTACCGGCTGGTCGCGAAGACCGCGGCGGGCGAGACCTTCGGGGCCGTGGAGAGCTTCAACACCGGCGGCACGCCGCTCGCCCCCGCCGTCTCGACGCTGGCGGCCAGCGGTATCGGGACCACGGTCGCGAACCTCGCCGGCCACGTCAACCCCGAGGGCCAGGCGACGGCGTTCACCTTCGAGTATGGGCCGTCGCTGGCATTCGGGTCGATCACGACCGTCGACAGGACCGATGCCGCAATCCAGCCCGAAGCGGTGACCGCGACCCTGACGGGACTGACCCCGAACACGACCTACTACTACCGGCTGGTCGCGGCCAACCCGGCGGGCACCACGTTCGGCGGGGTCGTCGCGTTCAACACGACCGGCCCGCCGCTTGCTCCGGCGGCGCTCACGCTCCCTGCGACCTCGGCCGGCGCCACGACGGCCGGGCTGGCCGGGTCGGTGAATCCCGAGGGTCGGGCGACGGCGTTCACCTTCGAGTATGGGCCGTCGCTGGCCTTCGGCTCGATCACGCCCGTCGTCGAGCTCGACAACGCGATCGCGGCCGAGCCCACCAGCGCGAGCCTGACCGGGCTGACGCAGAACACGACGTACTACTACCGGGTCGTCGCCGCGAACTCCGCCGGCACGACGACCGGCGTCGTGCGGAGCTTCACGACGGGTCCCGGCGGCGGATGAGCCGGGTCTGGCTGGAGCAGCGGCGCGGTCGTCGGTGTCACGAGTGCAGGTCGGCGCCCACGATCCGACGCAGCTCGACGTCGACCGACCCCCGGCCGGACGCGAGACGGCCGCCACGCAGCGTTGCGGCGATCACGAGGGCCGCGCCGGGACGAGGCCGACGAAGAGGATGTGGGTCGTCGCCTCGACGAGGTTCGCCGCCGGGCTGACGCCCAACAGCTTCAGCGCACCGAAGCCGAGGAAGATCGACCCCAGGCTGATGCGCAGGATCGCGATGCTGGAGGCGATGAGCCACTCGTGGATCGCCGCGTCGATCCGGTCAAGCCCCTCACGCAGTGGCAGGGCGCCGGCCGCCCGCTCGGTGTGGGCGATCGGCCGCCCAAGAGCCGGGCGCTGGGCGCTGGCAGCGGACGGTGCGGTATCGAGCGCAAGCATGTGTTGTCCCCAATGTGATTGTTGTCATAGACCCTGACACGTGGCCCCGGGTAGCTTGCAGAGCACGATACGCCTGGCGCCGATCACTGACTGTGACAGTGATCACATACGTCGTAGTCGGACCGTTGACAGCGTGTGACACGGCCCCTTCGGGCGCGATCCGCAGCTCGTACGGCATGCTGCGCAGGACGGCCGGACGCCGCCGGCAGGCGGCATTGTGAGGACCACGTGAGCCGGCCAGGAGCAGGAGTATTCCGTACGAGGACGGTCCAGCGCAACGCGTTTCCGCGGGTCCGTCGAGCCGTGTCGTGAGTCTGTAAGTCAGTTCAGGATCGGTCGACTCGCAGCCGTCTGTGAGATGGGTCACACACTGCCGTGCCGGCGCCACGCAGTGTGTCAGTCAGAGCTCCGCCGATGCTCACTGCGTGGTCCGGAGGGCCCGGCTCGGTCCCCGCCGACCCGTCGGGGATCCGGGGTCGGTCTCGGTCGGCTCGGCCGAAATCCGGCGAGGTTAGCCCGCGCTGTGCCCGTGAGGCTAGCCTTGGTGGGCGATGGCTCGACCCCGCAAGCGACCCGACGACCGCGACATCGACGACCGGAGCTGGTCGGCGAGAACCAGCATCCGGCCGCGGGAGGCGACGATGGACCTCGTCGGGTACACCGCCCTCCCGGCGGAGACCGGACCGACCTGGGCACCCGACGAGCTGTCGGTCTGGCCGGTCGAGGGCGGTCGGTACGGGCTCGACGCGAGATACGCCGGACCGACCGGCAGGCAGCGGGCCGGCAGGCAGGTGGCGCGTCTCGCGCAGGCCGGCCTGATCGCGACCGTCCGCGATCGGGACGACGGCAGCGCCCTGCGGCTCGGCCCGCTCACGCACGCCGCCGTCTGGCTGGCTCTCGAGGCGTTCCTCGGACGGCCGCTCGGCCCGCTCGGGACCGAGCACGACGCCGGCAGCGGGGCCGACTCGCCCTGACCCCGACCGCGGCGGCTCACGAGCGCAATCGGTGTGCGACCGTCAGGCCGGCGGGCTCAGCGCTCGACGATCACGTTCGTCGACTTGATCAGCGCCGATACGTCGACGCCCGGCTCGAGGCTGAGGTCGTCGGCCGCCTCCCGGCTCATCAGCGAGATCACACGGTACGGACCGCAGGCGATCTCGACCTTCGCCATCAGGCCGTCCCGTTCGACCCCGACGACGACTCCGGGCAGTTGGTTGCGCGCGCTGATCGTCCGGTTCGGCCGGTGGTTGGACGCGATCAGCGGCGCGAGATCATCGGCCGGGAGGAGGCGCTGATTCCCACGCCGGACGAAGTTGACACGCCCAGCCGCCTCCCACCGGCGGAGCGTGTCAATGCTGACACCCACTGCCTTGGAGACCTCGCCGATCCTGAGCAGGTCAGGCATACACGTAAGACTAGCGGCATGGCCTAACGCGGCGGTGTCGCCGTGTGTCGTGTACACGGCTGGACCGCGGGGCGCCTCCGGCGGCAGGAGGCTGCCCGACCCCCGCGACGCCGGTCTTCGCCCGCGCGGGCATCGGCCGCCGAGCGTGGTCCATAGAATCGTCCTGATGATGGACGCGGACATCTCCTATGACGAGCGCGGCCTCGTGCCCTGCGTGATCCAGGACTGGACCACCGGCGAGGTCCTGACGCTGGCCTACATGAACGAGCTCGCCGTCAGGCGCACGCGCGAGACGGGCGAGCTCCATCTCTGGAGTCGCTCGCGCGACGAGCTCTGGCACAAGGGCGCGACCAGCGGCAACACCCAGGCCGTCCGGGCGCTGCGGCTCGACTGCGACGGGGACACCGTGCTGGCCCTCGTCGAGCCGGCCGGCCCCGCCTGCCACACCGGCGAGCGGACCTGCTTTCACCGGGGCGAGCTCGACCCGCCGGCTCCCCACGAGGCGCTTCCCGCGCTCGAGCGGACGCTTCGCCGGCGGGCGGCCGACCGGCCGGCCGGGTCGTACACCGTCGAGCTGCTCGACAACCCCGAGCTTGTCGGCGCGAAGGTGATGGAGGAGGCCGAGGAGGTTGCCCGGGCCGCCCGCGAGGAGTCCGACCAGCGCGTCGACGAGGAGGCCGCCGACGTGGTCTACCACCTGCTCGTCCTGATCGCCGGCCGCGGCCGGCAGCTGGTCGACGTCGAGCGCGTGCTCGACGCCCGCCGCCGCTGACGGCGCACGCCGAAGCCGTGTCCGCGTCGCGGATCTGATCCACGCGAATGTCGTCTGGACGTTCGATCGGCGCTGGACCAGCGGCGATCGTCGCGTCGCCATGCATTGAGCACGGCGCGACCGGGCCGGGAACCGGGATGCGCCGAGGAGATTGGCAAGACGTACCGCCGGCAGGCCGTCTGGGAGGATGCCGGAGGCGATGCCTGACCAACCCGACGAGCCGCACAGGCGACGCCCACACCGCTGGCCCTCGCACCGCCCCTACCGCGCGGTAGCTGACGGCGGCCGCGGGATGCTCGCCGACCTGGGTTCCGGCTCGATGGTCGACGAGTTGATCGTCGAGCGCCGCGCCGCGGCCGCCGCCGAAGACGCCGCCGTCGATTTCTCCGCCGCGCCGTCCCGCGAGGAGGTCGGGCCGTAGTGCCGGGCACGCCGCCGGCTGTGCTCGACGCGTCCGCCGTACTTGCCTACCTGCGCGACGAGCCGGGCGCCGAGCTCGTCGCGGACTCGATCGCGCACGGCGCGGCGATGTCTGCCGTCAACCTCGCCGAGGTTCTCAGCCACGCAGCTGACCGCGGTGCCGACCCGATCGCGCTTGCCGACCAGCTCGTCGCTCGCGGCCTGATTGGCGGCGCGATCGACATCGAGCCGTTCACCACGGGCGATGCGATCGATGCCGCCACTCTGCGGCCCTTGACCCGCGCCGCCGGCTTCTCGCTCGCCGGTCGTGCGTGTCTCGCTCTCGCTCGCCGACTCGGGGCCCACGCAGTCACCGCGGACACTGCGTGGGGCGACGTCGACGTCGATGTCGAGTTGACTCAGATCCGCTGAAAGCGCGTGGTCGACGCGAGGCTCGAACTGAGCGGAATCCGGGCACTCCCGGTCTCCAGGGGCGTCGTCCTCTCGCTCACGCGTGGTCTCTGGGTGCCCGAGTCAGAAGGAGTTGCCCCGTGCGCCCAACTCCCAGCGGGAGGGTACCGCTCGTGATGCTCGCGCTGGCCTCGGCGGCCCCGTGATCGGGTGTGGCGGTTAGCGTGCGCGGCTCGTTTGTTCTGTGGGGACTGGAGCCTTGAGATGACCAAGCAAGGATGTTGTTCGGAAGGTCGCCGCAGCGGCGGGCCTCAGCGGGACCGAGGCGGCTGGCGAGGTCGACGCAACGTTTGAAGTGATCGCTGCCGAGCTCGCTGCCGGCGGAGTCCGACCAGCGGGTCGATGAGGAGGCCGCCGACGTGATCTACCACCTGTTGGTCCTGATCGCCGGCCGCGGCCGGCAGCTGGCCTATGTCGAGCGGGTGCTCGACGCCCGACGCCCGCCGCCGCTGACGGCTGAACCCGGGCGTCAGATCAATGCTCGCGCGGCGGGCAGGAATCCGCCGCCGATCACGGCGTACACCTGGTCGGCGAGGGCCTGGTTGTAGGTGTGGCTGGACAGGTTGCGCGCCTGGAGGTAGCCCAGCCAGTCCTCGACCGACTCGATCATCCCGGCGTCGCCGGCCGCCCGGAGGACGGATCGTGGCGTCGCGAGATCGAGGCCTTCATCCTTGAGGCGGGCCTTGAGCAGCTTCCAAGCGAGCTCGAAGCAGAACTCGAAGGCCTGGATCGTCGCCGCCTGTTGAATGTCCGACGGTTCCGTGTCGAGAGCCTTGCCGAGGAAGGCGGTTGCCGTGGCCAGGTTGGTGGCCAGCGAGTCGGCCCTGTTCACGAGGCCACCCGGACGTCGCCAAGGGGAATCGCGGTCTTGAGGGCAACGTCGCGGAACTGCTGACTCGTCTGTGCGAGGTTGACGACATCCACCCGGTATGGCAGGTCGCTGTCTTCGAG